>Ga0208439_1000001_pt1 | contig 368898 bp, 473 predicted proteins | sample ColrivemetaGS703_FD_187621 | JGI IMG/M metagenome (GOLD analysis project Ga0208439, IMG submission 187621) | Estuarine microbial communities from the Columbia River estuary - Freshwater metaG S.703 (SPAdes) (version 2) | ecosystem: Environmental > Aquatic > Marine > Intertidal zone > Estuary ...
GCAGACAACGTGATTGGTATCTTCACAAGCCAAGCAATGCGTGAGCGTGGACGTTATCAGGTGCAGTTTATGAAAACACGAAGCAGTAGTGGTGTTGGACAAAAGGTTGATCTAGAGTTTGATCGCGAAGGCCTGCGTATTACTGATCTTGAAGAAGATGCAGCGGATAGTGAAACAGCCACTACTAGCAGCATCTATGACAAGCTAAAGAAAAAGACAGAGCTTGTTGGTAAATCGAACAATTTAGCAGAGAACTCAGTGGTTGAACGAGCAGTAGAAAACACTGACAGATTGCGCAGTATACTCAAAAAGCAAGATTGACACGATATATTGTTAAAAAGATAAATACTGTTAATAATAACGGAGAACTATCTTGAAAAAGCGCACAAAGTCATTGCTGGAAGAAATCAATTCTATTGCTCCTGCAAAAGATAAAACACAGATTCTTGAAAGCCGCGGTGCTAATGCACTTAACAGTTTAATTAATCTTCTAGACATGATTGATGAAAGTTTTGATTCTGATACTGCCGCAGACTTAAACAAGCGTATACTACTAAGCATTAAAAATCGCGACAGTGATAGATTCATCCGTGGCATTAAAAAACTGCGAGAATCAAGATAATGAAAATAGATGAAATCATCCTTGGCGGAACAAAAAAGCGCCTGCACCGTGATCCACGTAAACGTCGTCATGTGCGCGACGATAATCTATATGATGTAAATTTAAGTGATTTAAGCGAAACTGAACTTGATGAAGTTATCCGTAAAATGGGCGACCAGTTTAGACTATACAGCAAAAAGGGTAAGAACCTTGGCACATATGATAGTCGTGCTGGTGCTGAAAAGCGTGAAAAGCAAGTAAACTATTTCAAGCATATGAGTGAAGGTTACAAGATACAGCTAGAACGTGCCGATGATATGTATATCCTACACATATTAGATACAGAAACAAATAAACGTACAGAAGTTCGTGGCAAAAGTGATTATGAAACTACTGGTTACGATGCTAACGACAAACTACATCAACTATTAGACAAGATTGGCAAAAGTGCTAACATCAGCGAACTAATCAACGGTGAAGTTGTAACTATTAATCCTAAACATCCTGATGCCGAAAAAGCAAAAGCAGCAACAGATGTAGCATTTAATGAAGAAACTGGTGTAGAAATGCTTAAAATATTCCGCACTATGCATCATGACACTGCTAAGAATAAAGAAATGGATGCGTTCATAAAAGCCCACAGTTGGGAATTGCGCGACTTCACTCCTGATATGTTCCCAAGCGAAGAAGAATTTTTCGACTATGATGATCCGTTTGATCGTGTTATTGATATTGACTACGGACACCGTGTAGATTTATCAAAGCCAATTATTGTGGGCCCGCAGTTTAGCGATGGCAAGTACAGTGTTATCGACGGCAACCATCGTGCAGCAACAGCGCAGCGTATGGGAAAAACTATCCAAGGTTATTTTCCAGTAAAAGCAACTGCTGAAGGTGTAGCACAAGAGCCAGATCCCACCGGTTATTCAAAAACTGTACTAACTGCTCCTGCTAATACAATTGTTATCAATACTCCTGGCGAACTAGACTGGTATAAAATGGGCGAATATATTTCAAATCTTAATACTGAAGATCCCCATGAATTCGGGCAAAGCGAAAGCGATATGGTAGTTACAGTTGCTAACCGTGAGCAGATGATTAAACTAAAGAAAATGCTTGATCGTTTTGGTGCAGAATACAAAGAGATTGGCGGTTCACATGAACACCCAGAAATACACACGGAGAACAAGCGTGGCAGATAAAAAATATACAGCTAGCGAATGGGCTCAGATTGAAGGCGGGCATACTGTTGAACCAGTTAAAGAGGGTTTAACATTTATGCAAAGTCTGGGCGAAGCACGTATGTTTAAAACACGTGAGCAAATTGCACATGCTGGCGCCCGTAGTGTAACAGATCATTTGTTTGTAAGTTTGCTTAGTCTATACGCAATGAGTCAAGACTACAATTATGCTCCTGTAGCAAAAGAATATGCACGTAGAACAAATCAACTTGGATCATACAATAGCCCAAGTCCAAGCGGCACAGACCTATATCAAACAATCTTCAGCGTTAAACGTCCAGACTTAATGCCAGGAGAAAAGAGTGAACTGCTAATGAATAAAGTTAATATTCATGATGCAAAAGTGAAAGGCTTCCTAGACAAAATTAAAATGGGAACAATAACTCCAGCTGATGCTTCAACATTCCTATTAAGAATGGAACGTGATTTAAAAATACAAGATCCTAAATTACGTGCAGCTCGTCGTTTAACACAAGACTGGCATACACTATCAACAGCACAGCGTCAGTTAGTCGGTACGCAGATCATGAAGTATTTTAGACTAAATGCTCGCCGTAGTGACATGATGCCATTGTTTGTAAACTTTGCAAAAGATAATGGGTTAAATATAGATGATAAGAAAAAGCGTAGCATTGGTAAATCAATCTTGAGAAAAGCAGCAGCGTTTGGTGCTGGCTATGCTATAGGTAAATCTATAGAGCTTTAATGACCCCAACTGATTATAATGTTTTCACACTTGTGGATATCACTGATACGAATGAAAATAATCCCAAAGGCGGAACAAAAACATACAAACAAGCACAAAATTTAAACTCACTTGTACAATCTTTAAGTATGAGATCGCAGCCACTACATCCGAAGGTATCGGCGTTAGTAAAACAAGATTTAAACGACTATGATTTTGGTGTAGAGTTTACTGGAACCGCAACTGTGTGGCGTATGACGTTTTCATGTGAAATAGAAAATGCTTGGCAAAATGACACTGATAGAGTTTATTTTGCGATGCTTGATTTAGATAATGTCCCAATATATACTGGACTTGACGAGAGCATCAACATATATGAGCAAAAGCTAATATCACACGGTAGGTATAAAAACATATACATAACATAAATGCTGATTAGCATAAATACTGATGTAGTTATGACAGAGTTGTGACTATTGAAAATCGGCTCTCGAATAGATGAGCCTGTAATTATGCGGAAGCAAGTGTATGGCAACATCAAGACTAGAGCGTGAAAATCTCGAAGCCCATGTGGACTTATGTGCAGAGAGATATAAAACCTTGGAAGAAAAATTCGGACGTTTGGAAACAAAAGTGGATCAGATCGCAGACAACATGGTGAAAATGGTAGAGAAGCAACAGACAGACAAAGTATCATCAAATAAATTAATTATTGGTGCCGCCGGTTCAGTCATCGCTGGTTTACTTTCAACTATTGTTCTATTGCTGATGAATTTAAACAATGTTGCCCCAGTGATAACAACGTTGGGACAATAACACATGAAGTTTTTGAGCGAAGCATATAATACAGTTGTAACAGAGGCAAAGGTAGTCTTTGCAAGACGTGGTAAAAATATCACTAAAAAATTCCGTTGCACAACTGGTAAACGTCAAGGCCGCGTAGTAGCAAGTCCACAACAGTGTTCTGCTCCTATTGACCTTAAAAAACGTTTTGTTATGAAACGCACAAAGGCCTCAAAAGGTAACCGTATGACACGTAAAGCACAACGTACAAAGCGTGTAAACCCAGCAAGTAAAATTGTTGCGCAGCTAAACAAGGCAAGATCATGAAGATAAAAAACAATTCAATTATTGACACAATCATAGAATATGCTAATATGAAGTTCGGAGTAGAACTGTCACAGGAAGCAGTCAGCGCAGAGTTAAAAGAACTAGGACTTACAAAAACATTAGCACTAATTGATGCTATTAAGACTGACAACAGCGAAGCGTTTCTAGACTATGTTGATATAAGTGTAGAAGAAAGTGGGTATGGTACATCGGGTACAATAGCAGGGCAAAGTGCAGCAACAGCAGATCAGATGGCAACAGTTGCTAATCAACAGAACAGACAAGCTAAATTAGCATCAGCACCGAGAACAGCATCCAACCAACGTACAGTAGCAGGCGGCGCAAAAAAAGCAACAGGTACACGTGCGGCAGTCGATCCAGACGATCAGCAACGTGCTAATAACGCAGCTGGTGTACAACAAAACACAGATGAAATTAGTAGACTACGCAGTCTAGTACAACAAATGACAAAGGGCCAAGGATAATGAAACTTGTAGAGGCTCCAGGCGGAATTGATGTATTCTTAACAAACGACGAACACCGTGTGTGGGAAGGGTTATGTGAAGAAACATGTAAAGAAGACCTGTCAGAGCGCCAAGCATACATTGCACAAACTTTGGTTAACAAGGGCGTTGTTAAGCGCAGTGTCCGTGAAGGTAAAACATATTATAGTAAACTAAAAGGGAGCCTATAAAATGCCAACACCAGAAGAAACGCGGGGTATGCAAAATATACTTAATAAACTTAACAATGCTATGACAAAGACTGAAAAGGTCAGAACTTACATTGATGAGGCTGGTTTAAAAGTTACACATATTGAGTCTGGTAACGTAAGTCCAGAAGCTAAAGAAATGTATGATATTCTCAATAAACTGCACAATGCCACTGCATCAGAAGCAAAGCAGCTAGTAGTAGAAGAATCAGCACCAGTAACTTCATTTGGCGTTGGCGGATTGAACGTAGTGCTAAACAAGCGCAGCATTAACGGCTACAAAAAAACATATTATACTATCACTGAAAACGGTGAAACAACAGTGGAAGATTTGGCGCTATTTGAAAGTGCTATGGCTATTGTAAAAAACAAACTTGACGTTGAAGATACACAAAAGACGACTCGTATCATTCAACTAGATCTTCAGTATGCTTCATATCTAGAAGAAGCCGCTGCACACAAGCAACGTGCTAAAATGATTTCAGAATCTGCACGTTATGATGTTGCTATGACAAAGCATGGTGTTGCCGTTGATAAAATGAAGCAAATCAAAGCACAAATTAAAAAATTATTGTAAAATTAGTTAATCTGCATAAATACAATATACAGTTAACTAGCGAGGTTATCATCATGAATTTACACGATTTGCAAGAGAACAAATTTGCGAAACTACAACGTGCGCTAAAGGAAGTCTTCGATATGGATTTCAACTTTGAAGCAGCACCAGAAAAACTAGTCAAGGTTCAAGAAGCAACCGCAAAGCGTATCACATCACTTAAAGAGAGTGGCGTAGATGCAAGCAACAAAGACTACCAAAAACTACTATTAATCAAAGAGGGACTAAAGATGGTCATTAATGAGATTGCGCCAGCAAAAGCAAAGAAGCGCAAAATAAAAGAATCAGCTGACCTAGATCAGGCAGAAGTCCTTCTAGCAGCTAAACAAATGGCTGACGATCTACAAAAGATGGCAGAAGATCTAGCAAGTATGCAGGTTGAAGATCTAATGAGTATTACAAATGCCATGAAAGAAGAAGTAGGTACAGCAGAAGCAGAAGCATTCAATGCGGCAGCAGAAGCAGCTATCTCAAGTGCGCTTGAAGCAGTCAAAGCAGCTAATGAAGGCGTAAGCAACGCAGTACTAGCAGCACAGGGCCAACCAGTAGCAACAGATATGGGCATGGATGCAGGCATGGAGCCAGAAGTTGGTCCAGAAATGCCAGCTGGTGATATGGCCGGTGATGAACTAGATATTGAAGCTGGTGCAGGCGAAGATGATTTCGCTGGTGCAGACGGTGCAGACGCTAGTTTTGACGACAACGGCCGCGAGATGAAAGAAGATGCATATCTAGCAGCAATGCGTATGGTAAAAGAAGCACAAGTTAATGGCACAGTTAACAAAGCAGTGCTAAAAGCAGCGTTTGCTAAATTAAGAGGCTAATATGCGTTATACAGATCTTGTTGGGATACTAAGAGAGGCAGACGATGTCAATCAAGCAGTGCTAGACGTTCTAACCACAATCGCTGGTGAGGGAGTTGGCACGGTTAACTTTGGGCTAATTCAACAAGAACTAAGTGCGCAGGGATATGACGTGGATGACAATGCGTTATTCGATATATTGAATAACCTCGCAATTGTTAGAAATATTGAGAACGATGTCGTCCACTTCAATACAGACAGTGATCAAAGCAAGGGCCAAAAGCCACAAGTTGATCCCGAGAAAGACAAAAAACACGTTAGTAAACTTGCCCAAAAGCAAGTTAAAAAAGGGTTAGATAAATGACAGTTGGGTTAAACGCGGCACAGGCAAGAGCAAATAGTCAACAAGACATGATTACGTTCAACGAAGCTACTACTATTATGGAAGCTATTATTGCTGCCAGTGCTGCTGGAGCCTACGAAACAACTATAAACGATGGAACTGTTATGACGGAATCTACCCCTATATCAGAAGTGGTTGGCACTGTGCAAAACCCAGTAGTTGTTACAGGCACAACTATTATCATTAATGGATCAACTGTAACTCTTGGTACCAGTGGTACAAATTTAAACGCAGTTATCGCAGATATTAATGACGCCGCCATAGTAGGGGTTGTGGCAAGTAAAGACAATGGTTATCTAGTATTGGAAATTACATCAGCTGCCTCAACAGCATGGCAATATACAGTTGGTTCTGGTACAGCAAACACAGCCCTTGGTTTAACAGCAGGAACATATACCGCAAGTAATCCAGACAGCGTTAATTATTACAGTGCATGGCAAGGTACACTGACAGATCGTGGCCTAGTAAACCATATGGATACAGTAATCAAGCATTTCCGTAATCTTGGGTATAAAATTGAGCGACTATCAAACACAGCGACAGGAAAAACTTTTAGCTGGTATGTATATTGGTAATTGACAAATAGTCAAAAGTATAGTAAACATATACTATGCTTAAATTACATTCCCCTTATCCTTATCAAGAATTTCAAAGACAAAGCGTAAATGGCAAACGCCTTTACGCTAATCCTTTTGGTGACCCAGTGCCTAGCGTTACAACTATTTTAGACGCTACTAAACCAAAAGAGAAGCGCGAAGCACTAGCCAACTGGAAAAAGCGTGTTGGGGTTGAAGAAGCCGCACGTATTACCCGTGAAGCAGCAGACACTGGTACGTATATGCACGCCATACTTGAACACTGGGTCAAGAATGAAGAGTATACAGGACAATCCTCCAAACAATCACAATACATGGCAGAAGTTGTTAAACAAAACGTTGAACCACATTTAGACGAAGTATGGGGCAGTGAAGTAAACCTGTGCTATCCTGGTCTATACGCCGGTACTACTGACCTTGTTGGTGTTTGGAAAGGACAGTCCGCTATCATGGACTTTAAACAAACCAACAAGCCTAAAAAGCGTGAATGGATTGACGACTACTTTATGCAAGCCGCAGCATATGCTATGGCACACAATGAACTGTATGAAACTAAAATTGAAAACGCAGCTATCTTTATGTGCAGCAGAGATTTAGAGTGGCAACTGTTTGAAGTAGGCCCAGAAGAATTTAAGTTTTGGGAAACAAAATGGGCAGAACGTGTTGCTGAATACTACGAAATGGCATAAATACATTATAATAGTATAGAATAGGATGTATTAATATGACTACAGTTATAGCAAGACAACGTGTCAGACAAGGAAACTTTGTTGAATTACCAAAACTAGCGTCTGGAGAATTTGGCTATGCCAAAGACCAAAAGCGTCTTTTTATTGGTAATGATCCAATAACACAATCAGGTGATGGGATTACAACAGAATTTAATTTTGGTGTTGATCTAGACGACCTGCCAGGCACATACATAGTAGAGGTGGATGGCATCGCTCAGACACACACTGTAGATTACAATGTTAATAATGAGTTAGTCATATTCCTTACAGCGCCTGCTGATGGCGCAGTTGTTGGTTTTTACCACAATTTAGAAATACTGTCAACTGAGCCACCTGAATCAATCTATGATACTGTTAAGTCAGAATCAATGATAGCCCCAGCAACAACGCAAGATTTTCAATATATTACAATATACACAACCGCAACTGGTGGCTACAATTACGATGACGTTGAAATTAGATACACACTTGTGGAGGGATCTAATAGACGCAAAGGAACACTATCAATCGCGTTAAATGATGATAATACATTTACTATTAATGATAGTTATACTTCAAACTGTTTTGGCGCAGCACTTGATCATGTGTTTAGTGGAACAATGACCGGCGGTGTGTTCGTACTTAACTATACCACAACTGACTCTGCCCCAGCTACAATGTCATGGGTTGCAGAAAATTTCAATGCCATTGAATAAGTGAGGAACAATGAGCTTTTGGCTTCAGTCACCAGATCAGAGATTGCGTGGGTGGCGTAAATTTAGAAAAGAACTAGACAGTGTAGATGATGATGTACAGTGTTTGGAGATGTTAGTAGAGTGGTGGCGATTGGCGCCCGTGGCAACTAGAGTAGTTGATCCTTACAACAGTGATGATTGGCCAGACCCTTGGGAACTACTGCACAACGGCAGCTACGATGAAAACGTGATTGCTATTGGGATGGCACAAACACTGGAACTAATAGATTGGCCGTGTGATATACACTTGGTACAAAATACAAAAAAATCTTATATTGGACTCATAGTTTCTGTTGACGAAGAGTTCATTTTAAACTATACTTATGGAATAGTGGAAGACTACGACCAAGTGATGCGGGATTGCGAAATACTGCGTAGCTGGAAAAGTTCTGAGTTAACGTAGTAGAAATACCATTGCCTACCATATTAAATAAAACATACAACGAATAAAAAATCATTATAAACCCAATAAGGTAAGAATATGACAAAAGAGATAACCGTTCTCAAGAGAAATGGTTCACGTGAACCATTGGACTTGGAAAAAATGCACAAAGTGGTGTTTTATGCTTGTGAAGGAATTACCGGCGTAAGTGTAAGCGAAGTAGAAATTCGCAGCCACCTTCAGTTTTACAATGGCATTACTACAGACGAAATTCAGGAAACACTTATTAAGGCCGCCGCGGATCTTATTAGTGAAGAAACCCCAAACTATCAATGGGTAGCAGGTCGTTTAATTAACTACCATCTCCGTAAGAAAGTATACGGACACTTCCAACCCCCACATTTGCGTGAAATCGCTCAACAAAATGTAAACTTGGGTTATTACGATCCAAGTTTCTTCAGCGTATACTCCCCTGAAGAAATTGACCAGCTAAACAATTACATTAAACATGATCGTGACGAAAGCATCGCATATGTGGGCATGGAACAATTCCGTGGCAAGTATCTAACACAAAACCGTGTTACTGGTGAAATTTTCGAAACACCACAAGTAGCATACATGATGATTGCTGCAACGCTGTTTCAGAATTACCCAGTAGCCACACGTATGCGTTATGTAAAGGACTTTTACGATGCTTCTAGCAATTTCGATATTAGTTTACCTACTCCTATTATGGCCGGAGTTCGCAGCCCTCAGCGTCAGTTTAGTAGTTGCGTTCTTATCGAGACCGGCGACAGTCTTGATAGTATTAATGCTACTAGCAGTAGTATTGTAAAATATGTAAGTCAAAAGGCAGGCATCGGCATTGGGGCTGGTAGTATTCGCGCAATTGGTAGCCCTGTGCGTAATGGTGACACGAGCCATACGGGTGTTATTCCTTTCTATAAAATGTTCCAGAGTGCAGTTAAATCATGTAGTCAAGGCGGTGTTCGCGGCGGTGCTGCCACACTTCACTATCCAATTTGGCATTTAGAAGTGGAAGACCTACTCGTTCTAAAGAACAATAAAGGCACAGAAGACAACCGTGTTAGACACCTAGACTATAGTGTGCAGTTTAATAAACTAATGTATGAGCGTTTGCTAAGTAGTGGCAATATTACTCTGTTCAGCCCTAGCGATGTTCCTGGCTTATATGACTCATTCTTTAATGACCAAGATCGATTCCGAGAACTATATGAGACAGCGGAACGCAACACTAGACTACGCAAGAAGAGTGTTCCTGCTATTGATCTATTCAGTGCATTTATGGAAGAACGTAAAAACACGGGCCGTATCTATCTGCAAAACGTAGATCATGCCAACAGTCACGGTGCATTTATTGAAGAAATTGCCCCAATTCATCAGTCCAATCTTTGCCAAGAAATCGATTTGCCAACAAAGCCATTAAATGATTTTAAAGATCCAGATGGTGAGATTAGCCTATGTACACTAGCTGCCATTAACTGGGGCAACATGCGTACACCAGCAGATTTTGAGAAAGCATGTGACTTAGCAGTTCGTGCGCTAGACGAACTTCTTGATTATCAAGACTATCCAGTTCTAGCAGCACAATTATCAACTATGAAGCGCCGGCCTCTTGGCGTTGGTATTATCAACTTTGCCTATTGGCTAGCTAAAAATGATCTAACATATCAGCATATTACGCAAGAGGGACTTGCATTAATTGACGAGTGGGCAGAAGCATGGAGTTACTACCTAATCAAAGCAAGTGCAAACTTGGCAGTTGAAAAGGGTAATATTGAAGGTGTGTGTGAAACAAAGTATGGTCTAGGATTAACACCAAATCAAACATACAAGCGTGAAGTAGATGAACTAACACCTCACGTTGAGCGCATGGATTGGGCTGGACTTCGTGAACAACTAAAGACAACTGGTATTCGCAATAGTACACTAATGGCACTTATGCCAGCAGAAACAAGTGCGCAGATTAGTAATAGTACAAACGGCATTGAACCGCCACGTGCATATGTTAGTGTTAAACAGAGTAAGCACGGCGTTCTAAAGCAAGTTGTGCCAGACTACAAGCGTCTTAAAAACAAATATGACTTGCTATGGGATCAGCGTAGCCCAGAAGGTTACTTAAAGATCATGGCAGTACTACAAAAATACATTGACCAGGGTATTAGTGTTAATACAAGCTATAATCCTGTATACTTTGAAGATGAAAAGATACCAATGAGTACAATGCTACAACATATGCTCATGTTCTACAAATACGGCGGCAAGCAGTTGTATTATTTTAATACATATGATGGCCAAGGTGAGATCGAATTCAAGGAAGAAGCACTAGCAATTACTGAGCTAGGCGATGACGATGCAGCTTGTGATAGCTGTGTAATTTAAACAAAGGGTAAAAGACTATGTCAGTATTGAACACTGAAAACAAAAAACATCACACTGAAGCAATGGCTTTTCTAGATGAAGGGCTAGGTATGCAGCGTTATGATGTTATGAAGTATAAGCAATTTGATAAGCTAACAGAGAAGCAATTAGGCTTTTTCTGGCAACCGCAGGAAGTTGATGTTAGTAAAGATAGTAAAGACTTTAAAGACTTAACACGTCATGAGCAGCATATCTTTACCAGTAACCTAAAGCGTCAAATTCTACTAGACAGTGTTCAAGGACGTAGTCCTAACCTAGCACTATTGCCTATTGTCACACTTCCAGAAATTGAAACCTGGATTGAAACTTGGGCGTTTAGTGAGACAATTCACAGCCGCAGCTATACACATATTATTCGTAACATCTATTCAAACCCAAGTGTTGTTTTTGATTCACTACTGGATTCAAAAGAGATTGTTGACTGCGCTGGCGACATTAGTAAGTATTACGATGACTTGATTGAATATAGCCAATGGTATCAGCTTCTTGGCGCAGGTACACATACAGTTAATGGCAAGAAGATCACAATTGATGAGTATGAACTGAAGAAGAAGATTTGGATGTGTCTGAACAGCGTTAACGTACTGGAAGGCATTCGCTTCTACGTAAGTTTTGCATGTAGCTGGGCTTTCGCAGAACTTAAAAAGATGGAAGGCAATGCAAAGATCATTAAGTTCATTGCTCGTGATGAAAACGTGCATCTTGCATCAACACAATACCTACTAACAAAAGTTATGGTAAAAGAAGACCCAGATTTTGCACGTATTTCAGAAGAATGCGAGGATGAAATCATCCAGATGTTCGTTGATGCTGTTGAGCAAGAAAAGCAGTGGGCACATTATTTGTTTAAAGATGGCTCAATGATTGGTTTGAACGCTGAACTGCTAAATAATTACATCGAGTGGATTGCATGTAAACGCATGACAGCACTTGGGCTAAAATGCCCATATACAGTGCCACAAGCTAACCCGTTGCCCTGGACACAGAAATGGATCAGCGGCGCTGAAGTACAGGTTGCACCACAGGAAACAGAAATTAGTAGTTATATTATTGGCGGCGTCAAGAAGGACGTTGGCGAAGATACATTTAAAGGATTTAGTCTATGATAGAAATTTGGGGAAAGCCTGCTTGTCCATATTGTGAAAGAGCAAAATCATTATGTGAAAGCAGAAATTTAAAATACATTTATAAACAATTAGATGTAGATTTTACTCGAGATGAAATTCTTGAAACATTTCCAGGAGCAAAAACATTCCCACAAATTGTAGTTGCTGGCACTAAGATAGGCGGATTTGATAAACTTGGATCTTACTTGGAAGAAACAAATTACACAGGAACAGGATGGACTCTATGATTATTCAAGCACCCTACAAAGTAGGCGATGTAGTAAGTATTAAAGTATCCAGCGGCGAAGAGATGATCGCACGTTTGGAAGAAGAAAATGACAACCATATTATTGCCCGCAAGCCACTTATGCTTGTTGCAGGGCAGCAGGGCATGGGCTTGGCTCCATTTATGTTTACAGTAGATACAGATGCCAAGTTTAAAATTAAAAATTCTAGTATCATTTGTATTGTAAAGTCAGCTAAAGAAGCAGCAGACTTATACACTCAAAATACTTCAGGATTGAAGGTAGTATAACATGCCTTGCGTATCTCTTGAATTAAATCCAGGTTTTAATGATGCATTGGGAAGTTTGCAAAATGCTTCCAATGTATTAATGGCACTATCAAGTGATTCATGTAACATTCTTGGGGCAATTCCAGGCTTAGACGCTATTGAAAAAGGTATTCAAGACGTGTTTGCTGCGGTAGCAGGCATTACATCAGCTATCAATAGTGCTATCAGTAGAATTTTAGGATCACTTAATAATTTAATTGATACCGCAGTTGGCGCAGTACAAGATATCATTGGTGGCTTATTAAACACTTTTAATGGTATTGTTGATATGGTAGGTGGCTTTGTGTCACAAGTTTCTGGAATGATTGATAGCTTTATTAGTGTCGTAGCAGCACAAGCAAACTTGTCAGGAATTCTTGCATGTGCTGGTGTTATTGGTAAACTAACTGGCATGCCAGATGGGGTTAGCAGTCAGATTGATGATTTGGCAGCTAAACTTGCCAGTGGTAGTGCAGTAAGTGACATTGTTGCAGAGGGAATAGCTGATATTAAAAATTCAGCAGCTAATGCAGCTACGGATGCATTGAATGGCATTAATGACAAAATAAATGGTACCATTACAAATGCATTGGGAAGTATTAACCTTGGCATTGCTAGCTTAAAGGCATTCGAATGTCAAGAGGTGTAGCACGTTTAAACGATAGTACGTTTGGTACGTGTTATCATCCTAGTCATCTTGTACCCGTTCCTGCCAGTGGTAAAATTATCACTGCAAGTGGAAAATATATTGTGAATGGGCGTGGCGTGGCACGATTAAACGATATGGTGCTTACTAGTTGCGGGCATGTTGACTTTATCAATAGTGCTAGTGGCACATGTATTGCTGATCCGCAGCCTGTAGCAAGACTGAATGATACTGTAGGGAAAAACGGTATCTATAAAGCAAAAATTATCACCGCTAGTGGTAATGTTATTGCTGATAATTAAAAAAATCAAAAAAAGTAATATTTTTTACTTGACAAAGCGCATATTGGTTGCTAGTATGAATACATAAGGACTACTAACAACTAATGGTGAGAACTAATGCGATCTGAACTTTACCCTGACGGGGTACGGCGTATCAACGCTAAAATTGAAATCCCAATGAGTGATGCTGACGTATCACTATATATTTTGAGTGCCATTGTATCTGAAAATAGTACTCTAAATGATATCCAAAGCCTAAATAAACGACAACTGCTTCAACTTGCCAAAGAAGAAATTTGGCGGGACGGAGCAGAAGTGCCACGAGTTCGTGCTGAAAATGCTGACCGTGACACGAAGGTGATTGTAAAAAATTACGTTAGGATGATGTTTCCGGAGTTGTCATAATGGAACCAGAACACAAATACAACTGGCATGATGAGAGAGATAAATGGATTTACGGCCAGCCGGTCACAGACGATGACTGGAAATTTGATAACATGGTTGACATTTATAAAAAACTGATAGAACAACCAGTAACCAGGAAATCTATAAGTAACATACCTCCAGAAAATAAAACCCCAAAAAAGAAACCTATCATTGCTACTGAAAAAGATGTAGGCACTGATGTATTGCAACGTCTTAAAGATCTATGAGGACACAAATGTTTAAAGCATTACTAACAACAATAACTCTTATGTCAGCGTCTATTGCAGGTGCTGAAGAATATCAACATCCAAGGTCACCCTACGTAGACTACAGTCGCACTTATAATTTCCCTGCTGGTGATTGGGAACGTGTAGATATTGAAGCGTACCGTGCAAAATACAAACAAGTATATGGCCGCCCACAGCTAGGTCGTGAAATGAATCTTGTGTATTGGTCTGATACTTGTAAGCGCGAATTCCATAACTATGATTTGCTGAAAAGTATTAATCTAGGTGACTATGACATCTACCATCACCCACGAACACAAACTTTGTCAGACTGTTTACGAGCTCTACCTAAAGCAATTCATGCGGACGTTGTTATAAATGGGCGCAATTCTGAGGTTCTTGCACTGTTTTTTGAACAACTTATTCCTGCTTGGATCGAAAATGATGCCTTCAATGCGTCAAAGATGCGTTCTACGCAAGTTGACAATACAAGCGCAGGGTATGCTTTTGCAGTAAACTTTATTGCGGAAATTTATACCAGCTATGGTAATTATTGGGGTACAACTGCAGAAATGGATCAAGGCTTTCGTGAGTGGTGGGATGCCCGCAGTCATGATGATGGTGCCAAAATTTATGGACCTGGCTGGGAAAAATGTACTGAAATTGCACCAACTCCACCTCCTGCAAATCGTCCTAGGCCACAAAACCGTGGCGAATGCCAAAACGTAGCAGCGGATTATTCTACAGCACTGGCGTATATGGGCATGTATTACAAAGACAGTGATATGATCAACGAGGCACTATTTGTTGCAGCCGCGGTAGCAAGGACGAGTTCAGAAGAAGGCGCCCCTTATGATGCATTCACTGGAAACCTAGCTATTGGCTACATGACAATGACATCAGACAGACTTGATGAAACAGCACTTGTTCTAAAGGAGTTGGGTATAAATCTGTATGATTCAAGTTTTGCTAAACATGGCGCCACTGTACGTGACATTATTGAATTTACTGCCAGAGAATACGTAAATCCAGATCGTGTATTTGCATACGCATGTCTAACGAACAATCCACGAGCAAAAGATTGCCGTAACCAAGACTATAGCGTCCCCCCAGAGGACAGGCACTGGCAGGACGGTATGCATATTCGAGGTATGGCGGGCGCACTCTATCAATATCAAGAGTATAGAAATATGATGTCAACTGTGCATCCTGACAATCATGACAATGGATGGGTAACATTTGACACCATGTTCAACAAATATATTTTGGTAAAATATTTCTAAATATTTAAAAAAAGTTGTTGACACAGGCATCTTAATACTGTATAAATAATATTGTAAGCAGCAAAGAACAGTGTTGCTTACAAAAAACCAGAACAGTGTTTTTAAATGCATTTTGTGGTTATTTTGCTCTAGCAGCATAAATAAACATAGCAGTTAATAATACACTGTTACGCCCTTATAGCTCAGCTGGTAGAGCAACTGATTTGTAATCAGTAGGTCCGCGGTTCGAGTCCGTGTGAGGGCACCATAATGCGGGTGTGGCGGAATTGGTAGACGCACCAGATTTAGGTTCTGGCGCCGCAAGGCGTGGGGGTTCGAGTCCCTCCACCCGCACCAAGATAAAATTATATTAGAAACTATTATATTATTAGTAAAAACGGACAATAACGATAGGATATTATAAATAAAGTTGCAAGATCTTTTATATAGTAAAACTTGCATATGGGGCCTTAGCTCAGCTGGGAGAGCGCCTGATTTGCATTCAGGAGGTCAGGAGTTCGATCCTCCTAGGCTCCACCAATAAAAAAGGCGGTCCCAGTGACCGCCTTTTTATTATAAAATTTTTGAAAATGAGGAAACAATGCGTCCATTTTATATGCTACCGCCTTGTGACAGACCAGCGTTAAGTGACAAGCGCAGAACAGTTACATATAATGAATTTATAAAAGAAGTCACAGAAAAGAAAGCATGGCTCAATAGTCTAGGTTATGGGCCAGGGCATCGTATTTGCGTTCAGGGACCAAATGCAATTGAAACATATGTAATGCTTGTTGCAGCAAGTATGGACATGTGCGGCACAACGCTTCCGATGAATGCAAGTGAGCTAGAAGAAAAATCTCGTATTGAAGCAAACAATGCAAACTGCATCATTCGTTTTACTAAGGATGCAGAATACATTGGTATTGAACATCGTCATTTCGAAAAAACAATGGCGCAACCAAAAGAATATATGTGCTACTACAGTAGTGGTACAACCAATCCATACGGCTTTACCAAGTGCTTTAGTGCGCCCTATGAACTAGATGAAGATAACTGGGGTTGTAGTAATGACTTAACAAATGCATATCGCATTCAAGGCAACCCAGATTATGCTAACCCTGAAACAAACCGCTCAATTAGTGTAATGGTGCCATACATTGCATGGGGTCAGGATGTTGTTTACAACACACTTTATATGGGCGGCTGGACATATCTTATGTATGAACCAGAAGAATACGACTATGCATGTGAACTACTAAAGCCCACTTGGATTACCGCATTCCCTCTTGCCCTGCAAAAGATTATGAATACAAACAAAGGGCATCACAAGCTAAACACAGTTGAGTTTGGTGGCATTGTTGTTAATGAAAAACAAATGAATGATATACAAGAGTTCTTTGGACCTAAGCAATACATCAATGTATACGGTGAAGGCGCTATCGGTACAACATTCTGTAACTTTGCTAAATCAGGCGAAGACATTACACACATTGGCAAACAAATGACATGGCATCGTTTGAGTGGTGGTGAAGTGCGTATTGGTGATCGTGGAACATTAGAAATTCGCGGACTTAATACACCAAATCAAACTTGGTGGGACACTGGTGACATTGTTGAGGTTGACGAAAACGGAAACTATCGTATCACTGGCCGCGCAGAAGAAATCTTTATCAACCGCGGCGGCGGTAAGTTATACCCACACGAAGTAGCAGCATACATTGGACAAATGCCAGGAATCAAGGATGTATATGTATATCCTATTGCAGACGAAGAAGTGGGGCAAATTCCAGGATGCGTTTATAGTGGCGATGTATCCCCAAAAGAATTTATGGAATACACGAAAACAAAAGTAGCCAAATGGCAGGTACCTGTTAAATTTACAAGAGTTAAAAATACAATGAGTATGCTAGTACATGATCAGTGTAGTCCAAAGATAAGTATTTTAAAGTTAGAGAAAATGCTAGCAGACAATCCTGAATGGACGGTAGAAGAATATGGCAAATGAAATCTTATCAGCAAGCTACGTTGATGGTTTTGATGATGTAGAGAAACAAGTCAGTATTTTTGAAAATTGGACAAACTATGTTGAAGAAATACTTGATACAGCGGGTTGGTTAGGCCCAAGCAAAACAACCGCATATGCTATTAGTAATTTTGATAGTGATATTGAAATTGCAGATCTAGCATGTGGACCTGGCACAGGTGGTGCCATCTTAAAGATGGCACTTTATAAAAATGTTGACGGGTATGACATCACTCCTAGATTCTTAAAAGCAGCAGAACCTTTTTACCGTAATGTTGGATATTGTAATATCGTTGCAACCCCCTTGCCAAAAAAATACCCTCTCATACTTGCTAGTGGAGTTTTTACTCGTGGACATTTGAGTGCCGCCCCTGCTAAAAATCTTGCAGATAGTTTAACTGACGATGGGTTTCTTGTAATGACTACGCCTGCTATGTCTGATTATGATTACATGGCAGAAAGCGGTTGGAATGACCAACCGTATCTTCGTGAAGTAGAAGTGCATGGTCCATGGAAAAGTCTGTATACTGAGGGACATCAACACCATCATTATCTACGAGTATTTAAGAAAGCATGAAAAAAGTATATCTTTCACACTTTAGTATTATAATTGATCCTGGTAAAAACCAGTTTTTACCTTACAGTAGTGCTACACTGTGGAGTTATGTACAAACACAGCAGGATATCATTGATCGTTACGAATTAGGCGGTATGTTTTTTGAAAAAGATTCATACAGTAATATTATTGATCAACTTGATAATCCTGCGGTGTTTGGTATGAGCTGTTACGTCTGGAATGCAAACTTCAATGATGGGCTTGCACAACAAATCAAAAAACGCTATCCAGAATGCTTAATAGTATATGGCGGACCGCATCTTCCGCAATCAGCAGATGACGACTGGTGGGGTGAACACTCTTATGTTGACGCAGTTGTATATTATGAAGGCGAAAAGGTTTTTGCAGATATACTCAGATGTGAAGACCGCGGTAGCATCGCAGAGATACCAAACGTGTGTGTTAATTTTGGAAGTCATTGGACATACAGTAACGATCCAACTGCAAACAGAATTCGTGATTTGCAAGTTATTCCATCGCCCTATGCAAGTGAATTATTTAAAAATGTACAAGCAAATAATGCAGCATTATTTGAAACACATCGCGGCTGTCCCTATGCGTGTACTTTTTGTGATTGGGGCAGTCTAACATATACAAAAGTAACAAAGTATGACATTGATCGTATACGTGCAGATATTGAATGGGCAGCTAAAAATAAAATTGGTTTCCTGTACAATGTTGATGCTAACTTTGGCATTTTTAAAGAACGTGATCATATAATTGTTGATATGCTTATTGAAGCAAAAGAAAAGTATGGCTATCCAAAGATGTATTTTGTTAATTGGGCAAAGAATGCCAATGAAGACATTCTACAAATGGCTAAAAAGCTATACGATGCAAAATTAATTAAAACATTTATTATGAGTTTACAAACATTAACACAGGATGCACTGGAGTTAATTAAACGTGATAATATGGATATCAACAAGTATACCTTCTTTGCTAATCGTTGTAAAGAACTTGAACTTCCATTTGACTGTGAATTAATTTTAGGCAACCCAGGTGAAACAGTAGACGGCTGGAAACAAACGTATTTGACCCTAGCAGACTTCGAGCAGTTAAGTACACAAATATTCCCACTAGCTATTCTTCCTGGCGCAGAACTTGCGACAAAAGAAAACCGTGAGCTTTTTGAAATTAAAACAGTTCTAAAACCGTTTCCAGGTGTAGGGCAAGCAGAAGTTCCAGAATATATGGAACAAATCGAAAGTACCAAGTGGCTGGCAGCTGATGATATCCGCTATTTGTTTGAATGGACTTGGTGCGCAAGAACAGGACATGAATTTAATTTCATGCGTGACTTTGCTAATTATGTGGATCGTCATGGTATAATTGATAAGACAGCATTTTATGATCGCTGGCATCACTACGTTAAAAATAGTAATGGTGCTATCAACAGAGTGTTTAAGTCTGTTGTTGAGCAGCGGGTGGCAAATGGTGTATTTGGTATCGCAATGCAAAGTATGGGATTCAGAGAACATTTGACAATTGAAAAGCGCAGTGAAACACTGGCAGAGATAGCAGACTTTACTAGCCAATTTGATATGGACCAACGTATACGTGCAGAACTTTTAAAATATTGTGACGCTAGGCTATTTGATATTACAGTTGATTACCCAGTGGTTAGGTCATTTGACTACAACTTTATTGACGACATAGATGAACATGTAGAGATAGAATTTACATCAACGCTGTTTGGTGCATATGCAAGTATGGGACAACATTTGCTTGAAGGTAGCGAAGCAGTAACAGAAAACTATAAGTTTAGGAGCGGGCTTGTATGCACATTGACAAAGCCACGAAAAATTACTTCTTAGAAATAGACATAGATTACAATCCAAACGACTTCTTGGAATTATTTGATCGTTACGAACTTGAAATGTATATTGATCGTAACGGGGAGCCGTTTGGTCTTGAAGTATGCTACGATAAAAAATTGCTAACTGAACCAGTAGTGCAGCATTACGCAAATGTGTTTAAGGACTTTGGTCTGCGATTGGAGTATGATCGCCCTGTCGATAATAATAAACATTCTGGGGTAGCAGGATATCAACTAGCCCGCAGCCAATTAAAAGATCGTGGGCTAAACATACATCGCGATGGTTTTAGGAAGTTTAACATAACTTTTCCTGTTACTTATCCACAAAGTATCAATTGGTATTCTGATAAAACTGGCAGTGGCAAATATACATATGAATATCATAAAAAAATAGTATGCTGCAATGTTGGTGGCGCATGGCATAATGTTGATCCAAGCACAGAGCCTAGATTACAATTTCAATTTGATTGTTATGTTGATTGGGAAACTATACCTGGCTTATTAGAAAAAATTTAACATCACGCCAATTTGGGCTATCGATAACTCTATATGTATTAAAGTCATAATATCCCATTCTCTCTGCCATTTTTAAATTAGTTATATCGTAAATATGCGAGTAATATTCATTATACATGTCGTCATTATACAACTCGCCGTGTGTCTTCACAGCCCATATATCACGCCTTGTAAAATTTAGTTTACGATTGTTTATATCATTCAAAAACTGTAGATATTCATTATCCTCGCTAACCAATCCTTCAAACCTTACCCATCCAGGAAATAGAGCAGTTGTTTGCATGTAACGATCAGCAGTGGTAGTTACATCATTAATAATATTAATGATTTTGCTTTTAGGAAAGAATTTACGTAACTCACTGGGTGTGCTGTGCGTACAGTAGATAAATTTTTTGTCAGTGTCTGGGGCAACTTCAAGAAAGTTTTTGTAAAACAAACTATAGTAGGCGGCGGGAGAAGGAAAGAAATCGCTAACATAATCCCACGTTGGCGGCAATTTGCCTAGTGGAACAATACGATCAAAATGTGCTTTGGCTGCATAACGTTGACGAATACTTGTATGTGTAAAGTGTATATTCCACGGATGTATTCCGTTATCAGGATGGCTATACCAATAATGTTCAGGCATGGCAGCAAGTGTGCGGGCAATACGATGTCCGCCACCGGCTTGCTCAAAGCTAACAAATATTATACGGTCAAATATATCCATGTTCTTTAAGTAAATCTCTATAATAAAAATAACTATGATCAAAGAAGTTTATTTGAAAAAAATGCCTAAACTCCCCGCGACTATCTACTACTTCATGCACTGCTTTATTGTTTTGTAAGTATGCAGCACCACGATGGTAAAGTTTTAAATGATGTTTCTCTTCTTCGTCCCAGAACGTAGTATAAGTTTCAGTGTAGTTTAGTGGTATAGTGATACTCGCTTGCCTATACATGTCGTCGTGTCTTGGTACATTTCCTGTATTTTTTAGCAACATGCAACTACCTGCAAGCTCAAGTGCAACTGGATATAATTGTTTAACACATTCAGGAATATCTTGTATGTCACGTGCTAGATAATTTCCGTCCCAAACTTCTTCACCGGTGTGTTCGTCAGTAAACCAAAATTGTTCGTAATTATATGACGACTGCCATTGAAACAATTCATTAATCTGATCAGCTGATGGTTGAATATGCAATTTACAAAAATAATCACAAGCGTCCATGATAATATAACTCTCCAGTTTTTGACATGCTTACATGATCACGTGTATTAAACCAGTCATCATACACGCAGATATCCCCTTTGATTAACAGCTCGTTGCCACTCAAGTAATGCTGGCAATAGAATCTGTCCCCTAGTATAGATGCGCCGCTGACCCCTGTGTTCTTATAAAGTTTAACTTGATCAATTGATCTGAACACTGTATTAATTGCACATGGCCCAACCTCAGTCATACCCCAATTAGCCATAAAGGTAGCACCTCGGTTAACGAAAGCTTCTATAATATCCCATGTAACAGGATCACTACCACACGTTACCCATATTCCTGTCAAATCGAGATCCGTAAATCCCTTGGTCATCATGATTGCTCTAGCGTGGTTGGGAGTAACGTGTGTATGTGTATACTTGTGTATTTCCTTTACAAATCTATATGCGTTAAAATCTTCTATTACAACATCGGCACCAATACTATATGCTGGCAATGTTTGTGCAAGTAATCCGCCTGCATGTTGTGTTTTGCAAACAGTATATATTCTACTATTGCTAGTAATTTCCTGACTGTCAATTGCAGTGGCATTAGCTGCACGTAGTTTTTCAGGAGATTGAAATATAACTTTTGGTTCACCAGTAGTACCACTACTGCGTAACTCGCCGCCGTTCGAAAGCCAATTATTTAGATCTAGGTTCATTTAGTTCTTTCCGTAATTCGTCCCAGACTGGGTGGTGCGGCAAAAACTTGTGTAACCCAATAGTTTGTTTCACCACCATTTCAAGTAACTTAAAATTAAACAGTGGTGGAATAAAAGCATGAACAACACTAGCAATGCAAAGAAGAAATTGATAGCCTGCTTCTTTCAATCCTATACCCAAATGTACAAAATAATTTGATTTAGAACTTCCATTTAATTCACTTGCGTCATGCAAATGTTTATAATTCCACCATCCAGTTAGTTTCATAGTATAGTTATTCCTTGTGATAACATTGCCTGTGTCTCCTGCTCTGCACTTCCGTCTAAATCAATAGCAGCACATGCGTCTTTAATGACAGACACCTTATACCCAAGTCTGGCTGCATCTTTTGCGCTCCAGGCAACACAAAAATCATAAGCTACCCCAACAAAGCACAGATCGCTAATACCACGTTCCTGCAAGTAACCATGCAACCCAGTAGGCGTAACATGGTCGTTTTCGTAAAATGCACTATAGCTGTCTATGTCTACTCTAAAGCCCTTGCGGATAATTAGTTGTGCCTTGTGTTGCACTAGTTCGCCGACTAAATCAGCCCCATAGCTATATTCTACACAATGTTCTGGCCAGAGAGTTTGTGGTCCATACGGCATATCAATGACAGTGTGTTCAGGCAGTCCATGGACTTCACAAAAGCTACTGTGGTTATTTGGATGCCAGTCTTGTGTTATAATGATGTTGTCATAGTGTTCCTGTAATGCGTTTATTTTTGGGATAACATTTTCAGCACTGCTAACGGGCAAACTGCCCCAGCTCATGAAATCATTTTGTACATCAATAATGATTAGAGCACTATTCGCCGTACATGTCATGATACCACCTTGCACGTATGTTGTGCAACTCAAAATAATCGTCATCCATCCATTCTGGATTGCTTTTTAGGATATTGATCTCCATGCATGAAGGCGTTGGATGCAATACCCATTCTGCACTTTGTGTTACAATCTCGATTGGCTGCAACACGTATGTCTTGTCAATAAATGGACGTTCACCAGCAAGTTGCGAGCCATCAGTAGTACTGACATTCACGAATAGACTACTTACTTTGTTATTGTTAGCGTGGTCACCATAAAACTTTCTAAACAAACCACGCAGTTTATCCTTAGCACGTGTAAAACTATTCCAATAAGGAACGTCGTACAAGTCAGCAGTTGAACCAATGGCTACAATGCGTAGATGTTCGCAATTCTTCACCAAGTTATACAACGCTGGGGTAGCGTTTTCAAAAGTAGTAACATTGCTGTGATAAATGCTGTCATCTAAGCCATCACCAGTGGTATCAATGATGGGATGATTTTCATCCTCGAACCTAAACTCACCGGGCAAATGTATGTACACTATTTGTTCATCAACTATATCCCAAAACACATCCGGATCTACTGGATTGGATAAATTGCATTCAATGTGTACATACTCTAAGTCGTCTACTCGAGTATCGCTTCTGGATATACCGTAAATTTTTCCGTATTGTTTTAGAAAATGTGCATACTCTAAACCAATGTCACTGCGTATGCCTGCTATAATAAATGTTGTCAACCTCTTACCTCAGTATATTTTTCTTTGTTTAATACCCATACATTCTGTAGCGTATTGTATAATTCTTCTTCTCCAACGTGAGATACCACTCCATACTTAGCCAAGTGATGAAATGTTCTATCTACCTTTGACATACGCCCACTTGCGTCATTTTCTATATTAGTAGTAACGTAAATAGGCGCATCACCAGCGAATTCCATTTGCAATGGCATCTGACAATAAAAACAATGACTTTGCATATGATATCGGTTCATTCCAGCATTTCGCGGATACAACTGTGCGCCACGAAATAATCCACGATAACCATCCTTAAACGGATGTATACCGCTCAGGCTGATGATATCATCTTCTTCATCATATGTAGCAAACCAAGCCCCACCAGTTTCTATACACCAGTCGAACTTCATTGCTTTTAGTGAGTTATTATTTTTATATCCTAGAATATCGCATCTTCTAGTAAAGTCGATAAGTTTCTTATCAACTTCATTAATTCTTGTTGTAAGCATTTTTAAATTATAACATATTTCTGTTGATTGTCAAAGCAAAGTGTAGTATATAAATATTTATACATGTAAAGGAGGGTCCACTATGGACAAGTTAGAACAATACATTAGGGATAACACTTTCGAGCGCCCTACTCTTGTCCTGGATGTGGGCAAGGTCGAACAAAATTATAAACAACTAAAAACAGGTCTAGGCGATGCACATATTCATTATGCTGTTAAAGCAAACCCTCAAAAAGAAATATTAGAGACACTGGTTAGACTAGGCTCTCGCTTTGATGCAGCTAGCATGGGTGAGATCATGTTATGTCTAAATGCTGGTGCTCGCCCAGAGCATATTAGCTTTGGCAACACTATTAAACGTGTACAGGATATTCAGTTTGCATATCAGGCAGGCATTAGACTATACGCGGCAGATGCAGAAGAAGAACTGGAAAAGATCGCAGTACACGCACCTGGCAGTGCAGTATTCATTCGTGTGCTTATTCATAATACTGAAGCTGAATGGCCACTGAGCCGTAAGTTTGGTTGCAACAGTAACTATGTACTACCACTGTTTGAATATGCTACAAAGCTAGGACTACTACCATGTGGCATCAGCTTCCATATTGGCAGTCAGACACGACACCCAGAAATGTGGGAAGAAAACTTAGAAATGATGAGCCGCATCTGGCATGAATGTGCAGATGCAGGGTTCAACATGGATATGCTTAACTTGGGCGGTGGCTTTCCAGCTTACTATGGTGTTGAAATTACAGAGCCAGAATCATATGCACGTGAACTACGCCGCATGGTAGCTGAAAAGTTTGGTGAAGTAAAATACATTATGGCTGAACCAGGCCGCGGCATGGTGGGTAACTGTGGTTATCTGGCTGCGAGCGTACTACTGGTATCACGCAAGACACCAGGCGATAATATTCGCTGGGTATACCTGGACGCAGGACGTTTCAACGGACTAGCTGAGACAGAAGGCGAAGCAATTAAGTATCAGTTTGTATTTCCAGGCAAAGACAATGATGATACAGATTACTGCAACGTAGCAGGGCCAACCTGTGATAGTGCTGATGTACTTTACAATCAAAACAAAGTGCTGATGCCCAATACTCTTGCATGTGGCGACAAGGTCATTATCAAGAACTGCGGCGCATACACTACAACATATTCAACAGTTGCCTTCAACGGGTTCCCGCCACTGGGAGTAGTTGTGATATGATGAAGCCCAAGAACAAGTATTTGCTTTATATAATGGCAAATGATCCTTGGGCAAAAATATTCTGGCGAGTTTACTTCTGGTGGGGCATACGACAAGCACACAAGCGTAGACTCGCTAATGAAGCACGAATTGCTGCACTTCCCAAGCTGACGGGTGAAGAATGGTGGGAAAGTCAAAAAAAGTGAAAAAAGTGAAAAAACACTTGACATTTGCGGTTCGTCGTGTATAAATAAAGTATAAGTTAAAACAAAGGAATAGAACTTTCAATGAAACACAGTATGCACATTATTAGCTTTAGTAAAGAGTGGTATCGCTGTGGTATCACTGAGGGTTCGCGTATGGCATAGACAGCCTTACATTCCAAACTAGGAAAGAACCCTCCCTGCGTAAGCAAGGAGGGTTTTTTCATTTTAAGGCAAAAAAGTTAAAAAAACTACTTGACAACCAAGACGTTTTGCTTTATAACTAAAAATGTAGACAGTGAGTTGTTTACACGCTTTTTGAAAATTTGGTAACAGAATTAGTTCTTAGTTTCGGCGATGATAGAACGGTAAGTAGAGTAATACATGCACCAACATGTATTCATTGAACTCTACTTACACGTATGTTAGAGATGGGAGTAGCATGGTTCGACTCCGTGCGTGGTTGGGTTGACCTATGTAAAAAGCCGGCGGGCGCTCGCTGTTTCAAAGACAGACTAACATACTTGTAAGTAGAGACAACGATTCTATTTTCACATACACAGCTAACTAACAGAGGGCCGTCCGGGGGTCGTTATGCTAAGGTACTGTGTAGCTGTAAGTAGAGACAATGATTCTGTTTTCACATGCTCTTTAGTCCGTAATGGCGCACGGTTAGTTTCGCCCATTTAGTTGGTTGGACTGGTTCGAATCCAAAAAGAGCAGATGAAAACAGAATTGGTCAGTGGCCCGGATGGTAAGGGGATGGATTGCAAATCCATAGCACTGTAAAGTAGCGTGTTCGATTCACATACTGACCTCCAAATAACGATGCGGTAGCACAACGGTAGTGCGCTGGTCTCATACGCCAATGGTTGCTGGTTCGAATCCAGCCTGCATCACCAAACAAAGGAAGAAAGAAATGAAACGAAAGATTAAGGTGCCTAAAGAACGCAATCCTTTCGTAGCACACGTTGCTACTAAACGTTCTGGTGCGCACGGTAAAACAAACAAGGCTTTGCGTAGAGCAGAGAAAATTAAGTTAATGGACCGTTAGCTCAGTTGGTTAGAGCATTCGACTTTTAATCGAAATGTCCTGAGTTCGAATCCCACCCGGTTCACCATTACTTTGATGATACACTAGTAGGCACCCAAGCGTCAGTAGGCGGTTTCTGCGGAATGAAAGGGGAGACGGTGCGAATCCGTTGTAGTGTATCTTCTAAGTAATGAATATAGTGGTGTAGCTCAGTTGGTAGAGCAATCCCCTGATAAGGGATAGGTCGATGGTTCAAGTCCATCCATTACTACCAAAAAGAATAACAGGGTATAGCTCAGTCTGGTAGAGTGCTTCACTTGGAATGAAGAAGTCGTAGGTTCGAACCCTGCTACCCTGACCAAATAATGCCAGACAAGGTGTAATGGTTGCATGCCGCACTGTGACTGCGTTGGAGGGGTTCAAATCCCTCACTGTCCGCCAGTTTATTGGGAAGTAGCTCAATTGGTAGAGCAACGGTTTTTGGTACCGCAGGTTGCAGGTTCGAGTCCTGCCTTCCCAGCCAGAACTTCTAAGATGTTGGTCCGTGTCATACCTCTAGTGACACACTATGTGAAATAACCTATACAATACCATCGGTATTATGAGTAGGGGTCGGATACACGGATTCCACGCTGTGTCGGCTAACGGACTGCCAATTTTATGACCCAACGTCACTGTGCTGGTCTAGTCACCTTCATACACCTGGGTCGTCTATGACTGGTACTTACTGTGGGTTAACACCGGGCGGGTAAGTTAAAAGAATGCATGTTTGACTGCCAGTTTTTCAATGCGCCTTTGGTCCAGACGGATGGGCACAGGATTCTAAACCCTAGGAGGCAGGTTCGATACCTGTAGGGCGCACCAAATTTAGGAGAACGGCATGATAATGTCCAAACAAGAAGTCAAAAATTCTGTTCGTTGGGCTGCAAATGCTGAGGCTCCAATCGATAGAGATACGCAGATTGTACTAATGCTTTCTGCAAAACAGCGACACAAAGACCGTGTTGCATTACTACAAATGCTATTACAAGGAGATAAAGACAATGGCATAGATTGAAATTGCATGTAAAGAAGCAGTGTTCCATTTTAACAAAAAGCACTTAGAGGATCCAAGTATCCCAATGTGGGTTATCAAAGCAAAGGGAAAGAGTTATTATGTTGATCACGTTACGTGTGAAGTTCCTTGGTCTACGAAAGAAACACCAGATAACGCACACACCAAAGGAAGCATCAAACTAAAACGATGTTTGATCACGATTGACGATGATAATTGCGCTACTATCACAGAAGCATCGGAAGATGAAGAACGATGTAGCACCAAAGAAAAGATTAGAATTATTACAGATCGTGGTAAAGACTTAATAGAGTTCTTGGAAAACTATGAACATGGTGACATTAAAACCGCAGGTGGTGGTTGTGGCACGTTATGGTTTGTGACAGAACTTTATAGTGAAGTTGATTTGATGATGCTAATGTTGGCAGTTTCAGATGTCCGTGTCTTAATGCCCAATGAAGATTATTATCGTATGTATGATACTTGTGAAGGTAATCATATGTATGATGATGAAGATGATTGGGACGATGAAGATTTGTATGAAGATTAATGCGGGTTGGAGAAGTGGTCATCTCACTTGGCTCATAACCAAGAGGTCGTAGGTTCGAATCCTGCACCCGCAACCAAGCTAGACTGAATATAATCACCCCTTGTGAGGGTGACCCTAGCACAGTATTAATTTACCCGATCCAGAAGAAGTGTTAGGTCAAGGTTGCAAACAACTCAGTCTAAACAAAGTCCTATGTTCGTCTTTGGCACCCCGACCCAATAAGCCCAATGTACGACTTAGGCACCAAATACTAGACTATAAAACGGTTCGAAACGGGTTATAGTTTGAAAACTGCATCCGCCGCGGGACCTCGGCGGAGCATCAGGTAAGTTCAGCCTTACCGCAGGGGTAAAAGTCCCAATGTGAGGTTCCGGGAATTTAGGTGATGTAACTCAGTTGGTCAGAGTGCTTGGCTCATAACTAAGAAGTCGGTGGTTCAAATCCACCCATCACCACCAAGTTTTCTTATTCTATACAATCGTCCAACTGGGAAGGATACCATCACGGAGTAGATGGAGATTTGGGTTCAAGCCCCAATGTCACTAGAATAAGATACGAATTCGTCTCGAGGCGCAAACCGCAGCGCAGGGATGCATACCTAAAGCGGTGACTGTCAGGAAAGTCTGGCACCAAGATTATTGCTTCCGTAGCTCAACTGGAAGAGTAGCGGTCTTCGAAACCGTAGGTTGGGGGTTCGAGTCCCTCCGGGAGCACCAAGATTGAACAAGGGTTTGTAGTAAAGAGTGGCAACCCTGAAACCCTGAAATACCCATTAAGATCGCCAGTTAGGTCACTTATTTTTTCGTTACCAAATTAAATGCACACGTAGCTCAGTTGGTAGAGCAGTTGGTTGAAGCCCAGCGTGTCGGTGGTTCGAATCCATCCGTGTGCACCATTCTGACATAGTGTTAGCGGTTAGCACGTTTGATTGTGGATCAAAAAGCAGTGGTTCGAATCCACTTGTCAGGACCATAAAACAACTTGACATTCTATCTATAAATATGTTACTATCTGTATAAAGAGAGTATAGAATGTTAACACTTACCCCCATAAAATTATTAATACTGCAAATTGCAGCACATCTTAGTTTCATACCTATGATAATGTACGGCGAATGGTACCATTGGGCCATCGCTTTTTTCACTTATTTTGTCACAGGCTGTTTTGGAATGACAATGACATTTCACAGACTGTTGAGCCATAAGAGTTGGAACGCACCAAAGTGGTTTGAGATTTTTGGCACACTAGCTGGTACATATGGACTCACCGGTAGCAGTATTGGTTGGGTTGCTGTACACCGAGAACATCACCACTACACCGACCAAGAGCGAGATCCACATTCTCCAAAACATAAAGGATTTGTCAGAGTTCAATGGCTTAGTATGTTTGATACTCCGAATCCAAAATATGCAACACATTTAATGCGTGATAAGTTGCACACACTAACACACAAATATTATATTCATCTACATGTTGCTGTTATCATATTCTGGTCACTTATCGACCCGATGCTTCTTGTAAGTGCATATCTTGTTCCCGCCGCGATACTTTGGAATGCGGGCAGTTTCATCAATACACTAACTCATATGATTGGTTATCGCAACTTTGATACAAAGGATGATAGCACAAACATATCGTTGCTTGGTATTCTGATGTGGGGCGAAGGTTGGCACAATAACCATCACGCAAAACCAAACAGTTGTTCATTCAAAGAGCGTTGGTGGGAGTTCGACATAGGAGGATGGTTTATTGAAAGACTCAATACTAAACCTATCGACCGCAATTAGAACACCCACGTTACCAGAAGTAAAGCGCACCCTATCTTCAATTGAGTTTGATTATGATACCGTTGAACATTATCAAACCAACATCAAGAAATGGTTATCACCAATTATTGATCTATCAGAATTTTATGTATATCCCACAAACGGTATTACTGAAGGATTGAATTGGTGGATGGCGGCAGAAACACGTGCGATACGAATGCGCGAAGGTGACTATCAGTGGGTCCAGACGCAGGGTGGCGTTGGCGAGATATTATATCTGTCATGCCCAAGTTCAATTGATGGTAACTTTGTAGATATTCCAACACACGTCCCAGTTGCATTAGACTTAGCATATGTTGGTAGCACAGAAGTTCGTCATATTCCAATGACTGATAACATTGAATACGTGTTCTATAGTTTAAGTAAACCGTTCGGCGTTAGAAATATGAGAACTGGTTGGATATTCACACGCAAAGAAGACAAGAGATTGCATAATCTAACTTATAGTGCAAAGTATTATAACTACAACGCCCATCACGTGGCAGAAAAGATTATAAATAGTTACGACATTAACTACATACATAATATGTTCAAAGGTCAGCAACAGTTAGTATGTAATGAGTTAGACTTAACCCCAAGTGACAGTGTTTGGCTGGCTACATCCATACACGAAGATTATCAAAAATTTAGAAGAAAAGATAATGTAGCAAGACTTTGCTTATCAGGAGTATATAAATTATGAGAAAAAAACATCAACTGCCAACGATTGCCAATCTGAATCTAAACATTGATTTGGAAAGACTGCAACGTGAGACAGATGCACTTGCGGCTAAATTCGTTGATGTGCGCAGTGCAAATCCAATGCTTTGCGACAACCACATGACATTGGTAGAACAAGTATATGACAACTTCGAACAGATCAACTTGACAAAACCAAGTAAGATTCTACCTTACACTCCAGATATTAGAGAGCGTTTGCGCCGCAAAGAAGAACATCTATACAACGTACCTACAGAAGATTTTCCCGGCAGTGTATTCGAAGAAATCGTATCACAGTGTAAATCACCTGCAAGTCGTGTGCGTATCACAAAACTAGCAGCAGGAAAAGAAATCCCATTCCACATTGACTATGATGTAAGTTATGCAGTGCGTTGTATTTGTCCGATTTATTCAGACGATCTAGTTATCAATCAATTTAAGCGCGATGGCGAGATTGAAGAATATGTTCTAGAACCCGGCAACGCATACTTCTTGAACATCGCATATCCACACGCAGTATTCAATCGCAGCGATAAACCACGTATTGCGTTGATGTTCAGTCTTGATGGACAAGAGGAACTAGCGCATCTATGATATCTTGGAAGTTGGGCCCAATTGACCCATATCTAAATGAAATTAGAGAATTGTTTGCGATGAATTACGATCATCGTCATGCAAACAACTATATAAAGTGGCCTTTGTTCGAAGAAACGAAGTTTGCACGTATGGGTTGGGACAACTTCCTAGTATATTATAGCGCAGGTATTGCTAGAGAAGGATACGGAGAAAATAGTATTCGTATCATGAGTAGACATACCAGAGACAGAGAATATGACTTTGGCGGATACAAAGCAGATTTGCGCAGAGGATTAGATACACTTGATCAAAGTACGGACTATGCACTAAATCTAGGCTATACAGACATATGGCTGAGTCGTGAAGAAACACCGGAACTGTTTAGATACTTTGCTAAAAATTCAGATTACAACTGGGAAGTAACATACGAACCACTACCAGACAATGGTATGCAGCAATGGGTAATGAGAAAATATTAAAGAAAAAGATACTACTGGGATCTATTTCTATCATCCATTCAAACTGGTTGCCGTATGCTGCTGGATGTTTGATTAGTTATTGCAATCGAATAGAAGCGATAACACAGCGTTATGAATTTCATACTCCTATATATAAACACAAACCGGTAGAATATTACCGAGATTTGTTTCTTGATACCGACATACTTGGCTTGACATGTTATGTGTGGAATCAAAGTTACAATGATGAACTATCAAAATATTTCAAATCTGTGAATCCAAACGGTATCGTAATCTACGGTGGTCCGCAAATACCAGAACGTACAGAAGAAAAACTACAGTTTGATGCAGAACGAGATTGGGTAGACTGTACGATTGCAGGACTTGGGGAAATTGCATTCGCGGAATGGTTGCAAGACTTAGAATACAGCAATGCTACATTAAAAACAATGCCAACACCTTACACTGATGGAGTATTCGACAGTTTGTTGAATATTGGTGAGGATTTCAAAGTAAGTTTTGAAACGAACAGAGGATGTCCATACAGTTGTGCGTTTTGTGATTGGGGTGGTCAGTCTAAAAGTAAACTGACGAAATTCGACATCAATAAAGTATATGCGACGATAGATTACATATACAAGTTTAAGAATATCAGCGAGTTAGAAATTCTAGACGCAAACTTTGGTATCTTAAAACAAGACATTGACATTATTGATTATATGATAGCAAAACAAAATGAAAACGACAACTATCTAAAAATATCGTACAGTGGATTGGCCAAGAACGGAAGTAAAAACCTACCAATCATACTTCAAAAGATATTTGACAACGTTAGTATTGATCAACGAAATCTTAAATTGAGTTTTCAAACTCATACTCCAGAAGTTTTAGAAATCATTAATAGATCAAATATCGACAACAGTAGATTGCTTCCACTGATCAATGAATACAAAGCAAACAACATACCAACAACAAGTGAAATGATAATTGCACTTCCGGGAGAAACAGCAGACAGTTGGTTGAAAACTCTACATTACAATTATCACACTCTTGGTATAGATTATGTGAGAACCTACTTCTTGCACTTGGTATCAAATATCGATATGTCAAGTGACGAATACAAAGAGCGATACGGCATAAAGACCAAGATTATTAAGATTGGTCATCAGGAATTTGAAATCATACATCGTTGCATGAGTTACGACTTAGATGAATTAGTTAAGATGTTTGATTATCATTGGTTCTATCACAACTTGATCAACACTGACTTATTAAAGTCGCATATAAATAACGTGTATGAAGATTGTTTGATGTTCTTTGAGCAATTAGAAAATATGCCAACATTATCAGTCATTGTAGAAAAGAACCGAGATTTGGTAAGACGAATATTTTCCGATACACAAGTAACCGAATTACACAATTCTCTTGAGCAACGTTATTTTAGTTCAAGTTTGCGCACGAACGATCTTGAACAAATTATAAAAAATCACAAACATATAGAAGATGAATTATTTGCAGTGTTTGGATACAGTATAAACTCAGAATGGAAATGCGACTCTCCAAAGAGTGCAATCGCAATTATTACATAAGGCTTAAAAATGGAACAAAAATTACAACGGTGGAGAAAATACTTTTTTCATGTACCAGAGTTGGACTTAAACAGCGATCAACGTGGACTTTTGCGTGACAAGTTTGAGTTTCAACGTAAAAAAGGATATATGTTTCAAAGTGAATCACTAGATTGTTACTACACTAACACCAAGATGTTAGAAGACATTTACCCAGAACATATTATTGAAGATATAAACAAAATATGCAAGGGCTATGAGTTTTTAGCAAACTATGGAGAAGTGTTGCGACATCGTGATAGAATTAGATTTGCCGCGCTGACTATACCTGTGTATAACGAGGATGAAGTTGGTACCGAATTCTGGGACGAAGCACAATCAGAAGTAATTGAAAACTTACACTATGACAACAAAACATGGATCATGAGAACACAAGTACCGCACAGTGTTAGAAAAAAGACTCCAAACATCAGAGTGTTCTGGCAAGGTAGTATTCATGGTATGTCGTTTGATGATGTTATGTATGAATACGAAGAAGGTAATATATTCAAATCATGAGTTACGTAGAAACCAAAGATGATGAAGTATTGGGTAAACTTTATAGTTACACACACTTTGACATACCATTACAGGGATTGAACGGTAACCCGTTTCATAATTTTACTGATGGACATGACTTTGATTTTGAACGTATGGATGATGAAATATGTGCAGCACTAGCAGTGAGCGACTTGTCTAAACTTCCAATGGTTGGTAGTGCAATTCCACCAAAGTTTGCAGGAGACTTGCCACTCGAAGAAGATGCATTGTTCAATTTTGACGGTGACTTAGAGATAGTCAAAAATATGACACAGCAAGAACGCAGAAAGTACATGATCTTCAAGCGCAAATGTGTCGCACCGTGGTTCTTTGTATTGGACTTGAAGCCAAACGTGTTCAAGACAAAACACTTAGACAAATTTCCATGGGAACCAATCATGGAAATGATGCCATATACAAAATCGTGTATAGAGAAACTCCCATTTAAAGAAATAGGCAGAGTGGTGATTTATGGATCATGGGCAGATTCTAAAGTAGTCTGTCACCGAGATTACCCACCAAGAGATACTATCTCACATCATATCAATTTTCATCCAGGTGGAAACAGACCAGTATATGTTTATGATTCTATGAATGACAAAAAGATATACTTACCAGATAATCACAGATTATATGCATACAACGTAACAGATTATCATGGCGTAGATCCTGTACCTTATTTCAGCTACACAGTGAGAGTAGACGGCACGTATGATGACAGTGTTGGAATAGAATGAAAATTATTTTAGGTACGCCGCGTTCAGGTACCAGTTTTGTTGCAAATTGGTATGCAAATGAACTACCCGATCACAAGTACATGTTACCAGAAAAATTAGGAGAGTATTTTCATCCAGACTTTTTTGCATCAGACGATGTAGATGCAGAAACACTAGAGCGAATTTCTGGACTGCCAATTAAATGCATTTTTAAATTGCATACTGGTAAGGAAATGAGCAAGCATATATGGGAATATATTTCAGATAAGCCTGTGATATTGGTGAAGCGTAAAGATATTCTAGGACAGTTTATTAGCATTGGTGTAGGTTACACTACGAATAAATGGGTCAACTTCAAAGCAAAGAACACTAATGGATTGCAAGCTGGACAAACATTCTATTATAAAAAAGAATGGTTTGACGATTTAGCAGAACGAATTATGTCTTTACAAAGTATCGAAAATACGTTATTATTAGAGCGCACCATATGGTTTGAAGATTTAGATCAATTCAAACCGAACGGTGAACTGCCTACAAGACAAAACAGTTTGCCAAACGATGTGAAGTTACAGTATATAGAAAACAAAGAAGAATTTCTATCATGGATGAAGATATTTGAGGACAGCAATGTATAAGACGTTAGTAGAAAATAAAGTTTGGCTGTTTGAAGACTTTCTATCACCAGAAGATTTTAATTATCTAGAAGAAACGTATGTGTCAAAAGATTTTGACATGATCCATGTGAACAATAAAGACTTCACGCCGTTGATGGCGGACACGGGTATGAGTTATCGTGTCATTACCATGGATATTTACGAACCTATATATGCTGCACTTAACGATTTATCCGTCAATGAGTTCGGTAGGTCTATGGAATGCATTAAGACAGGCGGTCTGAATATGCAATATAAACGATTTGAAGGCAGTGACTTCTATGATTTACATGCGGAAGACAGTGTGAAATATGGTGATCTAGTTTATATTATGTATCTAACTGATGAAACTGATGGAGAGCTTGTGCTACCAAGTTATGAGGATGCACAGAGAGAATGGACGGCAGGGTTTCAACAGATGACCGAACAATTCAAAGTCGGCTTCTCAGATAAAACAATTAGTATAACACCAAAGAAAAACACATGTGCAGTGATGCGTACTGGCATAGCACACATTGTAAGAGAATGTAGCGGTAGAAGGGACAGTATCGCAGGTTGGCCATGGTTCATTAAAAAATGAGACATTTACGGGCATCAAATGACATCTATGACATAGATGAAATAAAAAAGTTATTAAATGACACACAGTTTTATGGTCTTCCGGGTCAACTGACATACGATGGACCCGTAGAACTGGATATGGTTCCTGAAAGTTTGAAGAAGTTGTTTGATGAAACATATATCACTGCTGGTTTTGTTAAGGTATCGACCGACTATAATTTACCACCACACGAAGACAACTTTTTAGCAAGTAAATTGAACCCTTACAGAAATTTACTTGGTGACTTTTACATTGACTGGTTAGAAAAAACGGGCAACAGAATGTGTAGTTTCATGATACCAGTTGAGGGTGATTTTGTTAATACTCGCACCGATTTGTATTGGAAAGAAACAAAAGAAAAGTTCGACAGTTTTACACTAGAAGATGGACCTGTACTATTCCAAACACGAGGTGATGTTATGCACGGTGTTGACAACAGAAATAAAAATGAAAGAATTACATTTCAATTAAGTTTTGGAGATAGCTATGAATACGTCAGAGATAAGATTCTTGCCTCTGGATTTGCCAAAGTTTGAACACAAGCAAAAAGTATTGGATGAATTCAATCCAGATACTGAATTCTACTTTTGGGGCGAAGAATATATTACGGTACGTGACCGATCCATCCCATTCCACGATCCTATGCCTATAAAAGAAGGGGTGCATACCGAACTAGTAGAATATGTCAAAGAGCATTTTCCATTTACGGGTATAGTACTGTTTAAACTTGTAAGGGCCAACAGGGATGTTAAGCCTCACGTGGATGACAACTATATTGACTATGTTGGTCCTAGTAAAGACTTCAATACCATAAGCAGAGAATTTAGAGATCACCAACTTAATACGGAACCTTGTGGATATCGTATGACAATCGCAGGTGATCGTAAGAGTTTGTATCTTACTGATGGTGAGCCTAGAGTAATCGATGGTAAGCTAGTTTACGGTGAAATTACCGAGCATATTGAAACGGAAGTACCAGAAGACACAGATTGCTTTGCATTAAAAACATATGGAAGTATGCATGGTGTCAAAAAGACAGACAAAGATGACAACCGATTACTTTTGTTTGTAGTTGGTTGGTTAGACGAACAGCGGCATAAAGAACTAGTTGAACGCAGTTACGTAAAATATAAGGATTATGTTAGATGAACATATGGAGTTTTGAAACATATGTCGCAGACAGTCCAATACACGGTAAAGGTAGATACACATATGAACCTATACGTCTGGGAGAAACTGTACTACGTATCGACGGAAACATTCACAAGAATGAAAACCAAAGTTATGTAAATCATAGTATCGATAACAATTTAGACTACGTAGGTAGTAATACCTGGGTAGCAAGCAGGGATATCGATCCAAATGAAGAACTAACAATGAATTATTTGCAATGGATAAAGGAGTTGCCATTTTGAAAATAGCATTAACGGGTGATAGTTCGGGATTTGGTCCGTACGTAAGAGACACACTTGAAAATCTAGGACACGAAGTGATCGGATTGAGTAGATCAAAAGGATATGATCTGTCAACTACTATTGGTAGAGAACTTGCCATCTATGCAACAGAAGATTGCGATGTTTTTATTAATAATAGTTCTGCTGGTGGGTGGCAACCACACATGCTTGAAGATTGGTTGTTGGCATATTACAATCAAAACAAAACTATTATCAACATAAGCAGCAATCTTGCACTGGTGAACGAACCCGCGGCAGAACATGTAGCGGAATGGCTTTGTAAAAATAAATTGAATGATGTGCATCGCAAATTCATAAATGGTAGTGATTACCATGTAAAATGCCAGTCTAAAATACTCAGTTGGGGTTATTGGAATAATCATCCAATTGCAAAAGATCACCCAGAGGTGATAACGAAAATGACAATTAAGGAAGCGATACAAGATATCGTTGATTTACTATGAAATACGCTATAACTGGTCACACATACGGTATTGGTGAAGGGCTTTATAAACGTCTTTCACCAAATGCAATTGGTTTCAGCAAAAGCACCGGATATGACATAACCAAAAAAGAAATTAGAAAGAAAATAATTGAAGAAGTACACGATTGTGATGTATTCATCAACAATGCGCCTGCTGGATTTGGGCAGAGTGAACTGTGTTTAGAACTTTGGCAAGCGTGGAAACATACAAACAAAACAATTATAAACGTTGGTAGTCGAATTGCTGAAGGTGACATAGTATATCAATATCCAGGCGTGATGATTGAATATGGTATGCACAAAAAGACACTAAAAACTCTCACCGAAGATTTGCAAAAGATAGACGCACCAATCAATGTTGTGTATCGTTGGTTTGCATATGTTGGAACTCCTAAAATACTAAGCAAGTATCCTGACTTCACTACGGACGACTACATCACAATTGACGAGGCGGTGGATATAATACTATCTTGATAAATACTCTATGAGGAGATTATCATGGGAGACGTAGTTGAACTATCAACGAAAGTAACATCTGCGGCAATGCCTTGGATAGCACTGTTGTTTTCGATTGTTGTTACAATTTGGATAAAAGATTGGGCTACCAACCTAGCAAAGGGTTGGAGTTTTTTAAAAAGCCCAGCATTTAATCCGGGCGATAAGGTCTACCTAGACGGTGAACCTGCGATGATTATCTCTATTGGATTAACTAAGACCATTTTTGAGATAGAGCGAGATGGCAAAACGGTATGGAGATACATACCAAATCATCGAATAGATTTTGTGAAGATAGAAAAGATAGTAGATAAGTGATGTTAAATTTCTGGAACTGGCCACGACGAAGCGATGAAAAAGCGATTGAAATCGAAAGTCCAGTTGAGGAAATAGAGAATGACACAACTCACTATCTTTTCATTCACGGCGCAAATCAGTCTAGGCTTTCTTGGAACTGCATCATACACTTGTTGCAACCACAAAATTATACAACGCTAGAATACAACACCAACAATCGATTCTTTGACAATCTAGACATGCTTTCAGAACAGATTGCAAACATAGATGTAAAGATGTTTATAGTTGGACACTCACTTGGTGGTATTTACGGTCTACATCTTTACAATCTACACAGAGACAAGTTTAAAGGTGCAGTTACGGCAAGTACCCCATATGGTGGAAGTCGAACCGCAGACTGGGCGAAATATATGGTCCCAGGTTACCCTTTATTCAAAGAAATTGGCGTTAGAGCAAAGCCAATTTCAGAACTAAAGAACATCAAAATTGAAATCCCTTGGACGCAAATCGTTACAACACGTGGTGCAACGCCGTGGCACGGCGGCGCAAACGATGGGGTTGTTACTTATGATAGTATGACCCTACGTGACGATATGCAGTATATAGAAGTTGCTGAAAATCACTATGAAATCCTAGCGTCAGACGATACAGTAGAAATAATAAAAAAACTTGCAACAAAAACTTGACATCCCAACGAATCATGCTATATTAATAGAGTAGTCGGAAAAGAGAGGACTTCTCAATGCGTGAAATGATTGAAAACTACATCAAAGCATGTGAACAAAACATCGCCAACTATATGTTGATTGAAGATGCCGATGAACGTCAACGTGCGCTTGATGCCGCATATGGCATGAAAGCAGATTTCGAAAAAATGCTGGAGACTCTCTAATGTACACTGTTGAATACGGTTTCTACAACTATCCCCGTAAAACAAAAACATTTGACACCTACGCTGCTGCGAAAGGTTTCTTTTACGCAATGTCGCGTAAGAACGGCGTCAAGCGTGTAGAACTTAAGGAGGCTGTATAATGTTCAATAAGTTTCTTGAAAATATGAGGTATGGTGTGTCTCTTGATGAAAACAAGTATCCTGACGACACAATTAACTGGGACTTTGTTGATGCCGATATGTATGCGAAGTGGAGCGTTCTGATTGATGGCGAAACATACACTCAATGGTTTGAAAAAGTTGCAGACGAAATCGAAGGAGTTGAAGATACAGCATGAACTTCATAAGACAATTTTCTTTCTGCTTTGGTTAGAACGAGACGACCCGTCCGCGATGTATGCTACCTATACAGTGACGGAAGCAATCGATGCGCTGGCAGACATTATGGGTGTAGACTCAACTAAACTACGGGAGTTGACAGATGCGTGAGGCGATTGTTACTAAAGAATGGGGCGAAGTTGGCTTTGGCAGCAACAAGCGTGATGGCTGGGCCTGGGAGGTTGCGTTCTTTGCAAGTGGTGACGAAGATGCAATTGATCGTCACTACTACAACACGGAACTTGCAGCACAGAATGCTGCCAATCTTTTTGAACGTGGCTTGTATTACACCGGTGAATACGGTGTCGTAGAATTTGAGGTTTGTTAATGCAAGATTTCATCAATACATATATCGCAGGAAATGGTTGGATCGGGGTCGCGTTGGGTCTCGCAATTTTTGCTATGGGATATTGGAGGGGACTTTCCAGAGTAAATAAGATTGCACCTCTTATCATTGATGCAACGATTGCCGATCTTATCGAAAATGGTTTCGTTAAGACCAGGAAGCGTCTTGAGGACGGTGAATGGAAAGAGGAGTTGTTACGCCATGATGAAGAAGAAGTTTAATTTCACATCTTATGACGATATATCAGAGGACCTAGTTGGCTATGTTCTCACTATTTCGAATGAAGAAAAAATCACAAATCTAACTCTAGAAGAAATCAACGATTTTTTGAACGAAGTTGATGAACACTTGTCCGACGATTGGGCGTGGCAAGATAGCGGCATAGAAATGGGATTTTATTGATACCTAATACCAAAGAGTAGGATACACAGTGACTTGCAAAAATACAGTATTTTTGAGAGACATAATTTTTGAGCATCTTCCAGAATTGTTCCCCATGATGTCTTCCCGGCAACTCGCATGGAGGACGGTGCAAAAATCGATACCGCGCCAAAAACTTTTTCTACTTTTTTTGCTGTAAGTTCTTGACAGATACCGCGAATCACTATATAAAGTATATGTAAGTTGATGAAAAGGGAATGAGACATGAACTACGAATTCGACACCGCGATCAATGAACTTTTGAACACGATCAAATCTGACTATTATCGTTACACTTCGCGCAACGGCACCCGCGAACTCACTGACATTAACAAGCGTATGATTGACGAATTCAATGCCGAACTTTCTGTTGAAGAAGGTCGCAAGTATGTAAAAGTGATCAAAGGTGGTTCTGTTTGGGGTTTCATTGTCAAAGCAGACGACAAGAAATTCAAAGCAGGTGACATTCTGAAAGCTGCATCGTGGGCTTCTCCTGCAAAGAACAAAGCGCGTGGCAATATCCTTGAAGGCAACTTCTCTTGGGTTCAGTGGACTGGTCCTGCATATCTCTAATAAATAAAAACACTAAAGACTAAGGAGAATAACATGTCTGCAATTGAATATGAAAACAGCGGTGATGTAGATATTGTAGGTACTTCATTGATGGGGTATATCGGAACATCATACAATGAACTAGAAGTCGCTTTTGGAAATCCAACCTACTACTATGCTGAAGGTGCCACAACTGTGGAATGGGTTCTGCAATTAAAAGTACCAAATGGTGGCGACTTCGACTATGTAACCGCTACGATCTATGACCGCCACGAGGATTTCACACCACTGCAAGATAAAGACAAAGAAGGTGTTTGGTATATTGGCGGGTTTGAACGTGCATCAGTGGATGCAGTATATATGGCAATGGGACGTTGAAAATGCAAATTGAAGGTTTGACTTCGGAGCAAGTAGAACTACTTGATAAAATGTGGTCGATAGATACTCATACCGAGTTGTCAGCATGGTTTAACACGTTAACTGAAAAAAAACACCAAGAGGCAATGGTTCTTCTAGAGTTGATTGAACTTGCGGCGATTGATGATCAAGTAGATGAAGACCAAGACCTAACCATCGCAAAACTGATGTTGAATAGCATTCTCTAATTTTCATAAATACTAATATGAAAATTTATGAGATTGTTTCAGAAGCAAAACTAGAACCAGACTACGATTTCTTAGCTCAAGTTGAGGAAATCGTTGATGATGCTCTGGAAGAATATGCAGAATTCCTAGCAGATAATGACGACAAAGACGACATTGATGAACTGGAAGAAATCCTAAATTCAAACAACTATGATGAATTACCAATTGAATTCATCGCTGACCATCACCCGCGCAAGGACCCAGACGAATGGCTTAGTGCCGCGGCAGACTGGGATCCAAAAGAAGGTAAGAGCGTAAGAGTATTCTTACATGCTAAAAATCTTGAAGGTGTATATGGTCCACAAACATTCAAAAAAATTCTAATGCGTATGTTAGCCCATGAAACAATTCACTGGGGACAATACGATAAATTTGACCCGAAAGTATTGGACACTTACAAGAGTGGTTATATGAAGGGTGTAGAAAAAAAGAAGTCAGGCGGAACTGACCGTGACCTAATGCGTATGTATTTGCGTGATCCACACGAATTAATGGCATATGCACATGACCTCGCGGATGAAATGCGTGATACTGACAATCCTGAGGATGCACTACGCAACCCAGAGAAATATATTAAAGAACTGCCTGTATATCAGCGTTTCCGTCAGAGTTTTCCACGTGACGCGAAACAAATCAAGCAATTGATGAAATATACAGCAGGATACTTTAATTGATTGCGCAAGTAGAAAACGATGCAATTTTGAACAAGCGCCAGATCAAAAAACTCTACGAAATGCAATGAATACTCTAACAGCAAAACAACAGAAAATCACCCGAACTCTGTTTCAACTTGCAAAAGACAATGAGACTGCAACAAGAGCGAAACTTGTTGCAGCCGTTGTGTATAAAAATCAGATTATTAGTTTTGGTTTCAACAGCAAAAAATCACATCCATTTGTCATTCCATTTCAAAAGAATGAAGACGCAATCTATCTACATGCAGAGACAGACGCAATCAAAAACGCATTGCGTACCATTGGTGTAGATCAACTTGCGAAATGTGACTTATATGTCGTGAGAGCAAAATACACAGACAAAAATAGATCAAATGCGCAACTTGGAATGGCAAAACCATGTAAAGGGTGCGCAAAATGCATCAGTCAGTTTGGGGTCAAGCGCGTTATCTATTCGACTGATGAACAAAGCTATGCATTTTTGTAATATCTACAGTTAATTCTACTATATCTTGTGTCTAAATACATATGTAGGCATGACGCCTACACTAAAGATGGTGCGCCCTGCACCATTCTCTAGTCCTCTTCGCCAACTGACCCGGTAGTCTAAGACTATCGGGTCTTTTTGTTAATATACGACAATTCTATCACCAACATGCTAAATAAGTTTAATACAAATAGACGAAGCCCCTTCTGAGTTAGTAGTTGGCCCGCCGGGCAATACAACTCAGAGGTCTTCTAATAGATAATGGGGCATAGACCCCATACATTCTATAGGTATTATCGTTTTGGCGAACGAGGGAAATAAAAATTCAATGCAAGCGGATGTAATCTGCATTGACAATCTTCGCCATTTAGATTATATTAATAGTAATTGAGGCGAATATGAAGTGTTATCCACATAATGAGTATTACAGAGTTGAGGAAGCGGAGATACTTCCTAAACTAATTTTGGCTACACGAATTGCCAAGACTGAAAGAGAACAAATTCTTGCAGCGGCAACTGAAATACAGTCAAAATTAAATGAAACTCACTATGTTCACAAAGTTATGAAAGCGTACAATCTGTCTGGTACAGAGGGTATGGCACTTATGACATTGTGCGAAGCACTTCTACGCACACCAGATGTTGAAACCCGCGACAAACTTATCAAAGAAAAACTAAGCCGCGCACAGTGGAATCAGATTGCAGAAAATTCATTCTATGCAACAATCTCAGGTATCGCATTGACAAAAGCACAGAGTTTTGCAGCATATGACACTGTTGTGAAGCGCATGGGTTGGCCAACAGTAAGAACGATGGTCGAAGAAGTAGTCAAAGTGATGGGCACCATCTACGTGATGGGAGAAACGATCACAAAAGCCATAAAAAAGAAACAAGTAGACTATTCTTATTCGTTTGATATGCTAGGCGAAGCAGCATTGACTTGGGAAGACGCAAATGCATATTACGAAAAGTACATTGAAGCCTCTACACAATTCAAAGATTCAATATCTGTAAAACTCAGTGCAATCCATCCACGATATGAATTGCGTAACTATCAAGACGTTGTTCAAACCCTTGTTCCCCGCCTTGCAGCAATTGCAAGAGTGTGTGAAGAACATGGCACAACTATGTTTATTGACGCAGAAGAAAGTTACAGACTTGATCTTAGTATTATGGTACTTGAAGAACTGCTAAAGACACACCGATTTAAAAAGAAAACTATCGGATTCGCAGTACAAGCATATCAAAAACGTGCGTTTTGGGTAATCGACACGTTAGAAAGCATTGCAAGTGAAGCATCAACACAAATTGCTGTTAGACTTGTCAAAGGTGCATATTGGGACACTGAAATTAAACTTGCACAACAGCAAGGATTGCACTACCCAGTATTCACACGTAAAGAATTCACAGATATTTCATATCTTGCATGTGCAAGAAAACTAATGCAATCTAAATTCATTAGTCCAGCATATGCGACACACAATACATTCACCGTGGCAGCCATTTATCACTACAACACAGATATAGGAGGTGATTTCGAATTTCAGAAATTATATGGCATGGGGAACGGTCTATTCGACCACATAAAAGAACATTACGATGCTAGTGTTCGTGTTTATGCTCCCGTAGGTGAATATAAAGACCTGCTTGCGTATCTTGTGCGCAGACTTCTAGAAAATGGAGCAAACACAAGTTTCGTATTTAACCAGCAAGTAGTTGATCCTTTCGTTGAAGCAAAGCAGGTAAAGGACAACTTGCCATCTTATCTAGATTTATATGGTAAGAGAAAGAATTCGAACGGATATGATCTAACTGATGTAGACAAAATCATGTCGATACCACATTCCGAGACAGTAGATTTCATAAATCGTGAAGGATACAATTTAGAAGAGTCTCTGGCGGTATTAACGTCTAAAACGAATAGTTGGAAAGCAAAGACATTTGCAGAACGAAAGTCGGCAGTACTTGCGTATGCTGATTATCTTGAAGAACATCTAATAACCGCAGCAAAGACAATCACAGATCACGCATATAAAACATTTCCAAACTCTATCGCAGAAGTACGTGAAGGTATCGACTTCATTCGATATTATGCAGAGGTTGCGGAACAGATGTATGATACTAAAGATACTGAATTGCGCGGTTACACTGGCGAGTACAACAAAACATCATACGAAGCACGTGGAACATGGATGGTGATTTCTCCGTGGAACTTCCCATTTGCTATTATGGTTGGGCCTGTCATTGCGGCGTTGTTGGCGGGCAATACGGTCTTAGTTAAATCTGCGCCACAGACACAAGTTGTAGCAGACATAACAATTGGATGTATGTTAGTTGTGGGTATACCGACGGATGCAATACAATTCTGTGATCCAAATCCAAGTGAAGCAGAAAAAGCATTGCGCGATGAACGCATCAATGGAGTTACGTTTACTGGTTCGCATCCAACAGCAAAGCGTATACAATGTGTTCTTGCCGAGCGCGATGGGCCTATCATTCCGTTCATTGCAGAAACGGGTGGTATTAACTGTATGATTGCAGACAGCACTTGTTTGCCAGAACAATTAGTCAAAGATGTACTAGTTGGAGCATTCGACAGCGCGGGACAGCGTTGTTCTGCTACTCGCTTCTTGTTTGTACAGCGTGACAACTCTGAAATCATTCTGAAAATGCTAAAAGGCGCAATGAAAAATCTTGTGCTTGGCTTCCCCGACGATTTAAACACTGATGTGTCACGCGTTATTGATGGCGCAGCGTATCAGCGCATACAAGAACGTATCGCAGTATTAGAAGAACATGAAACTCTTATTTCTACTAAAGGTAGAAATGGTGCAGAACTACCAAAGCTAACAGTTGCGCCAAGCGCGTATCTTGTTTCTGATTACAAGAAGTATTTTGACAAAGAAATCTTTGGTCCGCTCTTACATGTGTATGTATATGACGCAGATGAATTAGATGAAATTATAGAATTTATGAATGCTACTAAGTTTGGACTAACGCTAGGTATACATTCTCGCATTTCATCGTTGTATGAACACATTTCGTCAAAACTAAACGTAGGAAACATATACGTCAATCGTGATCAAGTTGGTGCAGTTGTAGAAACGCATCCATTTGGTGGTGTTGGACTGTCTGGCACAGGACCAAAAGCTGGTGGACCTGATTATCTACGTTCATATGTATGGGAAAAGCATATCTGCATCAATACAACTGCTATTGGCGGCAACACTGTTCTACTTTCTTCAAAATGATAAACACAAGTGACGAATATGAAGTTTGGAGATATGTTGACCCAGAAGATTTATGGGTATTTGACAAACTTATTTTAGCACGTAGATTGGGATATACCTGCGGCCCAACCGGAATACCTGTACCAAATCCTGGAGTTTATATTGTTAGGCCTTGTGTCAACGCAATGGGTCTAGGGTTAGGAACAAAACGTGTATTCATTGATAATAACACTGAACACTTGCCTGTCGGACACTTTTGGATTGAAGAATTCGATGGACCTCATTTAAGTGTTGATTATCATTGGGGAGAGCAGGTTCTTTGCGTTCAAGGGTTTAAACCACATGAAGAATTTATTCGTTGGGCAGCGTGGAGCAAAGTAGATTTTTCAAAAGAGTTACCCGACATTATTAAACCTTTTGCAAAAAAGTATGAATGGATTAATTGTGAATTTATAGGAAACAAGGTTCTTGAAATACATTTTAGGCGTAATCCAGACTTTGATTATAATAATTCGATATTCATACCAGTCTGGAATGAAGAAATGAAAGACAATCCAAGATATAATACAATGCAGTTTATAGAATGCCCAGATGTAAACGGAAGAATAGGAGCATTTGTTAAATAATACTTGTAAATTGTATTATAATAGTGTATTATGAAATATAACCTAAAACAATAAGAGGACATAATGACAAAACAAGTTGATCTAAACGCATACCGTGATTTCGTTGCAGAAGTAACGAGTGATGCAAGTAATGAGCTAGAAGTAATGATTGCACGACTTCGTGAACTAAACGAAACTGTGAATATCTCACTCCTAATGACAGGTGCGATTGGTATGAGTGCAGAAGGTGGCGAGTTTGCAGAAGTTGTCAAGAAATGTGTATTCCAAGGTAAACCAATGAACGACGAAACAGTCTTTCATATGAAGCGTGAACTTGGTGACATTGCTTGGTATTTTGTGAATGCGTGTCGTGCGATTGGTGAAGACCCAAATGAAGTGATTGCAGAGAATGTGCGTAAACTCGAAGCACGTTATCCCGGTGGATCATTTGATGCATTCTATTCAGAAAATCGCAAAGACGGCGATCTATAATAACATTAAATAAAATAGAAAATAGCAATGGAAGAAAAAAGCAAAACGTGGTGCCTTGCACCTTGGACCGAACTGGCTATAAAAGAATACCGTGATGGGAAACTTACATCTGCATGGCCATGTTGTATGATGGGCAACTATGGAGAGCTTAATCCATTAGGCATTGATAATATTGAAAATCTGACACCAGATGAAATTTTTAATCATCCAGCCATGGAACAGTTACGACAGGACGGGTTGAATGGTGTCAGAAACCCAGCATGTAAAGTATGCTGGGATCAAGAAGATAAAGGGTTAGATTCTTTCAGGCATATGTCAAATCATGCTAGATACGGCGGGGACCATCACAACGGTAACAACATACCACATTATTCTGATAACCCAGAAGAAATGGGAATGTATGTATTAGATGTTACCACTTCAAATAAATGCAACCTTGCGTGTAGAATGTGTACACCATCTGCAAGTGACCTTCTTGAGAAAGATACAAACTACTGGAAAGATAATGGCATTTATGTGCAGACCTTAAATGCCATTAGAAGATGGTCCCCGTCGATGCCAGTCGGTATAGTAGGGACCTCTCAGTGGGATTGGTTGATGGAAAACACACACAAAATAAAGGTGTTGAAGCTATCTGGTGGTGAACCATTGTACGATGAAAAAGTTGTCAGATTGCTACAAAGATACATAGACACTGGTAACGCATCAGATACCACCCTTCATTTTCACACAAACGCAACTATTTTCAGTAAAAAGAATATAGAATTGTTGTCTAAATTTAGAATGAATGAACACGTGTTTAGTATCGATGGATGTGGGAAGACATACGAATACATCAGATATCCTATGACATTTCAGAAACTTGAACGATCTATAAAAAACTTTTTAAATTCTTCGGTGCGTAGAACATCCGTTCAACAATATAGTATGGTTGTATCCGCACTTAACGTATTGAATATCGTTGATTATACTAAATGGATAGCAAAAATTAGCTCAGAATCTAACAACTTAACCGTCAGTGAAATACATTTTGCAGAAATGTATCCATTGAACGAGCGTGGGACTTCTCTTTGTAATCTTCCAGTGCATATACTTGAACATGCATTAGAAAAAATAGAAAATTATGTTGAAGAAGCCAACAGTTTGACAGATATCTCAAATCGTTCTTACGTTATTATAATGAAAAACATTGAAAGGATGATGAATAATCCGATAATTTCTATAAAAAATGCGATTGAACATAATACATGTACCGAGAATAATGCAAAACGAATGTTGACAGAAATAACAGCTTTTGACAAATCTCGCAACCAATCATATCGCGACTTTTTAGATCCGATGTTAATAGAATGGTTGGATTCGATAGAAGGGTCTATAACACCTGTTCTATAAATATACATACAGAATAATAGATTTCTAGCTGATAAATACAGATAGAGATTGATATATAAGAAGGCAGGTCTAATGTTTCAAGAATATAAAAGTCTCTCCGACGAAGATTTGGACTCGAAAATGGAGAGTGTCATGAAGAAAATTCAAATGGCACATAGAATGGGCCACGATGTTGCAGTAGAACAGTTACAACATTTCTTAGAAATGATGCAACTTGAACTAATGGAACGTAGTGAGAAAATGCGATTTAAAATGATCATAGATCGCACACCAGAGTCATTAATTATTGGAGAAGACGATGACACCAATGCATCAACCGGTTCAAACAAAAAAAGTTAATCACGCATTCGTATTAGATGGGACAGATGTTGAAATCACACGTTTTGTAGAATACATCGATAGTGAGTGGTTAGGCGAATGGCAAGGATTACTAAATTTCTCCGATGTGAAATTTGATATAGGTCACGACACACTAATATTAACAACAGAAAGCGTCAAAGAGAACCTAGTCAAGTTTGCAACAAAACTAAGTTTGAGATTTCCGAAAATCTTTATGATGTACGAATTCTACACAGAAGATGAAGAAGATTTTCAACAAGGAACATTTTATCTACTAGCGGGTAAAATCACAACAGAGGAAGATGAACTTCTTCCTTTCTATAATGAGGTATAAATGTCTGATTTTGTATCAGTTAACAGTTATTCTACTTTTAAAGCACAATTTAGTGCAACAGTAATTCAAAGTGCGCCAATATTATTGAGCGACACATACGAAGTTGAAGTAGATTTCCTCTGGGCGGACATGGATCCGGCCAGAGGAAATGCAGCGTTCATGAAAATGCGCTATTTCCTAGAAGATGAACTGCATCAAAGCGTTCTTACTTATCCCCAAGCACCAATGGCAGTTAATGGTATTGAGAATAACATTGTGTTGTTCCCATTTGTACCAACTAACGACATTATTGCAATGACACTACATGCAAAGTTGAATACAATTTGCGGACAGTATATTGAAATCATCAGTGTGCGTGTCGGCAGTAAGTATGCACAACCCAATCTCATATACACTTATGCAGATGATGAATATCCAGCAATGCCATCACTAAAAGACTTTATAGGTCTTGACACAGATGAATATTATTATGATCAACCTTGGTGGTTCAGAAGTGATGCAACTACCGGAGAATTTGACACAAGTGACGATAAGGACTTGACAGACCCACCAGAACCTGATACTATACTAGATGATATAGAAAAAATGGTCATGGGGGAATTGAAACTCCGCGACGGCGATCAAGGCGGTGAAGTAGTTGACATTAAAGGATGGAAACCAAAAATCATTGATGATTAAAGATCAGTACAGTAGAGTACTGGTGAGCCGGCACGACCTTTACGAAATGTTATACAATGGTGTATCTATTGATAATATTCGTGATGTAGAATGGCATGAAGACTTTGAAAAGTACAATAATGCAATCGCTCTGAACCATCTTTCAACTCCCCTAAAGGAACCACTCAAGAAACTCAATCTTGATGTTTCAGAATTTCATGAGTCTAAACAGCGGGAATGGTTGATACCAGAAGAATATATGCAGATGGACATATATCAATACATTTTGGATAGAACACCTGATGTAGGGTTGGAACGAGTTGAAACAGAGTTAAAATTATACGATAAATATGGTTTAATGGACATCTTACGTGTATGTGTATACATCGTAGATACGTTTAAAAAGAATAGACTCATGTGGGGCGTAGGAAGGGGAAGTAGTGTAGCAAGTTATGTGCTTTATGTTATCGGTATTCACCGAGTTGACAGTATTAAGTACAATCTTGATATACATGAATTTTTGAAATGACAGATATAATACTTAAATTTCCTAACAGCAAACGCAGACTTACTCCTGCGGAAGAAAGCGTAGTGCGAAAGTGTGCGAACCGTATGCATATTTTATATAAAGATAACAATCCATTCGTTACAGATGAAGCAAGACAACATGCAGCAGAAAAACTGTTACGAGAATGCATTAAAACAATATTTGAGTTGAATGAGGAAAAATAATGGCAACACATAGAAGTAACCGAGGTGTCCCATTGGATCTTGGTAAATTGATGGCACAACAAGAGAAAAACATTACTGTTGGGAACGTCAAAACAAATGCACGTGGTGATCAACTTGGTCGCGGTGGGCGTGTAGTCAAGAGTGCAGACCAAATCGCACGTGAACACTACGCAAATAACCCACCACGCGAAGTTAAGCGAACAACAATTAAAACTGACACTGCCGATGTTAAAAAAGCAGTATCAAAACCCCTTGAAGACGATTGGGCGGAACCTGCACCAAAAGCAGATCCAATTGTTAGCAAAAAAGAAGAACCAGAAGTAGATCCAAACTTCAACACGGATGAGGCCCCATGGATCGAAGATGCCGATGGTAACTTTGTAAGAGCAAGCGAACTCGCAGAAAGACTCGAAGATGAATCCGTATCAAAATCTAAAAAAAATAAATGAAGTGGTAATAGACATGCAAACACTTACTCCATTAGCAGATAAAATTATTTTAGTAAATCTTGACCATGGCGTCAAGAAATCACTAGGTGGTGTTATTCTTGCAGATGATAGCACAACAGACGCCGGTGAACGTGGTATTCGCGCACGTTGGGCACAAGTATACGCAGCGGGTCCGGATCAAAAAGACGTTAAACGTGGCGATTGGGTTCTTATGGATCATGGTCGTTGGAGTCTAGGGCAAGACCTTGATCTTGGCGAAGGAACATTTCGTTTTTGGCTAGGAGACCCAAATGGTATTCTTGGTTTGTCCGAGACTATCCCAGATGGAATCGAACCAAAAGTAACTATCTAATATGCTTGATGTTTTTTATCTAACATATAATGGCGACTATTCTCAGAAGAATTTTGACAGAATTGTCGAATTATCTGATGGTGAAAATCGTATCACAAACGTTGCAGATATTGATGGAATCTATGCTGCACACAAACGTTGCGCGGAAATGTCAATGACGGAAAACTTCTTTGTAATCGACGGTGATGCATATCTGTTAGATGGGTTCAACATTGGTTATGATCCGAGTAATGCAAAAGACGTATATCCCGGTGTCCCCGCAACGCAATGTACGCACGTTTGGCGGGCCCGTAATCCGTATACTGATAAAGTCTATGGATATGGCGGTGTAAAAATGTTCAACGTTGGTGCGTTTGACAGTGACGATGATGATGTAGTTGATATGACTACTACCGTTGCAAAACGTGGCTTTCCATACTATGCAGTAAAGCAAGTCTCTAACATCACACAGTTTAACAATAGTCCATTCAATGCTTGGAAAGGTGCATTTCGAGAATGTGCAAAACTAGCAAGCGGTGGTATGGAATGGGGAGATGTTGAGAAGCTAAACGAGTGGAAAACACGAAACTATCATGCAGACTTCTATGAGCAAGTTCACACAGGCGTTCTCATGGGAGAGAAGTATGGCAGAGAACACAGAGACGACCGAGAAGCAATGAAGAAGATTAACGATTTTGAATGGTTGAAACTTTGTTTCGACAGCATGGTGAATATATGAGACGCAAACGCTTTAATCTGACTGAACAAGAAAAATCACAGTTACGTCAGAAAAAACTAGATATGTTGATGGAAAAAGAAACAGTCTGGTTAAATGAACCATTTCACGGATACTGCGACAACTCAGATCATCCATTGTTTACAATAAAAGTAACACTTGACAAGCAAATATGTGCATGTTATTATTGTTCTAAAGTATACATACTAAAACGTTAAGAGGATATTATGGCAAAAGAATCTCAGCCAATAGACCATATTGTAATTGGTCTGGACGATGCAACCCCCAACACAATGCAAGAAGCAAACAAGCGCCGTTGGAAGATGTGGTCAGAATTCATGACTGTTCAACGTCTACAAATTATTCTGCTTTCTGCTATTCTGGCGGTTGAACTTGTACAGTTGCTAAAATGAGCGAATGGCTGCGGCGACTAATCGCCAAACATACTGAAAAACAATTTCAAGAAAAACGAATTGACGTTATCAATGACATGTGCTATACAAGTAGACACGATTTTGGTCTTGTCAAGAATCCAGACCGACCATTGGAAAGTGGCATGACAGAAGCAGAACGTGAGTTTCTGTGGAATGAAATGGCACAAATATTTGATAATTGTATTGCACCAAAGATGGATTTCAAAAAGTGAAACTCCAAGTGACTGAATTTAAAATTCATGAAAATGGATATTTTGAAGAAATATTTGCAGTCAAGAAACATGCATATATTCCAAGAAAAATGTCAAGTGGTCATTGGGTCTGGAGAAAACCATACTATAGAATTTGTATCGTAAATGAACCAATGCATTTTTATGAAGGTGAATCATACACAAGCTATCAATGGATGGATGAATCGTAATTTGCCTATTTTACATTACTAAACGCTGATAACACAGGGAAACTATAAAGTGACAAGACAACTCGCAGATTTTATCACTGCTGAAATTGATGATTTAGGTGATCTAGTGATTACTTTTGATGATAATGATGAATATTTTGAAATGAGTGTTCCTGCACGTGATGTGCTTGAAATGCTACGGGAGTTTTTTGACGAATGAAAGAGCTATGGGTAGAAAAGTATCGTCCGAAATCTGTAAAAGATTACGTGTTTCGTGACGAAAAACAAAAGAAGCAAGTACAGTCATGGGTTAGTAGTGGTGCTATTCCACATTTGCTATTTTCTGGTGCTGCTGGTACTGGCAAGACCACACTTGCAAAAGTTCTGCTAAATGAACTTGGCGTTGACGGTGGCGACATTATGATGATCAACGCATCAAACGAAAACAATGTTGACACAATGCGAACAAAGATCAATGGCTTCGCAAGTTCCCTACCATTCTCTGGCGATTTCAAATATGTGCTACTAGACGAAGCCGATTATCTATCTCCAAACGCACAAGCGATTCTACGTAACATGATGGAAACATATAGTTCAACTTGTCGTTTCATTCTCACGTGTAACTATCCAAACAAAGTGATCCCTGCTATCCACTCCCGCTGTCAGGGTTATCACATTGAAAAACTAGACAAAGAAGAATTTATGGCACGTGTTGCAACTATTCTTATCAGTGAAGGTGTTGATCTAGACATTGAAACTCTGGACATTTATGTTGCTGCAACATATCCCGATCTACGCAAATGCACAAACATGGTACAGCAAAGTGTCGTTGATGGCGTGCTACAAGCACCAGGTGCAGGAGAGAGTGGCGAGAGTGATTGGATTCTCGAATACGTTGCAATGTTCCAAATTGGTAATATTGCAGGCGCACGTAAGCTAATTGTTGAAAAAGCGCGGCCAGAAGAATATGAAGGTGTTTATCGTAAACTATATGAAAACATCACAGATTGGTTTGGGCCAGACGAAAAGACTATCGGGCGTGCATTACTTTGCATTCGTGACGGTCTAGTCAATCATGCACTTGTTGCTGACCCAGAAATCAATTTGAGTGCAACACTCCTTGAACTTCAATATATTGCGAAATAAATGGACGAAGAATACGAACCACGAATTATCATGACTGACAACGAGTATGCACAATATAGATTGTTGCTACATCGTGAGCTTGCTACTATTGCAGAAAACCGTGATCCGCCGAGTCCATTTAGACCATTGCTTGAAGAAGGTTACAATCTAAAAATTGTAGTAAATCACACAAATGATCTTCCTTGGGTGATTGAAAGATTTGAAGAAAAAATTATAAACGGCGATTATGAACACGTAATCATTGGCGACCCAAAAACACTAGGATACAGCATGGATACGCTTGATCGACTACTTGAAGATCGGGATGTGTCTGCAACGTATTATAAAAATAAAGAATGGATTATTTTTTTGCTAAATATAACAAAGAACAATAAACTTGTTATTGAACAATCAAAAATAATTGTAGAAAGATAATAATGGCAAAAAACGCATATATCGTATTGCAGCATATGTATGTCCCTGCAAAAGGTGAGAACACCAGTATGAAAAACTGGGGTGAACTCGGAAAAAACACAATGGTTGAGGAAATCTACTTCGTTACACGTATTCGTAAACGTTGGTGGCAAACCGCAACTACTATCGTAAATCTAACAGAACGTAAAATTGAAAAGAACAGTGCGGAAACAACTGACTACAATCAGATTGTACAACACGTGATGATTAAGTATCCAGCACAATATAACTCATTCATCGATGAATGCCGCGAATCAGGTTTGATCAACAAAGGTGCAAAAGAATGAGCCGTATCTTAAAGAGAAAATTTCAATCAATTCATAACATGCCATCATATAAAGTGATAGGCACCGTATCTCCTGAGATTATGAAAAAACTAACCGACCTCACTGTTAACAAAAACACAGAGGTAGCGCAAGAAATCGTTACTGCGATTACACAAGTGCTAAAAGCAAATATCACTGGTATGGCAGCAGATGCGTATGTTGAACCGTTCGAAACAGATTGGATCAACCGTTTGAATTACGAAACTCCTACTGGTATTTTCTATTTGATTTCAGAGGGTGATGCTGATATCCAGTTCCCTAAAGAATCTGTAAAAATACAACCAGGAAAAGTTTATTTTGTGGATGAACGTCAAACATTTAAAATAAGTTCACCAAACAACACACGCGTGTGCTTAATGAGCGGACGTTTCACTTGGAACAAAGAGGTTCACGGAGACTAATGAAAAAGTTTATCGTTTCACTATTCGTTTCATTATTTGCAACGATTTTGTTTGCCGGTACTACCGGCGAACTACCAGTGGACGATAAGCGCGGGTGGTGGTTTGAAACTATTGACTTGGATGCAAGAGATTACGCATATGATGTTGTCACCGATAATACTCGGAAAGGTGAGACCGGTCTGCGTTTTGAATTGCGCGATGGTGATTGCTATACCGCATATCCAGAAAATCCAAGCAGTGGTTGGGATGACTGCACCCGTGACCGTGAACGCAGTGAAATCCGTGAACGTTGGAATCCAATTCTGGATAAGAGTGTTTGGTATGCATTTAGTATCTTCATTCCAGAAGATTACGAACCAATGTATCCAAAGCAAATCTTCTTCCAATGGCACGGCGGTCCTGCACCAACAATCTACTATCATCTAAACGAAAATAAGTTTCATGTTGATATTCTAGCAGAGGTTGGACAGACCACTACACAATACACATTTGGAGACAACATTCTCACACTCGGAGAATGGCATGACTTCGAAGTCAATATTGTTTGGAGTGCTAACGAACAAAATGGCAAGATGCTACTTTATGTAGACGGTGTGCGTCTTATCGAATATCGCGGTCCCACTATGCCACAAGAAGTTTATGATGCAGGCGAAGGTCCACAAGTAAAGTTTGGCATCTATCGTTCACATCTGTCACGTTGGTCAGAAGATCGTCCGCACCCAACGCATGTTCTTTACTTTGATGAATATCGTCGTGGCTATAATCATACTGACGTTGATGTTGACAATTACACAGGTGACTAATGCCTGTAGATTTACACGGATATAAAATTCACAGTGCGTGGAGAGAGTATCGAAAAGCAACGCAAGATTGCTACTTTAAAGGTGTAAAAAAATTACAAGTAATAACTGGTCATGGAGTAATGCAACGAGAATTTCTCGGTTGGGTAGACGCTGACCCGTATGCAGTATCCGCCGCAAGACTTGACCCGAATAAAGGTGCATGGACTGTTTACATCAAACGTAAAGAAAATCAGCCGAAACCAAAACCAATCGAACAGTTAAATCTCAAAGAACTTTATAAACATTTTAATAAAAGTTCTTGACATCCTCTGCGAATCATCATATAACATACATGTGATGAACAAATAGAGGACATTCTAATGAATATCAAACTTTTTAAATCGCTTGTTGCTACTACGTTTCTAGTATCCGCAGGCTCAGCGGTAATTGCAGGACCGACAGAAGTTCGACAAGTGCAGGCAATGCTAAACTTTATCGGATATGAGTCCGGTCCTGCGGATGGAGTCGCTGGTCGTCGTACTAACGCAGCGGTAGAGAAATTCTACCGAGATCGTGGTCAAGTATTTGACGGTACAATCGATGGTAATGAGGTGGACTTCATTAAACTAGAAGCAGAAGCAAAGGGTTATGCAACTCAAGAACTTTGGTCATCCGATACGATTAACAACTCGCAATCAAACTTACCTTTATTTGTGAGCAATTATTACAATAATTTCCCATCTGGTGGGAATATGCGATTCCGTGAAATGTACGGCGGCACAAACTCTTGGGCGGCCGCTCTGGCAGATTTCGACTACGATGGTGATGGAATTCGTGATAAAGTTATCGCTGTAGTTGCAGAAGCGGATAACCGTTCAAAGCAGGAATATGGCGAATCAGACCGGGAATACGGTCTACGTGGACGTTGTGATGGTGAGTGTGAATTCTCAACCTTCTCTGGTGTAATTTTCCTTAAAGGGCAGGGGAATGGAGAGTTTCGTTATGTTCCGGGTGCAATCGTTGAAAATCCCGATAATATGATCGAATACGGGCATCAGATCGAAACTGCTGATTTCAATGGCGACGGCAAACTTGATATTATTGTCACAGACCACGGACTAGACCACTGGCGCGACGATTTTGTTGGACGTACTTTAAAATATTTCTTGTCTCAGCCAGATGGGACATGGCGTGAAAGTTCAGCAACGCATATGAACGGTGGTCGCCATTGGCGTAACTTCAACCATGGTATTACAGTCGGTGATATTGATAGCGATGGCGACATCGATATCGTAGAAACATCAATTGCGCGGAACAACCAAGCATACCTTTGGTGCCGCATTAATGACGGTGCGGGGAATATGACACCTCGCGCATGTGGTGGGCGTGGAACCGGTTGGGGTTTGGCAGCAGAGGACTTCGATGGTGACGGCTGTATTGACGTTGCTCAAGTAGGCACTGGCGGGGAACGTTATCACTTCACTGGGATCAATTGGGGTAACTGTAGCGGGCGATTTAATGGTGCTACGACACGCATTAATGACCACGATGGACGCAAGGACGACCCAAACAATTGGGAAGGAACTGTAAATGTTTGGTCACACGACCTAGACGGTGATGGCGACAAGGATCTTATCGTAAGTCGTATTGGCACTTATTATGTGGGCGGCGCATTCCAGATCGTTGAAAATCTTGGAAACCGCAAATTTGAAGATCGCGGTATTTTTGTCTACAATGCTCCTCCGGAAACCGCAGCTGGCGTACGGTCATGTCACGATAATTCGGAAGCCAATCCGTGCAACCTAACAGTAGATCGTCTGTACTTTATTGATGTAAATAACGACGGTATCGATGATCTTGTTACTACAAGCGGCGCAGCACATGTAAACGGCTTGGTTTGGATCAATAACGGTAACTACGAATTTAATCAGACTTCGGCGCGTGATCTTCGTATTGCTCCCGCGATGCATCGTCGCGACGACTGAGTGTAGAAAATATGAAAAAATGAAAAGACCCTTCGGGGTCTTTTTTTTGTTGACATACTACACGAAACACATTATACATATGCTGTAACAAGGACAATGATGATGCGAAATCTAACACAACTTGAAGAAGACCTTTTTGATCTTGCAGAAAAACTTGGTGTTGGCACGAAAAGCAGTGATGTATGTCTACGAGCCATTCGCAAGATACAAGAACTTGAAGGCGAAGTAACTGATCTTACTGCTAAGAATACTCGTATGAGTTGGGAAGTAAATCCTGATCGTATGGGCGGAATGTTTACTCGCGAAGAACTGAATAGGGATGAATGATAATGACTTTTTGGGCTACACTATGGTATGCGGGTGCGGTTGTATTAACACTTGGGGATGAAGGACAAACCGAAGACGAGTGCAATATGATCGGACATCAAATAATGTATGACATTACAACTCCGTATTCAGACCCAGAAATGGAAGAAGTTTTGGCGGAAAGTCCATTCCCTACTCACCAGTTTTCATTCTCTTGTGAAAAAGAAATGCTTCCGATTGACGAAAAATATCGCAAATAATTCTTGACAGTTTGTACGAATCGCGCTATACATAGTATGTAAGAAAAAAGAAAGAGACAAATGACTGAAAAACTTATTTTGACCGACTGCGATGGTGTTCTTCTTGATTGGGAAGTAGCGTTTGAGCAATGGATGGAACAGCATGGGCACAAGAAAGTTGTCCAAGCAACGTATGATATTTCTACCACGTACGGTATCGACAAAGCCGAAGGCAAGCGTCTTGTTCGTGAATTCAACGAAAGTGCGTGGATGGGATTTCTTCCTGCGTTTCGTGATGCCCGGAGCGGTGTTGCAAAACTTGTTGAACAAGGCTACAAGTTTGTTGTTATCACTTCGCTTTCACTTGACGAAAAAGCCCGGATGCTACGGATCAGCAACTTGAAAAACATCTTTGGTAAGGATGTGTTCGTTGATGTTATCTGTCTTGACACTGGTGCAGACAAGGACGAAGAACTTGTAAAGTACGCGGGTACTGGTCTGCGGTGGATCGAAGATAAGCCAGAAAACGCTGAATGCGGGTTGAAATACGGATTGAAGCCGATCTTGATTGAACACAATCACAACCGTGATCACGATGTTGAAGGCATTGAATACGCAGAAGATTGGGACGATATCGTTTCCAACTTGATTTAACAGTTGACACACTCTGCGAATCGCTCTATAAAGATAGTGTAACAAACGGAGTAATACGATGATTAAGATGTTATCTCGCGAAGAAAAAGCAGCACTGTTTCAAGAAGCAGTTGGCGCGATTTCTATGGGTGCGCTCATTGATGTAGTTGATGCAAGCGGTTCTGCTAATTCTGTATGCATCGGTGATTTCCGTGATATTGGTTGGAGTGAGCGGATTTCTACGCGCCGTTCGCTCTATTATCGTTGGACTGGTCCGGTTGCGATTCGTGTGAATGGACAAATTGTTGAACCCGGTGGCTACACCGAAGAATATGAAATGGATTGGACATGATTGAACTTAATGATTGCACGATGATTGAGAAAGCTGATTTCCCAGGCGGATACCAATGTGTACTAGATTACGGTGATGAAACACAATTGAGTATTATCACAGGTAATGGTGCTATTGGTGGTACACAGGGATTGTACGAGATTGCAATTCTCAAGAATGGTGATGTTGCTTCTCTGCCGGGTATCAACGATCTTGATACTGATGTAGTTCGCGGGTATCTAACGGAAGACGAAGTAAACGCGATCATGAAAAAACTTTATCTTATCACAGCAAAAATTCCGGAGCAAGTATAATGCCTACTATTAGCACACATGTTGACGTTGATATTGATCTAGATGATTTTGACGATGATGAAATCATTGAAGAAATGGAGCATCGTGGTTATACGTGTTACAAATCACAAATACCAGTACAAGAAGAAAATAGATTGACACGAAACGAATTTGATGTTATCTATTCTATGCTGAATGACTTGGAAGATTGGGAACATCGCCGCATTCGCGACAAACTCAAAATGATGGAACAACTAAAATGATGGAACAACTAAAATGATTAGCAAAGTAGACGACACAACCGCAGCGTTTCCAAAAGCCACTCGTATTGAAGTGATTGGTAACGGACGTGAATATGTCAAGTATGGTGTTCGCAATGTTTGGGCAAGTATCCAAGATGATGGACGCACTGTAAAAATCTTTCTTGAATATGACGAAGAAGAGGAAATCTGTAATGACTGATCATATTGTAGACTTTATTAAATTTCTTGCAAACCTAGCAGTTGCTATTGGCGTTGTTTAATTTCTTGCGTGGCTTACTGGCCAAACTCCCGATGAAGTAGTAGAATGAAGGCATACACAGCATACAAGCGTTGGTGGAAAATTACACAAGCACCTAATCTAATACCTTCGCTGTATTGGGGCGAAACAGTGGAAGAAGCGTTCGTAGTTCACATAAGCAAAATGAGTTTGTATGAGCTTATGGAAAAATTGGAAGATTGGAATAACGATGAGTAAACTATCTTGATTATGAAGCAAAGGGACTACATGGCAATGACGGCTAATATCTCACATCGTCCAATCTTGGACACTGCCAAAGTATGCGAACACTATTCAGCAAAGGATGGTGTAGAAGTAAAGTATATTTGCACTAGCGCACTAGGCGGCGAAGCGCAAGCGATGGATATCTACTATCGTGCGACTCCGCACCCAGAGTTTGGTAATCGCTATTTTGGTCTGTATTTTAGGTCAACTGGCCCATTGGATGAACAACGACAACTTTGTATCACCAATGCAGACAGGATTGAAGAACTAGAGTTTGGCATGAAAGAAGTTGATGGGCAATGGCATTACAGTCAACACCGTCACGATTTTTACACTGTGGGTGATGTATCACTTGATGGTGGTCGTGCATACTTTCGTGTAGTTGGTAATGTGAACCTACCAACCAAATTCTTTGCTGTTAAAGATGGCGAGTTTGTAGAGAAACCAGAATGAAACAAAATTCATTAAATCTTTGTGGAGAAATATTATCGCACAGAAAGTGATCACGAAAAACGACAGTCGAAATATTATTGTGATTTGTATTCAAAACAACAACTAGATTATCATATCGCGCAAGATGAAATTCGCAAACTAAAACGTAAGGTAACTGAAAAATCATCGCAGCGTATTACAAACCTAATGATTGGATTCTTCACAGGATTCTTTTTGAGTGGGTTTGTAATGAATCTGGCAGGATTGGAAGTATAAAATGGAAGATAGAGTTTTAACACATACTGTAGAATTTAAACTTGACGAACCAATTCACGTTCAAGGAACAAAACTATTCTACAAGAAATATCCATACAAAATCGTTATTTCTAAAAAGTTGTCAACACGTAGTATCCCTAGTATCCCTTGGCAACGTAGATCAAGTGATGAAGCAATCTTTCGTTCTATCACTGAAAACAACTTTTATAAAACAAAGCAACTGGTCCGTGAAGATGCAACGAGTGACATTTTTAAAGATAAGGTTCGGGTCCGTGAAGAAATGGATATGAGCGTTTTCTTTGCAAACAAAGAAGACTACGATCTTGGTGTTAAACGATATGGTATTGCAATCAAAGAAGTCACAGAACCTTTCCGTGAAGATTTGACGCAACTTGTTGGCGGATTGAACAAGCGTGTTGAAATTCGCAAGAGTTTGTATTTCAAAGAATACAAATATCGTGTTGATTTCACAATCCCATATAGTTACGGGACTAGTGCTGGTGGGAAAAAAGACGCACTATATAAAGAATTGTCAAGATTCTTCAAAGATGATCCAGTTGGACAACGTGCAGGTATGAACAGTCTGTTGGAATGGTATATGAAACATGGCAACAGATACTATCATTCTACATACAGTATGTTGTTCAATGATGAATCTGACGTTGCCTATGTTGCTTTTATGCTTGACGAAAAAATCAAAATCAAAGCAATCAAAGAAGCAGTGCTAATGAAAGACTTTGAATGAAACAATATCCCTTTAAGTTCAAACTCAAATGGGATGGCATTGAATGGTGGCAGAGCAAAGTAACGCTTGGCTCTGATCACTATTTTTATTACATCTATTGGTGGAACTGGCTTCCAAAAGAATATCGAAGTTGGGGCTTTGAACAAATGTATTACGATGGACCACATAATATGTTTAACTTTTGGTTCTTCAATATTAGTTGGTCAACTCCACTGACGAAGGTCCGTAAGGATACTTAAAGAAAGACTTGTAATGAAGATACTAATTTTTGGCTTGCCGGGTAGTGGAAAAACCTGGCTTGCTGAGAGACTACAAAAAGAACTTGGTTGTGCATGGTTTAATGCTGACCAAGTTCGAACCATGTCCAATGACTGGGATTTTTCAGAAGACGGAAGATTACGTCAGTCAAATAGAATGAAAAATCTTGCAGACTTTGAACACAAATTTGGTAGGATTGTTATTTGTGATTTTGTATGTCCAACAGAACACACACGCAAGTCGTTTGATGCGGATTATACGATTTGGCTGGACACTATAGACGCTGGTAGGTTTGCAGACACAAACAAAATTTTTGAAAAGCCAAATAAAGTAGACTACCACATATCACAGTGGTTTGATGATACACATGTGCAACTTGCCGAAATTATAAAACGGAGAATTATAAATGTTTGATTGGAAAAAACCAACTGCACAAATGCTAGGGCGTTGGCAACCGTGGCATGATGGACATACCGCATTGTTTAAAAAGGCTCTTGCTGAAATTGGACAAGTTTGTATCATGGTGCGTGACGTTGGCGGTATCGTTGGCGAAGACGCAGGCGGAGGACGTACTGCAAAACAAGATGATAACCCATTCGATTACCCTAGAGTCCACATTAATATTGTTAATGGTCTTGGCGAACATGGATTCACAGAAGGAGGTGAATACGTCATAATGCGCGTTCCGAATATTGTGGATATTAGCTATGGTCGGAGTGTTGGTTACACATTGACGGAACATGATCTGGGCGAAGATATTCATAACATCAGCGCAACCAAAATTCGTGCAAAACTAAGGGAAGATGGGAAACTTTAACAATAAATACTCTAATGAGCAAAATTAAAGTTTTCTATGATGCAGTAAGATGCAACCCATATAGTTCAATACAATTTTATAGAATGTTGTCACCTGATCAGGTAGATAACTTACTATTAATGGACATTGCAGATACGCATACCGCTACCGAAAATTATTATTTGTATTTTCATATGTATGATGCTCTTTATCATTCACACTTTGATAATTTTTGTGATGAACTAGCCAAATGCAATTATGATGTGAATCAAGTGCCTGCGTGGAATGCAATAATGAATATGAGAGGTATAATGGCTCTCACTGATGTTCACATACGAGACATAAAATCTGGTAAATGTAAGGTTATAATAGATACTGTATTAGAAGGATTTTTTTTAACAGCGTGGCGGTTCATACATCATATATTTGACAGTGAGCCAAGTAGCATAATATGGTTAACTGGTGATTATAAATTAGCATACAAAAACGATATAGGATACGACCTCAGAACCATAAATTATTGGGAACGTCACATGAGTGAGCAAAATCAATCAGGTGATGAAATGCGAGAGTTTTTAAAAGAAATATCAACGCCGCCAAATCCAAATGGCACTCGTTTACACTATTGCACATATTATAACAGAAGAATACGAAATCACCGCGTGGACATGATGATTGAAATGTTTCATCGTGAACAAACAAAAAATATGATTTGGTCGTGGGGCGGCAACGTTGAAAAGTATGCAATGCATATACGCAGCCCAAGATACAGAAACTATATAATAAACAAATTTGGCAATGAGTATATAAATGCCGCAAGCGATGTTCTTGCTTGGGGTAATCGACAATCACATCCATCCACGACCGACAATTTATCTGTTAACTTATGCCAAATATATAATTTTGACCACATACGAAATACATATTATCAATTTGTAGTAGAAACTTTTGCATCAGATGGGATACATACATTCCTGAGTGAAAAGACATTTAAAGCGTTTCTGTTTAGACAACCATTTGTGATGTGGGGAGATCCGAACACGGTTTCCGAACTTCGCAAGTCTGGATATAAGACATTTGATCATTGGATAAATCATAGCTACGATACTATAGAAAACCCAGATGATCGAAGACAGGCTATTGCGGATGAAATCGTGAGATTGAATTCTATACCAAAACATGAATGGACATCAATGTTAATTGAAATGCAAGAAGAATTGAACCACAACTATCACCATTTGGTTGACACCGCACACAACCGCTATTCGTTGAAATTAGAGTAATATCATGGAACTATATACACTACAGCCAAACTTACCAGAAATACCAGAACACTTAATATTAAAAGATCCCGAACTTATACGTAAAATACCTGATAACTTTCCATATCCAAACCCAACATATTCTACACATGACGTAAGCCCAGTGTTACGAATTTGGTTGCAAAAACACTTTGATTTTAAATTTTATGTGAATTATCAGGTCATGTATAGACAACTTCCTATACACATTGATATCGACCGAGAGGTCTGTTATAACTACATAATTGATACAGGTGGTGATAACGTCAAAACTAGGTGGTACGACGACTCACAGACTACTGAAATTCATAGCGTAGTTGTTCCCGAACGAGTTTGGCACAAACTTGATGTATCCAAACCACATGACATTAGTGAAGTTTCTAGACCAAGATTTAGTATTACTGTTTGGCCTGCATAATAAAAAAGGGGACCTAAGTCCCCTTTTCCATTTTATTAATCGTCTTCTCCGTAGATTTTTAGAACTTCTACAACTGCTGGGTGCCGTTCAACATCCATCATGTCAAAACGTGATATTGCAATATGTTTTAGATTTGCATGTTCATAACGTCTTACTAAGTCCATAAAATCTGAGAGACCATTCTCCGAAAATCCCCTATCGTGTTGTTTTAGGTCTCCAGTTACGATCATCTTAGCACCGTTGCCGATACGCGTTAGTAGCATTTTCATTTGCGACTTTGTAGCGTTCTGCATCTCGTCTGCGATGATCCAAGCATTTTCAAATGTTCTGCCGCGCATATAAGCAAGCGGTGAGATTTCGATTACGTTGTTTTCTAACATCATCGTAATTTGATCTACTGTGAAATGCTTTTCAAAAATATCAAATATTGGTCTTGTCCAAGGTGCCATCTTCTCATTTAGATCACCCGGCAGGAAACCGTGTTGCTCGTCCACTGATACTGCTGGACGAGTAATAACAATCTTTTTCACCTCTCTTTCCATAAATGCTTTGATACCCATTTGTGTACACAACAGCGTTTTACCTGTACCAGCTGGCCCGATAGCGAATACAATATTGTTATCTGGATTTGCTAGTTGATAAAGGTAATCTTCCTGTGCTATGTTACGGGGTAAGATTGTTGGTAATGTTTTTCTGTGTAGTGGAATAATGCCATGATCGTTTGAGTGTTGAGTCTCACGGCTGACTCGGCTATTAGTGTGTTTTTCAACACGCTTTTTTCTTGCCATGTTGTTGCCTCCTAGTGAGGGGATTTTCTATACGAACAAACTATTTGTTCATATATACTTATCATATAACAACCCTCAAAAAATTACAAGTTAACTTTGGACTTGACAAAAAGTTATTTCTATGATAAATACATTAACAACGGAGAATTCACAATGTCAGAAGTTAATCAAAACGATGTTCTTGATAATCTAAGATCAATCGACAAGAACGGTACCCTATTGGAAATGTTGCTAGAGTTTGAACATGTGTTAGACCAGCAAGGCATGTATGCATACAAAAACTGGAAACTAGGAGAAGTGGCTGAAGGTCCGCACCTTTCACGTTACTGGTTACATATAAAGTTACTATACCCATACAAGAAAATGCCAGACCCACGTGCTGCATTGCGTTTGACTGATATTGGTTGTGAAATCAAATTCAACAAAGGTGTTCTTAAAACTCCAGTTGATGTAAAATCACGCGAAGACTTGGACGAAGAAGGTAAGCCAAAACTAAAATCTAATGACGTTTGGTTAATCGACGTTTGGATGCCACGTAAATTTGTTGATGAATTCTCAGATGAAAAAATTAAAATTGGCGATGATGAAGTAGATATGTCAGAACTGAACCAAGCATATGACGATGGTTTGGACGACGAAACTAATATTGAACAGCAGGATATTTAACAATGAGATACGAACAGATAAAAGAAGGCGTTGAATACGGCGACCTACAATCACTTGTAAAAAATATCGTCAGCATTGCCGAATTCGAACCAAAAACTGGCATCGATAATGATGTTGTAGTAATTGGATTCTATGTTGACGACGAATCACCTGCACAAGACTTGGGTACTTTTCTTGAGCGCGGCGTTGCAGAAATTCTAGACACAGAAGTTTCTCCTAACCCAGACGATGAAGGTTATTACATGGTTTTCGTTGAAATAGACAATGACGAAAAACTTATGGAAAACGTGTTTGAAATGATTCTGGACACAGAACGTCTAACAAACATTCAAGAATGGACTCTGCGCTTCTTTAACGGTACTACAAAAACAATTACAACGGAACAGATTAAAGCATGGCTAAAGACGAATACATAGAATTTGAAGGTCAGGTGGTAGACGTACTGCCGGGAAGCAAATTCAAAATTAAACTAGATAACAACCACATGATAGAAGGAACGTTGTCTGGAAAGATGCGAAAGAACAACATCAAAGTTATTCTATATGATCGTGTTAAAGTCGAAGTGTCGCCATACGATTTGAGCAAGGGACGTATTACGTTTAGATACAAATAATGTTTGCACTACCAAATATAAGAAAGTATTTCATACTTGCAGCACTGATATGTGCAGCAAGTTTCGCCGCCTGGAAATACTACACTTATACGCAAAATCAAATTCAAGTAGCAAAAACTAACGCAGCACTTGCGGAACAAGCCCTTGCAGACTCGAATGATGCACTGTCAATGGTACGAGAAGATTTGATACAAGTTCGTGAAGAATTCGACCGAGTATCACAAGAATTCGCAGACGCACAGCGCAGAGTAGATGTATTGGAAGAAAAACTAACAGAGCATGAAATTGGCGCATTGGCGCAAGCAAAGCCTGCACTAGTTGAAAAAATAGTTGACAATGCTACACAAGATGTGTTAAGATGTTTTGAGATAGAAAGTGGGTCACCACTTACACAGGAAGAAATCAATGCAACACGCCCGAGTGAAATCAACACTAGCTGTCCTGACATTGCTAACCCTAACTACCGCCCTTAGTGCGTGTTCGACAACTCCACAAGTTGTTGAATATCAAGGAAAGCCAATCGACAGACCTGAACTAATTCTGCCACAAACTTCACAATTAGATTTACGCAAAGTAGATTATATTGTTGTCAACCGCGACAACATAGAAGAAGTGTTTGCAGAACTTGAACGCACAGGTCAACCTATTGTACTTTTTGCTCTTACGAGTGACGGATACGAAGCACTAAGTCTTAACATCGCAGATGTCCTACAACTAGTGTCACAACAGAAAAATGTTATTGTCGCATATAGGAACTATTACGAAAACGCAGATAGCGCAATTGCAGCACATAACGCAAGTGTCAAATGACAGATTACTATACACTGTTCGGTCTAACTAAATACTCTAGTAAAGACGATATAAAGAAACAATACAGACTACTTCTAGAAAAACATCATCCCGATCTTGGAGGTGATGGAGATCCCGAAAAATTAAATCTTGTTATCGAAGCATATAAACACTTGATGTTTGATGCAGACAATTATATACTGAATTTACACATTACGGTAACTTTGTCGCATGAACAACTTGCGTCTATGTTAGGAACAACGCACGACTTTATGAGTTCTGATATTGATGCAATCTTTAGCGTCAAAGTACCGTATGAAACACGAATTGGCGATACAATTTTAATTAAGAATATCGCACACAGCACTAATCTAAAAATAACATTTAAGGACGAAAATGAGTAATCAACCTGATAGAGTGAACCTTTCAATTGAACGTGCAATTATGAAAGCAAGTTCATTGTCACATGAATACGTCACACTTGAACACCTGCTATATGCAATCATCGAAGAAGATGATGTAAGCGACCTTCTAGGTAAGATTGGCGTAGATATTGGACAAGTAGCAGAAGAACTGGAAGACTATCTAGGATCACGCGACGACATTACCGTTCCCGGTCTAGAAGATGCTCCGCGTAAAACTCTTTCACTTGATCGGGTTTTCAACCGCGCAGTAACGCAAGTTATTTTCAGTGGCAGAACAAAACTACACTGCCGCGATATTCTAGTGTCGCTATTGAGTGAAAATAGTTCACATGCGTATTACATTCTACGCAAAGCCGGAGCAAGTCGAGCAAAAGCAATCGAAGTTCTACAGCAAGAAGTGTATCAGCAGAATGGCGGCGGTATGCCAGCACAACAGGGACAGCAGCAAGGCGGCCCTGTTAAGTTTGAAGACTTCTGCACAAACTTGAACCGAGAAGCAGCGGAAGGTCGTATCGACCCAGTTATCGGACGTGATCAGGAACTTATCGACCTGTCAGAAGTTCTTGCAAGACGTAAGAAGAACAACGTTATCATCGTAGGTGAACCTGGCGTCGGTAAGACTGCAATCGCAGAAGGTCTTGCACTAAACATCATTAACGACAATGTTCCAGATACACTAAAAGACAAGATTGTTTGGTCACTTGATGTTACATCACTTGTTGCTGGTACAAAATATCGCGGCGAATTCGAAGAACGCGCAAAGACTGTGTTCGACCAACTTGCCAAGAAAGATAACGTGATCCTGTTCATTGACGAAATTCATATGATCATGGGCGCGGGTTCAGCAGGTGGTTCAAATATTGACATTGCGAACTTGCTAAAGCCACTACTTGCAAGCGGCAAACTTCTTTGCATTGGTGCAACCACTAGTGAAGAATATCGTGAAAACTTTGAAAAGGATCGTGCGCTACAACGTCGATTCCAGAAAGTTGTTATTGATCAACCAAGCAAAGAAGATACTAAACTAATTCTTAAAGGGCTGAAGCAATACTACGAATCATTCCACGAGCGTGGCTATGACGACGAAGCCGTAGAACTTGCAGTTGATCTAGCAGAACGTTATATGCATGGTAAGTACAACCCAGACCGCGCGATTGACATCATGGATGTTGCTGGTGCTAGAGCAAAACTACACAAAAATGAAGGCAACGTTACAGTACGTGATGTACGCGAAGCAGTATCAAAAATTACACGTGTTCCACTAGAAATGATTGATACTAAGGAAAACAAGAATTTTGCAACGCTTGAAGATAATATCAAGCAAAAGCTATTTGGTCAAGATAAAGCAGTTGGCGCACTTGTAGAAGCAATTCTAGTTTCAAAATCCGGTATGCGCCCTCGTAACAAACCAATCGGTTCGTTCTTGTTTGTTGGACCGACTGGTACTGGTAAAACTGAACTATGTCGTCAGCTTTCTGCAAATCTTGATATCCCACTAAAGAAATATGATATGAGTGAATACATGGAACAACACTCCGTATCAAAACTAATTGGTGCCCCTCCAGGTTATGTTGGACATGCCGAAGGCGGCGCTGGCGCAGGTAAACTTATCAATGACGTAGACGAGTCACCAAACTGTATCGTCCTACTTGACGAAGTTGAAAAAGCGCACCCAAGTGTTATGAACCTCTTGCTACAAGTTATGGACGATGGTAAGTTAACTAGTTCAACTGGTAAAACAGCAGATTTCAGCAATGTTATTCTAATTATGACTTCAAACTTGGGTGCGGCGCAAAAATCAAAACGTGCAATCGGTTTCTCAACTGATAATGACGATGCATCAATGCAAGCGGTAAACAAGTTCTTCTCTCCTGAATTTAGAAACCGTCTGGATGCTATGGTAGAGTTCGTGCAACTAGGACGTGAACAAATAGATATGATTGTTGACAAGTCTATCAATGAACTAAACGAAATGCTCAAAGAAAAGAACGTTACAATTGTTCTATCTCCGGCAGCAAAAGAGTGGATGCGCGACAAGGGTTATGTACCTGATATGGGTGCGCGCCCACTACAGCGTGTTATCAATGATTACATTAAGAAACCATTGTCGAAAGAAATTTTGTTTGGTGCGCTACAAGACGGTGGCACAGCGACAATAAATATAGTCGATGATGGAGTAACATTTGAATACACCTAGCACTGTATATTCGACTAAACTATTTTATAAGAAGTATCCATACAAGATCACTTACAAGAGATTGTATGGATTCCCTTCTGCCGAAATAATAGAAATGTACAATGCTAGATGTGGTAATGGGCAAACACGACATTTCGATTGGTGGTGGTGTCCTCTTCCAGAAAGCGACGAAGACAAAGATAAACGAAAGCGTTGTTATTCATATTTGAAGAATAATTTTAAAGACATAAAAGTTCATAACGTAGCAACAACCTGTATATACTTCCTCACAAAGGACGACTTTGAACGAGCAAAGAAGCGTTACAAAGAATTACATGTAGAATACACTGAACCGTTTATCGAAGAACTTCCAGAAATTACTGAAAAGTATCCGGAGAGTGTAGAATTTAAGAAAAGTCTGTATTTCAAAAATTATAGATACCGCGTCACACTTGCACCTAATGATGATTTTAGAACACATGTCGCAGAATATCTTGCGATAAATTTTGCAGATAATGAAAACTATCGTTTAAACAAAAATATCCTAGTAGCTGGCGGTGTTATAAACAATCATACTGTAAGACGCTACATTGGCTATTATCATACATACAATTTATACTGCAAAGATAGAATAGATTTAGAGTTTATTACGTTCGTAATTAGCGAGTGTATCGCCAAAATAAGTAAAGTGGTACTCATTGAAGAAATAGATAAATAAGAATAACACTAAAAATAGTTTTATCTATATATAATGAGGACACCAAAATGGCGAAGATCAAAGAAGAAATTCTTGTAATCAAAATTTCCACAATAACAAAAGATGGTCAAGGTCCAGACGTAGTTAACGATGAAATCGCTGCAACAATTGAAGCAGTAATTACAGAGTTACTAGGCAACGCCGCTGTGGTGGAATTAGAGAAAGCATAAGGAAACTACGATGGCTAGAAAAACCACAACTCTCATGCCAAACAGTGGCGTAGAACTAAACGTAACTGGCGACCCAGTACCGGGCGATAGCTATTATGGTTATACTGACGGTATTCACACCGTTGCAATCTATTGTCAAAATCTAACAGGACGTGTCAAAGTACAAGGTACACTTGCAACCAATCCCGGTGAAGGCGATTGGTTCGATATCTTGTTAACTGGTATGCCGTACAAAGATTATACAGGGTTTACTGGAGTTGAAGGTTTTACTTTCATAGCGAACCTAGTTTACCTAAGAGCAATTTTAGACCGCGATTCACTTGGCATAACAGACGTAACAGGCGCAGGTTACATTGATAAGATTTACTTGAATTACTAAAGGACAGAGATAAATGAGTATTAACGCACAACCGTTTGCACCCACGTTCAAATTGGTGGGGAACCTACAGCAAGATCAAGTCTTGGTATTTGATGTTAGCGAAAATGCATTTGTCAATACTACAACAGGCTTAGGTGGCGGCGTAGCATTGATAAGCGATGCACAAAATCTTGGTACAGGACATGGCATTTTCGAAAGTATTGCTGGCTCATCCATGCAATTCAAAAGCATTATTGCTGGTTCAAATGTAAACATTGTAGACAATGGCGTTGCACTTGTTCTTAATGTTGACGTTACTGAAACTGTACAAACTGGTACAAACGTTGGCACTGGTACACCTGTATTCAAGCAACTAAATGTTGACAATCAATTAGAATTCAAAAGCATTGCAGTTGGTTCAGGTCTGACCCTAGCAGACAATGGTTCTACTCTAACTATCTCACTAAACGCAACAGCGGGTGGTGTTCTCGTTCCGTCAAACAATCTGTCCGATTTGACTGACGATGCGGCCGCCCGTGTAAATCTAAGTGTATACTCAAAAGCAGATTCAGATGCAAAGTTCTTTAAGCTAGACAATCATAACATCCCATCAGTAGATAACAGATGGGATATCGGTTCTCCTGAAAAACGCTTCAATGACGTTTACGGTGAAACATTCCATGGCACTGCAATCCGTGCAGAGGAACTTGCTATATCTGGTCAACTAGGTAACGTGTTAATGCACAACGGTACGAAATGGGTGGCATCTCCAGACTTTGCACAAAAATCATATGTTGATGCGCAAGTTGCGGCGGCGGTAAGCGGCGGTAATATTGATCTAAGTGGATATGTAACCGATGCAGAACTAAGTGCAGCAATCGCAGGTGTAACTCACCCAGCGGCAGATTGGAATACACTTCTAAACAAACCAACACTATTCGATGGACAATATTCATCATTGACTGGTGCTATTGAAGGGCTATCAAGCGATACAGGTACGAATACACTCACATTGAAAGCGGGTTGGAATTTAATCCCAGAGGCAGATAGTCTACAAAGTCTAGGTTCCCCAACAAATCGCTTTACAAACATCTATCTAGACAATTCGACTATTTCAATTGGCGACAATAGCCTAGAAGCAGACGCGAATGGAACTCCTCTATGGAACAGTGAGGCGCTTGCGACACGCAACTATGTCGATACAGCGATTGCAAACATTTCAACTGGTGGTTCGGTCGATCTAACTAACTACTACACAAAAGGTGAAGTTGATGCATTGATCCCAACTACATTCTCAGGCGACTACAACGATCTAATCAATACACCAGCGATCCCATCACTTGCAGGTTATGCGACACAGCAATGGGTTATTGATCAAGGCTTTATGACAGGCGATAGTGATAACCAATCGTTGACACTAACTGGTACTGTTCTATCAATTTCAAATGGTAATTCGGTTGATCTAGCCGCAATTGATACAAACGTTGATCTAACTAACTACTACACAAAAGGTGAAGTAGATGGATTAATTCCAACTGTATTCAGTGGTGACTACAATGATCTAACTAACACCCCATCTATCCCAGAAACACTGCAAGATTTGACTAATGTTTCAAACGTTGCGCCAGCAGATGGTCAGCATCTTGTTTATGTAGCCTCGACGGGTCTTTGGACTCCTAGTGCATCATCGACTGGTTCAGGGACAGGCTATTCAGATGCAGACGCACGTGCAGCAATTTCAGGTGGTACAGGTCTATCATACAACAGCACAACTGGTGTTATGGCTCTTAACGCTGAAATCGGTCAGCTTACAAATGTTGATACTGCTGGCATACAAAACGGTCAAGTTCTAAAATGGAACGGTTCTAGTTTTGTCCCTGCAAATGACACAGTTCTAACATCAACTGATCAACTTCCAGAAGGTACAACAAACAAGTGGTGGACAGATGCAAGATTTGATTCACGTTTTGCAGCGAAATCAACAAGTGACCTAGCAGAAGGCACAAATCTATACTTTACAGATGCACGTGTTGATGCACGACTTGCAACACAATTGGTTGCGGGTACAAATATCACAATCACAAACGGTGCAGGTGGCGTTAGAACAATTTCAGCAGCGACAACTGATCTGAGTGCGTATGCAACAACAGCATATGTAGATAGTGCAGTATTCAGTGGCGTATACGCAGACCTAACTGGTAAACCAACACTATTCTCAGGTGATTATAACGATCTAACTAACAAACCTACACTGTTTGATGGTGCATATACATCACTAACTGGGACACCAACAATCCCAGCAGATGTATCAGACTTGACAGATACGCAAAATCTATTAGGTGGTTCAACATACGGCGATAGTGATGTTCTTGCACTAAACAATGGCGGTCTAGAACACATGATCCCAAGTGCAGACGTTACATATGATTTGGGTAGTGCAACATACAGATGGCGTGATTTATACCTAAGTGGTAACACAATTCACATCGGTGACGCAACACTGTCTAAGGATGCAGACGGTCTAAAATATAATGGTTATGATCTACAAGACTTCAACAACTTGAAGAATAAACCTGATCTAAGTAACCTAACAGACACAAACGTTAATAACGTAAACCGTCCCGTAACATATGCAGCACTTAACACACAACTTGAACCATATATTACTGCGGATGAACTAACAGCAGCACTTGCTGGCGTTACACTATTCTCTGGTGACTACAATGATCTAACTAACAAACCAACTATACCAGCAGATATAAGTGATTTAACTGATATTACTGGTCTTCTTGGAGCAGCAACAGTTGATCTAACTAACTACTACACAAAAGGTGAAGTAGATGCATTGATCCCAACTGTGTTCAGTGGTGACTACAATGATTTAATCAATAAACCAACGATCCCAGACGTTACTGGTTTCGCAACAACTACGGATGTAGCAAATGCAGTAGCGAATATCAATACATTCTCAGGATCATACAACGATCTTACGGATAAGCCAACACTACAAAATCTAAGTGCCGGTACTGGTATTCAAATCAATACAAACACAGTGTCATTGAGCGCAAATATTGGTGATCTACAGAATGTTTCAAACACCGCACCAACAACAGGCCAAGTTCTAAAATGGGATGGCGCACAGTGGGCTCCAGGTACAGATAATGCAGGCACTAGTGTTTCTACTACTCTATTTGGTCTAACAGATACAAATATTTCAAGTATTGCAAACGATCAAATTCTAACATACAACACTGCATCAGGCCAGTGGAGAAACGTTGATCTAACTGCACACCCAGATTATTTCAGTTCAAGTGACTTTGATACAGCATTCGCAGCGAAATCAGTTGCAGACCTAGGCGATGTTGATACTGCTGGCATTCAAACTGGTCAGTTCTTACAATGGGATGGCACAAAGTTCGTTGCAGCAAGCGTTGCAGGTGGTGGCTCAGTTGATCTAACACAAGAAAGTATTAATGAACTAAGTGATGTTGACACTGCAACTAGCGCACCAGTTAATGGCGATGTTCTAACATGGAACTCAACATCAAGCAAGTGGCAACCAGCGGCGGCTCCTGCAGGTTCGGGTGGTACAGGTGCAAGTACAGAATACTTTAAGTTGAACTATGCAACTAACGGTGCATTAACAAGTATTACAAACGCAACAAGTGGCGTAAGTGCAACAATTCTATCAACAACTGGCGGTGACGTTGAAATCACATTCTCAGGATACAATTTCCCACCATCAAACGTTCTGATTTATGGTTATGCGTATCAGTCAAATGAATATGTTATCATGCCACTAAACAAAGACATTACAACACGTGTTGTTGCAGGTGGTGGTAGTGCAGGTAACCCAGTTGCATTTGGTAACTTCGGCAGCACAACTATGACATTGAAATTACGCGAAGCAGATACAGGCGCGTCACGTTCGTTCGGCACAGCAACACACGCTTGGATCGTGTTCTCTATGATTTAATAAGGAAATAAAGAATGGCTAACTACAAAACCAGTGCAATTGATCTTAACGTCCCTGCCAAAGTTCTACCATGTAACGTTACAAAAGCAACAGCAGTAGCATTCTGGGATTATGACGATGGCAAGGGTGACGCATGGTGGAGTGGTGGTTCTAACCCAAAAGCATATCGTTGGGAAATCGCTATGAACGTGACTACTGTAAATCACGGTTCACACTTAACTAGAACGCCAAACGTATTCAATGGGTATGACGTAGTTGTAGGTGATTTTATCGCTGGTGCAACTGATGGTCGTGCGCTACAGATTGTTTCAATCTCAGCAAAAACAGCATTTACAGTTACTTGCGAAGTTGAAGATAGACTACGCTACAACACATTTAGAAGTGCGTCTGGTTCTGGTATCTTTACTATCCCAGGTGCTGGTGTTATTTTCCAACTTAACGAGAACGGCGACCCCATGCTTGATCCGCTTCCATCTGGTGTGGTTTCAGCAGACTTTTACGCAAACGTAAACTCACGCTTCAAATATCTAAACCCATCAAACAACTATCTACTAAGACAACCAAATCACGGTTTTGAAGAAGGTGATGTAATTTGTATCAATCCAGATACAAACGGTTTTGAAGTTTCATCACCGGATAATATTGACAGACTTGTTGGCACAGTAACACATCCAGGTCCGGGCCCAAACAACTTTCTACTACGTCCTGCAAACGGAGTAATTGACTTTGTTCCAGGTCTGCCAGGTGAAGTAGGCGATTTCATCTACCCAAGTGTTGACGGCTCAGGTGACCTGACACTAACAGACACCGGCGTTGCTATTTTCTTGAAACTACTAGAAGCAGTACCTAGCGTTGTACGTGGCACAAAAACAAATGGTAAAGCAACAGCAGGTGATACTCTCGAAATAAACGATGTGAATGTCCAATTCACAACAAACACACTTGGTGATGTTACTGTTCAAAACGCAGTAACAGACATTAACCAAAAAACAAATCTACACAAAGTAGTAGCAGAAGCAAGTGCAGCGCCAAATGAAGTGAAATCAAATATTGCTACATACGGTTCTGCATATGGTCTAGTTGGCGGCTTCCCGCCATTCGCAGCAACTATCAATGGTCAAACTGTAAACTTTAACACGACTACAGCAGGTAATGCACAATATGGCATGCCAGTTGCGGTAGCAGAAGATATGGCAAATGACATTATGCTTGCTGGTATTCCAAATCTAACTGCTTCACACGAAAATGGTGATTTAATACTAATTGAAACTAATGGCGGTGGTATCACAATCGCCAACGTTTCTAACGATGCACAAGGTAACCCATTTGCAGGTATGAATTCAATTACATCATTGAATACATCATACGCAGGTGCAACTGGTGTTTATGTGCTTCAACTACGCAGAAATGACGGCGGTGAAATCATTCTAAGAGACATTGTTGGTTCTGCGACAACAGACTTCGGTATCCTATCAGGACATAACGGCTCATACGCAGTTGGTCTAAACGTAGAACAAGGTGTTCGCAAAGCGGGTACTGTAGTCGTACAAAACATTGCATCACGTGATGCACTACCGACTAAACTAGTGGGCGATAGTGCGTATGTGCTTAATACAGGTGAAGGTGAATGGGGTCTATACATTTGGGATGGATCCGATTGGACACTTGTAGCAACACAAGACAGTGCTGCAACAGACGCAAATTCACTTTCTTACACATTCACATGCCCGGTAGGCGGCTTTGGTACTGCTAAAACCGTTACATTAGGACGTATTAGTGACAATTCACGTGTAGTAAGTGTTCTTGTAGAAGTTCTAGGTCCAATTCAAGGTTATGCTAATGGCGTTCCTGCGCTTGAAGTAGGCACGGCGGCTGACCCTGACAGATTTATGTCAGAGGATGAAAACGATCTAGAAGGTAACGGATCTTATACAACAACACCTGACTTCCATTATACTGGTTCAACAGAACTTGAAATCAAAGCAAATCTAAAACACTTTGGTGCAACTTCTGGTGAAATTAAAGTCACTGTGACATATGTATAATATCTGAATATTATCAACCCAACCAGTTGTATAAATACTTTTGTAGGGGATCTAACCCTACTACTTCTTGATGTTTCTTCCAAGGAGTATATCTTCACTCAAAATTAAAGGAACAATCATTATAAAAATGATTAACCACTACCCATCCATTAAAACATGATGTTTAATGATGGGATAGTTACCTTTATTTACAAATGCTATTTTTAAGGAGAAACTAAATGGCAGATATTAAAAACTTTGGTATCCGTGGTATTGGTGCTGACGTACAGTTTGGTAAGTCAGGTGGTCGCGTAGTTTATGACTCAGGCAACTCACTTTTCAAAATCACAACTGACGGTACAACACTAGGTCACCTAAATGTTGCTACAACACCAACAGCGGACAACCACGCAGCTTCAAAAGCATACGTAGACTCAGTAGCATCAGGTCTTGATGTTAAGGATTCAGTACGTGCAGCTACAACAGCTAACATCAACGTAGCAGAAGCACCATCAACAATTGACGGTGTTAACCTAGTTGCTGGTGATCGTGTTCTTCTAAAGGACCAAACAACAGCTTCACAAAACGGTATCTACGTATTCAACGGCGCAGCGGCAGCAATGACACGCGCAGTAGACATGGACGCAACAGGCGAGTTCGTTGGTGCATTCTTCTTCGTAGAAGAAGGTACTGTTAACTCAGACCAAGGCTTCGTAATGTCATCAAATGGTCCAATCGAAGTTGGCGCATCAGACATCGAATTCACAAAATTCACAGGTACAGGTCAGATCACAGCAGGTGATGCTCTATCAAAATCAGGCAACACACTAAACGTGAACGTAGACGGTACATATGTTAAGGTTGTAAACGATGCACTAACACTAAACGGTACTTCAACAACAGGTGAAGTTCTAAAGTCAAACGGTGCAGGCGGCGTTACATTTGGCGCGCTAGACCTAACAAACGCATCAGCAGTATCAGGTGCTCTACCACTAGCAAACGGTGGTCTAGGCGTTGATGCTTCACAAACAGCAGGTAAAGCAACAGCACGCACAAACCTAGGTCTAGGTTCAATCGCAACACAGGATGCTAACAACGTAGCAATCACTGGCGGTTCAATCGACATCTCAGGTGGTACTCTAACACTTGCAAACGACCAAATCTCAGGTGATAAGATTTCAGGTGGTACAATTGACTCAGCTAACATTCAGGGTGGCGCAGGCAAGACACTATCACAATTCGACATCACTGTAGGTGCTGGTAAAACACTAGACGTTGATGGCGTTCTAGACGTAGACGGCGCAGCTGGTTCAGCAATCGACAACGTAGTTATCGGTGGCACAACATCAGCAGCAGGTACATTCTCATCACTAACATCAGGTAACGTAGACCTAAACGGTGGTAACATCGACGGCACAGTTATCGGTGCGGCAGTTGCAGCAAACGCAACATTCGTTGATGCTAACGTAACAGGTACACTATACGTTGACACAATCGAAGCGTACACAACAGGTGGTGACATCACATTTAACTCACTAATCGTAACTACACAGGGTATCAACGTTGCAAACGCAGGTATCTCAGGTGCAGGTACAATCACAACAGGCGACATCAAAACAAACACAATCCTAGAAAAAACAGCAGGTAACGGTGTTGAGATTGATGGCGTTCTACTAAAAGACTCTGGCGTTACAGCAACAGGTGTGTCAACATTTGCAGACCTAACAGCTACAACAGCAGACATCAATGGTGGTGCAATCGACGGTACAGTTATTGGTGCAGCAGCATCAGCAGCAGGTACTTTCACAAACCTAACATCAGCTAACGTTGCAATCACAGGCGGCGCAATTTCAGGTACAAACGTTGATCTATCAGGTCAGGCGCTAACACTTGACAATGACGCAATCTCAGGCGACAAGATCGATGGTGGTCTAATTTCAAACTTCGCTTCAACAGGCATCGATGACAATGCTACTTCAACACAAGTAACAATCTCAGATGCAGAAGTTGCGTTTGGTGCAGACGTTTCAATCGCAGGTAACCTAACAGTTTCAGGCACACTAACATCTGTAAACACAACAAACACAGAAATCGCAGACAACTCAATCGTTCTAAACAAAGGCGAAACAGGTGCAGGCGTAACAGCAGGTACAGCAGGTATCGAAATCGACCGTGGTACAGCAGATGCAGCAACATTCCAGTTCAATGAAACAACAGACACATTTGAATTCAAAGTTGGCGCAGTATATGCAGACCTAAAAGTTGCTAACCTAGCAATGGACGGTATCGAAGCAGATACAATCGGCTCACTATCAGGTGCAGGCATCACATTCACAGACGCAGTAGACGGCTCATCAGCAGACTTCTCAGGTTCAGTATCAGTAGATACAATCGCAGAACACACAGTAGGTGCTGGCGTAACAGTTGATGGCGTTGTTCTAAAGGATGGCGTTGTAACAGCAGGTCTAGTAGCAGAAACAGGTGATACAGTAGACGTATCAGCAGCTACACTAGTACTAGCAGACGACCAGATTTCAGGTGACAAAGTTGAAGGTGGTACAATTAACTCAATCACAATCAACTCACTAGTATCAGGTTCAGTAGACGTAAACGGCGGTGCGATTGATGGCACAGTAATCGGCGGCACAGCAAGTGCAGCAGGTACTTTCTCATCACTAGTATCAGGCAACGTTGACCTAAACGGCGGTGCAATGGATGGCGTTACAATTGGTGCAGCAGCATCAGCAGCAGCTACATTCACATCAATGACAGCGGATTCAGTTGACGTTAACGGTGGTAACATCGACGGCGCAGTTATCGGCGCAGTTGCATCAGCAGCAGGTACATTCTCAACACTAAACTCAGCAAACGCTCAGATCACAGGTGGCGACATTTCAGGCGCAAACCTAACATCAGACGTTGTTGACCTAAACGGTGGTGCGATTGACGGTGTTGTTATCGGTGCATCAGTATCAGCAGCAGCAACATTCTCAACAATGAATTCAAACAATGTTGATATCAATGGTGGTGCAATTGATGGTGCAATCATTGGTGCAAACGCATCAGCAGCGGGTACATTCTCAACTCTAACATCAGCGAATGCAACTCTAACAGGTTCAATCGATGTGTCAGCAGGTACTCTAACACTAGCAAACGACCAAATCAACGGTGACAAAGTTCACGGTGGTACAATTTCATCAGCAAACCTAACTGGTTCAGCAAATGCAATGACAGGTTACGACATCACAGTAGGCGCAGGTCGCTCACTAGACGTAGCATCAGGTACTCTAACACTAGCAGATAACCAAATCTCAGGTGACAAAGTACACGGTGGCGTGATTTCAAACTTCGCTTCAACAGGTATCGATGATAACGCAACAGCAACAAAGATCACACTAACAGATACAGCGGCAACATTCGGTGTAGCTGGTGACTTCGGTGCAAACGCTCTAGACGCAGGTGCAGCAACACTAGCTTCACTATCAGTTTCAGGCGACGCGGTAATCTCAGGTAACCTAACAGTTTCAGGTGCAGTTACAACAACTCTATCAGAAACAGTTGCTATCGAAGATAACATCATCGTTCTAAACTCAAACGAAGTAGACGCAGCAACACTAAACGCTGGTTTCGAAGTTGAGCGTGGTACTCTAGCAAACGTTTCATTCCTATGGGACGAAGGTAACGATGTTTGGACACTAGGTTCAGAAGGTCTAGTTGTAGGTGCAGTTGAAGCAGCTTCACTAACACTAACAACAGAACTAGCTCGCGTATATGGCGGTACAGGCACAGATACATCAGCATTCGCAGATGACTCAATCGCTCTAATGTCAGGCGCAGGCGTTGCAGAACTAGCAAAAGGTTCAAACAACTCAGTACTAAAAGTTAACGCATCAGGTGCTCTAGGCTACGGTAAAGTAGTTCTAACAGCAGACGTTGATGGTGTTCTACCAACAGCTAACGGTGGTACAGGTCTATCATCATACGGCTCAGCACACCAGCTACTAAAAGTTAACTCAGCAGGTACAGCACTAGAGTACGGTTATGCAACACAGCTACGTAACACATCGGGCGTTCTAGTACTAGAAGCATCAAACGCAGCTTCAGGTACAGCAGAATACCTAGATATCACAAACGCTAACGGTCGTGTAACTCTATCAGCTAAGAACGCATCAGGCACAGGCGCAGTAGATATGTATCTACAGGGTCAAAACGGTGGTGACGTATTCCTAGTTGGTCAGTCAGGCGAAGCTCTACTACAGGGTGAAGCAGACACAGACCTAACAGTTGCAGGTGGTGATTCAGTTGCAGGCCTAGGTGGTGATCTAATCCTAAAAGGCGGTAACGGTTCAGCTAACGGTGCATCAGGTTCAGTAATCATCAAGGGCGGCAACGGCGGCTCAGCAGATGGTAACGTACAGATCCTAGGTGCAGACGATACAGCAATCGCAACATTCGTTGAAACAGCAGCGGCAGCAGACAACTTCGTATTCACAAACGGTACAGGTGGTCTAGAACTAGCGGCAGCAGGTACATCAACAGATGTTAACCTAAACCTAGCACCAAAAGGCAACGGTCTACTACTAGCACCAGCTGGTTACGACATGTCAGCAGGCGCAGGCAACGCAATCGTAACAAAAGATTACGTTGACGCAGCGGCCGCTGGTTCAGTTGATATGGGTGTCCGTCGTGTAGCATTCGCTGCAAACGGCGCATCATCATTCACAATCGGTACAGTAGCAAACGTAGCAGGTAAAACATACTACGTAAACAAAGTTACTGTAAAGGTTACAAGTGCATTCGTAGGCGCAGACGAGCTAATCGTTACAGACGGTACAAACACACTAGTAGGTGCAAATGACGTTGATCTATCAGAAGGTGGTATCTACGTAATGGACCTAGGTTACGAAAACGCAACAGCTGGCGGTTCAACACTAACAGCTAACATCCAGAACGGTGGTTCATCAGCAACACCAGCAACTGGTAACGTAATCGTAACAGTTGAATTCAAGCAAATGTAATCTTTGATTACACAAGTTTGATTTAACTTTGTGGTAACACAGGGAGGGGATTTCGAAAGAGGTCCCCTCTTTTTTTATTGTACATTTCATTATAATATGATATAATGATAGAAATGATAAATAGATTATGTTAATACTTAACGACACAGCATCAAGACTGTGAATCACCAATATAACAAGAACGTTGAGGACTGCGATAACAATGGCTGTTACAATTAATGCTAAAGGTACTAGTGTACCTTATTTCAAGATAGGCAAATCTGGTGTAACTTTATACCAAGGTGCAACTGACCCGCATACTACCGATGGTTATGCGGTTCGCGCTAATGACATTTGGATAGACACTACAGATAAAACTCTGAAATTTAGAACTCCGTTATCGACATGGGAAGCATTATCAACTGTAAACGCACTTGCAGATTTAGAAGACGTTGATCTTACTGGTTTAGCAAATGGCTACGTATTAAAGTACAACGCGCTATCTCAACTTTGGGAACCATCACAAACAACCGGTGGTCTTGCAAGTGATTGGGGTTCAATCGCAGAAACTCCAATCGACTATGACGGATACACTGGGGATGTTTGGCAATTAGACACCGGGACAGGTGTTCTCTCGTATGCAAACACTGTTCAAATCGGTGGCAACTTGAACGTTTCCGGACATGCTACTATCTCAGGTAACTTGATATTCGGTGATGCATCAACCGACACAATCTCACTAACAGCGGATATTAATTCAAATCTAATCCCGCAAACTACAGCAACATACGATTTTGGTAGTTCTACAAAGCAGTGGAATAATGCGTATATCTCAGGTACTATTGACAACAGCGCCAACACCGGTGCAATGCTTTTCCCAAGAGGAACAACTGCACAACGCCCAAGTGAAGCGCAAGAAGGTATGGTACGTTTTAACTCAGAGACAAAACGATTTGAAGGTTACAACGGCAGTGAATGGATCAACATCGATATTCCAGATGATTGGGGATCACTTCCTACAGTTTAATACAATAACATGTACATCGAATAGCCCGGCAGAAATGTCGGGTTTTTTTGTTTCCACTTCACTAAACTGCGAATTTAAAAGATAAATACAGTATGAGAGTTGTCAGGAGACATAAAATGGATAAGCAAGAGCGATGGTGGTGGTATGCACCAGAGTACTTTAGTAGATGGCGTTTATTTCCAAGAGCGTTCATTTCTATGTACATCTATCTTTTGTATGATGTTGTTCAATGGTTTATGGCGTTGGAAACCCCAAACATGGAACAAGCAGGATTGGTGAGTGTTATTGTGGGTGCAGGTGCGGCTTGGTTCGGTCTGTATGTGAATTCAAGTTCAACAAAGTTTGAAACAGTTGAAGTCCCACCAGAAGATGTAAAAATGACGCAAGTACAATGGGAAGCAATGAACAATAGAGGCGCAGGCGAGAATGGCTAAAAACAGTTTCAAGTATTACATTCGTCTTTCAATGAAAGAAGAATTCTCAAAGCACGACATCAAAGGCATCATAACGGTCCTTAAAAGTGCAATTGCAAATATCTTTAAACCATTAGAAGATGGTACTGCCGTGATTTATCGCGAAAAAGACACATTTCATGTGTATGATTTTAGTTTAAATCGCGCAGTGTCAGAAGCAGAAGCAGAAGTAATACTTGGACTATTAGAAGAATGGACAGATGCAGATTTCACTATGGAAGTCACAACTAGTGAAAAATACGATCTACCAGAAGGTGAAACAGAAATTGATTTATCAGCGATGAAACACAATCGTTGGGTATCAAAGCAAGTCGAAAATGGCTGGAGATATGGTCTACAGTTTAACGAAAATGACAAGACTGATCCAAAACTAAGACCGTATCACGAATTAACAGAAAAATTAAAAAACACATAAGATTGCACTTGACTTTGATACCATCATATAGTAGTATGATAGAGTATACATATAGGTAAAGGTATGTCAGGAACGAAGAAAATATACAATCTTACAGAAAAGAACTATTTCAAGTTCTTTGGTATTGATGAAAAATATGGCATTAGTGTGCGTAGCCTAACTACGCATTATAAGAAAGTTGTTGCTATTTTAAAAGAAGACACAACGGTTCTTGGGAATGATAAACTTATGTTTGCAGAACGTGCATTCAATACACTCGCAGACCCTATCTCCCGTGCAAGATATCTTATTGAATTAAACGGTGAAGACACTGACATTATTGACAATCTTTCCGTGATAGACCGATCATTATCCCAACATTATGAGTATGCTCTGGCAGACATTACAAGTGTCGCAGAAATTGATGATTTCATCGCTGATTTAAAAGATCAATCTCAGTTTATCATTGATCAAATTGAATCCAGCATTGATACGTACAAAAATTATAAAAATGCGATGGGCTTGATATGTAAGTTTCATTCTATCGCGGAGATACACAATGCCGCAAAAGACAAAAAACAAAAATTGAATGATGGGATCAAGTATGTTGTTTTTGACAGATAGCGCAAAGCGCAGAATTAATTCTCTGCTTTCAGTAAGTGAAAGCACAGGCATCTATATCAGTATGAAAACTGCTGGATGTACGGGCTTAATGTACAATGTAGAACTAGCAGAAAATATTAACCCTCTAAAAGACATGACCGTTGTAATCGATGGCATTAGCGTGTCTGTTCCGATGGAATACGCACATGCGATTAAAGGTGCAACGTTAGATTTTGTCACAGAGGGATTCAACACACATTTCGAACTTATCGAGAACCCAAACGAAAAAGCACGTTGTGGGTGCGGCGAGAGTTTTTCAATATAACGGAGAATACTATGCTTTTCACAGAGAGTGCCGCAGCGCGGGCTAAAGAACTTCTTGTAGAAAATGAAGCAGACGAAACAGTTGCACTACGTGTGTACGTAGAAGGTGGCGGTTGTCACGGCTTTAACTATGGTTTTGGCTTTGACAACAATATTGCAGAAGATGATACCGTTATTGAAACAAACGGAGTTAAACTAGTAGTAGACAGCATGAGTATCATGTATCTAGATAGCGCAACTATCGACTTTGTTTCTAGTATGCATGGCGATAGATTCACTATTGATAACCCAAGCGCGGCGACTACATGTGGTTGCGGATCAAGTTTTTCCATGTAAGTTGATGAATAGTATAAATACTATATCAAACTTTTAAAGGAGTGGCGTATGTCCAGAGTTCTTAAATGGTGGCTTGTTTTCTGTATTTCATTAGTAATTGGCTATCTCGCATATTTTTTCGGGTGGGTTGATGAAATCTACAGTAAAGACACTACTAAACTAAGTTTTGCAATCCTAGCAATTTATGTAGCAGCAAGTTTACATGTAGGACACGCCACTTTTAAAAAATCAAAAAAACAATCAGTCAGATCAGCAGCAAACGTAGGTTGGTTCCTAAGTGAAACTATGCTTACTCTTGGTATGATAGGTACAGTTGCAGGTTTCATTCTGATGTTAGGATCTAGTTTCGAAAACATCGATACAAGTAATGCTGAGTCATTAAAAGAAGCATTAACTGCAATGGCGCTAGGTATGAGCACCGCACTATATACTACACTTGTTGGTCTAATTTGCAGTCAAATACTAAAAATACAACTTGTAAATCTAGAAACAGGAGACTGATATGGAGTCTCCAAACAGATACAAAAGTTCAACTGGTATGACTGATTTGCTATTCAATCTTCTGGTTGGATTTGTGTTCCTGTTTGTCGTAGCATTCATTCTTATCAACCCCCCAACTAAGAGAAACGATATTCCAACAAAAGCAGAATATCTAATAATCATCGAATGGAACGAAGAATTCAACGATGATGTAGACCTGTGGGTTCAGGACCCGAACGGTGTGAAAGTTGCATTTATGAACAAAGAAGGCGGCTTGCTAAACTTAGAGAAAGACGATTTGGGATATTCTAATGATACGTTCACCCGTCCCGATGGAACCACTGATGTTTTACGTATAAATCGTGAGGTAGTCACGATGCGCGGAACACAAGCAGGTACGTATTCAGTTTCAGCACATATATATTCTAGAAGCGTCACTAGATTGGCGGATGGGGTTGTTACCGCTGACCCAGGTCCGGGAACAATAAAGTTTACACTAATCAAAGTCAATCCTTACAAAGAATCATTTATTGCAGAATACGAATACACTGCAAGACGACAAGAAATTCCAATGATTGAATTCACACTTGATGATCAAGGAAACATCATTGACATACAGCCACTAAGACGTAGTATTATAACTGGGCGTGCAATACATCAATCTGATGCAGCAGGTGGGTCACCAAATACACCCGCAACAAATACTATTAGAACACCAACAATACACGGCCCATAATCACAAGGAACATGCCATGACAAGTTATAATCTTGATCTATTACCTTTATTAACATCTGTTGTATTTCTTACAATTGTTGTACTTTGGATTGCTGTTAAGAATTATAAAAATTTCATTATTACATTCTTGATCATTCCGCTAACACTTGTAGCAGCAATCGTGTCGCATTCAACAGTTGATAGATTGTTAGGTTATCCTGTGCATGGGGCAATCGACAAAGATAGTCTGTACTTATTCCACGTAGAGAGTGGTGACAGAGAATGGATTTATGTATGGGTAATCGCACCCGATGATTTGGGCGAGGTTAGACCACGTGCAATTGCCATAGCTAATACAGAGCAAAATAGAAAAGCGATGCAAGAAGCCCAAGAGAAGGGCGAACAAGGACAACCTATGTCTATTGGTCAAGAAGGACAAATGGAACTAGGCAATAATGGCGAAACAAATGGTGGAGAATACGAAGTATACGACTTCCAAATCAATCATTCGCCTGATCTAAAAAATTGACAAAATGCTTGACAATATTATAGTATTGTAATATAAAGAATGGTAAAATAACAACGGAGAGTGCAATGAGTGATCCAGTCGTTGACGAAAAGCCACTATCAAGTATAGAGTGGACTATACTATGCGTACTAAACCAAGAAATCACCGATCTTAAAGTTAAACCTAAACCATCTAACCAAGAACAAGTTGTCATTGACTGGCTGCAAGAACGACTTGATCGACTCAACGCACGACGACATAAAAACTGATGCAAAATAACATAATTGATGCCCGAGAAATGTTCCTCGGAAGAGCCTTGCTTGCTGCACTAGACGCAAAGATAAATGCATACAAAGAACAATACCGTTCCTACTATCTATTAGTAGAAGAATACGGCGAAGATTTTATAGAGTTGAGATTGCATGACCTCAATGAAGACATGCACATTGTAATTGACAAAGCACCTATGATTGTATATCTTGAAAGGCAAGAAAATGGACAGGCACTCTTTGAAATCTAACGACGAACTACTAAAGCAATTCATTAAGATGCGCAAGTGGAGTAAACCCACCTATGAGCAAATGATGGAATATCTTGAAATATACTCGGAATTGACTATTCGAGGTGCGATATCTGACTAAAGTCATAAATAAAAGTATAAGATAATTAAAGGAAAGTTATGACATACGAACTTGTTACATCGCAAACATCAACAACACTGGGTAATAACCCAGCGAATGATGCTGTGTGACAGGGCGTAGACGATAACTAGACTAAAAGTTACGAAACGCCCTCAGAAAAAAATCTGAGGGTTTTTCATTTTTTATGTTGACGAATCATAAAGAATGAACTAAATTATATAAATGTGATGGTCACTGACACAAACCAAAACATCGGGTTGTTCCGTAACGGACACGTGAGAGGTCACGGTTAGCTTCTCATTCAGAGTATCCGACAGCGTTAAGGTCGGGCGGGGAGCGTCACTCATTATGATACACGCAAACTGACATTTGGGGAAAAATCTGTCCCGTGGTGGCGACCACATCTGAAAAAAGTTCTTGACGAATCGGATAAGTTTTGATAAGTTAAGAAAGTTGCGAGAGGGCAAAGGCTAGTAACCAGATGCACTCGTAACAAAAAAGAAAAAAAGTTCTTGACAAAGACAAAATAGTTTGTTAGAGTGAGGAACATCAGAAGCGAAACGTGAGTTTCAAAAAAACTTCTGAAAAAGAAAAAAAGTTCTTGACAAAGACATTAAGTTTTGTTAGAGTTAGGAACACGCTGTTTGAAAATTTAGAATGTCTTAATCTTCTAGACTTCGGTCGATAATGAAGATGGAAACAGATTTTATCTGTTTTCAATTGTGTATTAAGAGCAAAGAAACGTGACAGGTAGGTAGGCTCCTAGGAGTAACGAACCCGTAAAATCCTGGTGAGGGACCGAGCGTTGACGAATATGCAATTGTAAACAGAGTTTAAAAACGGCACCTGAGAACGAGTTGCTAGGCAGAAGTTGAACCGTGAAGATGGCAGAAGTTCAACTACTCAGTAGAGGGTCACCTATACAAAGCCGTTTTTGTCTATTGCCTGGTGAACAATAGACAAATTTTTATTCCCAGATAGCTCAGTCGGTAGAGCAAATGACTGTTAATCATTGGGTCGGCGGTTCGAGCCCGTCTCTGGGAGCCAATATTGGAGGGGTGGCAGAGTGGTTGATTGCACCGGTCTTGAAAACCGGCGTAGGCGAAAGTCTACCGTGGGTTCAAATCCCACCCTCTCCGCCAAATTGGCCCTTATAGCTCAGTTGGTAGAGCAACGAGGTTATTCATGTGAATGTTGTGGTATAAGCGAATGGCAGGGTAAACCAATCGTTTTAGAATGCGATCATATTGATGGCAATCACAAAAACAATACACCTGAAAACTTACGATTAATTTGCCCAAATTGTCACAGTCAGACGGAAACCTATAAAAACAAAAACATAGGTAAAGGTAGATCGTATAGATAAAATTTAAATTTTAGCGTATTAGGAACAACTTTTCGTTCTAAATGCTAAATAATTATATACGAAGATAATGCCCTTATAGCTCAGTTGGTAGAGCAGTTGATTTGAAAGCACACGCGATAACGATAGGTTCACAAGGTGTGTTTTCGTAATCATCAGGTCCGCGGTTCGAGTCCGTGTGAGGGCACCATTCTTCTTATGCGGATATGGCGAAATTGGTAGACGCACTAGATTTAGGTTCTAGCGGGGTAACTCGTGGGGGTTCAAGTCCCTCTATCCGCACCAAAAAATTTAATACCTCTGTGTCCAAATCATCATGAAATGGTTCACAGTAAATATAAAAATGAAGTTACGCCTTTAATAGAAAGGCAAATTTCAGAAAAGTGGGGAATTGGTGAAGCGGGATCACGCTAGATTTGCATTCTAGAATCACGAGTTCGATTCTCGTATTCTCCACCAAACATATACTGGAAATTGTATGAAGTATCGCTTGCCGTTCACAAAAGAAACTACATATACTAGACATGGCTGGTTTCAATATGCTATGGTACTAAGTTTACCATTTTCTTTTTATTTTTTAACATTAGAACAATGGGTATACAGTCTTTTAGTCGGCTATGTGTTAGCTATAATTGGTCAAATTGTAGGTCACCATAGATATTTCAGCCATAGAAGTTTTAAACTAAACATCTTTTGGCACTATGTTTTATGTTACTTAACAACAGTATTATCTATCGGTAGTGTATTAGAGTGGAGAAGAATGCATCTAGCGCATCACAAATACTCAGATACACAATATGATCCACATTCACCAACGTATAAAGGTATTTTAAAAGTATTTTTTATATCATGGTTTGATTACCCACAGGGTGTGGCTATCTCCGAAGAATCTGAAAAACTTAAATCAGAAAAAGGTATAGTATTCTTTCATACATACTATGTATATATTATACTTTTTCATATTGCAATAGTTTCATTGATTGATCCTAAGTTGCTTTATGCTTTATACTTTTTCCCTCCGTTTCTTGCGTTAAGTATGGGTTCACTAGTGAATTCTCTTTTACACAATGAAAATGGACCGAAAGACAACATATTACTTGCATTTATTGCAGGAGGCGATGGTTATCATGCAATTCATCACGAAAAACCGTATTTGGCAACCTATCCTTTCCCAGATTTAGCAGGAATGATCATATCATTGATTAAAAAGAAAGAATAGTATAAATAAACGTATAAGCGGGCGTAGCTCAGTGGTAGAGCGTCACCTTGCCAAGGTGAGGGTCGTGAGTTCGAATCTCATCGCCCGCTCCAAATTCCTAGCATATGATTTGACTATGCCATTCGGGTAACATACTTCCCGTTGAAACAATCACAAAAGTCACTGCTTTAGGGAGATTAGCTCAGTTGGTAGAGCGTCTCGTTTACACCGAGAATGTCAGGAGTTCGAGTCTCTTATCTCCCACCATTTCACTTTCTCAAATCAGATAAATACCGTATAAGTTCTTTATGGGAGAAAGTCATGATCAAGCGTACAGGTTTAGCAAAAAGAGTGTCGGCGAAAGCGGCTCCTACTAAAAACGTATCTACACGTAAAAAAACAATTACAAAAACTGTCGAAGCAGAGGCTGCGCCAATGTTTACATTTAACATCACTGCTGGTGTTGAAAATCTAGGTTCAGTTATTGAAGCAAACGAAGAAGCAGCACTTGCGAAAGCAAGAAAGAAATTCGGCGCGCCATTAAATTATGGTGTGTTCCAATATACAGCAAAGCGTGTATAATTAAAGTTTCCAAACGTCAGTTGACGGCGTGACTGTTAGGAGAGACTAACATTTAAACTACATTTATGTGACGTAACCTTACTTAGAGTATGAAGTGCGTATCACCGAAACTTCCCAAGACATTCTAAATTTTTAAACACCGGAGTTTAGCGCAGTCTGGTAGCGCATCTGGTTTGGGACCAGAGGGTCGCAGGTTCGAATCCTGCAACTCCGACCATTTTTAATTGCGGTTGTAGCTCAGTTGGTTAGAGCATTAAATAAAGGACTGTTGGTTTATCGGTTAGAATTCTCGCCTGTCACGCGAGGGAGACGGGTTCGATTCCCGTACAGTCCGCCATTAATAAGATATACTATGACAAATACCGGTACCGTTTGTGGAAAGTGATAACAGTTATAGTATATCTTTTATGGCCCGTTCGTCTATCGGTTAGGACGCTAGGTTTTCAACCTAGAAAGAGGGGTTCGATTCCCCTACGGGCTACCAATCATTATACTAAATATCATCATGAAAGATATATCATCATGAAAGATTTAAAACAGTTGCAAGAACACTACGGATGTTCTCTGCCTTTTATCAACCAATACGTAGTAAAAGACCCAAAAGGTTACTCTGTTAAGCCTTGTTGCATGTCAACTGTTACCCCACCAGAGTATGTTGATACCTATAAAGAATTAAAAAATCATAAAATTATAGAAGAAACCCAAAATGCTTTTCTAGAAAAGCGTTGGCCTTCCACCTGTACGATTTGTAAACTAGACGAAAGCGCCGGAGAACGCAGCTACAGGCAGAGCATGTGGTACAGACATATAAACCACTTTGAAACCAAAAAATTAGTATGGGATCTACGGTTTGATAACGTTTGTAATCTAAAATGTATAATGTGTAACCCTAGTAACAGCAGTAAATGGAACGAAGATTTAGACATTTACAACCAATTCAATGATACAAATATTGTAGAACATTTTACCCGAAAAACATCAGACATTGACGACATATTAAATGAATGCAGAAACACCGCAATTGAGATAAACCTATTGGGCGGTGAACCATTTTATAGCAAGAATACGTTTGATTTCATAGAACGACTTTCGGCTAATGTATGGAATACTGAAAATACTGAATTAATATTCGTCAGCAATGGGAACGGGTTGAACAACAAATGGATAGAATTGTTAAAGCGTTTCCGAAAAATATCAATAATGTTAAGTTTAGATGGTGTAGGTGAGTTAGCAAACTACATAAGATACCCAACCGATTGGGATCAATATTTAAAAAATGTTGACATTATAAAAGAGAACAATTGGAATCTAGCGTTTAATATAACTTGGAGTGCGTTAAATCTATATCAACATAATGAAATCATAGAGTTTTGTAAACAAAATCATATAAGACGCAGAAATAACATTTTACATAATCCAAATTATCTAGGCTTTAATGCACTAAAAAATTTGAAGCCTATAGGTGTTAAAAACATAGATTACTACATAGAAAACCACCACGAGTACGATGATACTCTAAATAAAAAATTAAAAAACTATCTAGAAACATTGGACGCCAAACGAAACTTGAATAGTAAAAATTTAATGCCATGGTGCTGGGAATGATATTTGGCAGTAGCTAAATATCAATATGAATTCAAAAATGTCAGATATTGTTATATTCTCGGAAAGTAGAGTTGATATGAATGGGCTGGGATCTCGCAGTTGGGGATCTTATAGTATAGCCTCACATTTTCGTTCTATAGGTTTTTCAACTCAAGTAATTGATTACATATACAATATGAGCCATGAAGAATTAGAGAGAGCAATCAAAAAATATGTTTCATCTGATACCAAAGTTGTTGGGATTGGCGCAGCATATTGGGAATTTTATCCAAACCATATCTTGCAACAGCTTTCTAAAATTTCAAAACTAATAATTGAATTTTCAAAAAATATAAACCCAAACATAAAAGTCATAGCTGGTGGTCCTAGTGTGAGAATTTTTCTGAGAGAAAACTTCCCCAAAGTTGATGCCATTTTCGAAGGCTTTTCAGAAAGTGATTCTAAAAAATATCTAGAACACGTGTTCAATAATACGCCGAAACCGTTAGAAAATAGTATTGTTAGAAATACTTCAATTTATAATAATGTAGTGGGTGAACAGAGTTTTTTCTCAAAAAGTAAAACTTCATATGTGGAACATGACTACATATTGAAAAATGAAGTTCCCATACTAGAAATAGGCAGAGGTTGCATATTCAATTGTAAATTTTGTAGTTTTGCGCTTAAAGGTAAGAAGAAGTTAGATTACATAAAAGATCAATCGCTGTTACGGGATGAGTTAATAGAAAATTACGAAAAGTATGGCATGGATAAGTACATCTTTGTGGATGATACTTTCAACGATAGCCAATACAAACTAGATGAATTGTACAAAACTTTTTCTTCATTGCCATTTAAAATGAACTTTTCTGCATTTTTGAGACTTGACTTGTTGAACGCACACCAAGATCAAATTCAACAGTTACAGGAAATGGGGTTAACGTCTACATTTTTTGGAGTAGAAACATTTCACTATCAAGCGGCAAAAGAAATTGGTAAGGGCATTCACCCAGATAAAGTAAAAGAGCTACTTCATAGGCTCACATCAGTAGATTGGAAGGACAAAGTTAAAGTAGCCATCACATTACTTATTGGTTTACCACATGAAACCTACGAATCACACGAAGAAACACTAAAATGGATTTTAGACGAAAACAATTTAGTAAATCAAGTTGTCCCACATCCACTGATAATACAAGATCCCAAAACACTAATAATACCGGAACAATATCCAAATGTGAGTAAATATCAATTAGAATCCGAAAAGTATGGATTTTATTGGAAAGATGACCCGCTTGAATGGCATAATCACATCGGTCCTGTGAAATCTAGACAGGAAACTCTGCAACTATATGCAAGATACATAGAAGCGGTGAAGCGCAGTAACCGAGCAATTCAGGGCGGATTTAACTTGCATAGATTATGGCCACTGGTTAAAGTTTATAAACCAAATTTAGAATACGATGACTTACTAAAAATGTCAAGGAAAGAATTCGATGACCTGTCTACATACCTATTAGAAAAAGACATGGTAGAATCAACTTTAGTCAACACTTATAAGAGAAAATTATTAGAAGATGACCGGACCCTATAAAACAAAATTCCCACAACAAGCATACAAGCCTAAGTTCAAACAAAAAGAACTTATTCAGATTGCGCGTAAAATTTGTAGCACACCTGAAGGTTATAAAAGTGACATTGATCCTGTAGAATTCGAATGGAAACCAAAGCGGGGTATCGTGTTGCTACACATGCAGTACGCCGAACCCATTGAAGCACAGCAGACTTGGACTTTAGCATTTCCTATCGAACCATTTGAAATTGGTTATGACAAATGGGTGGAGAGTTTAAAAAATGAAAATACATAATTATATAATTCGATCAATTTTGATCGCTACTGCGATAGCGTTGCTAATTTCCATATTTGCTATAGCACTAATTATTTTACCATTCTTGATTGTTTTGTCAGTTTTAGTAGCATCATTGCTCTATGTATGGGTTATAATAGAAAATAAAAAACCTTACATCTTTGGTGAAAAACTGACATTTTAAGAAGTTAAAAAAATGTCATGGTAGTTTGAAAGTACTTCATCCCACGTATATGGTATGTTCAATTGAAGGAAATACCTATCTTTTTTTACGTCCGGGACTCCATGACGGATTTTGGCATTTATAATAGTGGGACATCTATATGTGTGTCGTGCAATTTCATTCTTATTTTTATCTATGAATATTATATCCGCAGGATAATCTGTGAGTGGAAACATCAGAACTACATTTCTAAATATGTCTTTGTGGAATGGCATTTCGCCGCCAGCGAGAAGTTTATTGTATTTGAATTGTTTTATGTCTCGTATTTCTGGTGAGAGTTGGTCTAAGATATCAGTGAATATAGAAACTTCGTCCTTGTCTTCTAAGTATACATCAAAATAATTCATTTTACTTGTATCAACTCCGCTTCTAGAATAAAGAGGGTTTGGTTGCCAATTTAATTTATGTTGATATTCAAAAATTCGTTCTTTGTCATACTTCAATGATGGTATTTCTAATACATAATCGTCCATGATATACTCCGTTACATAACATATTTATAATAAACATAGTAGTTAAGTTACGCTCCTGTCTCTTTAAATATATATGAGATGGGAGAAATATTATGAAATTTCTATACGTAGATGTTCGTAACCGAAAGATCGTTGCAGTATTTCAAAATTCTAAAGGTGAAAACCTATACTGGACGAAAGAAGAAGTTCTTGAACAAAAGAAAAAACATCAAGTGCTATCAAGTTGGGCAATGATTCAACATTGCGACGATGCACTTGAAGCAATGGAGTTACACAAAGTTTCTAAGAAACCTTGGTGGAAATTCTGGTAATAAACTTAATGACATTATAAGTTAAACTAGACCCTGCTTCGGCAGGGTTTTTTTCTTGTAACTAATATCTGCATTTAATGATAAATACACATAACGCTATTTTAAAGGGAAATCAGCATGAGACTATACGATTTATTTGAAAATGAAAATTCAAACTTGGTTGTGATCTACCCAGGTCGCTTTCACCCATTCCATATTGGACATGGGAAAGTTTATCAATATCTAAAGAAACAGTTTCCGGGTGCAAAAGTGTATATTGCAAGTTCAAACAAAACAGATGCACACAAATCACCATTTGCGTTTGATGAAAAGAAAAAGATGATGATGCTTGCTGGTGTTGATCCGAATGCAATCGTACAAACCAAAGTCCCCTATGTAGCGAGTGAGATTACAGATAGATTTGATCCTGATAATACTATCGTTGTATATGCAGTATCAGAAAAAGATATGCTAGAAGACCCAAGATTTGATTTCCCACAAAACGGTCTAAAGATGAAAAAGAACGGTGAACCTGCACACGTTCAAAAGTGGCCTGGCGTTAAAAATGCAAAACCTCTACGTGATCATTCATACGTTGTTACTACTCCAACATTTACTTTCTCTATTCAAGGTGAAGCGATTAACTCTGCGACACAAATTCGCAATATGATTGCACACGCAGATGAAAAAGAACTAGTTAAAATTCTGCAAGATTTATACGGTCGCAACGATATTCCACGTGAAGTTATTTCTCTGTTCCAGAAGAAACTGGGTCCAAACACAGTGAGTGAAAACTGGGAAGAAGATTGTGCATTCGAACTACTACTAGAAGCAGAAATCATTTGGGATCTACGTATTCTACGTGAAGGAAAAGTCTCAAACAGAGGCGCGTCACGTAAGAAAGAACTAGAATTTCATAAAAAATTAGACAGACTTGTACACGACACATTTGGTACTCGCCCAGGCGAGTTAGATGAACGTGAACTTTCAAAGAAAGAGATTAAAAAACGTGATAAGTATGCAGATGATCTCCCAGATGCAGAATTCAAAAAGCGTTATGGCAAAGACTGGGAAGCAGTAAAATATGGCACTGCCACAAATATGGTAAAGCGTAAATCAGAGGGAACTGAAATGAAAATATCAGATATCGTAAATGAAGCGAAGGGTCCATGCTGGAAGGGCTATCAACAAATTGGCATGAAGAACAAGAACGGTAAAAAAGTGCCAAACTGTGTTCCGGTAAGCGAAAATGAAATCACTGTAGAAAACGCAGATGAAATCTATGGCACATTCGATGATGCTATATTCGAAGCAGAATATCAAGGTCGCGATGTGCCTCTAAACAAACCTATGCAAGGCGATGTTAAGAAATTCAAAGTATATGTAAAGAACGAAAAGGGTAATGTAGTCAAAGTTAACTTTGGTGATCCTGATATGAAAATCAAAAAATCGAATCCTGCACGTAGGAAGTCATTTAGAGCAAGACATAACTGCGATAACCCAGGACCAAAAACAAAAGCACGATATTGGTCGTGCCGCAAGTGGTAAGGAGTGAGCTATGAGTAACTATCAACATCCAAATAATGACCCAAACCTAATGGGTGTGCAGAATTCAATGGAGTATAATGCTGCCGGAGATCCTGCATTGCGTGTTATTGCCAATCTAAACGGTTGGGGTATTCAAGTAGCAGATGGTGACATTGACGGTGTAAGTTTTATTGAAAAGTTCGGCAGAACAAGTGACGTTCCAAACGGTGATATTTGCACAGTTTGGGATTATGCAGATACACAAGAGATGTATAACTATCTAACTGCGCCATCAACGGTAACTGTAGTAAGCGACGATGCATCCGATAACCCAACAGGTAACGGCGCAAGAACCATCAACATACAAGGCTTGGATGAAAACTATCTACAGGTAAACGAAACTATTCCAATGAACAGTACAACCACTACTACATTCATTCGTGTGTTTCGTGCGCTAGTAGCCAACGCAGGCGCAACTGGCAACAACGAAGGTAACGTACTAATTCGTGCAACAAGTGACAACCGTGTTCTTGCACGTATTAAAAAGATTGCAAACAATGCTCCAGGTGCTGGACAAACATTTATGAGTATGGTAACTGTTCCTGCGGGCAAGACTGCATATCTAACACAATGGGCTGTTAGTAGTGGCAAGCAAAATGCTGATACTATTGCTTATGTATTTGTGCGTGATCCTCTTGCTGCGGGCGATGGTGCTTGGAACTGTAAAGACGTTGTGGAAATTCAAGCAAATAGTTACATTAAAGATTATGTTGTTCCTCTACGTTTTACAGAACGAACAGATATTGAAATCCGTGCATTCAGTGATACAGGCTCAAGTTGCGCAAGCACATTTAACTTAATACTAATAGACAACCAGTGAGAAAATAAATGAGAATAGATGAATTTGAAGGCGTAACAAAGACGCAACTAGACGCACTAGAAAAAGTACTAGACCAAGTATTTGCAAAACTTGGCATTGATGTAGAATTTACACGCCACTTCCTAGATCGTGTAAATGATGAACGCAACATCAAGCAAATCACAATTAAAGAACTAGGAAACTTGTTCGCCAAAGAATTCAAAAAATGGGGCAAGCCAATTGCTCAGATGGGACCTGATGCGGAAGCAGTTATGAAGGACCTAAGTAGTGATATTAACTTGCCTTTCGCTCTAAACTGGAATAAGCAAAGTGGTATGCTAGAATTAGTTGCAAAAACTGTTATGCGTAAGAAAAACTTCCGCACACCAAACAAAGAGTTTCCGGTTGAAAGTGCAGAACTAGATGAAGACCTAGGTTCTATTCCGCCACTAACTGATCTAATCGTTATGGCAGTGGTTGCTCAAACAACAGTAGCAGCATTAAAAGCAGCATTCAAAGCTGGCAAGTATGCACTAAAGCTAAAGCGTATTGCAGACAAAGCGGGCGTCAAACTTGATCGTGCTATTATGGGCGAACAAGGAGTGGCTGAATCAAATCCATTTACAGATGCACGTATGAATGCTATTAAAGCAGGTAAGAAAGAGTTTACTGTTAACGGTAAAACATATCGTGTCACTGGCGATACAAGCGATGAACGTGAAGCAATTGCAAATGAAGCAGTCAATCGTGATGAATACACAGCAAAACTAGCAGCAAAGCAAAAAGACAAGTTTTTTAAAGCAGCATTGGCAGCACTAGATCGTCTCGTAAAGAGTGATCCACGTGGTCAAGATGTTGGTGGTTATGCATTTGATATTGCACGTGCATTCCAAGGCGTAAATGGCAGGGAACTAGCGAGAGCATACAATGAAATTCAATGAGGTAATTCGCAAAGTAGGCGACAAATATAGATTAGTAAGTAAAAAGGGTAAAAATCTTGGCACTTACGACACTAAGGCTGGTGCCGAAAAGCGCGAAAAGCAAGTAAACTATTTTAAGCATATGGAGAGTGTTGCACAAGAACCTGATCCACAAGGTTATCAAAAAGACTTGCTTACTATGCCACCATATACACTTGTAGTCGATACATCTGGTGACTTGGATTGGTATAAATTCGGTCAGCACTTTGCACGACTAAATCAGCAAGATCCACACGAATGGGGCCAGGGAGCAAGTGACATGGTTGTGACCCTTGCAAACCAAGATCAAGTTGATAGAGTAAAGGCGATCCTTGATCGTTTTGGCGCAGAGTATAAAGAAATCGGAGGTACAAATGTACACCCAGAAATTCACAGCGATAGTGCAGTCAAAGTGGACGAAGGCTGGCAATTACAGCTAGAACGTGGTAAAGATATGGATGTATTACATATCACAGACAGTAAGACTGGTAAACGTACAGAAGTTCGCGGTAAATCAAATTATGAAACTGCGTATGATCCTAATGATCCGCTGCATAAACTACTAGACAAGATTGGTAAAGCATCAAGCGTATCAGACTTAATGAACGGTGATCTTGTTGGCGTTAATCCAAGACACCCAGACGGACCAAAAGCAGATGCAGCAACAGCAAAAGCATTTAATGAAGAAACTGGCGAAGAAATGTTAAGTATCTTCCAAAAGATGCATCACGATGCTGGCAACAACGATGAAATGGATGCGTTCATCAAGTCACATGATTGGAAACTAGCTGACTTCACACCAGACATGTTCCCAAGCGAAGAAGAATTCTTTGACTATGATGACCCATTTGGTCGTGTCATTGATATTGACTATTATCATCGCGTAGACTTGTCAAGTCCAATTATCGTAGGTCCTCAGTACAGTGATGGCAAGTATTCAGTTATCGATGGTAACCACCGCGCAGCAACAGCACAACAACTAGGTAAGACTATTAAAGGTTATTTCCCAGTTAAGAAAGTAAATGAAACTGCTGGTGTTGGTCGTATCGTTAAAGGTGTAAATACAACTGTTGATGTAGGACCAAATGAGATTATCAATCAAGTTAAAAAGTACGGTAATAGTGTTGATCGTGACGGTAAACCCAAACTTAACTTAAAGTGATAAATACTACTATGAAGATTTCAGAGATCATAAGCGAGAATTTTGCTGGCGCCTTTGCTGGTGTTGCGATGCCGATGACACCGGGCACGAAGAAAGATGACGCCATTAAATCTGTTTATGGATCCAAGAAAAAGAAAAAACAGTATGAAATGGGTTATAGCTCAGATGTAGGTAATCTTGTGTATAACAAGCCCGTTAAAAATCCAATGATTAAAAGATAAGGTAGAAAAAAATGAAACTGTCACAACTAATCGAATCTTTTGTAATCTCTAATGACGAATTTGAAGATTACCTAGATAGAGCAACAGAACAACTAGCACAAGAAGTGCAATCAGGCAAAAATGCACGTGATGCAGTCCACGACCTAGCACTACAGTTTGCAAAGCAACACAATAGTTCATATGACGCATACACGCGCATGTCAGACTCACTTTTCGCACGACTACATACTCTAGAACTAGATGGTTCAGAGTCAACTGATCTAGTGCCAATGGACGAGCCTATGGCAGACATGGGTGCAATGAATGAGCCTGAACTAGGTGGCGACATGGGCGCAGACGATGCAATGGGCGGTATGGACATGAACCTACCAGCAGACGATGAAATGCCAAGTGACAGTGACATGGAAGATTATGCTGCGGTAATGGACAATGAACCAGAAGCAGAAGAAATGGAAGAATCATGTGGTTCATCACACAAGAAAAAGATGAAAGAAGAAGACACAACAATGGGTTCCATCGAAGTTAAAACAGATGAAGAACGTGCAGGTCGTGCAGCATTGTTTAACCTACGTAAAATCGTGGATGAAAAGCAAGCCCGTTCAATCAAGTTTGTAGACGGCTCAACAAAAGTTGATATGTTCACAGCATCAGCAATCGTTAAAGTATATGATGCAGTTAACGCAGCAAACAAAGCAAAGATCATTAATATGCTAGGTACTGGTAAGGCAGGCCTTCTAAAAGTTGCAAACGCGGCGATGAAATTAGCGACAACAAACGAAGGCGTTCTTGGTGGTTTAGCAAAGGGCGTGGCAAATATCGCAAGTAACCAAATCAATAAAGCACAACAAAAGTTTGGTAATGCGGGGTCTACTACAACAAAAGGTATCGGTGATATTAAAAAAGCTATCACACCTAATACTAAAAAAGTTGGAGAAGCAGTAACAGCAAAAGCAGACAAGATTATGGAAAGTGCAATTTCTAAGGCAGTTAAGTCAAAGAAGTAATTGACACTCGACTCGTAGTATGCTATATTAAAGGGAACTCGATTCAGAGTTCCCTTTTTTATTATCTAACGAGGAGATAACCATGTCACTAGACAACATTACATCAGAAGAAAAAGCAAAACTAACGCAACTTGTAAACGAAGGTTGCTCAGTACTACAAGAGATTGATGACCTTAAAGGTGGTCTTCGTGATACTGTAAAAGCAATCGCAGAAGAACTTGATATCAAACCATCAATTCTAAACAAAGCTATCTCAATTGCACATAAAGCAAATCTTCAAGGCGCAAAGCAAGATTTCGAAGATGTTGAAACTGTTCTTGAAACGGTGGGCCGTACTCTGTAATGGCAAAAGAACCAATTGTTCACAAAGATAAGTTCGGCAGAGATATCGGAAAAGATACAGTAGTTGTGGCTTCAATCGGTACACGTGAAATAGACGTTTGTACAGTAGTAAAGCAAACTCCAAAAATGGTAACTCTCAACCGTGTTGGTAGTACTTCACGTTGGACGTTTCAACGATATCCCAACGAACTTATCGTGATCAATGACATTCCCGAAACCGCAGTTTATCTATTCACACATTAAGGAGCAGTTTTGTCATACGTAGACGCATATTATAATAAAGACAAAGACATTGTTCAAGTGGTTGAACGTGTCAACGGAAAACGTGTTTATCAAGATTATCCAGCATGGAGAAAATTCTACATTCGCGATGATCGAGGTGACCATCTAAGTATTCATGGAGAAAAAGTACGCGAGATTAAAGTAAAGCGCCTTAAAGATATGCACAAAGAATTGCGTATCAACTCTGGTAAGAAAATCTACGAAAGTGATATCAAGCCAGAAATTCGCTGTCTCGCTGAAAACTATCTGAATGTTGACTCGCCAAAACTAAACGTTGCATTTTTCGACATCGAGGTGGACTTTGACGCAGAACGCGGCTTTGCTCCACCCGAAGATCCATTTATGCCAATCACTGCGATTACTACACATTTACAGTGGCTTGATCAACTTGTAACATTTGTTATCCCACCTAAACATATGCGTGAGGGTGAAGGGTTAGAAGAAGCACAGCGACTATGCGACAAGTTTGAGAATACATTTTTGTATCTCAGTGAAGCAGATATGTTGAATGACTTCCTAGCACTTATTGACGATGCAGACGTTTTATCTGGTTGGAACAGTGAAGGTTTTGATATTCCATACACTGTTCGGCGTATCACACGTGTGCTTTCTAAGTCACACACTCGTAAGCTATGTTTGTGGGATTTGATTCCTAAAGAAAAGATGATGGTGAAATACGGTAAAGATCAAATCAGTTATAATCTGTTTGGTCGTATTCACCTCGACTATCTTGAACTTTATCGCAAGTATACATATCACGAAATGCATTCTTATTCACTAGATGCGATTGGTGAATATGAACTTGGCGAACGTAAGATTGCATATGAAGGTACTCTAGACCAGTTGTATAACCAAGACTTCTATAAGTTTGTAGAATACAACAGGCAGGACGTTGCACTACTTGACAACCTAGACAAGAAGCTACGTTTCATTGATCTAGCAAACGAGATTGCGCACGATAACACAGTTAATATTCAAACGACTATGGGTGCTGTTGCTGTTACAGAGCAAGCAATCATCAACGAAGCACACCGTCGAGGTATGGTAGTTCCAGATCGCAAGCGCCGTGATTGGGCTACGGAAGATGATGATTACGAGCCCACACCAGAAGAAGAAGCAGAAGCAGAAGCACAAAAAGCAGCAGGCGCGTTTGTTGCTAACCCAAAAATTGGTATTCAAAAATGGGTATCTGGTATCGATATTAACTCACTGTATCCGGCAATCATTCGTGCGCTAAACATGTCACCCGAGACTATTACAGCACAGTTGCGACCAACATACACTGACCAACTGATCAGTGGTCGCATTGCGACAGGTCGCAGAGGCGGCACGAACAAAGGGTTTGGTGCTGCACAAGCATGGGAAGATACATTCACGACCGAAGAATTTCGTTTCATGAATGGGCAAGACAAGACAAATATGTTGCATCTTGACATGGAAGATGGCAGTACGCACGAAATCACTGGCGCAGAAATGTACGACCTAGTATACAACTCAGGTCTACCATGGACGATTAGTGCGAACGGTACAGTATTCAAGCAGGACGTACAAGGCATCATTCCGAGTTTGCTTGAGCGATGGTATGCAGAACGTAAGCAACTACAAGCGAAGAAGAAAGAAGCACAAGCTGGTGGGAATGCAGAAGAAATTGCATTCTGGGATAAGCGTCAGCTAGTGAAGAAAATTAACTTGAACTCACTATACGGTGCTATTCTTAACCAAGGTTGTCGTTTCTACGATAAACGTATTGGTCAGTCAACTACACTGTCTGGGCGTTGTATTACTCGCCACATGGGATCAAAGACCAATGAAATCATTGCAGGTGACTATGACTACAAAGGTCCAGCAGTAATTTACGGTGACACTGACTCTATCTATTATTCTATGTATCCTGTATACAAAGATCAAATCGATAGTGGTGAAATCGCATGGGACAAAGAAATTGTTCTCAAGCTGTATGATGAAATTGCGAACCAAGTGAACGCAAGTTTCCCAGACTTCATGAAAGTATTCTTTAACTGTCCTCGCAAGCAAGGTGAGATTATTGCAGCAGGACGAGAAAACGCAGCAACGATGGCTATCTTTATTAAGAAGAAACGTTATGCAATGTTGATCTATGATGATGATGGTGTTCGCCGTGATGTAGACGGGAAACCCGGCAAAGTAAAAGCAATGGGTCTTGACTTGAAGCGTTCGGATACGCCAGACTACATGCAAGATTTCTTGATGCAAGTTCTTATCAAAGTACTAACTGTTGGTAACGAAAGTGACGTTATCGGAATGGTGAAAGAATTCAAGAAAGAATTCCGCAGTAGGCCGGGTTGGGAAAAGGGAACGCCAAAGCGTGTTAACAACTTGACTAAGTTTAGAAACATGGTCGATAAGTTTAAAAGTAAGCAGTCAGCAGACTTTAAACTTGGTAAAGTAGAAGAAGAAAACAAGAAAGTAACTATGCCAGGTCACGTTACTGCGGCGTTGAATTGGAATACACTTCGACAGATGAACAGCGACCGTTATTCTCTTGAAATTGTTGATGGTATGAAAACTATCGTATGTAAACTTCGTGACAACCCAATGAAGATTACAAGTATTGCGTATCCTATTGACGAAACTCGCATTCCAAAATGGTTCCAAGAACTTCCGTTTGATCACGATCTAATGGAAACGACTATCATCGACAAGAAGATTGATAACCTTATTGGTGTTCTTAAATGGGATTTGAGTGACGCAAACACTAGCGAAACTTTTGATAACTTGTTTGATTTCTAATGGCTAAAAAAACATACACAGAACTAGTATCAAGTCTAGGACGAAACGCAGAGAGTGATGAATGTTACACTCCTGTAGATCAGGTCCTACCATTGCTACCATACCTAAATAAAGATAAGACATACTATGAAGCAACTAGCGGAATTTCTTCAAACATTTTGGATGGATTTACTAAGTGGGGCTATAGCATTGTTGGGAGTAATGGTAGGGATTTCTTTACTTGTGAACATAATGATGTTTATGATGGGATCATAACGAACCCACCATACAGTCTCAAAGATAAATTCTTTCGGCATTGCTACGACTTGGGTAAACCATTTGCGCTACTACTTCCAGTAGCAAGTTTTCAAGGTGGCGCAAGAGGAAAGATGTTTATGGAATATGGTATGTCGGCACTAGTGTACAACAACCGTGTTGACTTTACTGGTAAGGGCAATCCTACATTCGGCAATGCTTGGTTTATGTGGGGCTTTGATACCATGCCACCAAATACAATTCATTGGGTAGACAACCCAAAGATTGGTGAAAAGATTGATGTTGAAAAAGCATTTGACAACTTTTTCGACTTGTGATATAGTAATACTAATAATATATAGGAGAACGCAATGCGTGACATTTTGAAAGATATTGTAAAACACACTCACTCGCTTGGTATCATCCAAGCAGTAAAAGTAACTACAGATGCAGAAAGCACAACTCTAGACGCGATGGACGATGATCGTACTGTTGTTCTTCGTGCAAAACTACATGAACGCGTAGCAGCGTTTGAAGGTAAATTCGGTCTAGGTCGTCTTGGTGTTCTAAGCGGTTATCTAGGTTATGAAAGCCGCAACAATGAAGGCGAAGTTGTAACTACACAAGTAGAAATCGGTCGCCAAGAACGCAATGGCGAAGAAGTTCCTAGCGAATTTAACTTTACTATTCCTGGCATTCTAAGTTCAACTTATCGTGTTATCGTAAGTGAACTAGTTGATGCACAGATCAAGACCGCAAACTTCAAAGGCGCAAAATGGGATGTTGAAATCATGCCATCACAGCAAGCAGTTAAAGACTTGCAGCAAACAGCAGCAATTCTAAGTTCATATGATCCACTGTTCACTGTGAAAACAGTAGATGGTGATCTACAGTTCACAATCGGTGACGCGTCAACTGATAAAGCAGACTTGACTTTCGCACGTAATGTAAACGGTGAACTAAAGACTGGTTGGAGTTTTCCACTTTCAACAGTTCTTACAATTCTAAAGCTGGGTGATACTTCATCAATGAGCATTAAGATTTCAGATCAAGGTGCGATGATGATCCAAGTCGATAGTGGTCTTGGTCTATACGAATACATTCTACCAGCAAAATCAGGAAACTAAATGAAAGACTTTGGCAAGAACAATAAAGATAGCGGGTATGCAATCTTTCTTCCCGCAATCTCAAACTTTTATGTTCGCAAAATCTCACAGCATTATGCGGGCACAACTGACATGTTCCCGCCAGAGCGAATCCCACAAGGATTTGAACACGGTCTAGATGGTCTTAACATCTTTGACAAAGAGAAAGGCTATGTGTATTATTCACATGGCCTATACTCTGCGGGACATGCGAACCTAGACCTAGAAGGATCAAAAATTGATGATGGCATGGTTGTTAATCGTAATCGTGAACATACTATTCTTGTTGGCGATAGTGGCGGGTATCAAATCGGTTCAGGCGCTTGGAAACTTGATTGGACAAACTTTGAAGACGGTGCAGACTGGAAGAAAGTAAGACATGACATTCTAAAGTGGCTTGAAGAATATTGTGACTATTCAATGACACTTGATATTCCTCTTTGGGCATGGCTACCACAGTATCGTGGTCGCACAGGTCTTAAAGATCCAGAAGATTGTTTGAAAAAAACTATCTTCAATCATGAATATTTCATTAACAATCGCACACCCGGCAAGACTAAGTTCTTGAACACACTTCACGGCTCTAATTGGCAAACAAGTGAAATGTGGTATGAGGGTGTAAAACATTTCAATGATAAATCAGTGTATGGTGATCGTGCCTTCGAAGGCTATGCTATGGCAGGTGACCACGCTGGTGATGCAGAACTACTTTTACGCAGACTAATTCGTTTGCGTGATGATGGACTTCTTGGCCAAGCTGACCAAGATGATGTTTGGATTCACACTCTTGGTATTAGCGTTCTCCCATGGGGTGCTATGTTAACAGCGGTCCAGCGACAACTAAGAGAGCATGTAAATCCAAATATAACAATCTCTTTTGATGCAGCATCTCCTTATATTACAGCATCGAAAGGATTGGCGTATGACTATCCCGACTTGAACGGCAATGCTTGGAGTTATAAAACCAAGCAACTGAAATGGCGTCAGGACCTGAGCCGGGACCAACAGCCGTGGATGTATTCTGGTGAAATTGGTGATCGCCTAAACATGCGAGATATTAATTACATGCAACCGGGGATGCTAAATCGAAACGGTAAACCAGCAAAATCAAGTTGGGATAGTCTATCTTATATCCTTGTTCAAGCACACAACACTGAATATCATATCCGTGGAATGCAAGATGCAATACGCAGGTTCGATCACGAATATGAAATGGTAAGAGATAAAATTGACATTACCAATATGAACTTGGATCCAAAGAAACCTTCTATTCTAAGTGAATCTGTACCAGATACAGTTCTTTACTTTGCTAAATTTGTTGAGGTTCTATTTGATCCTAAAACTAAAGACCCTATGCAGCTATTGACGGATTATCGCGCTTTTTTGCGCAAGTGCGAAGGTTCACGCGTCCAAGACACTAGTACAGTTCCAGAAGGTATGGAATTCGAAGAACCAGCTATTCGTACAGAAGAATTCATCGAAGCTATCAAGGGTAAGAAGAAAGAATATGCTGAACCAGAAGGTGTAGCAGATTTATTTGGCTGAGGAGGAAACTATGACCAAAGACAAAAAACTACAAAGACTAGAACAACTAAAAAAAGAACACCGTGATCTTGACAATCAGGTACAAAAAGAGTATAGTATACGTCTAGATGTAAGTGATTTAAAAGTTCAAAAACTCCGACTAAAACAAGAGATTCTAGCAATGGAAAAAGAGCTAGGATTGAATGAGTAACTACTACGATTATATGCGCGATGAAGGACGCAAACAAGATATGACAATCGAAAAATCAATGAATGAAGCAAAGCGATGGATTTGGGTTACGTTCAAACGTGAAGGTATTCACTGCTATCCAGCAGCAAAAGATGATCCTAAACTAGCGACAGGTGATTGGGATGACGTATCATTTCTTGGCGTCCCTCACCGTCATATTTTTCATTTTCGTGTGGCTGTTACTGTCACACACAATGACCGCGATATTGAGTTTATTCAATTCAAACGCTGGCTTGAAAAGTTGTACAACGAAGACGTACTTGATCTAGATTATAAATCTTGCGAAATGATGTCCGATGATCTATACATGCAAATTGCAAACAGATATCCAAATCGTGACGTAAAGATTGAAATCTCAGAAGATGGTGAAAACGGAGCGTTAATCGAATATGCCAGTAATTGAACATCCAACTAAAGAAGAAATTCAAGCAATGGTGCGCGTAGTACCAGATCATCCTCGACAAGGAGTGATGTATCAAGATATGGCAAGTATCTTTAATCATCCGCAGGGACTACTAAAAGTAGTAACACTGTTTAAAAATTATATCAATGCAAATGGTATTGAGTTTGATCGTATTGTAGGACTTGATGCGCGTGGATTTCCCATGGCAGGTGCTCTTAGTGCAATCACCGGTAAGCCCTTCGCGATGGCGCGGAAACGTGGGAAACTTCCAGGTGAAACAGTATCAACTACATACGAACTAGAATACGGTAAAGATGAATTGCATCTACAAATTGACGCAATGAATCCACGTGATCGTGTACTTGTCATTGACGATGTAATTGCAACTGGTGGCACTCTTGAAGCAGTTACTAAGTTAATCATGCAATTTGATGCAAACGTAGTTGGCGTACTTGCTATCATGGATCTAGAGTTCCTTGGTGGTGCGCAGAAATTGCGGGATCGCGGATACAACGTGTATTCTATTTTGAAGGAAGAATAAATGATCACAAGTTTTGTGGTGACATTAATTGAATGCTTAGAAATCGCATTCATCACTTTGATGCTAACGCAGTATACAAAATCTGCAAACATCTATGCATCGGGTTTTGTGGGATTAATCGGTGGCGTACTCGCTGCATATTTCCTACACGATGTTCTTGAAGATTATGAATGGGCAATGTATGCTATTCTTAGCGTATTGTTCTTTTATCTGTTTGTAAAAAGCAAGGACATCACTGCACATATCAAGGAACACTTAGAAGAAATTCGTAGTGCAAGTAGCATTGTTATAGCGGTTGCTACTGTGTTCTTTGTGTATGCACGTGAGAGTTTTGAAATCTTTTCGGCACTCTTACTTAATCCAGCAAGCAATTGGTTGTTGGCTGGCGTAGCAGCAGTTCTTGCTGCATTAGTATTTGTATTTGCTAGAAATAGTGAATACAAGAGATATGTTTTCAAATTTGGTTATTTGGCATATCTCGCGTTTGGTATCTGGTTTGGATACGAAGCACTAGAACATCTACACATTCTCTGAAAGGTTTAATAGAATGTTATATCTTATAGACTTGGAAAGCGTTGAATCCCGCTATACCAAACAATGGAAGACGCATTTCCCCGCATTGTTGAAACAGAACGGAATTGACGTTACAGTTATCGAAGGTCCCACAGACATTCCCGCTGCAACTACTCCCGGAGCGTTTCTCAACTTTGGCGGTACAAATATCTATAAGAGCGCACAGTTAGAACAAATAGCAAAACTGTTCTGTGAAGGTAAGATCAAAGATGGTGACTACTTTCTCTATACCGATGCGTGGAATCCCACTGTTATCCAGTTGAAATATATGGCAGAATTGCTTGGGATAAAACTCCGAATTGGTGGACTCTGGCATGCTGGTAGCTATGATCCCCAAGATTTTCTAGGTCGCTTAATCGGTGATAAGCCATGGGTTCGTAACGCGGAAATGTCAATGTATGATTGTTATGACGACAACTTCTTTGCAACAAAGTTCCATATCGACTTGTTTACAAATACGTTCTGGAACGATGACCGTGATATCGACAGGCAGCTACTTCACTCTATTAGACAAGTAGGATGGCCTATGGAATATATTGAAACTGAACTTAGTGAGTATAAGAATATGGCGAAAGAGGACATTATTCTATTCCCTCACAGAATTGCTCCTGAGAAACAGCCCGAGATTTTTGACTACATTGCTGAACAAATGCCCGAATATAAGTTCATCAAATGTCAAGAACTTAATTTAACCAAACCAGAATACCATACGTTACTTGGTAAAGCAAAATTGGTATTCAGTGCAAACTTACAGGAAACTCTTGGTATCTCAGTATACGAAGGTCTTGTTGTGGGTGCAATACCAATGGTACCGGATCGTCTATCTTACAGTGAAATGTGGGATGAGACATTCAAATATCCAAGTGAATGGACTACAAACCTAGAAGCAGCAAAGAAGAACATTGCAAACATCAAAGCGTACATTCGTATGCAAATGAGCAAAAATTCTGATATGCAGTTTTTGATGAAACAGGAAGTAGAACGTGTGCAGAAATTCTATCACGCAACAAAACTTATTGACATTCTAAAAAACTATTGACTTCTAACATCCACTCATGCTATAATAAAACATGAGTGGGATTACCACATCTAACTAAGGAACATAGTACATGAGAAAGACTTCCGAAATTATTAAACACCGGATCGAAGAAGCTGGCGCACGATATTGGGCAGGCGATAATATTGCAAACTTCATTATGCCAGAAGAATATGACATGATAATTGATGAACTAACCGAGGGATTCGAAGGTATTCTAGATTCTCTCGTAATTGATCGTCATACCGATCCAAATAGCATGGATACAGGTCGTAGACTTGCAAAGATGTATGTCAACGAACTTATGTCAGGACGATACAATCCTGCTCCAAATGCAACTGCATTTCCAAATGAACCTGACAATATCACAAACGAAAAATATGAAGGCATGCTAGTTGTTCGCAGTGAACTCACAAGTGTTTGTTCACACCATCACCAACCAGTTAAAGGTGTTGCATACATTGGTATCATTGCAGCAGACAAATTGATTGGTCTAAGCAAGTATACACGTATCGCACAATGGTGTGCAAGACGAGGTACACTGCAAGAAGAACTTGCAATGGACATTGCACGTGAAATCATGAAAGCAACTGGATCAAATGATGTAGGTGTTTACATTCAAGCGACACATGGTTGTTGTGAAAATCGTGGCATTATGGCACACAGTTCACTAACACAGACAACAGTGCTAAAGGGTTCATTCTTCAATAACCCACATGTTAAACAAGAATTCTTTGACAACATTAAGCTACAGCAGGAGTTTGCACCGCGATGAACGACCATAAAGAAAACTACTGCACAGGCAAAGGACTTCCTCTAGCATTAACGATTATTATGCTAATGATGGTCGGCGGACCTGTTGCTATTTCAGCAATGATGGGATATTTTTAATATGAAACATACAATCATTTTTAAACAGCCGCTTACATTGAAAATCAAAAGCGTTGTAGACTTTGATCTAGAATCAGATGGTACACGCATTGTTGCAACAGTAGAAGCAACTACGCTAGAAGAAGCAAAACAAAAAGTGTTAAACACATTGGAAGGCATTGAATTAGAATGAAACTAAGATATTCAGAAGCATTCTATTCGCTGCAAGGTGAAGGACAGTACGTTGGGGTTCCCAGCGTATTTCTTCGCACCTTCGGATGTAACTTTCGATGTCAGAACTTTGGGTTGCCACGCGGACGAGAAAAAACACACTACAACCCAGAGGTTGAAGAACTACTAAATACTGGCATCTTGGATCGTGTTACTAAGTTTGAAGAACTACCAATCATTCATACTGGCTGTGACACGTATGCAAGCATCTACCCAGAATTTAGACACCTTGTTATGGATAAGACGATTGATGAAGTTGTCGAACAACTACTCAGTCTAACACCTGAAGGTAAGTGGATCCAAGATAACGGACAAGATGTTCATCTAATTCTAACTGGCGGTGAACCTCTACTTGCTTGGCAGAAACTTTACATCGAACTATTCGAACATCCGAAAATGAAGGACTTGAAAAATGTCACATTCGAAACAAACTCCACACAGTTTCTACATGAAAGTCTACGAACTTACATTGGAAACCAAAAGAGAATTAAATTCACATTTTCATGCTCGCCTAAACTCTCCGTTTCTGGAGAACGTTGGGAAGACGCTATTAGACCTGATGTCGTACACAATTATATCACTACTTTGGGTACTAATCTGTATCTCAAATTTGTTGTCTCTGATCGTACAGACGTGGAGGAAGTTGATCGCGCTGTTGCAGAATATCGCAGTCATGGCATCGATTGTCCGGTTTATCTTATGCCAATGGGCGGGCGCAGTGAAGGATATGATATCACAGTCCAAGAGGTCGCAAACATCTGTATGCAAAAAGGATACAGATTTACACCAAGACTCCACATATCTCTATTCGGGAACGCCTGGGGGACTTGATAAGAATAAACGATATCTCCGTGGTGTACACACAGAAGAACAATATAACAATATAAGGAAGCAGTTATAAATGAACAACTATATTTTTACTAGCGAAAGTGTTAGCGATGGACACCCTGATAAGGTTGCAGACCAAATCAGTGATGCCCTAGTTGATGCTGGGTTGAAGAATGGGGACGAGACTACTCGCGTTGCCATCGAAACACTTGTAACTACCAATCACGTAACGTTGGCGGGCGAAGTAAAAAACTTTAATGTATCGAAAGAAGAAGTTAAAGAAATCGTCCGAAATAAAGTTCGTGAGATTGGTTATGAACAAGAAGGATTTCATTGGGAAAATCTAAACATCTACAATGAAATTCACTCACAAAGCGCAGACATTGCACTTGGAACTGACGACTTCGGTGCAGGGGATCAGGGTATTATGTTTGGTTACGCCACCAATGAAACGCCAACACTAATGCCTGCGCCTATCTATTATTCACATGAAATTCTAAAAGAACTAAAAAATCATCGTGGTGCTATTTTAGGCCCGGATGCAAAGTCTCAAGTGTCGGTACAATACGAAGGCGGGCGTGTCAAGCGTATTGACCAGATTGTTGTGTCTACACAACACACTGAAGGTAATGTAGAAGCAGCGCGTGAACTTTCAAGACTTGCAGCGCAAAACGTACTCGGTGATTTGATTGATGATAAAACTATATGGCATCTTAATCCAACTGGTAATTTTGTCATTGGTGGTCCGGATGGTGACGCTGGTGTCACTGGACGTAAAATCATCGTTGATACATATGGTGGTATGGCACCTCACGGTGGCGGTGCGTTCTCTGGTAAAGACCCAACCAAGGTTGATCGCAGTGCAGCGTACATGGCACGTTGGCTTGCAAAGAATGTGGTAGCGGATAACATGGCTGATTGGTGCAAAATCCAATTGAGTTATGCTATCGGTGTTAAGGAACCAACATCAATCTATGTTGAATCGAATGGTCACGACCGTAGTATTATGGAATTCATTGAACGTGAAATCGACTTGACACCACTTGGTATTATTCGTCGCTTTGATATGTATAACTTCCACGAATACAGTAAGAATTGTGTTTACGGGCACTTCGGTGATAAGGACGTTCCATGGGAACGCATTGGTTGGTAACATGCTAGGCTATTTTCTAAATCCTAAGAATTGGTTTCTGTCCGATAAAGAGAAACAAATTGCTAAATTGAACTACGCGCTTTCAGGTGAAGAACTTGAACGCGCACTAGTTCGTCTTGAAGATCCCGAAAGCCGGGACTTCAAGATTGGCATGTTGAACATTGATATAAAATATAACTATATCAATCAAGGTGCATACGACAAAGCAGTAGCGACATTGGATAACGAACCATACGTTAAAGTATTGAGCATTGACTTGGACCCAAAAACACCGGGTGCTGGCTACTTTGAACTAGACTTCAACGAACAGTTTGTTGAGTATCTAGCAAACAGTGGGTATGAAGGTACTGAACCAGAACAGATCGTTGACAACTGGTTCAGCGACTTATGTAGAAACATCGTTCTTGCTGATCTACAAGACGAAAACGGTGAACCAAAAAGTTATATGGTAGACAGCAAAGAAGGTCAAATTATTCAACGCTTAAAAATGGACGACGACCGTGCAGAATATTCTTGACATAGTATCGTATACATGTTAAAGTATTTTCAACACAACTAAAGAGGAAACTATGGCTACATTTATTCTTGTTGATAGCTTCAACATGTATCATCGCGCCAAACACGTGGCAATGCGCGGCACTGATATCGACACAAAGATTGGACTTGCATTTCACATTATGATGTCTAGCGTCAAAATGTGTTATCAAAAGTTCAATGCCGATCACGCGGTATTTTGTCTTGAAGGTCGTAGTTGGCGCAAAGACTATTACAAGCCATATAAGGCACAGCGCAAAGCCGCACAAGAAGCCAAGAGTATTCGTGAACAAGAAGAAGACAAGATTATGTTTGAAGCATATGATGATCTTATACAATTCTTGGACAAGAAAACTAACGTCACCCTTCTACAGAATAAAAATGCAGAAGCGGACGACATGATTGCGCTATTCATTGCTTCACATCCAAACGATCAACATATTATTGTGTCAAGTGACAGTGACTATCAACAGCTACTTGCTCCGAATGTTCGTATCTACGATGGTGTACAGAACCGTATCATCACACTTGAAGGTTTCTTTAAGGATGATAAAGACATGACTCCAATCAAAGATAAGAAAACTAAAGAGAGACTTGCAGCACCCGATCCACAGTGGCTTCTATTTGAAAAATGTATTCGCGGTGATACTTCTGATAACATCTTTTCTGCGTACCCTGGTGCACGTAAGAAGGGAAGTAAAAACAAAGTCGGCATGACAGAAGCATTTGAAGATCGCAAGACAGGCGGCTTCAACTGGAACAACTTTATGCTACAACGTTGGACTGATCACAATGGTGAAGAACATGTAGTACGGGAAGATTATGAGCGCAATCGAACTCTCATTGACCTAACTGTACAACCAGAAGAACTCAAAGTGGCATTCATCGAAACTATTGCAGAAGCAAGCAAACCGAAACGCGTAAATGGCGTTGGTATCAACTTCTTAAAATGGTGCGGTGCATGGGATTTACAGAACCTAGCGAAAGCACCCGATGAAATGGCAGCTATTCTAAATAAGGCGTACCCACATGAATGACGAATATCAAAATCTAGCATCGCAAATTATTCAATTGCAAGTTGCAACCAATTCTATTTCAGAAACAGTTACAACTCTCGCAGAAGAAATCGTAGAATTAAGAAAAGAACTTGCTGCATTGAACCAAAGAATTGATTCAGTTCGCAGCACAGTGAGCATAGAAAATCAGGCAATACGGAATTCGCAGAGCCTCAATTTCAGATATAATGACCGTGCATAAATTTATCTTTGATGTTGATGGTACCTTGACTCCTAGTAGAGGTACTATCAACGACGAATTCAAAGAATGGCTATTAAACTTTTCTAAAGAGCATGATGTGTATCTTGCGACTGGCAGCGATGCACCAAAAACCATTGAACAAGTTGGCGAAGAACTTTTCAATTCTGTTGCAAGATCATATAATTGCAGCGGAAACAGTGTATGGGAAAAGGGTGTAAACATATATAATAATGACTGGGAATTACCAGAGCGCCCTTGGAAGTATCTCGAAAGTGTATTGATGCGTTCACAGTTTCGACCACGCACAGGTTGGCATTTCGATGTCAGACCGGGCTTAGTGAACTTTTCTATTGTTGGCAGGAAAGCAACACCAGAAGAACGTAAAAAATACGTTGAATGGGATACGGCAAACAAAGAACGCTGGTTCATATCAAACGAATTTAATCTCAATTTCTCTAAACAACACAATGTAGAATCACAAGTTGCAGGAGAAACTGGTATGGATATTATGCCCATAGGTAAAGGTAAGCAGCAAATCATCAAAGATTTTGATACAAACAATAACATATATTTCTTTGGTGACAAGACGCAACCGGGCGGAAATGATTATGACATTTCTCAAACAGTTCGCGCACTAGATAAGGGACATGTATATTCCGTCAAATCTTGGGAAGATACGTGGGAATATTTAAAAAACATATGTATACAATTGAAATCATAAAAGATAAATTTTGGATTGTAGAAGATGCAGGCGTAAAACTTGGTACTATTCGTAGAGCAAGTTCTTCTAACTTTGAGGTAATCACTAATGATGCACTGGTAGTCGAGCTACTATCTCTTAGTGCGTTAACTTCAAAGTTTGGAAGTAAAATTCTGGAATCAAAACAAATCAAAAAAATCGAAGCAGTAGAATATGGAAAAGATTTAGACGAGGTTGAAGGTTATCCTTGCAAACATCGTGCATTCAACAAACGTCTAGAGAACAATATTCCAGTATACACGAAAACAGAAAAGAGTAATGTTCTTTATGCAGCAGGTTACTACGGCTTGCACTTCCCTGGTGCGGGTTGGAAAAATGCGTACTGTGTGAAACAAGAAACATTAAGCACATACGAATATATAGGACCATTCAAGTCTAAAACTCAACTAGAAGCAGAAATCCTAAAGAGGTCTAAACAAGATGAAGTTTAAAAAGATCAAAGATTTTTTTGCAACCGTACGCAACTCTACCATCAAAAAAGAACAGCATGTGCGTATCCCAATTGCTGATGCACAAGAGTTGCAAACAGAAATAAGTATGCTTTTACTTGAATTGAAGGAAGCAGACAAATCATCTACAATCACTATATTTGACGGAGGTAAATTCAAATGATTGATTATGGCGCAGTTCTAATCGTAGGACATTTTATCATCAGCGCATTCAATGTACCACTTGGTAATCCACTGTATCAGTTCATTCCATATCCAAACATGGAAACATGCCAACAGTATGCACAATATGAGGCAGTGCCAGATGGATACCCAGTAAGCATTGAATACAAACTATACAAAACAACAGAGTGTATGACGAAAGAAGATTTCCAAGCAGCTATGGCAGCGGCTCAAGCGCAACAGCAACAAGAACCTGCTCAAAACTGGTGGGAACAAAATTAATATTCGTATAAAACTCTAAAAAGCATAAATATAGAATATGCTTAGGAGAAGACGTTATGTCACTAATTACAAAGGCAATACAGTACGTAAAAATAGCAATTCAATTCATTTATGAATCGATCAAAGGAAACTTCTTAGTTAGACTGATACAAAATATCATTTCTAGTCCAATGAAGATCGTACTAGTAGTACTTGTGATTGTGCTAGGTTGGAATCAAACTCGTATATATTACAATCAATATCTGGAAATGTATAAAGAGTTAAATTCCCCGAAAGAAGGTGAAGCCGCAGAGGTTGAAGGCGTAACTTTCACAAAGCTAGGTGACAATTTATATTCACTAACTGGTGGTATTCAAGATGGAGACTGCAATAAGATAGTCCCACAGATGCCAGAAGCATTTACACTAATACTTGAAAGTCCGGGCGGCAATCTAGCAGAAGGTTCATGCATCGCAGCACACGTAAAGCTACGCAATGTTGTAACTGTTGTAAGAAATACGCCAGTACTAAACGAGGATGGGGATGTAGTATACACACCGGGTGTCGCAACTGCCAAAGTAAACGAAAGTTTCGATGGTAAAGTAATGTGCGCATCTGCATGTGGTCTTATTTTCCTAGGAGGAGACACTCGTTATCTAATAGGTGATGTTTATTTCGGTATTCACGGACCTGGCACACCAGCGGATCAAATTGTACGTATGCATCCTACACAAGTAGAATCATCAACGCTACGTACCGCAGCAAATCTACTAACACTATTACAAGATTTGGGCGTAGAAGATCCAGAAGTTAGAAAACTATTCATTCAAATCCCCAACGCCGCAATGTATTGGTTACAACCAAATGACTTTAACATAAAACCAGGTCTAATCAGCATAGCAACACACTATAAGAATTTTTGGGGATATTCAGGCACAAACCTCGAAGGAGGTTTATAAAGCGAAGGAGGCCTAAACTATGCTCAAAAGTTTCTTTTTGACAAAAGATAAATTTCTGTATGCTTGGCTAATGTTGGCGTGGTTGCTATTCATAGGTTGGTATTCAGTTCAAATTCTAGTATACTACAACGCGTGGAACAGAGATTTCTATGACGCAATGCAAACTCTCCAAGAAGAAAAGTTTTGGGATTTGTTTTGGGGATTTAATTTTGCGAGACTAATAGATTTCGCATCATTGAACATGGATTCTGGAAATCTTGTTCCAAGTTTCTTAGAAATTCTAATCATCTACGTTCCAATTGCGACATACTCAACATGGCAAACACAGCGTTACACATTTGCATGGCGTGAAGCTAATACTCATTATTACTTGAAGCGTTGGGAAGCATCAACTGCTACAATCGAAGGTGGTTCACAGCGTATTCAAGAAGACTTGATGATTTTCGGCAAGACGCTACAGGGTCTATTCACTGGCTTTGTATCGAAGATTTTCGTACTCGCAGCATTCTTACCAATTCTATGGAATCTAAGTGAAGGCTTACCAGTGTGGGGCGACAAGATTATCCCAGGCTTCTTAGTATGGATTGCACTTACCCTAAGTATCGGTGGTACACTACTTTCATTCTTATTAGGTTTGAAACTCCCAGGATTGGAATATAACAACCAAGTAGTCGAAGCAAAGTTTCGTAAGAAACTAGTACACAGCGAAGACGATTTAAATGAGCGTATGACCTCAGACTTGTTCCCAATGTTTGCAGCCGTTAAACGTAACTACTATCGTCTATTCAACTGGTACATGGGCTTTAGCGTATGGCAAACAGCGTTCGGTATGCTTGCTGGTAACGTTGCGCTAGTAGTACTAGCAAATAGTTACTTTGCACAGTTAATCACATTTGGTGTTCTTATTCAAGTTCTAAATGCATTCGGACGAGTAGAAGGTTCACTAACATACTTTATTGATCGTTGGACAACAATCGTTGACTTCCAATCAGTTGTCAAACGTCTACGTGAATTTAATCGCGTTTTAGATGAAGCGGATAACGTGTAATAACTACGTATTAAAATACATATTTGATAAATACTGATAGCGATTGTTAGAAATGACAGTCGCTATTGATGTAATACGAGGATGACACAATGGCAAGACCCAAACCAATAGTTCTGCTTGAACATACAGATAACAAAAGCTACAGAAGTGAGCAAGTATTGAAGGCAGAAGCAATTTATGCGGTTTTCTTTGATGGAGAGCCAATCAACCTCCGTAGTTTAAACTCCCTCGTTAACTTCCCAGGACCTAAGTATAAGAAAGTATCCTTCAGTAACCCTGGCCATGCAATCAATCTTGCACAGCGACTTAACAAGTTATTTAAGTCAGATAAGTTCGAGGTATATGTTCTCACCCAAGGCGAGAAGATAGATTTAGACGAGTTTGATGAATAAACATGATATCATAAAATATCTAAATGATCACAACACTGGCAAATATGCCGGAAGAAAAGACATTCGAATTAACGATGTTTTTATCTCCGGCGTAAATGCTGAAAAACATTTCAGAGTTACAGTATTTGGGAAAGATTTACTTTCTAAGCATTTCGATGTTTATAAACTAAATCTTTCGTGTAAGCAAGGTAAAGTATCCAATAAACAAGTGCTACAACTTGATCGATACATGTACAGCCCATACTATTTGCACAGTAGTGGAACTCTTTATCTTTTCGAACAATCCATAGCAAGTGAATTTATTTTGTTAGATTCAGATTTTGACGCGTGGGTTGACTTAAAAAGTTTCAACGATTGATTTCATCTATAATATGTTTTGCAACGGTTTCGTTTACCAGAGGTCCCATATGACCACCGTATAGATTTATATCAGGCGGATCCATGTCATATATATCTCTGGCGTACACTTTATTGACTATTTCCATCGTAGGTACACCGGCATCAGTTAGCTCTTTTACTAATTGGTCTTTTGTGTGTAATAATGTAAATGCATCTAAGTTGAAAAATTCCGGATCTAAAATATCAAAAAAATGTATACTATCACCAAATATCGCACTCAATGCATTCTGGTTTATTGCTTTTAGTATACGGTTGTGTGAATTGTCAAGCATACGTTCCGGTGTATAGAATTTGTTATATATATGAGAATCATCATCTCCAATTAAAACAGCAGAAGTGAAATGGGTCACATCCTCATATATGTTTTCACCAACATTCATTTTGTGTAAATGCATGAAACGTTCATAGTATGTCCAAAGTACAATTATTTTCTTTGGTTTTTTATCTGCTAACCACAACGCATTATAGAATATGGCGTCATTACTAGCAGAATTAAATCCCATGTTCACAATATTCTCTCCAGTAAGCGAACCATAATAGCTGGGTATGGTTTCTTCATACTTGTTACCACATCCCTCAACATACGAACACCCCAAGAACACGGTCTTGGTACTCCAATCAAAATCATCATCAAAATCAACTGGATGTCTAAAATTGTAATTGTTATAATGATATTCAATAGGTTCAGATAACCATCTCCAATCTCCTATGTTCCTTGATACTAAAAAATCTACATTTTTTTTATATCGTTCAACATCATCAGGTGATGTATATGGTATCGGCCCAGGTTCCCACTGATTTAGTGTAACAGCACCATATCTCACAAGAGTATTACCAAATGGCCACGGTTTCTTTATTAGACGTTCGAATTGATATTTTTCTTTCATTAAATTTACTCCTACGCCACTATTTAGTTGCGATAAAACTTGACAATACAGCGAATCATGCTATATTAATAGAGTAGTCAAGAGAGAGAAGAAAACATGACAATTCAAGTTGAAGCCCAAGATTTCGGAATGTTCACTGCTGCTGGTAACGCTGCTGTTACTCGCATCGTTGATAACAACGTCCGTTTCATCAACACCGTGAATGTTGAACATGCATTCAAACAGATTGAACTTGAACTTGATCGACTTCAAGCTGTCAACGCTTTCAGTGAAGCATATGACACCGAAGTTCTTGAGCAAGTTTGGGCTTACTTGAACAAAAAAACTTCTTGACAGAATCAACGAATCACAGTATAACAGTTAAGTGATCACAGAGACAAACAGAAAGAAAGGTTCTCTACAATGGCAAAAGTTTCTACTCAGGATATGGATGTTCGCGTTGTTCGTCCGAGCGATGTTCGTGCTGAAATCAACTATGCGTTCAATCGCAAGCGTCCTGTCTTCATCTGGGGTCCTCCCGGTATCGGTAAATCTGAGATTGTCGAAAGCATCACGCAAGAACGTGCCGGTTATATGATCGACCTGCGTCTTGCTCTGATGGAACCGACTGATCTTCGCGGTATTCCGTTCTACAACGAAGTTACTGGTCGCATGGAGTGGGCTCCACCCTCTGATCTTCCTACTCAGGAACTTGCTGATCAATTCGATTGTGTTGTTCTGTTCTTGGACGAAATGAACCAAGCACCGCAGTCGGTTCAAGCTGCTGCGTATCAGCTAATTCTGAACCGTCGTCTAGGTAACTACCGTCTCCCTGAGAACGTCCTGATCGTTGCTGCTGGTAACCGTGAAAGCGACCGTGGTGTTGCGTATCGTATGCCGTCACCGCTTGCTAACCGCTTTGTTCACCTTGAAATGGGTGTTGACTTTGAAGATTGGCAGACTTGGGCACTTGAAAGCAAGATTGATGCTGAGGTTGTGGGTTATCTGACTTCGAACAAGATGGACTTGTTCAACTTTGATCCGCGCACTGCATCACGTTCATTCGCTACGCCGCGTTCTTGGACTTTCGTTTCGCAGATGCTTCCTCAGGAAGGTGAGGCTATCTCTGTTAGTCGTCTACACGACCTGATTGCAGGTACTGTTGGCGATGGTATCGCAACCAAGTTCATGGCACACCGTGCGGTTGCTGGTAAACTTCCTAACCCGACTGACATTCTGAACGGCAAAGTCAAAACTCTTCCTCGCGAAGCAAAAGAAATCTCTGCGATGTTCTCGCTCACCGCTTCTATGTGTTACGAACTCAAGGACTTCGTTGATCGTAACGGTAAGGAAAAGATGGACGAACTCTACAAGATGGCAGACAACTTCTTCCGTTTCATGATGGACAACTTTGAAACTGAAATGACTGTTCTTGGTGGTCGTACTGCACTGAAGGTCTACAAACTTCCGCTTGAACCGCGTAAAGTTCCGTGCATTGAAGAATTCTTCAAAAAGTACGGCAAACTGATCATCGAAGCACATAACGCATAATAAAAAATCCTTTCTGTTGATTATGAACTTGGGAGAGGTCGTTGACTTCTCCCTCTTTTTTTAGTATAATAGTATCAAAGGAGTAAAAATGTTAAAACAAGATTACATTTTACCAGAAAACTGTTATCATGAAATATATTGGGACAACACTCCTGAATTTGAAAGAGTGCGTTCTATATGCCTACAAGAAAAAAACAATTGGCTAGTTGACAACTATACCGAAAAAAATATGGACCTTGCGGACCAAAGAGGGTATTCGGTAGTTTATAGTAAGTTCGATGATAGCCCAATAATGATGTCCGGTGTGATGGCATCTGGTCTATGGCCGCAACACGTTGCCCGCACACTGAATAGGTTATGGGTGTTCCCAGAATATCGTCAACCAACCGTATCTGGTATCGTACACCTGAATAAAACTGCTCGGATTCACATGACTGAGCCACTTATGGAAGTAAACAACTATAAACTATACTTTGTCAGTATGCAATCGCGAACAGGCAAGAGTGAAAAGAATTGGTGGAAGTGGGCAAAACATGCATTTCATGCTGCTAATGATGGTTGGAAGGACAGTGACCTTATGATCAGGGTCATTGATAAACCAGTGAAGAAGGCATACCAAAACTTTTTTTATTATGAAGTGGAAGAGGGTTACTTTGATACTTGGGAAAACAAACCACTAATATCACGTGAAGATTGGTCAGAATTACCAGATGGAAAATAAATTCTTGACATATCCGCATCCTCTGCTATATTAATAGAGTAATGACTGAAAGGACGAATCATATGCAAGTCAAACCTGACACTATCAAAACAGAAGACGATTTCAACGCTGTTCTTGATGATATCTTGAAAGAAAATGGTATCGAGGTCGATTCCGACTCTGACGATATTGTAGAATTCGATTATACTGATCTTCAAGTTAAGGAGATGATTGTATCTGGTCGTGTTCGTATGCTGATCAAGCATCCGTTCTTCGGCACTCTTGCTACTCGTCTGAAACTGGTTGAAACTGGTGGTTGGTGTCCGACTGCTGCGGTAGACGGTAAACACTTCTACTACAACCCAGACTTCTTCCGTACTCTAACGCCCGAAGAAATTGACTTCGTGGTTGGTCACGAGGTTATGCACTGCGTGTATGAACACTGCGGCGAAGGTGGTCGTTTGATGGATTTTGACGATAGCAATCGTGATCCCAAACTCTGGAACATCGCGGCTGACTATAAAGTCAACCAAGCATGTGTCGAGGCACGTATTGGTAAGATGCCAAAGCAGGCGCTGTATGATCGTAAATACTACGACAAGTATACTGAAGAAATCTATGCAGACCTCAAGGAAGAGCAAAAGAAAAATCCCAATGCTCACGGCGGTAAGGAAACTCTAGACCAACACTTGTTTGGTGATGGTGACGGACAAGGTTCTGGCGAGAACGATCCTACTGGTCGCAAGGCACCTATCAAGATTTCGAAGGAAGAAGCAAAGGCGATTAAGGATCAAATGAAGCAGGCTGTACTACAGGCTGCACAAACCGCAGGCGCTGGAAACATGCCGGGTGATATCAAGCGTATCATTAAGGAGATGACCGAACCAAAGATGGACTGGCGTGAATATCTCAATCTGAGTATTCAAAGCGTTCTGAAAAGTGATTTCACTTGGATGCGGCAATCTCGCAAGTCCCGTACTATGGGTATCTATCTGCCGGGTCTTGACAACGATGTTGAGGTTGAGGCTGCGATTGGTATCGACGTTTCGGGTTCTATCTCTCACGAAATGATTAAAGATTTCATGGGTGAGATTTACGGCATCATGCAACAGTTCCAAAGTTTCAAACTGACTGTTTGGACTTTTGATACTCAGGTCTACTCTGAATCAGTTAAGGTGTTCACCCCATTCAATGCTGAGGAAATTCGCGAATACGAAATCATCGGCTGTGGTGGCACTGACTTTGAATGTAACTGGACTTTCATGGAAGAAAACGATATCAACCCTAGCAAGTTCGTTATGTTCACAGATGGTTATCCGTTCGGGTCTTGGGGCAATGAGGCGTATTGCGATACGCTGTTTGTTATTCACGGTTCCGACCATATCATCCCACCATTTGGTGAGTACACCTACTACAAAAATTAAAAGGGCAGAGCATCCAGTTGCTCTACCTTGAGCAACTGGAAAGATAAATATTCACATGAGCGATACACTATTATTAAATGCAGACGGTTCACCGCTGGCAGTGACTCCACTTTCTACACTAACGTGGCAGGAAGCAATGAAACTTGTTGTACTAGAGCGCGTCAACGTGCTTGAATGGTACAAAGGTTGGGAGATTCATACTTCCCGGCAAACGTTTAAAGTTCCCTCTGTGGTATCTGTTAAAGAATATATACCAATTTCACAATCAGGAGTAAACTTTAGCCGTCAGAATGTATACATTCGTGACGGTTTTGTATGCCAATATTGTGGTGATTTATTCCATGCAAAGGACTTGACACTTGATCACGTCCTACCAAAATCGCGTGGTGGTAAAACAAACTGGGAAAATATTACAACTGCATGTAAACCGTGTAACCATAGTAAGGGTAACAATGCGCGTATTGTACCAAAGAAAAAACCAACACGACCAAACTTCTACCAAGTATTGAACCGTAAGAACTTCCACATCACAGTTAAGGATGAAAAATGGTTGAACTACCTTCAATGGCCAGAAGAATACGTCCGAATGGCTGTATAATAATCGCTTGACATTAATCACAAAATCAATTATAATGTATGTATGAATTGTGCAAATTCATATTATATATAATATTAAATAAATCACGACAAAGGAGTAACATATGTCAGAAGAAGCACAAGTAGCAGAAGCACCACAGGCTCCTGCTGTTACCGTAAACGATCTTGCAAACGTTTATGCAATCATTGATCTAGCCTCAAAGCGCGGTGCATTCCAAGCATCAGAGCTAACCGCAGTAGGTTCAGTTGCAAACAAAATCAAAGCATTTGTTGACCACATTGCAGCACAAACAGCGGCGGCGGAAGAAGCAGCGGCGCCAGCAGAGGGCGGTGAGGCTTAATGGCTTTTCTTAAACACGTTGGTAGACACTCAGGTACAGGTCAACGCCTGAGTGTCGCATTCCTACAACTGCCAGACGACAAAGAAAACGCGTTAGTAGTATATAGTGACTCACTACCAGACCGCTACCATCAAGATTTTATGGCAGCAGTTGAATCGAATGAAGGTCAGGCTGCAAAAAGCCTGTATGAAGTTCTTGCACGTAAAGTATTTTGGCATGGTACTACTATGCTAGAAACACTACATAAAGAAAATCATTTGGTTAAGATTCCTACTTCACAAATCATCATGACACCAAATTCAAACACTAGTATTCCACTAAATGATATTTTGGCACAGATGGATGGATTTGAAGTTTCAGAAGATGCAATCGCAGATAACGATACCACTCAAACTGTAACTGAATCCCAAGTTGATATTAATGTAGACGAATCTAAGAAGGACGAGAACAAGCAAATTGCACAAAACTTGTTAGTGCAGGCGCAATTACTTGAAGAAGATGCAAAGCGCAAACGTGCAGAAGCATACAAGTATGATCCTTCTCTCGCCCCCAAGGAATCAAAGGTTACTATTACACCAGCATCAGAAGATGGTGAACCTACTAAAAAACGCGGTCGTGGCAGACCACCAAAAACTGTAGAGGCATAAAGTATGCATCGTAGTGATATCTTAAAACTTATTGAAACAGAACGCGAAAGACAATTAAATTTGCCCGGTAGCGAATTAGATGCAAACAATTCTCCAAACGATTGGATAGCTATTGCATCTTACTACCTGTCTCAGGAAGCACGGAGAGCAACTACGATGCAACCTCATGCAGATGAATTCATCAATGAACTTATCAAAGCGGCGGCAGTAATTGTTGCCGCTTTGGAACATGCTGATAACATGAAAAACAAAGGCGATCTTTCATAAATGGAATACGATAGAGAGGGAGAATTTGAGCGGATCATGGAAGAAATCTTCCCAATGAGTATTCCTGCTCAATTCGTAAAAAATCTTGTTGTTAAACTAAACAACGGACAAAGCGTAATTCTCAAAGGAGATGAATTACTACAACCACTACCAGTATCAAATGATCTTAGCTGGGACAAACTAGTGGAACAATTTGACAGGATCGAAGACATTGAAGTGTTCATCGATATGCCTGCAATTCAAAACAATGTTGCGTTTAACGTAAAGCAAATTCTAAGCGCACATTTCCAAGCACAATATAAGAAAAAGAATGATTAATATGATTATTGCTGCCGATGAAAACGGCGGCATAGGTTATAAGAATGGTCTACCATGGCCAAAGAACGATAAAGACATGAAATACTTTCAGAAAATAACTGAAGGTAATGTCGTCGTTATGGGATCGAACACGTGGAGAAGTTCGGGCACATACTATCATAACAGCGACAACGCAATAAAATATGTTGTATCCTCCCAAAATATGTTCAACTTTCCAGGTGTGTTTGACACCTACGACCCAACTCACGATAAAATAGAAGACATTCTGTTATCAATTGAGTTCCGTCACCCAGGACGAGAAGTGTTCATTACAGGTGGTAAAACGCTATACGATGCTGCATACAAAATTTGCGATAGAGTATATCTAACTGACATACATGGTAAGTACCGTTGTGATACATTTTGTGACATCAGCAAATACATAGAGAACAAGAGCATAGTTAGCTCAACCTCGGAAGCTGCAACACGTAGTGGTCCGGGAATACAATTTTCAATATGGGAGGCAAACTAATGACAACAAAATCAATCTGGGCAGAAGGTGATTACCTTGACCTTCTGTATACTGTACTAGATACAGGTGAAGTTCGTGATCAAGAACGAACAGGTGTAGGAACAAAGTCACGTTTTATGGCATGGCTCATATTTGATTTAAACCGTGGGTTTCCCCTACTTACAACAAAGAAAGTAAACTTCAATGCAGTAGCAAGTGAATTGCTTTGGTTCATTGAGGGTTCTGACGATGAACGTAGACTTGCTGAAATTCATTATGGAAAGCCAAGAGAAGAACTTGTAGGCAAAACTACTATTTGGACTGCGAATGCAGACGCACAGGGGGTTGCTCTAGGATATGAGAACACAGACACAGTTAAGAAGTTAGGACCTGTATATGGCGTTCAGTGGCGTAACTGGAATGGCATTGACCAACTTGCTAAACTAATCGAACAGATTAAAACAAATCCTCAGTCACGCCGTCATATTCTAAGTGCTTGGAACGTGTCTGATATCGATGCTATGGCGCTCCCGCCGTGTCATACATTCTCACAGTTTTATGTCAACAACGATGGCGAACTGTCTTGCAATCTATATCAACGTAGTGCAGATTTGTTTCTAGGTGTTCCGTTCAACATTGCATCATATGCTCTACTAACACATATGATTGCACAAGTTTGTGATCTGAAGGTTGGCGAGTTTGTTCACACAATCGGTGATGCTCATATCTATATGAACCATAAAAATGCCATTGAGGAACAGTTGTCACGGGCAGAGGATATACGTCTGTTTCCTGAACTAAAAATTAATCCAAATGTTAAAAATATTGATGATTTTACGATGGATGATTTTGAGATTGTTGGGTATGACCCACACCCGTTTATTAAAGCAGAAATGGCAGTGTAAAGAAAAACCCGCGTAAGCGGGTTTTTTATTGTCTTATATTCCGAACTTAAAACTTTGATCTCCGGGATAGATTGGCACTTGCGCGCCCGGTGCCCGTTTTGGTATCTTACTGTCTGCACTTGATACACAACTATCTGAGATACATGGTCTTGGCGAGTCGAAAAGTCTGAACCCACCCTCAACGAAACCAAGTGGTCGGTCAGAACAACTATATGAACGTTTGATTGTTCCATCTGGTTCACGAATAACAATACCCTTAAACCCACTTGTACACTCCCAACCTTTGAACTTGTTGAAGTTAAAGGCATTGAAGCGTTCTGCTTGATCCATATACCATTTCTTACCAGTCGAATCCTCAAACTCAACTTGCATAATCGGTGGAACATTTTTGTCGTCACCGTTTTCTGCATCCATCGTCCATAGGCTTTTGTGTGGTTTAGGTCTTACAACTTTCACCCCAGTTTCTTTTTGAATTTCATCAGTATATGCGCGTTGCGGCATACCATTGCGCATGATAGCAAGTTGTTCGTCTGTATAACCTTTAACCACGAATGATGCAGTGGGATCAGACTGTGGCTTTAGTGTAACGTTGATACCACGATTGTGGAAGTACATTGCGTTCTCCCAGTCACGATCAAACCATTCAGGAACAAGAACCATATTGATTGTCACTTGAACATCGTGTTCCATACAGAATAGAAGTTTATCTGCAAATTCATCTTTCTTCGCATATTCGCTATGATATGACGCAGTGATACTTGCACGGTGAAATGCTGCAACTGTATCACAATATTCCTGATGCCACTTTAAATTACGTGACATGTTTGTTGTCATATGTACAGAAGTATAGTTAGTATTGCCAACATCATCAGCAAGGTGTCTAAGAATGTCAAGGTATCCTGGGTGAAACGTAGGCTCACCCCCAGAAAGACTAAAGTGAAAACTATTGAAACCATTGTCACGGGCTTGCCTCTTTATTTCATCAATTGTCGCTAAACATAGTTCTGTTGGGCGATGGTCTTTACGATCAGAACGAGCATAAGGCCAACAATAAGAACACTTGTAGTTACAGAAACGACCTAGCAACCATGACACCGAAAACAAATCTCTATATAAAAGTGTACGCTGTCCTACTTTAACTAAGTCATGATATGGAATTTCAGTGAAATCATATTGTGACCAGTAGTTTGCATCTTTTTGAATTTCTTTTGTCATAGAATATCGCTATCCATTTCAAAGTTTACGCCGGGAATTAGTGGAGTAACTTTACTCACTTCGTTCTTACTGTTATCAAAGATTGACATATCTACAATATGACGATCTAGTGTTTCAAAATACTTTTCTTTAAATGCACTCTTTGGTGCGCAAAGACCACAACCGCATGTTTGCTTTGGGCAGATAACAGTTGGCATTTCTTTTGCTGCAAGTTGTTCTTTTAACTTATCTATAATCTTATCACCTTCACTAATCTTACCTAAACGACCTCTAGTTTGATCAAATTTAGCTTGACACGTTTGGTGATGGTATACACTATCAGTCTGTTGTTCAAGGTGTAGGAAAAACCAGTTAACAGAACAATGCCAACCCTTGAAGTTTCTGAAATTAACGAATGTACTCTTACGAGTATCACCTTGACTAGATAGACACATTTCGCGTGATCCGCAGCAAGGACGACCAATAGTCATAGCAAGTTTCTTTGGTTCTGACTTACCTTCAGTATTAACTTGTGTCACTGCATGTTGTGATTCAATCTGTACATCTTTTGGTGTAGGATCGTTCAATGCAGCGTTCTTGTCATTCCAGTAATCTTTCATCCATTGGATTTGTGCATCATTATAACGGTGTGCTTGATCGCTTGGACTTTCTGGTTCTTCGCCAATAACACGAGGAACATATTTGACGCTGTGCTTCTCTAGGAATCTGCAAAGGTCAACACATTCATCAAAGTATTGTGCGTGAAACATAACGTTTACCGACACTGAGAAGAAGCCTTCAGGATTGCTATGCATTGCTTCATGGAACTGTAGAATACGATCACGCACTTGCTTCTTTAGCTTGTCATCACTTTCTGCATGATAGCTAACAGTGATGTGATGGAAATGTTCGATAACAGCATTAGCCATCTTCTTACTCATTGCACCGTTGCTTGTTAAAGCAAATGAGGAATCCCAACGATCTGCATATTGTTCTGCATATGCTTTTTTAAGATATTCAATGAATGGAATAAAGTTAGGGTTTACAGTAGGTTCACCACCGGTGAAGCTAATACTTGCACCCTTTAGTGTTCTATGTTCTAGATAGGTGTCCATGTACTTGAACAAGAAGTCTGTACTGTTCTTCAACTCTTGCAATGTTGCATGTGGACTAAAATTGTCGTGTCTGTGTACTGGGCAATAACTACAGTCGTAGTTGCATCTGCGCCCAAGGTCCCATGATACCTGAAAGATATCGCCAGTTAATAGGTCAACTGTATCAAAACTCATTTATATATTCCTTAAACATAGGTTCGACTTCAATCAAACTTTCGTTTCTTATTTTATCTAATTTATTAGTATAGTCTACAAACTCATCCCAATGATCGGCGTGATATGAATCGCTATTCATATAACTACATATGCTATCACGTGCGTGTTTGGCAGCCTCAATTACATATTCTGGGAATCCCTGTTCTTCAACCCAGACAACAAAATCTTCATACTTCTGTGTAAGTTCAGATTTCATCTTGTCGGGTAGAACACGTATATTTAGATGCTTTGGGTGATGCGCTACATGGTGCGTCATTATAGGACGTTTCTTTGTTGAGCTTATACGCTTGAATTCACTCTCTTGTAATTTCCATTTCATAAAGTCAATAAGATGATTAACATTATATGCTGTAACAGTAACAGCCAACCAAGACATGATATTCATTGGCAAACCATCTACAGTCTTTAGATTTCGAAGCGTCTTATCCCATTTTGCTGGATTACGTTGATATTCTAGAACAGGTCCCATACCATCAACACTTGCACCTATCTGAACCATTTTAAAGTTCTTCCATAATTCCGTTACGCGTGTTGGTAGAGTACTCATATTTGTATTATACTCTATAACAATGTTTTTTGCAACACCTTGATCAACACAACGTTCAAGAAAATCATAGTGACGCTCAATTAACATTGGTTCACCGCCTGCAAAATATACGTGTTTGATATTCTTTGCATTCTTTTCCAAGAATTCCCAGAAAGGTTCATAGTTAGGCCAGTCGTAACCATCTGCTACTAGCTTATTACCTTTAGGATAAATCTTAACTGGTCCACTTGTTTCCCAAAATGAATCAGTTCCTGTTAGTTTCATGTAATCGTCGTACCAAGAGTCACTATCAGTTGGACCACACATGCGACACTTTAGATTACAGAAATTACCGAAGCGCAAATCGTAGAACATGATTTCTGTTTTGTCAACATCAATTGTACCATCTTCCGCAGTTTCATTTACTGCACGTTCAAACGAATACATCTTCTTGTCTATTTCGTATTTTCTGCGTGAGTCTAAACCGTTTTCTTCTTCACTTCTGCAACGTCCACATTCTTCACTCCAGATTCCGTTTAGCATGTTTACTCGCATTGCCTTCATCATTTCAGCATTGCGAGACTCAACTAAATCGTCTCTACCAGCATTATATGCTGTTCCATCCGGTTTTCTGATAACACCTTTATTCTTTGTTACATTGGCTTGACAGCACACTCTAACATCTCCGTTAGAACGTGCTGCCATAAACATCCAAGGAATAGGACAAAAAGTCTTAGACATCTATTACGAAATTCCTAACTGTTGCTTTGCCCAATTGCGTTCTTGACACCAGAAACAATCACCGCATTCGGGCACGTTGTCTGGGTTACCGTGCATTTGATACCACTTGGCATCCATACCCATTAGATTGGGATGATTGCAATCACCTTCACAACTTCTTGTTGCGTTAAACAACGCGATTTCGTTGTTGTTTAGGTACTGTTGTAATACCCAGTCTTTTTCAACTAGACGCAATGGTTCTAAAGCCCAGTTAACACCATTGTCGGATACATACGCAAGCTGATTAATTTCTATATCTTCTTCGTTGACATCGCGGGTTTTCATACGATCTTCGGTGGGGGTGTCAACTGTTGGGTTCTTTGTTGTTGCATTATATACTGCATCAAGTTTTAAATTGTGCGCCATAAATCTGTTGTATGTGTATACGATTACTTGATCACCTGATGAACCTTGCAGTGACGGATGTGTCAATGGACCGATTGCACCATGTTCAATCTGCGGCGGAATAAATGTTAGGTGTCGTTCACCAATAATATTTGGGAATCGAGCTTTCAACTCATTATATACACGCAATGCAATGTCAAACTGCCATGGGCGTGTCTCCCAACAACGCATAAATGTTATAATTTCAATTTTAATGTCATAATTGTTTTCTTCAATTATCTTACACAACACAAGAGCCATTGCAGCACTATCTGCTCCACCCGAAAGGTCAAGACCGACACGTCTCCATGATGGGTTAATAGGTATCGCGAGACCGTCTACAATGTGTGTTTTCAATCCAACACTGTAAAGATGCTCTTTGAACTTTTGTGTCATATGAAACTGTGTCATTGCTAAATTCTGTCGCATGTCGCCCTGCATAATTTCATCTTTTGAATTCATAAGCGTATCGTATTCATCTTGAATAATATTTTCAATGACAACACGTGAATGCGATGTGTCATCTCCCAATGTATATGGGAACTTTTCGTATAGTGCATTAATTTTGTCTAGGCTAATTTTACCCATGATTTACTCCTGTGTCTCTGGTCCGTTTGTTAAACGCTGTAACTGATTGCCTTCTGGCGTCTTTATTAATCTAAAGTCTTTAAATGCAGATTGGTTAAAATCTTTTTTGAATATTCCATCTACAGTACCTGCATAGTGTAAAAATGCTTCCCAATTTGCTTCATCTTGAATTACACCCGATAATACGTACTGTGACATTTCTTTAAGGGAACGATCTAAAGAATGGGATAATTCATCGTAACTTGGTTTGTCACCGCTGTAGAAAAAGCCTCTCAGTTTTTTACCTTGTTTTATTTCATTGTTCCTGCGGGACCTGTTTTCATAGATAAGTTTCTTTACCTTATCAAACTCTGCAACAATATAATCTCTATGGTGTAAAGTTATTAACGCTGGATTTAATTGTCTAGGTGATTGCACTGGCGCCCAGTCGATAATATCAACATCAAGGGTCATTAGAGATTGAAACACATCTACAATTCCTAACACTTGATAAATCGATGTTGTAATTATAGTCTTTATATTCGATGGTTTCTTGTGTACTGACATAAACTTGTTTAAATTTTCTACAAGTTTATCCCAAGACCCGTCTCTGAAATATGAATACATATTTCTACCAGCATCAACTGAAATGTTCAATGACAGATTTCTAAATTTAGATAGCTTTTCCGAAAGTGAAACTGGATCGAAGTCCGCGTTAAAGTTTGTATAGAAGAATATTTCCATATTCTTTGCATTAGGGTGTTCAGCAAGTAGATCAAGTGCAAGGAAAAATTGCTTTTGTTTTAGTACTTCGCCACCAGAGAAATCAATCTTCATAATATTTGGGAAGTTTTCATTTAGATCACGAATGATCATTTCGACTTCATCCATTTTTAAATCAATTCTTGGTAGTTTGTTACCTTGTCGGTCAGTGTGGCGTAGACCAGTTATCTGATGCAGACCGTGCTTATGATCTAGTTCAGTTGGTTCGTAAGATTTTAATTTCGTTTCCCAACCACTAGAGTATACTTGGTCGCAATGTAAACACGCCATGTTGCAACTATTATTAAAACGTATTTCAACATGTCGCAATCCAGCAAAATCCATTTCGCCTGTTTCATAGTTGTACATGTCTGTTGGAATACCTTCAAACACTGTATACTGTTTTGGATCACATTGACCCGCAGTGAAATCATGTCGCATGGAACGTAGATTGCAACGTTCATTTTCTTCACACAAATGGCAACCTTCAGACCATTGTCCTGCAACCATTTCTTTGCGATGCAATCTGAAACCTGGAGAATTGAATATATTAGATGGTAGGTTTTCTCTACCTTCAATGAGATAGAATTGGTCTGTTTGAGTCGGACATGTGGTTACATATCCGTTTTTATAGTTTAGACCATGAAAACTATAGAAACATGGTATTGATTCATTTGCCATTAATAATCTCTCTTTAGTCTCTATTATACGCGATTGTTCTTGAAATGTCAAGATTCATAATTTATTTCGTTTTGATATGCTTTATTAGATGCACAACTTCTTACGCAACGTTTCAAATGCATTTCATGTTCTGGATCCCAACTTAGTCTTATCAATTGTCTAAACCAAACGTGGGACAGTATTTCTTCAAGTGTATGATGCTTTAGACTATTCCAGTTATCACCAAACTGTGCAAGTTTATCGTTAATTGCATCTTGATTTTTTACTGCGCTATCATGTAAGAAACAGCAAGGCCATACTGTTTGATCTGCTGCAATGAATATCTCTGCTTCGTGTATCATCTTGCAGGTGATACTCTTAATCATTTCTAGTTTCTTTTCTTGATCTATCTCTTTACCTTTACTGTAGGCTTTAATGAATTGATCAATCTTTTCAACTTCTTTTTTCTTTGAGTGTTCCTTCGCACCAGTTGTTGTAATGGTCTTAACTTCCTCTACAATCTTCTTGGTTTCTTTATCTTTCTTTTTAGTGACAGAAACCCAGTTGTGATAGCTGTTGCGCATACCTGTACGAGTTGCAAACTTGAATCCAAGTCTTTCTGCGTGTTCTCTCGCTTTATCTAGTTCATGTTCGTTGTGATCAAAAACAATATAAATCCAAGTCGCAGATGCAATACCGTTACCACCGTCACTATATGCCTGAATGTTTCTATCTATTGTACTAAATTTTGTACCAACACGATAGATGTGGTTTGTTTCTTCGTGGCCATCAATACAAAATGAAACGTCAACACTATTTGTTCTAGCTGACAGTTCACCCAACTCTCTCCACCAAGCAGCAGGTTGAATTCCACCATTTGTACTCAACTGGCACCAACCTCCATTCTCCACTAGATATTTTACCATTGGAAGACATTCTACGTTTGCAGCAGGATCACCCAGAACACCACAGAATTTGAATATCTTCCCATCAATATATTCTCTTGTAGGTAATATACGCTTCAAATCTTCAAGAACAAAATCTTGCACTGTTATTTTATCCAAATGTTGCGTTCTAGCGCACCCGGGACACAGAGCATTACAATCGCTAGTTATCTCAAGTTCTATTTTATCAATTCTATTCATTATTGACATTATAATTCTATTAGCCTCTGATCTTGCATCGTAACAAACCATCGATGATATGGTCCAACGTCTCTAAATTCAGCAACTACCATACCATCTATGTAAAGTCGTTTTCTCTTGAATACAAACTCTATGTCCTTTTTAGCATGTGTTTTTGGATGATTATACATTTGATAATCATTTGAAACGTTTATTATTTCCTTGTAATTAACCGATATATTATTTTCAACTGGTGTCTTTGCCGCAGAAAAATACGCATCCCCTTTTGGATGGTTTGGATCGTCAGTGTAGTCTTCCACAAATATAAAACCTTTATCTTCAAAATCAAAAGACATTTGTTCTATCGGTATTAATTTGTCAGCGCAATCGTAATTTAGAGTGTCGTTGTAATTTGTTAATATGACTGGAACCCTCTGATCTACTTCTGCTGCCAGTAGCATTCTCGACGTTCCGGGATGTATTGGGTGCGAACCATTTGGGAATGCCGAGATACAAATCGGATCATGAATAGTACCCCCTCCAATCAAATCCATTTTCAACAAGTACAATGCATATAGTTTCCGCACATCATCTTCGTCTAAGTCAGGGTCTGATAACCTAATTCTAGTGATGTTTTTATCCTTAAATATTCTCTCAACTTTTTTATCGATTAAAAAATTGACAAACATATTATGAGTATCGCCGCACCATATATTATCTATATGATTTTTTACCATGAAATTGTCCCAGATTTCCATAAGGGTCAATTCTGCATAATACGTTTGTGTATTGTACTTAGAATCAAACGCAGAATTAATTTTTATAAAATCTTCGTTATTTTTTATTTCAGTTACTATTCGGTATGTTCTGTCACTCATGGTATGCCTTTAGAATTATATTCGTATTTATTTTACAAGAATTTTCCCATATTTTCTATTCCCCATTTTTTCTCTAGACAGAAAAAACAATGACCGCACTCCGGTGGATATACACCATCCACATACTTGTAGTCTTCGCCCAATCCTACTAGATTGACCTCGCAACTGCGAGTAAGTTTTAATAAGTCATATAAATCATACTTTTCGTACATTGCCATAGTAAAGTCTTTACGTAAATAACCAAGGGGATTAATATGAAATGGACCAATCACCCAATGATTGGTAGACATAATTACTTCTTCTTCTCTGAAAGGTATTATCTCCGCATCTTCATTTATTGGAGGCGGGTTCATTGTTGTACCAGAATATGTTCTTGATGCACCTAACTTTTTCACCATATATACACCGAATGAACCAGCATAAATTGCATCTAGGCCTGCTTCTTTGGGGAAATCTTCATATTGCTTTTCGTATTTGAAAGTGAAATCTGTTGTTTCAAAGATTTCGGGAATAAAACCTGTTTGTATATCTTGAATGATATCCGGAAACATATTCTTTATATAATTGTATACATCCAATGCCATTGGTTCTAACCAAGGCTTAGAGTATGTAAAACGCGCCATGTATACTGGTGTTATTTTTGTTTTTAACTTGTATTTTTGTATTAACTTTGCCAGCAAAACGGTCAACATACTACTGTCGGCACCACCACTGAATGACACATTTATCATTTCTGCGTTTGGATCAAAATGAACAGGGAACCCGTCAATCTCTAATATTTCAGGATACTTGGGGGATCCGGGAAAACCAGAAAATGCATCATCATATATTTTTATAAATTCATCACTCAAATACAGTTCTTTTAATTCCTGTAATGAAAATTCTACAGCCATTATTCTACATCCTTAAATATGTCTGCCATTTCTGGGAATGTCGCACTGAAACTTACATTACGTTGGCGATCACATAGAGCTAGGTACTCTTTCATTTCGGGAAGACGATTGCTCCAGTCCTCACTTTCCATAAACTGCAACATACCTTCAAGACGCTTTAGTCCATATCCTGCTTGTTCCCATTGTTCATAAGTCACTTTACCTTTGTGCCATTCTGGGACGCCTTTCTCCCAGTTTGCTTTCCACCAAGGATAAAATTCTTCATACTTCTTACGAGTTTCTGCCTTGAACCATTCTGGGAGTACTTTTACATTCAAATGCGGTGGGTGATATACAAAGTGATAGTTCACACCACCTGCGCCGAATGGCCACATGTTGATCTTCTTAAACCCTTGTTCAAGTTTCCACTTGATAAAGTCTGGTAGGTAGTAAATGTTCAATGCTTGTACTGCACACGCCACTGTGACCTCTACGTGATCCTCTGTGTTATCAAGTATTCTGAATACTTCTTCTGTGCGTTTCCACTCACTTGGGTAACGTATGTAGTCGTTCATTTCATGAATGCTATCTACTGAATAATGGAAACGTACAAGTTTAAAATGAGACCACAGTTCAAACAAGTCTTCACGCCATTCAACTGCGTTAGAGTTATAACGAAGTTCCAAGTTCTTTGCATGTCCTTGACGGATGCATTCTTCTAGAATTTCGTAGTGTTCTTCTATGATAAGTGCTTCTCCGCCAGCAAAGTATAGCTGTTGCATGTTAGGGATCTGTTCATAAAACTGTTCCCAAAATACTGGGTTCTGTTTATGCCAGTTGTAGGAACTACCGTTAGTAGAACCTTTATCTTTCCACTGCATTGTTTCTTTTAGCGATTCGTTCTTGACAAGTGGAAAAATCTTACTATGATCTTTAATCCAACCAGAACTATCATGCGGCGAACACATGACACATGCAAGCTGACATTTTGTACCGAAACGCAAATCAATATATGCAAGCTGTGGTGGTACACTTCCGTCTTCATCGGTATCTGCTACTAGTTGCTCAACATCTGTTCGTTGACTCCAATAGTGTGTTTCCCACATACGCTTAGAATTGTGACCTGCTGCTTCCTCTTTATAACATTTGATGCAGCTAGGAGGTTGCTCACCGTTTAGCATTTGCTTACGCACGTTTTTCATATAGGAACTATTCCAACTAGACTTAAAGTCACTAACGTTTAGGTTGTTAGGGCGACCTTCTTCGTCTTTAAGAATACCTACTTGTCCTCCATGTTCTTTATCATTTGTTGGACCCACACTACTTGCGTTAGCTGTACAACACACTCGCATTGATCCGTCAGGTCTTGTACTCAGATGCACCCATGGAAGAATACAGAATGTCGGAGATGGTAGATCCTCCATTCCGTTGATACCTTTATATTTTGTCATTAATATTCGCCTTTATTATATCTGCACTTATTTATTATTTAAATTGTGCTGCAAATGCATCAAACTCTTTACCACATTTTTGCGAACATACCATCGGCTTGCCTGCATGTGTATTTGGTTTGTTCCAAGATTCCTCTAGTCGATAAGAAAAATATTCATTGTTCATTACACCAGCAATGCCGTGTTTCTTTGCATCGAATACATCTTTGCCGCCACTTTGTTGAATTAGTTCCCACACTTGATTTTCACCCGGCTTCTGCCACCACTTATACATGTTACCTGCGACCCAACAGCACGGAAGAACCAACCCTTCTGCACTTAGATACATATTCTTCTCTGCTGCAACTTTACATGATATCTCAACATTGTCAAAGTATTTTTCCAAAGAACCATACTTTGATGTTAGTTCTTCAATCTTACCAATCTCTTTGTTTTGATACTTCACTTCTTTTGGTTTTGAAAGTAATTGCTTTTCTTCGCCCTTGCGATTAACTGCTTGGTGGGTGTCTTTACCTGCTACTCTCATAGTCGAAAAGAAACGACCTGTCTTCTTTGGAATAAACTTTTGAAACCCCATGGCTTCACTCATTGCTCTGGCTTTTTCTACTTGGTGTTCGTTATGTTCAAATATCAAATAATCCCAATGTGCTTTGCCGCCAGCATCTATAAACGCTTGTGCATTTTCAATCGCAATATCCCAGTTAACACCTTGACGATACATATGGTTAGTATCTCCCAAACCATCAAACGAAAACTTTACATAACTCCAGTTACCTAATACTTTTGCAAGTTCAGCCCACCATTCTGGTTTCTTTGCGCCGCCATTCGTATTCATACCAAGAGTCAATTCTTTCTTCTGTGAACGAAAGTAATCGAATACTTCAAGAGTATCGGTTGCTACAATAGGATCACCAAAGTTACCGCACATGTAAATACGATCAAGTTGTTGAACAAATTCTGGATGCATGATCTGCTTGATATCATCAAGTTTTAGTTCATGTAATCCCAAATTTGGATTGTCTGCGCCGCCGTTCTGATTTCTGTCACACATAGGACAAGTTGCCTGACATTTTTCTGTAATTTCTAAGTGTACTACGCGCACATCTTTGTATCCATTGTGTCCGTAAATCATTATTTTATTCCCATTACCATGAAGCGATTATATTTGGGGAGAGATAGTGTTCCACGATATAGTAACTTCGAAACGTTTAGTTTGTCTACCCACCGCTGTTCACTTTTGATTGTATTTACCACAGTGTGATCGTCATGTTCTACAAAGTTGTTGTTCTGCATAATCACACGCATACCTTTTGGAATATTATCCCACCATTCTTCAAAGTTCTCAACGTGTTCACAGGACGTATTGATTACACAAGTAACATCGTCTGCTTCAACCTCAGTCATATTGATTTCATAAGACTGTTCGGTGTGATACTTGTAATAAATTACATCGTGTATTTCATTCTTATACGTAAGTTCATGAATATCTTTTACGATTGCTTTGAACCTACTGCTAACTTCAACATACTCTTTATTCAACTGATCGGCTGGGTTCTCTGTGCTTGGATCAATATCAAAGCTGTATACTTTACCAAAGCGATTTGATATACGTTCAAACATCAACGCTGCTAGAACACCGTACCAACCTGCACAGACATATACCATCTTTCCCAAGTCCAAGTCTAGTTCTGCAACAGTATTAACAAGCCACAGTTTACTTTCAATCTGTCCTTGACTAAGAGCATCAGTAAGTGCAGGACCATCAAACTTACTGGTTAGTCGTCTGATACCAGATGGAATCAAGTATTGTCCCATAGTCACTTCGTCAATAGTTTCGTGTATCTTAGATTTCAATACAATGTTATGTCGCAACAATTCTATCTTTTCATTGTCTGGATCAATTGCTTCCATAAGTCTGAAAAGTAAATGTATGTTTGGACGTTCAATTGTTATGTTACGCAAATCGTTAATCAATTGTGCTTTTTCTTCTGAGGATGTAGCATCTGCTACTAGCTTAAACACACTTGACAGTTCGCTTGAGTTTATTGCACGTTCAAGTTCCCGTATAGTTGGGAACTTGTCACCGTATAACATTGCATAACGGTTGATTAGATCAGATGCATTCATATTTTATTTGTGACCTATTTTCATATAGTATTGCTTGTCACCGACAGTAAGAACACCAGTATAGATTTCAAACGACATTGGGAATTTTTTATTGAACGTTTGTGAATTCGGGAATGGGTTTGGTAAGCTAGGATCGGTTTCGCCTACTATAATAACTCTGCGCATGTCAGGCAACATGTTGTACCAATCCATCGGATGATGCAAATGGCTTACGTTTGTATTAATAATAGTACCGGGTATTTCACTAAATGGCGCGCTTAAAACACCGTTCTGTAATCTAGTAATAAAGATATGTTTAGCGTAATCGATATCATACATATCTTGTGTACTGGATTTAAACTTCCAGTCTGCTAATACTTCCCGTTGCATCATTTCATCTGCAATAAATTGACACGCACCGTTGATATCGAAGTTTCTGATAGTTTCGATGTTCATTTCAGCATCAAGCAACATTGCCGGCAGAATGCCGATACCACCACCTAGTACATAAACTGCACCAAGATATTTTCTTCCAAGTGTATGTCGCATTGTACTAACAACCCATGAGTATAGCTTTGCTTCGGATGTGTTTACAAAACTACTTACATCAAAGTTTGGATAGTTGTAAATCAAATCTTGCAAACGTTTAACAATAGTATCATTCTCTGCAAGCTGAATGTGTGCTAAAAATTCCATAGCATTTCTATAGCTGCCCAACTGTTGTTCAACGTTAATCTTAGAATAAGTGTTTGCCATTCTGACGTAATCATATGGTACAATGTTTTCACCGGCGTTATTCATTGCATTTTTTAGCATTAAAGTGTCATCGTTGACTACTTCTTCAACCGCTGGACCTGTAGTATATTCTATTTCATCTTGAAATGATGTGTCATCAAATGACGCATACAATTCTTCGTTAGATTTAATAGTCTTTTTATTTGCTCTTGCTGCGCGGCGTGCGCGAATATCACTTACCATTGTATTTTTCCTCAAATGTTGCTTTCAACCATTCAAAGTCGTTAATCTTTGATAGTTCATCTGGATTATCTGCATTTGCAATGCCAAACTTTCTACCATCACGTGCGCCGTTGATGGCGTCTTCACCGAATGGTCTGTCTGATCCGACGTTACACCAAATATCTAGACGCTCTTTGTTTTCATCAACTTTGCTTCGCTGAATAATACTTGACGCTAGTTTAGTACATTCACGGAATGCCGACTTCCATGTGTTAAAGGGATCTGTATTGAATGCAGTGTAGTTCGCTGCTGTTGGCATTGGTTTAAATTTTTCGCTGATAGACGTTGTAAAGTCGATATGCCAATCTGTTGCTTCACGTAAAAGTTTTGTTGGGAATAATTTTAGTCCACCATAACCATAGATCAAGTCGTTAATTGGGTTCTTAGACTTCCAAGTATGCACGATATCCTCGTCCCAAATCGTTGGCATGTATTCAATATTAAATTCATCTAACAGTATCGCGTCCGCATCAACAACATAGAACATACGTGTATCGGCTAACTCCGCTGCTTGTTTGTGTGCGTTAAAGATACCCTTTACACCGTGAACGCGTTTTGCATTTGGTACACGCTGTAATAGTTTCTCGTAATTAGCATCTGCAAAAGGTTCGTTGTAACTTAGGAACACAACATCATACGGAATATCCGCAGATGGTGGGGTCTTTGCTCTTACTGGACGCTTGTTTTTGAAATTCATCTTACGAATTTTGTCTGCGTCTGGTTTGAGTTCTTTGATTGCTTCTGCTGGTATAAGTTTCAATCCACCAAATTGATGTACGAATCCAGTGTATGGGTTTTCCTTTGGCCACATGTGGAAGTGTGATTTATGAAACTTGTCAATATAGAACGAGCGGTCAAAGTTCATGTCTTTAACTCTGACATCATTATCTATCGCCCAGAAATACCCCATAGGTGCTAGTTCTGCTGCTTTTAAGTATGCTGCTCCAACGTCAGTGGCGTCTATAATTTCAACAAAGTCATACTGCTTATAGTAATCAGTGTTCTCTTTGTATAGACCTTCATCAAAATAAAATACAGGATAGCCTACTGTTTTACTTGCAGGTTTATCAATGAATATCATATTTTTAAATCTATCAAAAGAGAAGTCGCGTTCTGATAACTCATAGATAGATAGATGTGGTCTGTGAACTAGATACACACCAGATGTACCTGTGGTCGTTTCGTTTGTAGATTCGTTTGCAAATGCAAATACGTTTTCGATATTGAATATATCAGGATAGTAGTCGAACTTGAAATCATCCAATAGTTCAACAATTGTGTCAACTACCCAATAGAATGTTTCACCTGCCGCTTGCACATATGCTTGATACGGATCACGAGTTTTAATAACTTTGATACGTGTCACTTCTGGTATCTTCATCATAATATCGTCTTTTAGTAAAAGATTATATTTGTTATATGCCTTGCTTGATAGAGCAAGACCGCCATAGCCAACACGCTCACCTTTGATATCTGCAAAAGACCAAATCTGAGTGGAGTCCATATCATATAGATCAGGAACTCCAATTTCATCGATTAGTTTATTGATATCTTGTACTGTATCTAGGTCTGGGTTGACCATCCAAAATCTGTGAGTTTTTGATTTAGATATACATTCCTCAACTGATCTGCCGTGTACGATATCAAATGGTTGCATTTCACCCATTACCATGTCCATGTCTTTCTGCAAATCCATATCATAGTTTTTAGGGATAAGACGCACACCGTTTCTTACAATCTTACCATTAGGTAGTTTTACATTAAAGTTATGAATCTTATCTCTGTCATAACTGAAAGGATAGAATTCATCAATTAAGTCTTGATAAGGTTCTACTTGTTCATCAATCATCCAAAACATTTCAGTGTCAACCGCATGTACAAGCATTGCATCCATTTCTGCAATTCTACCAACACGATGTTGCTCAAACGGTATGTCTTTCGACGCAGGATGTACATCATACACCCCATCCTTTTTGAAGTAAAACTTTTTGTACGCGGTTTCATCAAACATGTCACGTTGTGTCGGGAATAGACCAATGCCGTGATACTCTCTAGCATATCCGGTTACTGGATTTACTTTTTGCCATAGCGCAACTTTTTGATTTTCTTTATCTAATCCAAATTCGAAATTGTAACTGAAATCAAAATCTTCGTTCACATCTGTATCAGGATATACAAGATAGTAGAAATCAGTACGCGCTACCGCACGACACTTTTCATGAACCTGCATAATGTTTTCACCCATGACAATATTGATATTATCATGTCGTGCTTTTAGTTTCTTTAAGTTCTCGTTACCAAAGTTACGTTTCCAATAGAAAATATCATACGTCTCTTTTGTTGGAGAATATGTTAAAGTTTTTTCATGTAGTTTAAATTCGTCGCGCATATAGTATGCATCTTCTACATACTCTCTGCCTTTGTTTAGAACATCAAGACGGTTGAAAAGTTTTACACCTACTACTTGCTTGAACATATCACGTTCATCTGCATTCCAAAGCTGCGTATACATTTCATCGTATTCGGTCGCAGTGTAACTAAAATCAAAGTCGTCGCCTGGTACTACCTCTGGATCAATAACCCAAAAGTGTTTAGTATTCACAAGTGACGCAATCTTCATCACGGCGTCAACAATCTTTGGATTGCTCATGTCTTCAAGATTGATTTTTACTAGTTTGAAGTTTGGGTAATCCCCAGAAACGCGGTCGAAACGATCATTCGTCTCTCTATCGTTTTTGTATGTTAGGTAAAATCCGTCGTAGGCCATAGTTGTCCTTATAGTTTCATTTTCTTGTATTATAACAGATTATTCGTCGGATGTAAAGACTGAAATGCCATAGTGCTTCGCAAAATCTTCTGCGTCTTGTTCGTCATTGACTATCGGCATTCCTTTGATATTCAGTGATGTATTGACTAGGATAGGACATCCTGTCGCTTCGTAGAACTTCGTTAGCAGTTCATACAGACCCGGATGTTGCTCACGATTGACGGTCTGTACGCGTGATGTTCCATCTTTGTGTATGATTGCTGGGAACAGTTCTGGGAATCTACATGTTGCAACAAACTGCATATATGGTGATTCGTTTATGTGTCGTGGCATATCAAAGTATTCGTGAACATGTTCTTCTAGAATCATTGGAGCAAAAGGACGGAACTTTTGTCTACGTTTGATTTCATTCATACGATCTTTAATATCGTCCCCGCGTGGATCTGCCGTAAGAGTGCGGTTACCTAGCGCACGTGGACCAAACTCTGCACGACCATTTGCGATACCAATAATCTCTCCGCGTAGCAATGCTTCTAAACTTTTCTGTACAGGATATAGACCTTTAATCTCATGTCCTAGATAAGGAGTTTCCCACTTGATTCTATCATCAAAGTATTGTTGTGACGCACCGATACAACTACCAGCATCTCCCGGATTTGGCATGATCCACACATTATCATATTGATATGTGATCTTTGAGTTTGCGCTACAGTTTAGCGCACAGCCGCCCATCATCACAAGATTTCTGCTTGGAATGTTTCTAACACACCATGCAATGATGTTCTTTAATAGATATTCGTACACTGCTTGTGTACCAGCAGCAATGTCGAACAAGTCTTGCTCACTCGTTAACTCTGGCTTCCACCACAAACACCCACGATGAAGATTGTGTTTGAAGTATGTTTCCGGTGAGTATCCTATACCCTCAACAAGTATGAATTCGTCTACAATTTCTTTGAAGAACCTACGGCTATCCCCATACGCTGCCATACCCATAAGAATGTATTCATCTTCTTGTGGTTTCAATCCCAAACGCTGTGTCATTGCACTATACCAAAGACCAATTGAATGTGGATATTCTTGAGAGAAAATCTTAGTCATACGCTCACCCTCGGCATGCCATATAGTAAGAGTTTCAAACTCACCTATTGAATCTATCACAACAACACATGCATCATCGAAATCACTCGTATAGTAACCACTTGCGGCGTGAGTGTAGTGGTGATCTTGATAGTCTATCTTGATACCATTCAACTGCGGGAAGTTTTTATTTAAATACCATTTAGGCCACTCACTTCCTGCGAATGCAAGTTCGTATTGTCCAGCTAGAAACTGACGGTACTTCTTCTTTAATGGTCGCTCAAACCAAGCAATACGGTCTGGCTTACCATATGACAACGCTTCATTGATGATACCATCGTTTAACAATGCATCATTCTTGATCTTACTGTAGCGTTCACTGTGTGATGCAAATAGTATCTTACCATCTTCAATCACTGAAACGGCTGCGTCATGATTCAACGCGCCAGAAATACCTAATATTCTCATTCGTTTCTCTTATTTGTAGATAAATGGATCACGCTTTCGTAGTTCTTCAATACGCGCCTTTAGTGCTTTTTTTCGTTTATATTCTGTATATGGGTATGTGATAATTTCCCATATTTTATTCAATAGTTTCATTACTATTCTCCTTAATTATAGAGTAGTCCATACTTAGTTTTTTTCTAAATCTATTATTCCCTGAAACCAAGCATTGTGTATTACATCTTTTAATTCTAAAACGTCTACGTCTTTTGGATGATACGGTCTTACGATATCACACCATATACCTTGGTCATGTCCTGCCACTGCTGTTTTAATATTGTTCCTACTTAGCATTAGTGCAAAATAACCTTCTGCATCTGGACTATGTTTGTCATATTGAATACGCTCTAATAGTACATCACTGTAAGACTTATAAAATGTATCAAGTAAATGTAAATCTTTCCATTTTAACGCAAACCAAGTTTCTCCAGTTCGCTCAGGCATATAATTCATTGACACATTGTCCAAACTATTTAATCTATCAAGTGCCTCTTTGGCACACTCATCTTTTACATGCCATGGTACCATCATACCGTCAAAATTTTCTAATTGTGCTGACAGGAATTCACTCATATCCGTATTACCAACTAAATCCCATCTCCATTTGACTACTATATCATACTGTTTAGAACTTTTTTTAAGTTCTGATAACGCATACTTCAAACTTAAAAACTGGGACATAAGCGATATATAATACGGCGAACATCCTTCTGGTATGTGTTGCTGTATATTGCTATAGTCGTCTATCAATTCATTGTAACTAGTTAATGCCATACCTTTTACAAATTTATAATTTTCAACTAAATGTACATTGTTGTTAACTTTAATATGTTTTTTCCACAACTCCGGTGACGCATTCATAGGTTCTTTTGTATTTTTAGTTACGTGTTCTTCAATAATATCAGATAGTTTTATTGGAGAAACGTCATCGCTCCAAGTATGACCATAGAAATCTGCTCCCGGGAAGCATTCGCGTATACGGCCTGCCACATCAACTAATATTCTACCAGTGAGTAGGACCGCAATACGCATTACATGTTCCGTGTGTTTTCGATATCATCGAATATGATCTTTGCCCACTCACTGTGTGCTTGTTCATTTGGATGCATGTATCGTTCATCGCCTTCTTGGTCAAAGAACAGTTCGTTGTCGTGCATGTATGTAAAGAATGTCTGCTGTTCATATATATGTGTCATATCTAATTGTGCAAGTACCGGACCCATGTCCGCTTGCTCACAAAGTTCTGTAAACTTAGTAGGTTCAAGAAGATTTGGAGTCAAGTTCAAACTATTGAATATAACATACTCTAGATCATTCTGTTTGCAGAAGTTTTGTATCTGTACCACATGCATCAAGTATGTATGAAAGTCATAAACTGGTGACCAGAAATGTTTCATGTATAGAGTGTTAAACAAATCTAAATCTCTGTTTGTTTGTTCATCTAACATAATGTTACCATGATACTCATGTGCAGGAATATTGTGAATTAGAATATTCTTTTCCTTTATAAAATGTTCGCGTCTACTGGGTGCAGTTAGCCCAATAGCAACAAATGGCTTCTTACCATTCTGTATAAGTTCACTAACTGTCGTGATCGTATTGCGTACAATGTATTGATTTGACACGCCTCGTTGTGCTTCCGTGACTGTTTCTGTTCTATCGAAACCTAACAACTCTGCTAGTTCAAAAGGCCATGCTTTATCTTTTAGTGCAAGACCTGTACCGTATGTAAAACTGCATCCATTTGCGTATAACATAGTAACTCCTATTAACTTCTAACTTTATTTATCTACTTGACAATCGCACGAATGTTCATATATCAAGGACGGTCGTCGCTCTCATTATGTTGAACATATGGAAAAGCAACGTGTGTGGGACATTATGAGTGGAAAGTTGGAAGATAAAGTACCAGAAGATCCACCATTTTAATAGTTGACAGTTAAAACGAATCACTATATAACTGTCTTGTAATCAAGAGAGAGTTAAACATGTGGGAACTCCGCGCACAATACAATCGTCTAAATGCCGAGAACCCAAGTGGGGTTCTTGAGTGGAGTTCTGTATTTGTTGACACTCAGGACCAAGCTGACAGTTGGTGGCGTTGCCGGACTAGCAGCAAATGCAAAGGTCGTGTAAGCACTATGTTCGATCCAGATGGCAATGTTGTCAAGGTAGCATTCGATTAATTCTTGACAATACAACGAATCATGCTATATTAATAGAGTAGTCAGAGAGAGGACACACTATGCAGGACTTTAAAGAATACGCAAAAGACTTCAGCGACGCCAGTCGTCAAGTATACGGCTCACATGCATACGCTGCAGGCTACTTTGAAAGCACGATGGCGGACATGTTCCGTTCGCTCACTGTGGCAGATCAGCAACGCTTCACTCGTATGATGCAGGAAGCGGCAAACAAAATGGTTGACGAATGTGTTGCTGCTGGCGGTAAGCGCGATGAAATTAAACTCTGCACTCTTGGTTCTTCTTATGTAGAAAAGATTGCAAATGGTGAAAGTATTGGTTTTTAATTCTTGACAATCACACGAATCATGCTATATTAATACTGTAGTCAAGAGAAGGAGACTCACAATGGCTAAAGTTGCTCGTAAGACTGTTGAAGTTGGCAAAATTCTGCGTATGGCAAACTCGTTCCTCGCTGCTGAAAACACCACTGCTGATGAACGCGAAGGTGTTTGTGCGCTGATGGAAGCTATTCTGTTTGAAACTGGTAACTATCGTGGTTATCGCTATCTCGACACCGATCAAATTGAAGGCAACGGTTCTCGTCGCTTCTACTTCCCTTCGGGGAAGATTGTTGACGATCACGATGCTGATCTCCGTAACATTAACAAAATTCGGGTGTAATCATGAATCTTTCGAATGTTCGTGACCTTGTTATTATCGCTGCTGTTACGTTTGTAACTGTTACATCTGCTGTATTCGTAACTGATCCGGTTCGCGTAGGACAGTGGTTAGCAATTGTTCAAATAGAACGTGACACTATTCTTGGTTCATATTATGAAGATATCTACTATCTTGAATGTGAAGTAAATAAGACAATAGATTGCGAGTAAAACAATGAGTATGGATCATATCCCAGGAGAACGCGGCGTTAAGTATTTTGGACGCTTTGATACTTGTTTAGATAGTTACCACTATACTGAACTGCAAGATTTTAAAGAAAAAAAGCATCCGAAAGAAGTGGCTCTTGCCGCCGCTTTGTTGGCAATAGATTTCAATGATGGTGAATATATCAAAGCCACAAGTCCGGTAAATGAATATATCACACACATGAATATAGACGGGACTGAAAGTACTCGCTATCTTATGAAACGCGATTCTAATCGTAGTATCACAATTGCTGCACTGCTGTCATTCCCTGGTCAAATCAGTGAAAAACTAATCGAACAGGCGCGTGATATTATTGCACGGCTCGAACTTGAATTCATGTTCAAAGTTTTGAGTGATAATATGAATGAGTTTGAGCGCGGTGTTCATGGTTTCATCGCAAAAGACGAAGTAAGTTATTCAGATATCGGAATCGTCGCATACGTGCCATTCTATGATAAGCGCGAAGAAGAATCAAAATCGCTTCGGGATCGTAGCGCACTGAGCGCACACATCGGCGCCGCTGGTGGTGTAATCGACACTGAGATTGAAATTATCAACAAACGTAAATCAGAACAATACGGAGGCTATAATGTATCTGCTATCACTATTGACGGCAATCGTGTTTCTTTCTTTACTTCCAAAGAATCAATTGCAAACCACACTGGCGTATTCAAAATCAACGCGAAAGTAAAGAGTTTCGAAACAGTATGGCGCGAACCTGATATCAAAGAAACTCGTTTGAACTACGTAAAGTTTGCATAAATAAGTTCGTATATAATATAGGACTTATTATGGCAGACAGAAATTTCCAAATAAAACATAAACACGCATGTCCACTTCCATTCCATCATCTGGCTATTAGACCAGATGGTGGGATTTTTCCATGTTGTTATTTCAGACAAGAAGAAGTACCAGAAGATTTAAGAATTGATCACCCTGATCCATTCAATCACCCTTTCATGGTTGATCTTCGTGAAAAGATGCGCAACGATGAAGCGCACCCAGGTTGTGCAAGCTGTTATCGCGACGAAGAAATTTCTGGTAGCAGTATGCGTACTGACATTTCATCTCCTTTCATTAACTTTGGTATTCCTGATGCTGCTGAATTTGCAGAAAATTCAAACAGAGATTATCACTATCTAACAAACATCGACCTTGCACTGAGTAACGTATGCAATAACAGATGTCGTATGTGCGGACCTGAATTAAGTACAAACTGGTACGCAGATGCTAAAAAGCTAGGATGGGGCGGCGAACCAAGACGTGGTGTTGTCGCAAAGAATAGTATCATTGAAGACTACGATTTAAGTAATCTAAAGTTTATCAAAATGATCGGCGGCGAACCTCTGATGGAGCAAGAGAAATTCATTAGTGTTCTAAAGAAATGTAATCTACCTGAATTAAAGATACTTATTGCAACAAATACCACAACTACCCCAAACGAAGAATTGACCGGTCTACTAAATCAATGCAAAGAAGTCAACGTGCAATTGAGTGTAGACAGTTATGGTAAGTTGAACGATTTTCTACGCAAAGGTAGTTCTTGGCAGAGAGTAGAGGAAGTAGTTGATTGGTTCTTGGAGTGGGAAAAAACTCGCAAAGCAACTAAGAGCAAAACCACTATCAGTTTCCATAGTGTTGCATCTATCTACAACTGTAATTCGTTCCACGAGTTGATTGATTATTCACTACAAAAGGGAATGCGCTGGACACATTATGTTATGGCGGATGGTCCTGATTGGATGCTACCTAGAAATCTACCAGACGAAGTTAAAAAAGAAGTAGCAGAATATTTAAATTCTATATCAGACAACTACCCAGGTTATTCTATATTCAAGTGGATGCTGAACGAATTAAATGAGACAGGCGACTTTAAACATTTTGTCAACACCGATGCCGCAGTGAATAGAATACGAAATGAGCATTGGGGTGAATTCAACCCATGGCTATGGGAACGTACAAAACCATTTGTTGAGGTGAATAATGAGTAAAGTAGTTTTAGTGACTGGTGGGTTTGACCCACTGCATTCAGGACATATCGAATATTTCAAAGCTGCCAAAGAGTTGGGAGACCATCTAATTGTAGGTGTGAATAGTGACGCTTGGCTTACTCGAAAAAAGGGTAGACCATTTATGTCGTTTGAGGAACGTGCAAATATTATCAAACACTTAGAAATGGTTGATGAAGTTATAGGGTTCAACGACGATGATGGCACTGCATGTGCCGCTATTATGCAAGTTCTATCAACTAAAGGATCTAAGTGGAAAGTAGTCTTTGCAAATGGCGGAGACCGCGTTAACACAAACGTACCAGAGTTTAAAACATTTCACGATAATAAAGATGTTGAATTTGCTTGGAAAGTAGGCGGTTCACGAAAGATGAATAGTTCGTCTTGGATACTTGAAAACTGGAGTAAACCAAAGACCGAACGTGCATGGGGCATTTATACCGTTCTACATAAAGGTCCCGGTTGGCAAGTAAAAGAACTAGAATTTGAAGCAGGTAAATCTTTGAGTGATCAGCGCCATTTTAATCGTAGTGAACACTGGCATGTTATTGAAGGCGTCATTGAAATAACAGTAGAAGATGATGAAGGCAAACAAACATTTATTGTTCCACAAGGAAACAGTTTTGATATACCTGCATTATGCTGGCACAAAGCAGTAAATGTTGGAGAAACTCCTGCTAAAGTAATTGAAGTTTGGATGGGAGATAAACTAACAGAAGACGATATTGAACGCAGAGATTAACTATTTGGATATGCGGATTTTAATATAGATTCTAATTCTGCAATTGCTTTATCTGTGTGTTTGATATAACCTAACACTTCTCTTGGGTTTTCAAAAAAATAAATCATACGCTGGCGATTATGTTCTAGAATTGGAAGCATCTTTTTGTATGCTTCTTTTCTTTTTTCTTCGGTATTATATGTTTCTGCTATATAATCTAATGTATTCAAAAATTTTTTATTACGTTCTATATGATCAGTCTCAGCGTCAAATGATTCGTCCCAAAAATCTGAAAATGTTTTAAATCCCAAATAATGTAACAACTCATAAATTCCAGAGGTTGATGAAATAATAAAAGGTAAACCAAGTGTTATAGGTGTAACTGTTTTTTCTGTAACCCAAACATTATTATCCTCAAAAAATACAGTTTCACTAATAACATCAACAAATACGTCTTTCATTTTTTCTTGTAAATCGGTTATTACAAACTGTTGATAGGTTTTATTTAAATTGTCAATATTTTGATTTACTTTTACCATATCATGATTTGTGTGTTGATCAATGTCATAATCATCAAATATATCATTTAATGCTTTTTGTATTTCTGAACTATGACAATATGCAACACTATCATTTTTATAGTTTTTAATTATATGATAGTATATTTTTACCCTATCATATGCATTTCTGGTAATAAAACATCCGAATATTTTTTTAAAACTTTTTTCTGTTGGTATTATACTATAATCTTTATCAACAAAATATTTAGGGTATTTGCCTGCAAGATAAACAAAGGTGAATACAATATCGTGAAGTCTTATAACGTTATTAACTCTATATGTATCAAGTGAATGGTTAAAACTTGAATGAATTAATATAACTCTATTAAAAATATCCGGTATTTTATCTGTATATTCATTTAAAATATCTCTTATAAATTGAGTATTTTCTTCTAATGTAAAACCTTCACATGTTTGAAAAACTATAGGTCTTTCAAATATTTTACCTGTTCTTATCTCTCTATTTAATTCACTGGTAATCTTTAATTTGTATTTTTCCATAAAATCTTGAAAAAATTTATTATATGGCATGTGTACATATTCTAGGTCACCATTACCCCCGGCGTATATATAAATTGCTGTAGGTCTGGCGACATATTCATCAATATTAATTCTATCCCAAAAATAATTCCAATTATTATTTTTTAGGTTATCAATTAGTTTATCAATTTGAAAAATCATTAATTCTGTCTCGAATTTCCATAATGATAAACAGTAATGCCATCCACTTTTTCGAATTTACGCCATGGGTCAATGACAATTGAACCTTGTGGAATTTCACAATACAATTTATCTTCGTGCGTATTTCCAGTATATTCATATGTAGTTGACGCACTGTGAGCCATTAAAAATACAGCTGGTCCAGAAGGAATAACAGTATCACCTGTCAATGGATCAACATAATAATGATGAATGCCCCTTTCATCTAGATAGCTGCCGATTAACATAGAATAGCTGCCCTCGACATATGGGACATTTGGCTTGTATGCTTTGCCGTGAATAACAACTGGCAGTGAATGCTTTGTTGCATAATATGCAAGACGCTTTGCAATATTCTTTGCTTGAATTTCACGTGCGCCCATAATCGAATCAAATAAATCATAGCCTAGATTTAATTCACTTGCCATATATCGTAGTGCAATATTATCACGTGGGTGACAACCGCCGCCATCTCCCATACCGGCTTTCATATACTGTGGTCCCATAATACGCATTGTTGATTGTGCTAGTGCATCAGTAACTACGTCAACATTAATATTACCTTGCGCCTCTGCAACATCTTGAATCATATTAACAAGACCGATTTTAGCGGAAATAAATGTATTGTAAAATACTTTAATTGCTTCGCATTCGTCCCAAGTACCTACTACATAGCGAGGATCATTTTCCATAATTGTACGATAGAAATCAGTTAATTCACGCGCATCACCATTAGCATCGCCATCTTGCGTACCGATCATAACCATCTCTGGATTTACCATATCCCATGCAACCGAACCCATCGCAATTAAATATGGGTTATAAACAAATCGTGGGTTAGTAATATGTTTAATAAATTCACGGCGAGTTGTTCCCGGCAAAACTGTACTAATTAATACTAGTAATTGACTAGAATTCATATGTTTGTTTGCTTCAATGATACATTCTCGCACAATAGAATAATCAAAGTCTTTTGGCTCTAAATGTGCAGTTGGAGCATTGCCATCGTAAAGAGGATCATGTGGTGTAGGTACTGCAATAAACACAATATCACGATCATGTACAAGTTCTTCAATTGAATTCACCACTGTGATATGTTCACTGCTACGTGGTGCTACATCGTAACCTTTCGTATCATGTCCCTTACGTGCAACCGTTTCTGCACAGGGCATGCCTAGTTTACCAACGCCAATAAATCCAATTTTACTCATTCAATACTCTCCGTTATTTTAAGTTTTTTTCTTATTTCTATTTATTAGTTCTTCTTGTCGCGCATTACACCATTCTACAGTTTCCTCTGACATAGTTAACCCGCAATAATCATAAATTTTAATAGCATGATTTAAATGACATAATATATCTGGGTGCGCATCTGCACTAGTACCGCCAAATTTAGAATTATTTGAAACATCAAATAAATGTTTTTCTGGTAATGCAGAAACCAATGTAGAAAAACTTTTCAAAGCATCGGCGTAATCATCTATTTCATAATCAGTCATGTGAGACTGAAACACAATTGGAAATGCACGATTGCTACTAATTATCGCACCAGCATTCTTTGCAGTATCATTATATGTGTTCCAATAACGTTTAATAAATTCACCCGAATAATGTGGGTTATTAAAGATGTGACCACGTACCAACCAATCCCCTCGCGGATTAACACGATCTTCTCTCCACCAGCTAGTCCAATTTACTAATATTAAATCGTCAGAACTCAAACCATGTTCTATATCTGCTTCTAACATACGATGTGCAATTAAACTATTACCACAACCACTTAATCCATAATTATAGTACGGTATACCCAAATCTCGCCCTATAATATCAGCCCATGTTTCCCAATAATATTCTGTATAAGAACATCCAAATGTAAACAGTCTACGCCAACGCATTTAATTCTCCCAATAACATACGCATACTATTACTACATCCCGGTACCGATAATCGTGTATACTCAACCCCATCTATCAATACTGGCCGCGTAATAAATCTATCACTAAAACTAAATCCCAAATGCACAAAGTTAGTCTTACCCACTATATAGGGAATACCACGCAATCTACACGTATGCTCAATACTAGCTCTGTGTGTAATAACGGATAATATATAACTATCGAATTCACTTCTATAATCATTCACTATAGATAACCACACAACAGCCGGAGCACTAATAACATTCATACTACTCACACGGGATAATAAATCCCTATTCAATTCACTACTAATAGTATACCCAATACGTATACCGGCGCTCCCATATCCCTTACTAAGAGTACGTATAACAATACAACTATCACTCGCTATAGCACTCCACTCTAAACTGCTAGTAGCGGCAAACTCTATATAGGCTTCATCTATAACTAATAAACAATTAAATCCCTCACATACGGAAATTAAATGAATTAATTCGGAATAACTATATAACTCTCCGTAGGGAGTACCGGGATTAGACAGTATCACTATAGAGGTATTAGAATTAATAGAATTAATTAAAATATCGAAAGGCCTTTTAGGCCAGTCGGCCACCGTGTCTATACCCTTTTTTATACTTGTAGAAACCCCATCTAACCATTTAGGCCACACGGCCACCGTGTTTGGAATACTTTTAACCGTTAAACCATGCATAACAGCGTATACGGAATACATGGGAAAGCATGGGTCCATCATAATACATTCACTATTCGGTATACCGTATACTGTAAAGATATCCCGTATAGCACGATCGGATCCTTCATATAGAGTTAAATGTTTCTTATTATGTCCACAAAAACGTGATAGTTCACTATATCCACTATCTGTATTCGGATAATAACTCACCGTATGGGTATCTAAACGACTGTAGAACGCACTCATCAACTCATCTGAGAATGGGACATCCCGTTCACTTGCATGTAACCGTACGCGATCCACTGGACTATAGGGAGCCCTATGACGTTCTACGTTTAGAATATGTGGATTTATTTTAGGCACGATGGATACCCAGTTCTTTCAGTATAGGGACCAATTCTTTATATGAACAGTTAGCACAGTGTTCAGTTGGCTTATTAGTGGCACACCCATGTTTAACTCTCATGAATTCTAGATCACCATGAATATTCTCTATAGTATCCGAAAATATATTCCCAAATTCTTTCGCACCAGTATTCATACAACATGCTAGAACTCTACCCTCTACAGTAGTGTATAAACCGTTCTTTACCCAGAAGCATTGATCATAATCCCATTCACTTTTACCCTGTATAGCGGAATCCCAACCTTTTAGATATTCTAGTTGTTCTGGGGTATACCCGCCCGTCATGTTTTTATCTTGACTCCAGTCTTGTGCTATGTTAAGACGTAATTCAGCTAGATTATATTTTAATACGATGTCATGATATACTGGTTCAATATCATCTACATTGCCTGGATTTACTACATAATTAACCACTATACGACAATTGTGTCTATCTACTGTAGATAATTCATCTAAGAACTTTATTAGTTTATTCCACTTGCTTGGTGGACGGAATCGTTCATATGTTTCTTGATACCCATCTATAGATAGATATAACATATCAATATGCTTTAGGGAGTTGACGAACCATGGTGCTTGTGATAGGGTATATTGACAGTTAGTAGCGGAGATTAAGAATGATTCGGGAAAGTATTCCTTAAATGTACTAGTAATCTTATCGAATTGTGGATGCATGAATGGTTCCCCCATACCCATTAGTTTGGCTGTATGTATAGGATGATCCTTAAGCCTTTCCATTAATCTTGTAAACCGTTGTAATGGCATGTGTTGTAGTGGCCCTATAACCTCATGTCTATTGCAGAATGAGCATTGTAGGTTACAGTGATTGGTGGTTTCTATATAAGCATATTCGATCATAACCATATTTATAAATATTATTATGAAGAAACGTATAGCTGTAGTATTTGTTGGACTGTGTAATGCACGTAGTGAGAACTATGATGCACTGTATGGAGCGTTTGATGAATTGCGTAGACGTGGCGTGGCGGTTGATTATTACTTGCATTTGTGGAATGATCATAGTAAATTCCCTAGGGTTTGGGATGGTGGTACAGTATTCAAGTCTCTGTCGTTAACAGAGCATTTACCAGACGAATCACCAGAATTACAAGAGCGCACCGTAACTGCGCTAAGGCCTTATACTAAAGGTATAGTTCGCAGTTCGTTTAGTGATATGCATAGCGCAGAAGGATTTGACGAAGACCGCGATCATTTCATACCTTATGTAAACTTAACTGCACAGTTTTGGGGATTACAACGTGTACTACATGAATATGATCTTGCAAATTACGATATGATAGTCAGATGGCGTTATGATCTGTTGATTAACTATAAAGCATTCGCAGATTTAGTTGTAGAACATTTACAAGATACCCCAACATCATTTATCGCAAAGGCACAACAGTTCTTCTTTAAAAAGACTTCACCACCTGCAATACTCTGTGATATACCATATCAGATAGGTGGATTACTAATTGATGGTAATAATGATCGTTGGTTTGGATTTAATTCATCTGCAATACCGTTATTCAAGACTGTTCATACCGATGTATATGCTGCAACTCGTACAGGCGATAGTCGCGGTATATACTTAGAAGCAGCATTTCTACAGTACATCGCACAAAACAATTTGCATAGATTAGTCACAGAATGCGACAAAATTGCTGGTTTAATTTCAGATAACTTTGTAAGACCCAATGTCAGTGTGCGGGGTGATTTCTTTGAACTAAATGATGGCGAACTAGATGAATACTTGCGACTGTTTAGACAAGACATACCACCAGATCATAGTATATCTAATGAAGGCTATGGTGGTTAACGTTCTTGTACAGCTTTCCAGTAATCGTCATCATCACGTGGTGAGTTAATAGCTATAGCACTAGGCCATGGGTTAGATGCACTCACATCATTGATTAACATACGTGGGGCATGTGGTAGATCGTATAGTATTCTATAATCTTTAAACCCGGCCGCACCTAATGCAGCCTCAGTTATGCCAGCAGCGCCACTAGGTCTGGCGGTAGTGAACACTATATGCGCACCGTTCTCTTGCTTACCCAATAAGAATGACACTGCCTGTGGCTTTAGTTTAGGTTCTATAGAATAGTTGTTCTCAAAGTATCGTGATTGATTATAGAATACTACTCCATCAAGGTCACAGAATATAGTGGCATGACGTTTCTGATTCTCTATAAATGATTCGTATGTACCACAATCTAAGTAGTTTATAGCACGAACCCCACCGAATATGCAACCGTTTTCCATCATTGTTTTGATAACATGTGATATGAATAGTTCAGAATCTTTACCTTGACGTTCTACTAACAGTTCATAGTGATGTCTATACCCATATGAACTATGAAACCCATAACCTCCCACACATACGTTGTCACTAATCAATCGCTTCTCTACAATGTTTGAAAGCAGTTCTTCGTGTAGTGTAACAAAACTCTTAGCAGCAATGTTAGTTAGAGTAGGATAATCATTTAGGTCTACGTGCGCTACAAAGTTACGATTAACGGCAGGTAGTTTAATATTAAACAAACTATCACAGTCCTGCACATAGAACGGTGTGTCATCCCACGCTTTAACAGTCTCATATATAGTTTCAGCAGGACCATTAGTATAGTGTTCAACTATATGCACACTTACTAGTTTCCCCCATATTCTTTCTATAATATCTATTACACGATACTGTTCTTCGTGTTCACGATTTATTACAACAGTTACCGGATAATCTTCTATCCAATTGCGTACTACATGTTGTAGCATCAATTCTCCGTCTGGCATTGTTAACAAATATTTAGGTCTAGTATTAGGGAATCTACTACTGCGTCCAGCGCATGGCACAATTACTCGCATCGTTTTATTTCTCTCATTATGAACTCATGTTCTGCTCCACTCACATAGGGGAGTATACGACTTAACTGAAATCTGTAAAGATCATCACGGAACATTCCCGGAAATGCACAGTCTAGATGTCGCTTGATATAGTTTAAGTTCATCTTAACAGTTACATTGGGGGTATGATTACGTGCGAACCACAGCCCATCTAAGTCTTGTCGTAGTTTATTTACATCAAAGTATATGGAATCTAATTCAGTATAGTTATAGTCTATGAAATATATTTTACCTTCATAACATAAAAGGTTGTCAATTGTCAAATCACCGTGTATATTGTATTTGGGGAAGACTGGATTGGTGATTCGCGCCTGGTATCCGGTACTCGACTCTTTAGCAGCAATCTCAGCACTATAATCATAGGGAGTAGACTTTGCGAGACAATCACTTATATAGTCACGCAATATCCCAACAGTACGGTCTAGTTCACTCTTGTTCATAGTATAGATGTGCTTACGCATAGGGATACCAGGTATATACTCTAGTGTAATAGAACTATCAGTATATTCATATACCACTGGTGTTGGTAGCGGTGAGTTACGCATCAACTCTACCACCTTCTCAGCATTCCGTACATTAGTTTTGTGTATAGCAGTACCGTTCCCATATGCGATTAATGCAACTGTAGAACCACTGCGTCCAGTCTTAAATTCATGTATCATTATCCATATTTAGTACTAAATACATATATGAAAAAGATTGCTGTATTAATGACTGGTAGAACTCGCACGATTGCTGACACCGCACCTCGTATTGTAGAACAATTCAAGGGGTTGGGCAACAGTGGATATGATGTGGATTTCTTTTGTCATCAAACCGCTGATGATATCGTAATAGATGATAACGAAGAATGGGCATCAATCAGATCAAACTTAAAGACCGGCAATATACCATCAAATTGGTTACGGGAACGCATTAAACCTGTACCACTAACTGATGTAAGTGTACTACAACCTAGATACTCAACTGTAACTTCATATCATGAGTTAATAGATTTGTACGAAACTCATTATAATAATTGGGGTAAAAACCGTGACCTTATGGGTATCGGTTATCTCTCACAAGCATACTCCGTAAGTCACGCAAGTAAAGCTATGTTAGAGTATGCAACCAGTACTGGTACAAGTTATAGTCATGTCGTTAAATGGCGTTACGATCTAGTACCCGAGTTTCATACTAGAAAGAATGTAGACCCATTTGGCCATATCAACCGTAGGCAAATTTACTTCAATGGTGTATTTGAAAACACCGCTGTGAATGATACATGGTTTGTTGCGCGTTACGCTACTGCATCTTGGGCATTCCCTATGATAGGGGATCATTACTTAGATCAGATGTTAAAACGTTTCAGCACACCACGCATAGACGATTCATTGTTCGAAGAAACATTACATGATGTTGTAGTACATGGTTTAAAGTGTAAACCGTTACCACCACAACATGGGCAGTTTACACTACACTCCGCTATATATCGTGATGGATGTACCCCTGATATGACTGTAGAAGAAATACTAGACTACAATCAAAATGTATGGGTTAATCAAGGTTGGGAACGTCTTGTGTTAAACAATCGCGGTGTACAACTTTACTAAAGCGCATAGGGCATGAACTCTGGGAATACAGTATAGAAACTCTCACCGCGTATAGCATCTAACGCTACATTCTTATGACAGAACTTAAACCAACCCTTTTCACTACCATCTAACGCACGTACTAACCCAAGTAATCCACTACTAGTTCTACCATTATCATCACGTTCTAGTATACCCCACCGCTCGATATATTCCCCAATACGATCTTTAGCAATGTTACGCAAACCTTCTGGCAGCACTTGTAAACGATGATGTTCAGGGAATAGCAACATATTCACATCTATCTGTAGAGGATCAACCCATCCACGTGTAATCCAATCATCCCAAAATTCAGTTATAGTCATCACATTATAAGCACTTACTGTCGAACTAATCATAAACTTTACATGTGGGACTTCACGTATCATACGTTCACGGTTAGCACAGATGTCAGCCCATACTGTACCCTTACGCATATACTCAGCGCGATTACCTTTAGCATCTAGTGAGGCACCTACTGTAATATCACTAAACTGCCGCCATAACTCTATAACATCATGGCTCTTGTATGTCAAGCGAGAAAAGTTAGTATTGTATGCTATAGGTATATCTGTTTTACCTATCGAAATCAAATGCTCTAGGATCTTATAGTGTTCATCCATAATCAGCGGCTCACCACCAGCAAAGTATATACGTTCTACACTGCCTATCCATGGTTCTACATCCTCCCAGAATTCTGCTAGTGTAGGCTTTATCTTTAATATCTTAGGTTGATCTGCACGATATCTACCAGTCTTTACAGCATCATCTACCCATCCACTGGATAGTTCAGGGCCACATGTACGACAACGCATGTTACATATATTAGAGAAGCGTATATCTAGATAAGCCATATGTATATCATCTAAGCTACCATCTGGGTATGTTAAGTCTACTCTATCATAATGATGTGCATAGTCATTATTCATATTCTGTCTCATACTACGTATACCATTAGCTTCGTGTTCATAACAACGTGTACACCCACTCGTAGGCTTACCACTCATTATGTTCTTGCGTAGCATACGTTGCTTAGGACTATTCCATATCTCTAGCATAGAGTGTGTATTCGTATCCCCTATCACGTAGTCATTCGTAGCTAAACAGCAAGGATAGGTAGTACCGTTAGGCCATATATGCATATGAACCCATGGTAGTATACAAAAATTTTCAGAATCTTTCATAATATTTTTTCCACTTCTAGTAAAAAAAGAGTTGAACTTTTATTTTTCAGGTGCTATACTCCGCGAATCTGAGGCCATCCCGCAAGCATTTTTTTGGTTTTCCGTAACACTATGCCTCAACTTACCCCTATACCGTATTCGCCTCTATATACGCCGCTAGTATGGGATGTACATAGTCTGAATAGCATTGATCCCTGTTCTTATCGAACTCATGTGTTAAGTATATAAACTTATCCCTCATCTTGGTATCTACACCCTGTTCTATACATCGTGCTATATGATTGATGCCCTCTACTGTATTCAGATTAATCTGTTCCCTATAGTAACCCTCTAAGTCTACAACTCTATCGTATATAGGTTGTAGTATCTCTGGTGTTAGTCCACTTATGTCAAAGGGTGTTGTTTGAAACACATTGCTTATTGTAAAGTTTATGAATGTATCATAACGCTTACTCAACTTGTAAACCCAGTCTATCGTGTTTTCTATGTCATGAACATTATATACTGTGAGTGTATAGTTTATGTCTAGCGTTCCTTTTATCAATCCGTTATCAAAGAATTTATCTATACTGCGTTCTAACTTATCAAACGATTGTGGATATCTAATGTATTCATATATCTTGTCTATCCCATCTATAGAGAATATGAACTCTAACCCTTTGAACTTCTTTAATCTCTCTATGTTTGGTTTCGTCAACTGTGTAGCATTTGTAGTAATTTGAAGTATTATGTTCTGGGCATGATCTTCATCTATACATTTTTGTAGGAAGTCTATGAACTGATTTGATAGTAATGTTTCTCCACCACTAGCTTTTATATAAGTGTAGTTTTCAATGGTGTCAAATATACTGGTCCAATCTTCATTGTTTTTGTCAAACTTATTGATGGATTCACTCTTTAAGATTTCGTCAGTATATGGAAAACTTCTCCAATACTTTACATTACGTTCTACAAATTGGTCTCTATCTTTCATCAACTCACTAGATGAAAATGGAGTACACATTCTACATCTTAAATTGCAGGTATTTCCAGTACCAATATCTAACACTTGTAGTTGAGGATTGTGTATGTCAATGGTGTTACCTTTAAGTATATGTGCGCTATGCAATCTTGGAGAACTTCCATAATGTTTCTCTCTACGCCAACATACTCCACATATATCAGGCTTACGATTAGCTAACATATCTTGTCTAAGATCATTCATAGGTTTTGAATGAAATGCAGCATCTAGGGTAGCATTTTTGGGAAAATTTGATTCCCATTCTGCATTAAGTAAATGTCCAGAATTACAGCATGGAAAAGGTGAAAACTTACCCTGTACCCAACGTTTTACGGCAAGTGCGGTGAAAGGATAGTAACAGAATGAATTGTTTGCTTTAGGTTCCATAGATATATTTATAAGTGCGCACTTAATGCTCCAAAAAATTTTCCTAACCAAGCCATCTCCGATGGCTTGTTCCGGGATTATCTTGGTGCCGCTCGAACTTCGCCCCGCGCGGCGCTAATCCCTACACTCGCCGAACTCTGGATACATAGTATAGAAGTCAGTGCCGCGCTTAGTATCTAAGTCTAGATTGTATTCTACAAACTTGTTGAATTTGATCTTATCATAGTTCCAATTTGATGTCAACCAGTCTATTGCGCTCTGTAATTTCTGTGGGTTGTGCCCATGTGATATCAGATAATCTATACCTTTTTGTGTGTTAGCTATAGCAAATTCTAGCGCACTTTCTGGTATAATTGTTGCCATTTGATAATCTGGGTTAACCAGTATGTTGAATACAATCTGATCCATAGTTTGTATAACACCGTCTTCGAATAGTCGAATAACGAAATCACCGAGACGGGTTGCATTGTATATAGAATACACACTTGTTACTGCTGGTTGAATGTTGCGATGCCCGGCGTTCTGTAACTCTTTTATATTTTTTACTATCGTATTATAGTCACTGCCTGTGCGAACATATGCTGCATGTTCACCGTAATGATCTATACTAGCAATAGCACTTACAAGTTTAAACTTAGGCCAGTAATCTAACACATGACGGTTCTTTAGCGATAGTCTACTAAAGTTTGATGTGTATAACAATTCAATGTTTGGGTTAATCTCGACAAGTTGTTCTAAGAAATCGTAGTGTTCTGGGGTCATAAGTGGTTCACCGCCAGCAAAGTATACTTTCTCTAATTGATCTAGATACGGTAGTAACTTACGCCACGTGTTGTTGTATAGTAGTGGCTTCTCAATACCCATTTCGTTTGCCCAGCTTGTACTCCAATCAGGACCACATGTACGACACTTTAGATTACATAGATTGTTAAATCGAATGTCTAGATACTTTAGCTTTAGTGTATCTAGTGTACCGTCACTCAGTGTAGTAGGAACTAAATCAAATGTATTTGCAAACTCGCGATTGAAACGCTGTCTCTCTGTTTGGTTAATAGCACCTGCTTCACGATCATAACAAGGTGAGCAATACTGAGGCATCTTACGACCCTCTAGCATATTCTTACGCACCATACGATACTGTGAGTTATTCCAGATTTCTTCTGGGCTGCTTTCGTTTAGATTGCCGAGACTGCGCTGATGTTCGTGTTTCCAGTTTGATGCACAGCATAGTTGCACTTCACCATCTGGTTCCACATGCATATGCATCCATGGTGCAATACAAAACGCGTCATTTATATTCTTCATCATTCAACTCTTTATATAATATGTCTACCAGCAAATCAACTGCACCGTGTGTAGGGTGCTGTGCAGACGCTAACAAATCTAATCTATTTTGTTCTGTAAGATGGTGGAAAACAAAATCTTGATCACCATTAATAAGTGTGCGTTTAAATGGTTTGTTAATTTTCCATCTACGATTTTGGTTTCTAAAACTGCCCACGTAATCAAACATATACAATTTGCAATTGTTTTTATCCGCAGTATATTTTATATAATCATAATGCACATCAACCCAAAGACTTGGATACTGTGTAGTCTCTGTGGTGCTTTCTCTGGGATCAACACTGTGAGATATATTTTCAAACATATCTATTAATTCTATTTCTTTACCTGCAAATTTAGAATGATACTGATCGTAGTTCTGATGTGCGAAAAGAGAAAAAGTACGTTCGGTTGGTGGTCTTACTGATATAATAGTTTCAAATCGATTTGGGTCGTTTACGTATTCTAGTATTCTATCGTAAATATAATCGCTATCATTAAAAAACGTCATACGAGGCTCATAAGTGCGCTGTATGATTATATTTCTAAAATTGGATAATAACTTGTTTTCATCAAGCAACTTCACTGCTTCTGCATATTTCATCACCCCATCACCTGGAAATGAAATGCTTTTCCAACGTTGATTTAGTTTTGTCGCAAGAACGGATGGAATACTATGAGATTGGTCTATAAGTTCTCCAGTATCTTTACAATAACTACCAGAACTATGTGAACAACCTAGCCAAAGAGTATCATACATTTAACATTCCTTTCAATTCAGGAAACGCCTCATATATATCTATCGTCGGACGAGATGGTATAACTTTTTCAGTGAGATGCTGTAGATTGTTATCACTGTCTCCCATCATAAACTGTATGAGCCAATTGTTTTCTCCAACAACTGGGTTATGTTGGTATGAGGGGTCGCTACACTTACTCAACTTTTCTGCTACTCGCAATTTAAACTCTTTCGGTAAGTCTTTTGCACTTAGTGGATTCATTATAAGATTGTTGAATACAGATACTTCGTGCTGTCTGCACCACGCGTGAAACTCTGGTAATCTCCATACATTTAGTAATCCTATAGAATGTGATATGCCTAGATTTACTATCTTGCGACTATGTAACTCCTTGAACTTCAAGAATATATCATATGCTTCATTCCATTTTGCAGGGTATCGTATGTATTCGAATTGTTCACCCGTATTGTCGATACTAAGCATTATACGAACTTGTTTGAACTTATCAAAGTGCTTCACAATATTCTCTGGCCATATAGTACAGTTTGTAAACCAAGTTATATCTATATTCTTTGCTAAGTCTCGTTCTATTAAGAAGTTGATTAGTATTTCTTGCTTCTTAATCATAAACGGTTCGCCGCCAGCAAGTTCTATCTTTTGTATGTTTTGGGCGTGTTGGTTGAGTTGTTCCCAAAATTCATCACGTTCTGGCCAACGTTGTAGTCGTATACCAGTATCGTAACCAAGTTGTTTGTATATTGATGCCCATTTACTGCTGCTATCTGGTGCGCATATTGCACAAGCGAGATTACAGGTATTACCCATCTTCAAATCAAGAGATTGCAATGTATCAGATTTGAAATGATAGTTAGTTCGCCAATCTCTAAGTTCTCTGATGCGCTTACTTTCACCACCACTACGTTCTACTTCATAGCATTGTCTACAATCAGTTTCATAGTTTGCATCAAAATTTTTAATCCACTCGTTACGATCACTGTGTTGTATTATATCATCTATGGTATGGGTATCTGCATTTGCTATCTTATTGTCAATAGCAAATCGCTTCGAACTAATACAACACGGTTTGAATTCGCCGCTTGAGTTTATTTCTAGATGATTGGTAACTAGTGGGCATTTCATGTTCGTATTTATAGCAGAGTTTTTCTAAGACCCGCATCTAGCCCTGTGAATTTAAAATCTGGGAATAGTTCTAATAGTTTAGAAATATCTGCACATCTTCTATCTACACTACCTTCAGGTGCATCTTTGTATTCTGGTTTGGTATGTACTAAAAGAATATCACGTATCATCGCCGCCACCAGTTTTATAGTAATCTCTTTTGGGTTACCAATATGTATAGTATCATTTTCTAATACGTCTGCAACCATGGCTGTCAATTTCGCAGCATCATCTATGTACAAGAATGCACGTGTTTGATCCGCGCCGTATAATGTGCGGTCATCGTTTTGTATACGCTCTGCATACTCTGGTATAAAGTGTGCTTTCTGGCGTTTACCGTATACGTTGTGATAACGAATGATTGCATAATTTAGCCCATGCTCGACGTGCGCGGCGTGTACTAGTATTTCTCCCATGAGTTTACTACCTGCATAACTCCAACGTGGGTTGTCAATGCCATTAATTATCCCTACATTTACTTCTGGTGTTGGTATATCGGATATACCGAGTTGTATAGCACCTGCATATATCTCACTGCTACTTGCGTATATGAATTTTTTTATTGACTTATAACGTTGCAGTAAGTATATTGTAGGGGTAAGCGTAGAATCAATGACACTCATTGGTTTAGAATAGAAGTGTGCCGTATTATTATATGCACACATGTGATATACAACGTCAACATCCGGTAAGTTATTAACTGCATCTTGATTTGTTAAATCTGCGTATGTATAAGCATGACCATGTAATTCATCTGGCATGAGTATATCAGTTAAAATAACTTCATGGTCCGATCCTTTAAGTTCTTTTGCTATCGCATTGCCTATAAATCCCGCTGCGCCTGTAACAAGTATTTTCATTTTCTCATCCCATCAAATACTGTCGTTTCAAACAGTCTGTTCTCTTTATCTATTGCTTCAAATAGGTGGTGAGGTAATCCAAGTTGTTCACAAGCGCGTTGCATTGCGAGAACATCTTTTGGTAGACATGCTCCACCATAACCTCGCAGTTCTGGTTTTACATCAAGATATTCATCTGGCATGTCATTGTTTTTCAAGAACGCTTCCTTGATCTTGTCATATGACACCCCCATTTTTTCTGCAATCTCATACATAACATTGGCGAACACAATACGTGTTGCATTGAATGTATTGTGATAATACTTCATCAATTCTGCTTCTGTCGGAGACACGCGCATAATATCTTTTGGTAGGTTACCATGTGAACGCTGTACTAGGTAGTAGTAATTTACATTGTCTGTTCCGACAAGTAGAAGTCTATGGTCGAACACGAAGTCATATTCCGCACTTCGTTCTTTTAAAAACTCAGGAACAAATACAATACGGTCATCATACTGTTCTATCAATCGTTGCGTAGTACCCGGTTCTACTGTAGATTTAATAGCTACAACCCCTGTATAGTTTAAACTATACAATTCTGCAACAACGCTTTCTACAATACTGGTGTCGCACTTCCCTGTAGAATCGCTTGGTGTAGGCACACATATAAAAACAATCTCTGCTTCTAACACAGAAAGTAGTTTAGTCATTAAACTAATATCATGCTTGATAACATTGTATCCAAGCCGCGCAAAGCCTGCAGTACATGCGCGACCTACTACACCTTCACTTCCTACTATACCTATCTTCATTTAGTTTTTCCACTTTACACTACATCCAAAACTTGGGTTAGGGTCCCAATCGATAGTTTTATTTACTAGAGCCAAGTCAATTGCGTGACGAAGACTACTTCCAGTTGGCATTAATCTGTTAGATATATGCGATGGGTCTAATTCGCCGTGATATACTATAATACCTTCTCTATCTACAACGTAGAATTCTGGTGTACATACGGCACCATAGTCTTTTGCAATACTTTGATCTTCATCAAATATATAATCACATTGCAAATCCCATTCCTCTATGAACTCTGGCATAAACTCTGGGGCATCTTCTGGGTGTGAATCTTCTGTTGTTGGTGAAGCATCGTTACTGTTGACTGCAACTATACGAACCGAATCTTTGTAGTCTTTAACTAATTGTGATATCTGTGGCATTCTGAATAGAACATACGGACAATGATTACATATGATCATCACTAGGCATACTTCGCCCTCTTCCATATTACCAATGTATCTGGCAGTTTTACCAATCATACTATCACTTGTTTTTAATACCATTACGAAAGCCTCACAATAGCAGATGCAGCATAATCAATCTCTTGAATGTAAACAAATTTATCTTTAAAGAATTCATCTACTGCTTCATGAACTCCGCCAAACATATTGTAATCATCGATGTGCATTACCCCACCTATTGATACTAAATCCCACAAATGTTCAAGTGCATGTTTAGTTGGTACGGCAATGTCCATATCTAAACGTATGAACGATATTTTTTCTGGTAGTATATTAGGAATAGTATCTAACACTGAACCTTCAACAAAGTTTACTTTCTTGTCGATCATACGATTTGCATCGTATAAGTCTGGGATAAGTTTTGGAATGACATTGGCAACATTTTCTATTACCCCATCTTTGGGACAGTAGCACCATTGGTCTTCTTCGTTATACCAACGTTCCACACTCTCTCCTGCACCTGAGCTATGTATTTCAATCTCTCTATCAGTGTCGATCAATTCTTTTCTGGGTACACCTTCGAATGTATCATATGCCCAAAACTTTCTATCTAAATCCAAATTGTACATTTCTGCAAGTGCGAGGGCAATGTTACCGCCCATGAATACACCACATTCTACGATGTCTCCCGGTATGTCCTTTGCTTTTACATATCGAATTGCATCCATGACTGCTTGCATACGAGACGCACTCATCGTTGATATAGGTGATATAGTATACATGGTTTCTAGATCGTCGCGCAACCAATTGCGACGAAATAGATTGTTTAACTCGCTATGTGGTTCTTTACTTAACATTACCCGATTACCTCAAATGTTGGTGTACAAAATACTAGCTTGCCGCCCTCTGTAATCCAATCCTTTAAAATCTTATTTACAAATATGTCTTTAAAGTGGAATGGGAATACCAAGAAGTAATCTGCTTTTTCTTTTGCTTCATCTTCGTGGACAATTGGTATACTACTACCAACAAGATATTTTCCTATCTTATCTGGGTGTATTTCTGCCGCGCCAGAAATGATATCGCCATCAAGTCCGTAGTACTGCATGATAGTGTTACCTTTTGTACTTGCGCCCATGATATACACTTTTTTACCATTTGCAACTTCGCTTCGCAAGAAGTTCATAGTTTTCTCACGGTTGATTTCCATGTTACGCTGCCATTCAACATAACGTTCTTGTGAACAGTCTTCTTCGAATTCCATAGAACCTTGAGATAGATGACGAATATACAACTGATAACTACCACCATTAATATCGTTTTCTACTAGATCATAAATTTCTAGACCATTACGTTCAAGTAGATTCACAAGTGCTTTATAAGAATAGTATTCGATATGTTCATGGATTACGTTTCCGATATCGTTTGTATCAAGCATTGGTCTAGCAGTCATAAGCTGACAAATCCACAGACCGTCATCTGCAAGGATGCTCTTGATATCTTGAACAAATTTATTTGGATTGTCTAGGTCATAGAACATAGCGATAGTAGTTACAACTTTTACATTCTTGCTACCTACTGCGCTTCGATAAGTTTCTTTAGTAAAGAAATCACTTATAGTTATGTCGCAGTTTTTCTCAAGTTCGCTCTTGATATTTTGCGCAGGATCACATCCTACTTTGATCACGTTCTCTGAATAAAAACTCAACAGAGTACCATCATTGGCACCAATATCTAAAACGATATCACCATCTGAAAGTGACACATGTTTCTGTGCTGCAACTGTGATACTTTGTAGATTGTCTACAATCTTCTTATTAAGTCTGCTTAGGTACCAATAATTTTTATAAAGGTCTTCTTCACGTACTGTATGTGACAGTTGAACTAGGTCACAATGAAAACAATGTAACAAAGTTAGCGGTGCTGTACCAATATCTGTATTCGGTTCTGCCATAAACGCATTGATTTTCAAGTCGCCCATATCGAATACTGTTGTAAACTCGCTGCTTCCGCAACTGCGACATTCTGTTATTTCTTTTATGTGTGCCATTAATTTAGTCCATTTGTATAGCTAATATCTGGGTATGTATAACTACCAGCAATATCTTTGTTGAAGTCTGGGATAGTTTTCATCTTTTCGAGTCCCATTAATGCGGTCTCTGGTGTCATAAACATATGATATCCAAGCATCGTTATTGTATCTTGTTCGTATGGCAACGACATGTCTCTTCCATCATGTGTTGCACGTTGCGCCCATTTGTAAAATTCTTCGTCGTCAGTTAGTATCATACCGCCTTTAATTGTACTTAGAATTTTCTTATATTGAAAACTCACACAGTGGTATGTTCCGGGAACATACATACCTTTAGTAAAGCGTGGGGCAGCATCAACAATATTTGTAGGTTCTATAGTGTACGCACCTTCCCATTCAAAATCTTCGAATGTGATATTGTAACCTGCATGGCGCAATTGCATTGCTGCACTCACATATGTGTGAGTAGGAAGTGTGACTTTTTCCGGAGTACCATGTTTGAGTTTGTAATACATTGCACTTAGGAATATAGCATGACTGCAACAGTCGGTTGCTATACCATAAGGTGCTCCTGCGTATTCTGCTACCTGTCGTTCAAACTCATGTACGTATTCAAATGGATTCATATATTTTTATCTCTGTAGGTCTGTACATATTAGTAACAGTTTCATTAGTGAATTCAATTGGATTTATGATTTTTCCAAAAGGTAAATCTTTGAATGGTACAGTAAAATCATAGTTACCCTTTGCTAGCCAATCTAAAAATTTTGTATCACCATAAAGTCTTTTTATCTTATTGTTACCTAGTTTAAAAATAGGAACAATTGCATCTATATCAGCAACGTCCCAAGCCATAGGATCATCGCCCATATACCAAGCAGTTGCAAAGTTTCTACCAAGCCTGCAATCATCCCAGTAAAAAACATCAGCATGGTCGTATAAATCAGCTAGTTCTGTACGATCATATGTATTGGGTACGTTGTACGCAAACTCTCCCATTTGATCCCATATTTCATATCCCACAAGTATTGTTCTAGGCAGTTCGTCGCATTCCATGTAATTTTCACTATGTAACACACTTTCATAATCATGAACGCCGTGATTAATACCTTGTAATGTTTCATTCAAAACTGTTATTTCAGATGGAGGTCGGTTGTGTCTTAACTCTAAAAAGTTTGTAGTAAAGATACGATGTATTTCATTACAATCTTCTAATGTAAGTTCGCCCCTAACTAGTGCAGGATGTAACTCCATATTTAGATCATTAAATGATTTTATGATTCGTTCTATACTTTCTTTTTTTATTTCTTCTTTGTTCTCTATCAAAGATATTTGTCTATCCGAAAACCCAACATATGTTGTGTCTAGCTGATAATATAATGGTTTATCTAATTTTTTAAAATTTGATTTTTCTATGAACGTTCTATTAAGTTCGGTATCGTATGGACGTATGAATACCTCATATCCATTCTTAAATGTTATACCAACGATGAAATCCATATACTTGATCATAACGGTTCTCCGTTATTGTTAACTTTAACAATTGGCGGAACGCTGTCATCCCAACGCTTAGTTAGTAGACTAACAAATTTAAAATCAGTTAATGCAGTAAATGTATGTGCAGTGCCGGTCGGTATTTTAATGCTGTCACCTTCACGCATTATCATTTCTTTGTGATCACCATCTGATGAAAATTCTTTGAATAAGCATTCCCCATCAACAACTATCATGTACTCATCAAAATGTGGATGATAGTGATAACCGCGCTCATCGCCTTTTAATGTTATCATTAGGTTGTATTCGACCACAGGTGAATCATTCACATCAAGCGGAAAGCTAAGAATAACTCCGCGATGGTCCTCGAATACGTCAGGTGATAGTTTTTTACTTTTCATCTAGCCACGCCAAAACATCTTTAAAATAACTTGCACTAATTTGTTTGAATTCATTACTGTAATATCTGTTATGATTATACAACAATCTTGGTTCTAAATCAAGTGTTATTTTTTTAAGTTGTTCTGGTGTAAGTTGTGAAAACTTTTGTATTTGTTCTAGTACCATCTCTGTACGTTTAAACATATCGGGTTCTAAGTCATAGCTATTGTCAAATAAGTCATCAAATACATCAAACCCCCATTCTCGCAACACTTGTAAAGTTCTAGGTTGCGCAACTGTTAAAAATGGCTGCATGAAAACAAATGGTCTAAATATAGCCTCCGATATATAGCATCCGGGACCTACAGCATTGCTTTCAGTGATCACACTCATGAAGCTATTCTGATAGAATGGTAAACTAGTATTAAATGTATCGCTTTCAAAACATCCATTTTCTTGAAAGTTCGATACATCTAGTACATACGGCAATGATGTTTGTATATCAGATGCAATACTTTTCAACTTTTCTATATCTATTAGATTGTTTGGATCATATATGTTAAGGTATTCGTTCTTGTCATTGTATATCCAAGTCATATGTTGCTCAAATGTTTCACCATCGATAATATCAGCACAACTAACTAAGTTACGTTCTAAGAGTTTTAATTCATGTAGTCTGCACATAAAATACATTCTGTGCGGCTTGTGTATACGATTGAAACTTAAAAACAAATGGTCATATGAACGAGTTTGTAAATCGATGGGTTCTGCCTTTTCGTCCCAGAATAAATGATTCCACCCAGGAACAAAAAACGTTTTCATATCAGTATTGTTGAATTCGTTGACGAAAAAGTCACCTGATACAAAACACACGTTAGATGTATTTGCGCCATTAGATACCAAGACATTAGGTATATCTACGTTTTCATGATATTTGAATTTACCTAAGGCAGATATAGGTTCCTGCACCGTGCTAATTATGACTTTACTATTGTCAGGTAGTATATCTACTACGCTGCCGTCTTTTACAATGCTTATACCGTGATTGCCCAACTCTTGTGATATATTCGGTTCATAGATACACAGAGGAGAAACGTCAGAGAATTCCAAATTCAAATTGTACACCTTTGACATGTAATACCACCATGGTGAATCTCCGGTACCTCTAAAGAGTGAATTGTTTACAGTAGTCATCATTTAAAAACTTTATTATGTAATCTGCTACGCGGCGATGACCGCGCGGATTCCAGTGTCGATCATCCGATGATATGGTCTCTAACTGGTCGGTTATATCATCTACGTTTATGTATCTCATTGTGTTAAAATCAAATGTACTTATTAGAAACTCTCTGTCGTGTTTCGTGAACATTAAATTCAACCAGCCCCACCAATATATTTTTATGTTGTATACTATTGAAATATACTTTAATAGCAATAAATTTTTTTCAAACTCTCTGTAATCATTTATACGAGTGTTTAGTTCCAGAAACGCATTGTACTTATCACGAATAGGTAAACCGTTTCTAGTTGTCGGAACTGTCGTAGAAGGATTAAAGTTGTATGTATTCACATCAGATTTTTCCATTGTGTAGATGTCGTTATTATGGTCACGCGTATATTCGTTATCAAAAAAGTATGATCTTCTAGATAAGAATGACATTCCCACAATTATACATTCGATTTGGGACGAAAATTCATTAACCCAATTTTGTGTTATTTGTATTATTCGGTCATTCGATATACCCGGTACACCTACATTTATTACTACATAGTCTTCTTTATTGAAGAAATCAGTATGCAAAAGGTGGGCATATGTATCAATGTAATAAACGCCATCTCCAAATGTAAAACTATCTCCAACAACGATTATAATCTTTTTATTATATAATTCATCTAAATTCGTGATTTGCGATCTAGTCTGTAAGGTATTGTTATAGAAGTCATCTATTTTGTACCAATGTCTATTTGGATTCTCACTATGTTCTATGTCTCGCCTGCCGCCCGGACCAGATAGAAAACTAAATTCATTTTTCATATAATTTTCTCAAAAACGATAATTCTGGAAACACCACATCGAACTTTTCTCTGCGCATTCTGTCTAAAGAATCGGTGTAGTTTATTGCTCTGCGTAAAAGTTCTATATCCGTTTCGTTTTGTTCAAACTGCCTTAATGCATTTATTTTGTCATTAGGTAATATGTTTGACAGTCTTTTTATTACATCTTTACGATATTCTAACGGTAGTACATTAGGAGAGAATATTTTCGGATCGTTAACCATATTATGGTGTACATATATACCTAGGCCACTTGCCCATTCATAGAACTCACCAAGATATGGGAAGTTCATCCAACTAACAGTTTGTGTTATGCTGAATTGTATATCACATCTGTGTGGAAGTAACATATCAACAGTTGACATAACATCTTCCCATTTAGTTGGATTTCTAATATATTCGTTTCTGTCACTAAGATCATCGATGCTGAAACCTATATCTATGTCATCAAACTGTTTCCATATTTCTATGATTTCTTCATTCATGTTTGTCATATTAATGTTATAACGTAGACATACGTTAGTTCTACCGGCATCGATCATCCGTTGCAAGAACTTGAAGTGTTCTTTAATCAACGTAGGTTCACCGCCATTGATGTAAAATACCTTTGCATCTTTTGTATGCTCAAACAAATCTTCCCAAAATTTCTCTTGTTCTGGCCAATCAAACTGGTTGTGATCTTTATTGAATTCTCCCAGATCAGGATATTCTTCTCTTAACTTTTGATAGTCTGATATCCATTTTGAACTACTCCATGGGTTGCAAGTTCTACATTTAACATTACAAATGTTACCTAGTCTAAGTTCAACAAATTCTAAATTTATATTGGCAATCGTACCGTCTGGTGCAGTTAATGATTTTGCCTGTTCAATTGTAAAATGTGGATATTCTCTGTTTTCTTTCACACGCTTGCTTACAATACCAATAGATTCTTCTTTGTAGCAACGTAAACATGCGTATGGTTTTTTACCCTCTAGCATTTGCAGTCTAACTTCTTTAAAGGTATCACCGTTCATTATTTCTTGTATGCTCTGATTTTTTAAATCAAGGAATTGATCACCATCAGTGCTGCGAGGGTTGTTATTAGAGTTTGATGTTTTGTTCCTAGACCTAGAAACACCATATTCATGATTTGCATTGCAACATAATGTTATACCCCCATGCGGGTGCGATGCTAAATGCAACCATGGTAAAACGCAAAATGTATCACTCATTAAACAAACCTTCTATAAATTTAATTGCCAACATCTTATGAAAGTGTCTACCGTAGTGCATAGAATCTCTTGCTTTAGATTTCCATGGGCCTTCATTTTTATCTATGTCATATGTAGCAATCATATCATCCAAGTAATGTGCAGTTGTTATTATTTTATGGGTGGCATTATTTAATTTTGCATAGGTGCGAACTAAACTTTCTGCAACATATTGACCGTAATAAAAAGATTGCGGAGATATATCCACCATTGCTTCTCCGATAGAATTTACTCGTTTCCAATCCGAGTCATGATAATTTTTGTTATATTGATTAGATAGCAAATAATTAAATATCTTACCGCTATGGTCAGTATAAGTTTTTCTAAACACAGGTGGGGTAAAGCAGCATACAAAATTAGGATGAAAGCTGTCACCCAACATACTAATTACGCGCACTGTATCGTCCGAACCAGTACCTGGCATAGCAAGATTTATTAAATCGATCTTCTCGTTGTATTTTTTTTCAAGTAATCTTTTTACTTCATATGGCCAAATATGATGTTCAGGTAAGCCTATACCAAAAGTATTACTGCATCCGAACACAATCAGTTTTTTATTTTTACTATCACGTATGTCATCGAACTCGTCACACCGAAACCCATGTTTATTTAAATCATAATCTACACTATCGATTGTATATGCATTTCCAGATTCTATATAGTTGTCTTTGCTATCGGATGGATACCAGCGAACACGTATACTTCTATTTTCCGATCCCAAATTTGGGTTATCATAAGTGTCAACCGGACATGAATTTAAAAAATATTCATCATCCGCTCCTATATTTTTACGCCATTCTTCCATTTACAACCTCAGTTATGTTCGTTATATCGCATCCACCATTCATAAAGTTCGGTGTCATGTTCTTTATATATTTCTTCAAGTGTTGGTATGCCTGTAAGTTTATCTTGGCGTATTTCACTAAGATGTGCTTGAAAACTTCTACCGTTTCTACTTTCTTGAAGCCATGTATCTGGCCATTGCTCCATATGTGTTTGTCGCTTTTTCATTTCTTTAAGCGTATTTATAAGTGTCATCTGACGATTAGTTGCACGTGGTTCCATGTATGCGAGATTTTCATCTATAATACGATGTAGTATTTCTTTTGGCCAAGCAAACGGAGAAAATACAATATCTGGGTGAAAGGCAAACATCATCTTTGTTTCTATCCGAACTCCAAGTTCTTGTGATAGATCAAACAAATCTTTTAGTGCAAACATACCAGGACCAGTAATTGTCAGGTCTAGTATCATACGTTCTTTGCCATTAGGAAGTTCAACACCTTGCTTAAAGTTTTCTAACCATTCTTTCCATACAATTCCACTACGAATGAATTCTACAATCTTACCTGTACCGTCGATACTTGCGCACATCATCCAGTTTTTAAATTGTGGAAGATAGTCATATAAATTTTTATCTTTGTACGTTACGCGAGACAAGTTGGAATTGTATCGCAAATAGCAATTCTTTGCAGATCCATTCTGTACCATTTTTTCCAGAGTTTCCCAATGTATATCATACATTAACGGTTCGCCGCCGACCCAATAAATTTCTTCTACTATACCGGCATCAACTGCGGCTCTGAATTCAGGTTCAACAACATTAACTTGAAATGCATTCATTTTTCTTTTCACATCATGCTGCATGAATGGTTGATTCTCTGGACTCCACATATTGTGTTTTTTCTTTTCTGCTTCCCAGCTTGAACTAAGAAGTTCACCGCACATGCGACACTTAAAGTTGCATAAATTAGAAAAACGATAATCAAAAGATATTGTTGGCATGGTAGTGTACCCATCATCATCGGTACTATCAAATGCCTGTTGTATCTTGTCTTTGAACAGTACGCCAGTGAACCATTTGCGATACGAACTAAGGCTCAAAATATCATCATTGCATACATCACATTGTGGTATAGTTTCACCCGCCATCAGTTTCTTACGTATGTCTCTCATGTATGGAGAGTTCCAATGTTCCTCAAGAGTGAGAGGATTAAAATCATCGGCAGCAGTTTTACTTTCTGTGACTTCACCATACTTTTCATCATTCGAGGCGTCTATGTATTGCTTTTGGAATTGGTGTTGTTCCCTGCTCGCACAGCACATGCGCCGCTCACCCTGTGGAGATATATATGTATGAGTCCACGGTGCCATACAAAATGTCTTATTTGGACTATCAGAAGAACAACTACCGTCGTTTTTCCAAATTGGTATTTTTCTATTCAGTGTCATGCAATGAGTTCCTCATAACGTTTGGGGACATAAACGAATATTTACTTACTAATTCGTTTGTGTTGGTGTTAAGTTTGATGGCAAGTTCTTTATTATATATTACTTTATGATTAATGTCAATTAGCTGTTGTTGTAATTCTTCTATAGGTATAGATAATAATCTTTTAACTTCATCGATATACATACTAAGACGTTTATTAGTATCAAACTCTTGATCAAATGAATAATCAAAAACTTCATCATATAGTTGAAACCCCATTTTTTCTAAGTTTTCGTAATACCATGCATGTGCATAAAGAAGAAAAAATTTACCTAACAATATTGGCTTCCAAGTTTTCTCGGTGTAGATCAACTGATACGGCTCTGGATTAGTTTCGGCACCTATCTCTATTAAACTGTCATTGAAATATAAAAAATCATCAACGGTATCTTGATTTATACCAATCGATATGTCATCATGATCTAGGACTACTTTTGTCTTATAATCGAAATTTTTAACATAATAATCGTATAGTTGAAACAGATTTTCAGTTATACGTGTGCGTAACATCCAACTGTAATGTAAATTTTTCAACATACCGATTTCTGCTAATCCATCCAGTATCATTGCACGTGGTAGTATAGGATTACCATTGTAACATATTGCATGTTTAGAAGGTCGGATATTATGATAATCTGGAGATTTACATAATGTACTGGTAATGTTGTTGATTGTTCGATTTAGAAATGTATATGGATAACAGGTGAACTTATCAATTACGAGCGGGTCGGTTAACAGAAACTTCGATGAATAGCTTGCATGTTCTCCTACCATGAGATTGCAATTGATGAACTCCGAATATTTTACCTTTGAAGCTATATCATTTATACGTTTAAAATATAAACCGGAATCCATATTGAGAAAGGCCTCAGTGACATTAAACATCGTGAGATATAAATGGTCTGAACGATTGTTTTCTATAAAATCTTGTAAAACTAAGCAGGTATGTTCGCGATCATATGTATCGAATGAGACTATTAACTTGTCACCATCTAAAATTATTGTCGGGCGGGAACCAGCGTGTATTTTAGTTGAAGAAATGATATTCATAGTTTTTATCATCCCAGTAGTCTTTTACTTGATTATAATTTTTTACTAGATTTATTTTTTCTAGCATTGTATTTTGCTTAACCGTATTGAACACTGGAGGGTGTTTCAATATAGAAACTGGTATTTTACCCGTGCTTATTTCTTCGTATGAAACTTGTTCTATGGTATAAACATTTTTTAACGCAGCTATAATATTTTTAAATAATATAATACTGTGAAAAAACGAATCTATGCTGTTTGGCAAATCGCTAATCTCAAAAGAGCTATAGGATAATTTATCGGTAGAATTCCATTTGTCATTGCACAGACTTATTTGAAAACTGAGGTATTGCTCAATCAAGTCATTGCGATAATTTACTACAATCAAATCTGGATTTATAAAACTTATATCGTCTAGATGATTTCGTGAATCACCATATTCGACAAAATATTTACAAACCCAATCATTGGTAGATGCAAGATGTTTCAATTTTTCATCATAGTCACCTCGAAGGTATTCTCCTAGATTGCTAAGATTGTATTCGGTAGAAATTGCATCCTGTAACATCGTGGTACCGGATCTTCCCATTGAATTTAAAATTAAAATTTTCATCTTGCATCACTTGTGTTATTCTACTACTACGCCACCTAAAGAATCAGTTTCAGTATCCCATCCACCTACTGTTTTCTTTTGTTCATGCGCGTCATCACCACCTTCATACTCATCCATAGTTGCCGGATCGTGATCGGATATTGTACTATTAAGAACGATACGCTTGCTTAGAATATCTTCTGCGGAAGGGGAATCTGCTTCTATACTATCAAACCATTCAACAAAAATTGGACTAAATGAATCTCTAAAACTTTTCCCTCTACGAATATCGTACTGTGCAAAGAATGTCTTAAAGTCATTGTATAGTTTTGGGGTTTCTGCGGTATTACGGTGTGGTGTTTTTACAACATCAAGATAATCAATAAGACGTTGTATTTGTGCCTTTTCACCATCGTGAAGTTGCTGTTGCAATCCATCTTGATTAAACCAAACTTCAATTTTATTTTTGAAATGTGTTTTAATGTGTTCGGGTAGAATTGCAGCACTTTGGAATGATGGGAAACGCAGAATGTTTAGAGACATTACAGGTGCGCGTTCTCTGCCATATTCTTTTCTAAACTCTAACATATCATCCATAAAGTCAGTAATAGTATCAAGGCACAATGAGTTAATAGTCATCATCATGTTTGTTTTCTTTACATTTGACTCGCGCATAATACGGTGAAGATTAGATTTCCAGAATTCGTAATCCATGCCATCACGTATGTACTCTTGTCCTTTACCATGTGCTTCCGCAGATGTATAAATTTCAAAATGAGGTATATGCCAAGATTTTTCAATCATCTTATCAAGAACCTTGTTTGTCTCTGGATTCAAGTTAGAGTTGATTGCAAATCTCATATTTCTACCGCGTGTTGGATTTTTTTCAAACCAATCAAACAGTTTCCAAGTACCAGTATGCATAATGGGTTCGCCGCCAGTGATACGGATTTCTTCAAGGTTGTCAGATAGACTTGATTCCCACCATTTCCAAAACGCTTGAATATATGGATTGTTATCTTCTTTGTCTGCTATTGGTTTTGCCCATTCCGCGGTGTCAACAAAGTGTCCACGCCCATCGGACTGAATATTTTGATATGCACCATATGTATTGATATCTTTAACCCATGCACTGCTGAATGCCGGATTACAATATGAGCATTTAAAGTTACATGCTCGGTCAAACGCAATTTCTAATGTACGAAGTTCAACATCTGCATCCCAAGGCATATCGCCTGCTGCGATGATATCTTCGTCTGTAAAGATTTCAGTCTTATACACGCGGTCAGAAATGTTATTTCTGCCCATGTCTTCAACTTTCCAACAGTATTCGCATTCTGCTGGTCGATCACCTTCCTGCATCATCTTACGCATTTTCTTTTTATGCTTTGTGTTGTGGATAGCAGTAAAGTTTTCCTTTAATTCATCTAGCGGAATCCAGTGACCGGGTGGGTGGTGACAACTTGCAGTCTGCCCATGTCCCAACCAGATCGTAGCATTGTACCATTTCGCTGCGCAAAAACTCTCGCTAACGGAATCGATCATACGTTCTTTGAATAGTTGAAAGGTTTCACCTTCCCAGTATTTTCTTCCCATATCTTATCTCTCGTTCTTCTCTTGCTTCTAACCAGAAATCTGTCATTTCTGGGAATGTTTCTAAAAAGTTTTTATTTCTACGTCTATCGTATTCGTTGAAGTAATCGTAAAATCTTACTAGTTTATCACTTAGTTCTTGTTCAGTGAGCTTATCACCTGTTTTTGCCCAAGCTAAATCTCGTTCTAATTTCAACACTTCGTAGTTCTTAAAACCATGATATGACAAACCATAATCAGCATTAGATAACACATTTTGTTTCATGAAATCGATATACTCTTGCATCGTATCTAACATATCTTGGTCACAAAGTTGTATCGTAATCCAGTCAGGATATCTCAAATATGGTATGTCAAACCAAACTCGTTGTCCGGGTTTTCTATGTTTGTTGTCGAATTGATGTTGGTATCCAAACTTACGTCTTAACTCTAACATATATTCTAGAAAACCTTTCAACCCAGGAATACTTAGAATATTAAATGTATTGATAAATGTAACACTAACACGTTGTGTTTCGTTTAATAGTCTGTCAACATTTCGTTTTAATTTTTCGAAATCTAAACCATCACGGATGTATTCTGCTTGCTCTCCGACAGAATCTAGACTTATGAAAACACTGATGTGCTTGACGTATACGTTCTCATATTGATGTTCCCACACATTATATTCTTTATCCAGAACATAGTCGGCTGCATACACAAAACTATGGTCATCTTCGTCATCACATGGACCTAATGCAGTGAAAGTCTGTTCGATTTCCTTAAACTTTATTGTTTTCGTATTTGGGACCATAGATTCCACAAATACACCCTGTAGTGTTTCATAGATAACTTTCTGTTCCCATGTCTTCCAATCAGAACCATCTTTTGGGTCTTGTACGTAAAATACTAATTTACGTTTACCCTCTACTGGTGGCTTCAAATATATACTCTTATCAAACTCAACACGGGTGTTGCTCTTTTCAGGAATAATAGGTTCTTCAAGTTTTTTAATTTTGTCCATAAACTTATCAAACAGCGCATCGTCTGGTGGGCACATATTTGTAGTAAGAGATATCTCTAATTCTGGATTTGGGTTTTCTCGTATGTAATCCAACACCTTAAATGTGTTTTTATCCATAAGAGGTTCACCGCCAGTCATACGGAATATTTTCAAGTTGGGATATACAGTAGGCCACCATTCCCAAAATGCAGAAATATAAGGATTTTCTTTTTGTGAAAGTTTTAGCGGCATTAAGCCACTTCTCTCTAAACTTGTAATTTCATTGTGGCGGGTGTTATTTGAAAACTTGAAAGCCCCATGCTGTTTAATATCGTCTTCCCATGCTGTTGACAAATGGGGAGAACAGTATGCACATTTAAAGTTACACGCTTGGTTGAAATTTACTTCAACGTATCTAGGAGATATGTCATGGTTCCAAGGGTTATTAACAACTTCATCCCATGCTTCTTGTACCCACCATTCACTAGAACGATAATGTCTATCACTTAATCTGCCGCCTTCAGGTGGATTTGGTGCGTCTTCTACGTTCCAGCAATACTGACAACCCTCAGGTCTTTTGCCTTCTTTCATTTGTTTGCGTTCAAGCATTTTGAAAGAGGTATTATGTAGTGCGTTTGGATTTGCACGTAGTTCATCTAGTGGGATGGTATGTGTTGGAGGGTGATAACAACTATGTGTACGACCCTGTGGTAAGTGCAAACTCACTTGCAACCACTTCGCCATACACATAGATGGAGATATCTGATTTAACTTGACGCGTGTATTGACCGCATCGTCGTCATAATTAGCCATTAATTACCTATCCCAGCCAGTTTGTTTTTCAGTTGCCAGTGGGTTCATTACTCTTGGTGGATTCGTATAAACGCGTTTAAAGAACGCAGACAATTCTGTAGTTGGGTCACAAAGTTCCATACCTATCTTATCAGATAATGTGTCACCTAGATCAAGACATGCAGTATAAAGTTTATCGTAATCCCATTTCACTTTTGTTCTCATGCAAGTTTCTTCGCCGCCTTCAAACTCTGGTAGAATTTGTTTTTCAAAGTAGTCTTTGAACCAATCGTAACTAGAGATATTCTCTAGAACAAAGTTTGGATTCAAGTTTACATCATAACAACCAAGCCGCGCACCATAAATTGCCCAAATTCCATTCTCAATATCCGAACCAACGTTACACCAAGTTAATAGTCGTTCATAGTTCTTTGGCCATATGCGCTTCTTGAAGTCTTCCGCTGGTACAGTTTTACCTTCATCAAGGGACATTTTTACACCTTCACGATATCCTGCACGGAATGCTTGGAATGGCGAGCCCGCATTGAACACCATTGAGTACACATTGTTCATCTGAATATAGTTCAGGTCCCAACAGAAGTCAACCTTCTTTGTTTCGTCAACTGCATTTTCATGTGTTTGCATTTCTAGTACAAGGTCTACTGGCCAACATTTGATACCACCATTACCATATACTAAACCATTAACGATGTTTTTAGCACTCCAAGAGATAACAGAATTTTTCAAATCTGTATCTTCTGGGAATGATAATTCAATGTTAAAGAACTTTTCGTCTACGATGTTATCACCATCAATCGTGATAAAACGATCAGTGTCACTTTGTCTCGCGCATTCCTTATGTGCGTTATCGAAACCTTTTACACCATCTACGCGCTTTGCGTATGGGAACTTTTGCAAAAGATTCGCCCAATGTTCTTCTTTGTTTGGTTCATCATAGCTTAGATAAAATATGTCCAAGTCGCCTATAACTAGCTTTGTCATTTATTGCTCCATAGAGTATGTATTGAAGTACTTTTTTGTGTATATACTTATCTTAGTCGGGTCATAGTTAAAATCTAAAGATACAGTCTCGCCGCAAAATAGATCAGTATATGGTATAGTCACAGTCTTTAGAATGAAATCGGGCTTATCCTTAAATGTAATGTGAAATGGATGCACCGCATTGCCTGCGATTAGTACTTCATTTCCACTGACAACGTTTGCTTCATCTACAAGTTTTTTGTTTAAAGTAAATTCAAGACGTTTGCCATCAAACTTTATAGTTAGTTCTGGATCATCATTCTTTGTTACTTTTTGTATTTGTTTTTCAGATGACCGGGATTTAAAGTCAATACTTTTCTTTGTTATCTGATATATAAGCGGGTTCTTAGTTTTAGTAACAACATAGTCAGAGAATTTATATTCACCAGTTAAAAATGGTCTAATGGTGTCAAACTCGAACCATGCATAGTTTGTTTCTTCACCTGTCACAACTGTTGAAATTTTTGTTATAATACCATCTGTACCAAACACAACTACTCTGGCTTTAGTGTTATCATCTTTTTCTTTTAGACTGATCATATACCTAATAGCCTCTCATATACTTTTATTTTTTCCGCTGTCATCCAGTCTTTTTCGACATAGTGTACGGGCAAGTTTTGTTTATAGTTGCCAATAGTCACGGTGCCGTCATCTGCTAAATCACTAGTAATAGATTTTGTCCATACACTGTCGATCTTTGCACGATTAACGTTTTGAATGTAACTTTTCATATGCACGAATGTAGGCACATCCTTAATGTCATAATCGCATACTTCGTTTTCGATGTCAAGTAGTTTTATTGCAAGCGCATATGCAACGTCTGCGCTGATCCAATTCTGGCCTTTGCCTTTCAAGAACTGATCATAGAAAACAGTCCAATTTTCCATAATGAGTTCTACCATCTTGAAGAATTCGAATCCTTTTTCATTCTTCTTAAAATACGTAAAATTACTATAGACATTAGGAAGATCCAACTCTGTAAACTTGGTTCGGTAGTAATCACTTGTTGCATTTTCGCCTCTAAATGTTTTGACATTCGTACACGCCCAAACATCTTTACGTGCAAGATGCTTCCACCAATGATCTACGCTACCAGTAAATACTTGGTCACAATCAAGAATAATGGTTTCATCAAACGGAGTCATATGTGCATATTTCCATTTGTTTTGAATTTTCCATAATTGATATATGGCGGGATCACCGAAAGGGATGTCCACGATGTGATCAAATACTTCTCGGTGTTTATCAGTAATGAGTGCTTTTGTTTGTTCGTCAACACATACACATATTGCATTTTCTTTTTGTGTTGCTTTCAGACTTAACGCCATAGCATATGTCAGATTTAAGTAATCTGTTTCCGCGTTATTCTGTGCAATAGCAATATAACCTTTAGTCATGTAACACCTTTCTAAATTCATCCAAATGTCTACTTAATGCATACTTATTCATGATGTGGATGTCGGTGTTTACAAATCTTCCAAGTATATGTTCGCTTCGATTTTCTTTCTTTGAACAAAACATGATAATATCGTTTGTTGAATTCACTCTAAAAATGTCGTCAGTATCAAAACTGTTATTCAAATATTCAATAGGTAAACTTGGTATACTAGAATCCATATTTCCGTTCAATATATGCAACGCGATACTAAACGCGTAATCATTTCTAAACATACCACCAGAACAGTTATACAAATCTTTGTAATATGGATAATGTTCTTTTATATGAGTTACTAGCGTAAAAATGTCCTCAGCAATATCAGATTTTCTAAAATATATAACAGTTGCCCAATGCATAGGAATAGTAAATTCATCAATGTAATGAACATCTGTATCGTGAATTCCAGCAATATCACGATACTTTTTGTTGATCATGAAATTATTTTCACTGCCCCAAACATTATCTAATGCATTACTCAATACAAAGTAGTCTGCATCTATTATCAGAGTTTCATCATATGGAGAAAGTTGGTATGCCATACTACGATCAAGATTAAAAAATTGATCAATCTGTGTCGATGCTGTTGTGTCTTTGAACATACGTTTGTTATTTTCTAGAATCTTTTCTTGAATGATAACTCTGTCGAACCAAAAATCAATCTCTGTGGATGCAGAATTGTACGTCTCTTGATCAGTAACTAAACATATTTCATCAAACTTTTTTAGATTCGCTTTTGCAAATCCAGCGCACTGGCAGGCAATCTCTCCATACTTTATAGTGCTATTGTTTCTAGCAAATATGAGAATTCCTTTACTCATTAGATTTCTAGTACCTTTTCAATCTTACGTGAACTACGAAGTTTTTCATAGTCATTATAATATTCATTTACTGCTTCGAAATATAGACTTGAAATATCTTCCAAGAATTGTGAAAGATTTTCAATCTTAATTGGAATTTCATTCTTATCTAGAATCACAACAGTATCTTTACCGGATTCAATAACATAGTTAACGAATGAGATTAGACCTTGATCTACTTTGAAGATGCCACCGTTGTGTGAATACGATAGAAGATTTTGTGTTTTAACTTTTAAATTATTTTTTGCAAGGTTGAATGTCTGCATCGCGTTTGATGTTTCAAGCGCACGTTCTAGCTTCATTAGCTTTTCTGTTGGGATATCTGTAGCCATAGTTATACTCCTATATTACTTTGAGTATACTACCGATCTAAATGAAAGTCAACTATTAAAGTTCAGTGATATGTGAGTATGTTGGGAGAGTACTTGCAAGAGCAACACCATCTGTTGTTGTATCGTCTGCATATAGATCGCCGATACTAACAGTTAATGTACCTGCAACATAGTCTGTACCGGTCCAAGAACCACTGTCCGGTGGGTTCTCCCATGTACCGCTATCTGCGAGGTGTGCATCATCGAATGATATCTTGAAATCGATTTCGTTTGTACCTGAAAGTTTTGCATATACGTTGATTTGGTTTTGCGCATAATCAGCAGTACCACCTTTAGTATACACAAGTTCATACGATGTTGTAAGTGACGTAAAACCAGGACCAGGTGTACCTACTTCACCAGTACTTGATGTTGTGTTAATCGCAAATTTTATAACACCAACTGTTGAAATAAGTTCTTCCCAAGCCACAGACTGTGCATGAGAGATATCGACATTTGTAAGAGAGTTATCAATGCGCACTTCTCCGCCCGTATTAAAGAAGTGTCTGCGTGTATCTTCGTCTGCGAATGTCGCGTTGAATTCATAAAACACAGTACCAGTCCATGTGGGAGTACCGGATTGTGGATCATAGTATGTGTTTGATGATGCTAACTTATTACCCGCAAGAGTCATATATGCCAAGTTAGCATTTAATTTATTTGATATAATAGAATTCATATCGAATTCCAAGTCAGTAATAATTTCAATAACTTTGTTTATACCTGGGAAAGCTGGGTCGTTAACATCTGTTGGTACTGTTATAGATGTACCTTGGTGTCTCGCCGCATGGTGCATTACTACAAGTAGACGATCCCAATCTTCTGATTTTATCTTATAACCCGGAATAATGTGAGAAACATCTGTGTACAGTTGTGACTGTCCATATCCAGAATCACCAACACCGACGCCAACGATATTGTTAAGATCGTTGTACCAAGCACTTAGGTCTGATGCTCTTATTTTCCCGCCGATGTAGTAACTCTGTGGTGCCATAACAGTTCCTTCTTAAAATTATAGGTTAGATGTAACGTTGTATGTAGGTGCCGCAATAACTACTGAACCCGTAGCGTTACTTGTTGTTCTTGAAGAAACCGAAACAGTTGTTGTACCAGATACAATGTCACTACCAGTCTGTGTACCATAAGTACCACCAACGTGAGCATCGTCAATAATTACACGAACATAAACAACAGTAGCAGATTTATATGCTTGAACTTGTATTGTGTTCATTGAATAATATGTATCGTTTGCATACTCTTGTTTAATAGTCGCATATGATGTACCAAGTTCACTGTACTTTTTGACTGTTGCTAGGTCTACGTTTGTACTATTTGTTGGTTGTACACTTATCACAAATGTACCAAGTTCGGTGCAAAGTTGCTGCCATGATGCTGCCTGTGCGTCTGCCGAACTGTTATGTGATGCTGAAATTCTAATATCACCACCTGCTGTGAACCATGAGTTCATGTGTGCTGTACTACTAAATGTTAAGTTAAAGTCAAATGTATGTGCAGCATTCCAGTTTGATACACTTGAGGAAAGAACTGATGAAACTGACGTATCCCAGTCAACTGCGTATGTCCAAGGAGCCGCATGTTGAGTTGTTAGTGTACTATTAAATGATGCAGCGTTTGATCCATAATGCGACCATGATACAACTGTACCTGCATTCACCGCGGTGAATGGGTTTGTTATGTTGTAAAAGTTAGCAATCTTTGCCGCAGCACTGTAAAGCGAATCATAATATGCATCATCGATTAGATCGCCAGTTGCTGGGTTTGCCGCTACCGCGTGACCCTGGTTATAACCTGAACCAACGGCGCTGCCATTAAGTATTGTATTCATTGTATCGCGCAGCGTCGATAGATCATTGAAATAAATTGTAGATCCAACAGCCATGTTGTACTCCCATTTTGACTAGTCAAGTTTTAAAAGATAATATGAGTTTCCGGATCTCATATTACCCAAGTTGTATTGTTATCGTATATTCTATAATTATTGTTCTGTTCGCTGATAGCAACACTGGGTGAAATGTCACGTGTGTCACTAAAAGTGATCTAGATTCGTCCAATTCGTCATTTACTGTCACACCTGAAATTAAACCAATTTCATCAAAAGTAAATGCCGCAATTGCGGCATCGTCTGTTGAACTGTCAGATACAGGTGTAGTTTCGCCTGTCATTGCAGAAACTTGCGCATGATCCATTTCAACTCTGAATTTTATCTTTGATGTACTGTTTGGAATAGTCTCCGTCAGATCAACTTCTTGGCCAGGATAGTATACGGTTGTATCAAGTAACTCCTGCTGATATGTTTTGTTATATAGCGTAGCGTTACTTGATATAATTGGATACTGGTCATAAGTTGTAAAAACGTTAGGTGATTTATAAGAGATAGTCGTAGTAGATGTTGAGCCACCGTTGCCGAATGCCATCCAATTTATAGATGGGGTCGCGCCGCCTGGATTGATACTGGTAGGTGTTCCGCCTAGCGCACATGCTAAGATATACGCCATGTTACCTGGGTGTATTGCGTTGCGCTTTTTAACCAACACTTCACCGGTGTCTTTATCAAAAATTTTAATAGCACCAATGATTTTTGGTTCTGTTTTCTCGTTAAACATCTAAAAAATTACTCCGATTTCATTATATTATATTTATCATTTCTTGCATCTATCATTTAGTTACCAGCTGTTATGGTCTCAATATGATCTACTACAAATATTGCATCACCGCTTGAGAAATTACCATAAAGACCTGTGTAAAGGCCTCTGTCCGAAATATTTAATTCTGCACCAGATAAATTATCATACATCATGAATTCAAGACCGTTCTCATTTTCAAGCGCAATTAGCCTCTTTGTTTTTGACTTTGCAGACCTAAACAGAGTTTCGTCGTTAACTACGATTTTGTTACCGTATACGTTGCTTACGGTATCTGTCTGTCCTATGTGTACAATATAACCTCTACCAAACTGATCATATACATAAAACTTCAAATTGTCAAGTGTCAATCTAGTTTCATCTGTCCAATTTACTTCTTTGAATAAAACTGCGTCATTCGCATATGCTTGTACAAAACCAGTATCAAAACCATCAGGTTCACTAGTCAAGTCAACGTCATTACGCAGTAATTTACCAGCATCATACGTTGTTGTGATATTCTCACCTGTAGTCGCATCTGCTATATTATCGTTTCCTTCACCAGAAAGGACGTTAAGTTTATATCTGCTGTTGTTACCAAAGTCCATTGTTATTTCAATGTGGCGTTCTTCTGAAACATCACTTATAATATCATCTTCTAATGTATACTTTGATTTCACATTACGAACTTTAACGTGATACGGTTTTGTTTCGTTAATGTAATCTAGCATATCTTGGTATGAATCTCTTTGATATACTGCATGTTGTGCCAATGGACGATATGTAAAGTTCACATCAATATAACTTGTCTTGAATATTGACAATTCGTGATCATGTCGTTCTGTAAACATGTAATCTACCATACCGATAACAATCTGTTTCATAATTTCATCACCACCGTTATCTTCTATCATATTGATAAATTCTATAATCTGTACTGCTACTACGTTATCAAAATACGTATCATATGAGTTTATAGGATAAACCATATCTTCAAATGATAGATTGATTGCTGAATTTGATCGCTTCACTAGTCGAAGTTCACCATTAACTGGATAGTAATATGAATCATATACATCATTTTTATCTATGGTTATTTTAAATGAATTAACACCATTGTTATACATATCAATCATATCAATGTTATATGAATTTGATGTGTACTCATAGTCATCTGTATTTTGAAAATCATCATTTAATACCCAATCATGCAAATTAACAGCATAACTTACTGAGACATATTCTCTCCACTGTGGTGCAAAAGCATCGATGTTTTTATGTGACATTATATCATTTACAATACTTGCAAAGTTTGATCTTGCAGTATTTGTGTTCTTGATTAACATTGGTTGCAATGTTTCAAGTTTATACACGCACACGACATCACCGATCAAATATCCATCGTTAATGACGGTCATGATACCGTTGTCGAACACGATGTTGTTTGGCAACACGAATTCGCTGTTAACTGACACAACAGTGTTTTCAATTGTGCAATCTTCAAACATTTGATGTTCGTATGTAACATAAGTTGGATCCGATACTGACGCGTCATCTATTTCAAATACTACAGAAGATTGAACTTCGCGTAATGCTAAATCATTTATGATTTGAGTTTTAGCGTATCCTGCATGGTTTGAATTGATATCATCGTTGAACAATTCCCACTCAGTATGCAATTCAGTTGTATCCGATGTAATATTATAACGCAATTCAAAGTCTACAGTCTTACCAACAAACGTATTCGCTTTATTGGTAACGATAATAGAATTATCTGTTACTGGAATAAAATAGTTTGTTCCTATTGGAGAGGAGATCATCGCACTGATATCACTAATAGTGATTTCATTTCCTGTACGTTGCTCTGTTTCAGCCCAGTAGTAATACTTTGTAACTAGCGCATTTGAAACAATGTCGTAGTATGTATATGTATTATAATCTGTTACAGTTGAAGGTAGCACTTGTGATGTGGTCCACTTCTTAACAACAATCTCTGAACCGGGTACAAGTTTACCCCAGAATTTTCTTACGTATGATACATCGATATTTCCTAGCTTATCACCGTAATCGTGATATCTGTAATATCTTACATTAGCTGTATCCCACCAAACTTCTCCTACATGATCATCCAACCACACATCTGATGATGTCACACTATCATATTTTGCAGGGTTTTCCCATGTTATGTAGTTTATATTTTTCAGTAGTTCACCAGGTAGACGGCCATATAGTGGATCATACACATAATAAGTTTTAAATGTATCTGATTCATCTTTTGCAATAAGTCTGTTCATTTTAGTTGAATCAACACGTGAACTTTGTGTCGCTACAACTGAAAGGAACCCAACATCACTACGATTTAGTACTGCCCATTTTCCGTTCGTATATTCATCGACCCATAGTGTCGTTTGACTATTCAATCCAAGATCACGATACCAGTCATCAAAATCAACGTTGTTGAATTCTGGTGAGTAACGAACCGAATTCCAACGCATAATTTTGAAATTGCTGTTACTTGTGATACTTGTGTATTCGGTTCTCAGCCCTACCTTTGTCAGCATAGAAGAAGACGTTCCTTGGAATGTCAATGTAGGCGCATCACTTGTGAATACCATTCTTCCATCTGACGTAACTGTTACTCTAACGTCTGTGGATACTGAGTTGATTATTGATGCAAATGTATATACCGGTTGTATATTACCGCCAGTATTAGAATACGTACCCGACACTAGACCCAGATCAGCCAATGTGTTACCAGACACATCACTAAGAACAATAGAAAACTGCGGTGATAGTATTTTGATTCTACGATCAACTGTCGCTAATGCAGTACCTATGTTAGTATCATTCTCAAAAATTACACTGTTTAACTGTTCCACAATCAAATCAAGGGCGTCAACTTCAACTGATGATGTGGTGAAACCTAAACGTGTCATCGCACCAGGTGTTGAAGAATCCTCAGTCACAGTTAGAACTGATCCATTTTTTGTAATTCTAACACCGACCGAAGTAGCAGACGCAGATACGTTAGGTATTCCAGAACTGTTAATTTGGTTCACGATACTTGTCTTGTTCGGATCAGTTGTTGACTCATAAGTACCAGCTTCGAATCCCAATGATGTTAACGCTGTGCCGGAAAGTGTCATTTGTGATAGAGATGAACCAATTACCAGATGACCTGTTGCATCAACGTATGATGTTATACCTGTGATTACATTTAGTTCTGATGCCACGTTTTGTAATTTAGAAATTCGTAGTGTATTTTCTGTACCCAATCCAATGTCTTGAATTGCAGTACCTGACATTTCTAAAATCATACCAGAGAACACCACGTCGATCTTGTCATCAACATTCAGTGTAGCACTCAAACCAGTTGAGGAAGCATTAATCGTGTCAACGATTTCTTGTGCAGTTAGCGGTGTTAACGGGTCTGCAACAGTGAACGTAATATTTGTACCGTTTATGTTTAGTGCCTTTGTGGATGTGATTGTCGGCGATACAATAGTACCCAATATTTCTATATTTGCAAACGCAACTGTATTGCCGTCAACTATCACAGTCTTACCATTAGAAATCACAGTGGTCTCAGTTGCAGTAGAAACTTCTGTTATACTCTGAGTAGAACTATAATCTATGCTTATTGGTGTCCCATCTATTACTATAATATCTCCATATACTGATGTTACAGGATATGTCGTATCAGCCACGGTACCAGTAAATGTGATGTTTGTGTTTGCGTTTTCTATAGTTGTCACACTACTGTACACCGCAACACGCATTGTGTCTCCAGGTTGAACAAACGGATCTGTAGCAGTATCAGCACCTACAATTGAGATATATCCAGTAGCTGCTGCATCCGCATATATGTACGAAGTACCATTAATTAGTAATGTATCACCTGATAAAAATTGAGGGAAACTAATTGTACCAATTGCTTCAACACCAATATTATTTGATGTAGGCACATATATAGAGTCGCTAGTAGTTGTATCGATTTCAATTGAAACCGGTTCATAGTTTGTTTCAAATACAAGATATTCGTACACTGTCAGACCAGAAATGTCTCTTGTTCCTTCTTCGATCAGGTAATAATATCCATTAATAACTGGGTCTATATTTGAATCATTAATTCGTAAGAACACGGTATCTGTAGTATCAATACTATTTGTAAGTGCTACACATAATTGACCATCACTAGTTTCACGTACATAATCTATTTCAGCGATTTCCCCAAGACGCTTAACGTCCCAATCTCTTTCTGGGTCGAATTGTATCCATGCTAGATCGCCCTCAAAGATTAAGGTGTTATCTAATGTTTCTAGCGCACTTTCACCAGACACAGTGTAATTCACTAAACTGCTGTCAACATAACCTGTTGTTTTGAAGTTTGCAGTATAAGGTTCAGATGTTTTGACAAAACGTTTTTCAACATCACCAAAATCAATAAGATGTGGGTTAGATTTCATATCTTTCACATTTACAGTTGCATTCGCATGTATTGTGTTATTTGTTTTACCAAATTCTGCATACTTGTGTGCCCAAACACCAAACTGTTCGACTTTATTAATATTTGAATTTTTGTTAATTAAACGATCAATACTATCTTTTTTACCCTTTGCTGCTAAGAATCCTTTATAGAATTCAAGCTGACTCTCTGGTTCAACTTTATGATTGTCTAAGTATGTTCTAGTTGCGCTACCATACTGATTAGACTTTAGTAAGTTAACAACTTCTAAATTCTGATCAACTAGCGTATCTCTATAGTTTCGTGTATCTTCAATAATTGTTTCAAAGTTAGGAACCATCGTGTTTCCGTACAACAGATAACCCTCTGTGGTCATAGTTCCGTCCCAATCTGTAGTTCTATTACAGTCAATTATTAGACGCAGGTTTCTATTGTGCATTAGCGGATCGTAAATTGTGTCACCATATGAATCTTCACGATCAACAATGATAGCATGTTCAAAGTCGCTAATATCAATCTTCATACCATACACTGGTACACTAGATTCCCAACGAAGTACTTCGCCATCTGTATAGAACTTAATTGCAGTATCAGGTATTAGTCTACCCATGTTATCAACTACACGATAGTAGTTTTGATGAGTTTCTTTTGTTACACTTGCAACACCATATGGCGCAGAGAATTCACCAGTGATAATCATTGGTGATAGAGTTATAAATTCGCCAGGTTGGTGTGTTTCTGCTGACCAGTCTAAGAACTTTAGAAGTAAAGTTTCGTAATCAATGATTGAACTGTCTTCGCTGTCAACATCTGTAAAGTTCCAACCAACAAGTTTTAGATATTCTTGATAGCCAACCATTAGATGTGCAACATCATCTAGTGATGTTAGGATATCACCATAATTAAAGACTTTGACTTGATCGTTTTGTACTTTACTATAACCATTCGCAAATACTTGATTTGTTCTAGGTCTACTTGATAATTGTTTCCAATATTTGAAATCATTGTCGAATATTGTACTTGATGTATGCTGTTCTAAGCATACATAAACCTGACCATTATAAATTGAGTATTCTGAATTTTTATACCCTACACCAGAAATCCAATCGTTGATAGGTAGCGGATCGCCATCAGTAGCATATAATTTTGCCTCTGATGTCTTGTCCCAATCTAATGCGTAGAACACTGGGTTAAAGTCATCATACCCATGAATTCTGTAACCAAATGAACGCGTCTTAGGTTGTGATATCAGCGTCCAAGCATTGTAGTCAAAGTTAATCGTTTGATCAATTTCTTTTTGTGTTGGGGTTTCTACTTTACGTCTGTAATACTTTTTGTCGTTTGAATTTAATACAATATCACCTTTATTGTATGACAGTATATCATTTATGTCATAAATCGGATGTGGTGTATCAATTGAAACTTTTTCGATAACGATAGCACTAAAGAATTCACTTCTATTTGGCTCGCCTTTATGTACAAGTAAATCAAAGTTGTCTCTTGGAATTTCAGTGAAATTACTGTTACCGATACTTGTGTTTTCAGCATACAACTTTAAGTTGTTCACAAACCCGCCAAGTTTAGAACCAAGTCTAAATTCATAGTTTTCTAAATCAGCAAGTATAGTGTCTGTGTCGAGACCTTTGAACTTGTTATATAGTGCTATTACATTTTTAACTTGTGAATTATAACGATCAAGCACTTCAAAAGGATGTTCAATCATCATCTGCAAGAATGCAATGAATGGGAATTCACTACTTCTTAGCCATGCAAATTCTACTGGAGACCCGTCACCGAATTCCCAATCTAAATTCATATTTGAAATGTCATCGGTTGACAGATTTCCACCAAAGAACAAATCTTCTGGTGTTCTTAGATTACCAGAAGCGTCTACTGGAATTGGCGCAGTCTTTCCTGCATCATTTAGAATATCTGTCCAAAATTGCTCAGTTGTATAATCTGTACCATAGAACAAATCGAAATTTGCAGGCTTTGATGCTACACCCAATACCAACCAAGGTTCATTCAATAAGTTGTCAGTACCATATACATATCTATACATACCTCTCCAGTTACCGGGAGTGATATCATTGACGAATTTATAATTCCATGTCTTCCAGTTATTGGGGTCGTATGATACGTTTTCTAGACTGTCTACATTGTTTTTTAACATCCATTTTTTGAAGAACGGATACATAATGTAATTCTTTTCATTCAATGTATAGCTATCGTCTGCCCATTCGAATGGACCGTAGTGTTGATAGTCTATGTAGTTGAATGACTTATCTTGGACGTTGTTATAGCAACGAATTTCAAATTCTAATAGAATCGAATCTGTTCTATCACCCCATACAGGTGTTTTTGAACCATCGTGTCCTACAATAAAATCTACTGAATTTTCATATTCATTGTCTGTCACTATGATAGGTACATATGCAGGGTTTAAACCTAGTTTAGTTGAGCTAGGCGGTATGTATACGTCTTCGCTATTGATATAATATCTTACAGTAATTTCGTCTCCTACCTGACCAACGTAACCGTTAGTAAAATTGACAGTTGTATTACCGATTGACATTACATAGTCTGTTCGTAAAACTTGCAGTTTGCCATTAACATATACATAAATGTCGTATTCATCAACAACTGGTTTAGAGAACTCAGGAGTAAATTGCTCACTGGAACCTATAACAACGTCAACTGGTTGTTCTTCATAATGTGCATATTCTTTACCGAAATTTATCATGTTAATGTCTTTAAACATCAACGGGCGACCTTGAAGTGCAATAATATTAGTGATAGCTTGTTCTAGTATTTCTGAATCTGTTTTTGAATCACTTCCTGCTTCTGACAGAATTTCGCGAACACGTGTAACAAACTTATTCTTATATGAACTATACGCAGATGATAGTGTTTCAATCGCATCGAACGGGTTGTAGTCATCTTTTGTGACACAGAAGTATCCGAACTTTGTGTCTGTATTTGTTCTAACCATTACACTACCGTAATTGTTGAAGCGTAATTTGTCACTGTTGTCACCTAGATTTCTAAATGGACTGTGACCAACAGGATTTACGTCCATACCCGGAACAGTTTCCATGATACGAATAAAATGCTCAAACAGTACAGAATATGTTAGTTCTACATTAGTGTGATATGAGTTATCTGGGTTAAATTCTATTGCAGGGTCAATACGCTGATAATTACCTGCACCCTCAATAGTAACTTCATTCTTTGTACAATAATCAACATAAACAAATTTGTCTTCAACTGTATTGTCGAAAACAACGATATCATTTACAATCGAGTAATTACCATACTGTTTTATACCGTCGAAATACACATCAACACTATTTGTATCGATAGGTTCATGTAGTAATTCAATAGATGAAATTGCGTTTTCACTCACTTCTTGACGGTAGTTTCTGTAGTTAAATTCTGTTGGAATATAAATGTTTGTCAACCCAACAGTATCTACATTGTAGAAAACATCTACATCAATATCTATTGTATAGTTATACTCACTTGCATAATCACCAACACTCAATTTTGCATATAGACCCAATTCAGAATCATATGCATAATCACCTGTTACGTATGAAAATATCTTTGCAGATGTTATATAATTGTTTTCACTGTCGAATATCAAAAACTTAGGTTCAGTTATTTCAACAGAATCGAACGCTTTGTTCAAAGATTCATCATCAAGTGAAAGCCTATTGTCGAACTCAATAATAGGTCTTTGTGCTTGATGAAGTTCATTTCTATTTGTTTCATCAATTAAATGTTTAATGTCATCGTAATGATACCAAGAGTTATTGAACGACCACCAGTTGTTTGGGGTCTCCATACGATCAATAGTAACATAACTTCTGATGTCCGAACCGTTTATATTCTCATTTGGAGCAAATAGCGGACTTACCCAGTAATAGCTACTCCAGTTCACAAACTTATCGATATCGATAGGTAAGTTTACTGTGTTTCTATCACATTGAAATAGCCGTCTATGGTCGTTTGTTAGCGAACCATGATTGTATAGAGAATTTATTAAATCGTCGTAAAAAATATTCTCGTTAATGCTCACATTAGAAAACACTGGCTCAAGCGAATAATTCGTTCTAGAGTACGAGAATGTAGGGTATGAAAGATATGCATCGTCTTTCTTATACACCCCTTTTTCTTTTCTACCAACGTATGCGCGTGTTTTTTCTATATTACCTTTAGAAAATACACGTTCAAGTGTTGCTTCAAATATTGTCTCTAGCTCTTTATTTTGCAAATGGGCTGGAAGAAAGTCGTAAATCTTATTTGCCATTATTATTCACCTGTTAAGTCTGTTTCTGTTATTGACTGAATGATTTGAACATCTTTTGAAGATGTTACTGATAGGAATATTTCGTTCGGTTCACTGCTAATACTTAGCATCTTAGAATATGTTGATGTGCTGTATTTTGGAGTAATAACAACACTTGCAATTCTATCACCTAGTTCTTTGTGTAGGTATGCTGCTAGTTCTGAGTAGTAGAATGTATCACCGAAGTCCCAGTTTTCTAGTTTAAAGTATTCATTTACTTTTGCCGATACGCTTGCTTTAACTTCACTATCTGTAAAGTTTGTACCAACACGTTTCACTACTTTAAACACTGCCTGATTTTCTGGAAGTGCAGAACTACCAAACAAGAATTTAAACTTTGCTGGGATGTAACTTACGTGATCACCGATAGCAGACTTTTCTGTTATCTTTGACATTAGTTTTGTCAACTCATAGTTGTTTGGCGGAACTGGCATATTACCTAAGAAGTTCTTAGAAATCCATGTGTTGATATTCTTGACATAATCTGTTGTTAGAATGTAAACATCAATAATATTACTTGTACTTGGATCAATACGTTTTTCTTTATCTGCATAGTGGTCCCACTTGAATGTCATTAGGTCGTCAACATAATATGATCTACCGTGAACTGCACGATAAATTACATAGTTAACAACTAAGTCACCATCTGAATTAATGTCATGCACAAAATCAGTTGTCCAGATACCAGCAGCAGATATGTATCTATACCATTCACCAGTTGTAGTGTTGTACCAAAGAACAGCAGTATCAGTTGTATACTCTGGTTTAATAAATCCAGGAACGCTATCTACATGTTCTGCACATGCGATTGCTCTAGGTGATATTTTTTCATAAACTATGTTGCTATCTGTATATGTTTCGAGAACAATAAATGAACTTAATAGTTCGTTTTCAAGTGCATTAAACGTGCCCATAGGATCGCCATCTGTATTAACAGATGTCAGTAATATCTTGTGATTATCAATATAACCATCATTTGTTACAAATTTGCCATACACATACGCAGAAGTTGACAAGTATGAATTTGTTCTTATTTCAGTCGGTGTAATTATATTTGTATCAGCAGTTACGTTTACCATAACCCCAGTAAGATCGGTAATACCCAAATCACCTCTAAAAATAGAAATAGTATCACCAACTGATACTAGTGCAGTCCAATATATAATCTTATATGTATTTTCTAACCCGGTCTCAGTTGGGGTCAAAAATTCAAGATGTGCATTTGATATCACATTATCAAGATCATCTTTGACTACTAAGTTATCGTATGAAAGGTCTCCGCCTGCATAGAAAAATAGTGTTTCACCAAGTGCAAACTGTTTGTAATATATATCATTTTCATATGGAGCAACTACTGAGTTTGCACCAAATGTGAATGTGTATGTGCCAATGCCAGGTTCATAAGAAATAATGTAACTTTTTTCTACACCAATGTCAGTTGACACAACTGTGTCTAGTGTGACTGATGGATCTAGTGAACTGTTATCAACAAAAAAGAATTTACCAGTGTCGCGTGCTTCGACAAAATAACTAGTCGAAGGAGATCCTTTAAAACCAGCAGTGGCAAATGAATCAGATGATAATGTCGCGTATGCGTCTGTTACGTTACCAACATCACCGATGTCAGCAGGGTCACCTTGAATAAAAATGTTACCAATGCTATATGTGTATGTATTTGGATCTGTAGTAAGCGTTGCATCGATATTTTCATTTTCTGCAACAGCCGTTGTTCCAGAAATAACAGAAGATGCATTAGTAAGTACACCATCTATAGTCCAATCCGGGTCGTAACCAATAGGCGCGTTTTGATCATGAGAAAATTCAATAACATCCCCAATTGGTGAAATTAATTTATGATGATACTGTGTCGCAGTTATAAACACATTATCATTAATAAAATTGTAAGATTCTGGAGCATCAAAATAACTAAAATCTACATGGAATTCTATAGTGTTTGAAACGGGGTCATACGATGGTGCCAATTCACCATCCATAGCGATGATACCAGTACCAATGTTCATAACGTCAGTAGTTGTTTCCGATGTTGCACCAGACCCAGATGTAGACGATCCAAAGTAAGAAATGGAAACTTTGTCTCGGTTAATTAAGTTTGTTTTATTATCAATTACTATATCACCGTTACTGTAATAGAATTTAACATTATTAGCACTGTCAAGAATAATATCAGTACCAGTAAATGTGATGATAAATTCAGAATTGATGTTTCTGTATCCAGGTTTATATGTTACATCTAATATCAATTCAGGTGACGGGAATTCTATTGCATATGCTGCATCATATAGTTCCCATATACCTTGATCAGATGTAATGTCATAGTTGTAGAAAATTTGGAATGATGTGATTGTAGTTTCATCTAGAACGGTATTTTTAATGATTTCCACATGCTCATCTAGGAATACATATGTGGGTCCTACTATTCTTTTTTCTAGTAGAACACCTGCAGGAGGTATAGAATCCAATGTGAATGTTCCATCCGAATGAACGGTTACAACTTTGTACCATTTGCCGCCGATCTGTAGGAAATCTCGATCTGTTATGTTTGCTGCACCATCCCATGTTTCACCTTCAGCGCCCTGTTCTTCTGGGTAGCCGCGTAGTGGGTTGGAAGTCACTCTCAACCAATCAATATTAGTAAATGTTGTTGTTATAGTATCTTTGTATGTATAATAATACTTGTTAACCATCGATGGATGTTTAAGAACTTTTGAAAATTCATTTCTGATTATGTCATCGATATTTCCATTGTTTGATTGATAAGGGATTACAACGCGTGTTAATCTGTCGTCAACGTACACTGAACCATCGTCACCAATGACGCTGACGTTACTGTGATGACCTGTAACATCGTCCATTTCAAAGTGGCGTGATTTCCCAGCAAATGTAGTATTGAATGCTTTTACTTTTGATACAATACCAGACCCCATCGTTAAAGGAAGAATGTTGTAGTCCTGACCGTTAACCATACGATCTTGTGTATAGTAGTTACGAGGAGCAACGCGCTTCACGCTTAGGTAGTTCTCGCCTTCGTAGTTTTCTGTGAAGTCACGAGTGCTGCTTAGTGTAAATGTTGCACGATATGATTTACCATCTGCACCTAGGTAAGGTATAGTAATAGATTTATTGATAATGTCGCCGCGGTTGACACTAAAACTTGCATTATCAGCAATACGATACCATAGACGATATCTACCATATGCTGCATTTCCAAATACACCATCGGGGAATGTCAAATCTATTGTGTTGTTTGCCGCAGTAGTTACGTTTACAATATCACCGTTTCCGTTTCGTAAACTGTTGAAAATAGCAGTTTCACGGCTATTGTTGTCAACTAGCGTAACAGTGTTAATGAATTTACCATCAGTGTCAATGCGCTGTAGCCAAACATCATTGTTAGAAATATCATTTTCCAACACCTGTTGAATGCGATTTGGTATTTTCACATCGTAATTTAAATCTGTATATTTTAGATTGCCTGCTTTAGCTAGGAAGAAAAATCCAGTTCTATCTGATGATGGGCCTAAGTTGTCATTTCTGTTTACAACAGTGAATGCGTCTTTTGATCCAGGTTCACGTTCTATGATAGTATCACCATCAGTGATTGAGCCTACCACATCAAAATTTCTAGAAGCTCCACCAACATTTGCAGAAAATGAATATCGTACCGCTTTAGATACTGGATCTTCATTGATGTAATGTAAATGTGTTTCGATGCCATCACGGGTGATTGATGCAACTGGGTTGTTAACTTTTGTTTCAGGAGAGAGTACTGAATTTAAAACTGTAACAAAGTTGCTATACCAATCTAGATTATTTGTATCGTTCCAACGTAATGTTCTATTTGCTAGAGAGTTACCCTCGCCATCATAGATAGGTTGGTTAGTTGTGATACTTGTGATTTTTAGAAAACCTTGTGCGTTTACAGGACGAGATTTGTTGTATCCCAGTGTCTTTGCCATACGTAGAACGCTTTCACGGCGCTCTGCGGTATCAAGAAAGTTTTCACGTGTGTTCATATCCAAGCGGAATGCAAGTGAATGACCTAAGTAAGCAACTAAGTCAAGAATTGCAATAAATTCAGAACTTGATACAAAGTCATTGAACTTTTCTGGATATGTTTCTTTGATATAGATTAGCAATGCTTCTCTAATAGTATCGAAGTCGTAAGCCTTTAAACTTACGTTTGAGTACGCAGTATACACTGCTGTCCAACTTTCACTGGCGAATAGGGTATCAACTCTTTCTTGTGCCATTATATTATTCTCTCTCTAAATCTATTGTTAGTTCTGTGACTTCTTTTGATGGAAGTATGCTGATTACAATTCTTACATTTACGCTGTGATCGTTATCTGTTACTTGTAGCAAAATTAGTTCGCATCTTGGTTCTGCATTTATAATGTCAGTCAGATCGTCTTCAATAAGTTGCACAGTAATACGTGTTAGCGGTTCAAATATCATATCATGAATAATACTACCAAAAGTTGGCATCATTACTCTCTCGCCTTTGCGAGTCATAATTTCATTCATCAAGTCTTCGATCACTAGTTCTTTACCAGTGAGAACATGATTGATTGCATATTTGCTCTTTGTACTAAATCCACTAAAACGTTTCATTTATAGGTCTCGCTTTTTTACGTTAAGAGTATTTATCATCGTATAAACTACGAAGTTTTAGTTGACACATAAATAGGCGTATGCTATAGTAAACTATCATATAGGAGATTACCATTATGACCAAAGAAGAATATTATGGTGTCACTGAATTCGAAGATCAATTAGACATGTTTGATGAATTAGATTATTCCTTATACGATGTTGATGTATCTTATGAATTTGCAATGGACCTTGAATACCCAGAAATAACCCTAGAAGAATTTGAAAAAAATGTTGCACCGCAACATTTATCCTTTACTACACAAGTGGACCCAGGAATATACACACGTGATTGGGTTCTTTGGGAAGAAACCAAACCTTTAAGTGAATTTAGTGAAGTGGATGCACTTAAAAAACAGGTTGCAGATTTAACCGAATCATTGTATAAAGCATATGGTAGAATCAAAGAACTATCAGATGAGTTGTCTGATATGAAATCTCAACTATCACAGATTAATATACATAAAAACACAAGGACCTACTAAATGCCAAACCTAGTACCAATGGTAGTCGATCAAACTGCTAACGGAGAACGCAGTTATGATATCTTCTCACGCCTTCTTAAAGAACGTGTGATCTTCCTAACTGGTGAAGTAAATGACTATCAAGCCGATCTACTATGTGCGCAACTTCTGTTTCTGGAAGCAGAAAACCCAGATAAAGATATTCATTTTTATATCAACTCTCCGGGCGGCTCTGTAACATCAGGACTTGCAATTTACGATACGATGCAGTTTATTAAACCAGACGTATCAACCACAGTAATTGGTCAAGCAGCCTCAATGGGTTCACTTCTTGCACAAGCAGGTGCAGCAGGTAAGCGTTATGTTCTTCCAAACTCACGCACGATGATTCACCGTGTATCATCTGGAACTGGTGGAACTCGTGGTTCTGTTCATGTACAAGAAATGGAAATGGAAGACAATCTTCGCCATCTACAGGAAGCGAAAGATTTGAATAAGCGTCTTACAGAAATTTATGTAAGTCACAATACTGCTGGTAAGTCGTTTGATGAATTGTATGAAACAATGAAATACGATACATTCTTACGTGCGGAAGATGCAGTTGAATGGGGTCTAGCAGATAAAGTTATGGATAAGCGCCCAGTTTAACTAAAACCAGGCACATAACTCCACATATTAGCAATATCCATTTTACGAGCGGCAAGTTGTTCATCAACTCTGCCGTTCGCTCTTTTTATACCAGTCTGAATTTCATCTGTGATGTAGAACCACGCATCCCCTTGATTGATCATCTTAATCAATCCACTATCTTTAATTCTATTAACGCCTTCATAATAAAAATATATTAGAAGTGCATCATACTGTGGCTGACCCAATGGCTGAGTTATGAAATTCTCAAGAACAGTACCAATGTGACGTAATTGTTTTTCTAAAATAAAATTCGCTTCTGCTTTTGTTATCTTACCAGTATCTAATGAAATACGTTTAGATGCAACTGTGATATATCCATACTTTTGTTCTGTAGGGGTTACTTCATAATCGTAGCCAATTTTCATATCAGATGTGAGTTCCAATATCGGTTTCTCTTTTTTCATTATGTATTCTTTACTAAAGTCTGAAAAAACTAAATCTTTTAATTCAAATGTAGTAACTCTTACATGCGAAAGAATATACTCTGGTTCGTTATTTTTATCATACCCAACACCTAGGTATGTACCATATGGTGTAACCACATTCAAAGGTAACTGAATTAAATTTAATAATGAACCTTGTCTTTTGTCAAAAATCATTTATAACCCCTTAACCTCTAAATTCCCAATGCCATGGTTCCCAAGACATTCTCTGATAAAAATTAAATCTACCCGCATTACTATTAAGCCACCTGTAATGTGGGTTTGACGGTGCTCTGTTGTTGTAGATTACACCTTCATCAACCGCGATACCCCAACCGTGATTTGAGTTACCCGGAGGAGCAACCCACTTTCGAGCCGCAGCGGGTGTGCCGTATTTTCTAAGAGCGCCTTGCCACAATCTAAGCTGGTGTTCGTATGATCTATATCCAGACGATGGCGATAAATTAATACCGTCAGCTTTTGCAGCCGCTGCCATTCTGTTCCATGCATCCGCTGCATCTTTACGTATTTGAATGCCATTACCTATAGACGCTAGATTGCTAGGATCTAATTTTCCATTCTCGCCTGTATAATTCGCGGCAGGTACATCGTTGATTGTCTTTTCTGTGTAACTATTTGGATCAGGTACAATGGGCCCACCACCTGTGTTATTTGGTGCAGGTCTCATCATAGGTTCATGTGAAGGTACAGTTGGTAGCGAACTACCCCCACCTTGCCAAGAACTTTCAACTCTTGTGCTTTCTAAATTTTGTATATCCGGCATTGCAGACGTACCGATACCCATAGACATTGCAGCCTGAGGACCATTCAAGTGCATCTTTCCGCCAGTACTGGCATACATATTTGCTCCCACTTTTAGGTGCATAGCCCCACCAGTATCTAAAAATTGTGTTCCTGAACTTTTTAAATGTAATTGACCAGAACCATCAAACATGATGTTACCACCTGTTTTAACATTGAATTTTGCGCCGGCTTCTAAATTTATGTTTTGATCTGCACGTAGGTTGAAATCCCCTTCGGCTCTCATGCTAATACTACCACTACCATACATAACGATGTTACCGTCTTTTCCTATTTCTACCCAACCGGATCCGCTTGAGTTTACCATATAGATCATGTCGTTTGTGCCATCTAATATTAAACTTGCGCCACTACCTGTTGTAAGTCGCACATGTGATGGGTGAACAGTTCCATCATCTCCCACACTACCGTCATCAAAAGTGATCGCGGACTGGCCAGGCGTCGCCATACCATAGACTCTACTAGGTCCCGGCGTTTGATAACTGGCGTCCCGTATTGGGGTAGAACTTGATTGCCCGCGTATTGGGTCGGTATAAGTACCTTGAGCAGCCAAGTTTGCGTTTCTACCACTATTTGGTATAGGCGAGCCTTCAGTTGTATTACTAGTTGTACTTGTATTACTAGTTGTACTTCCACCACGAAGTCCATCACCCGCTGCGCCTGAGGCAGTTGCACCAGCACCTAAATAACCTCGACTTTGTGCATATGCTTTTTCTGCTGGTGTTAAACTAAATCTACCTCCACCACCGAATGATTCATCCGCGGTTTTTAATTGCTCAACTCTTGCCACATCTGCGTCGGTCCAACGTTGTTCTGAACCCGGACCACGTAACCTATCACCTTGGCTACCGCTTGCAGTTGCGCCGGATTGTGATTGATCACTGCCCCTAGGGTAAACTGGATTACCGTTTTCATCATAAAATATTGCAGTATCTGGATTTTGACCTTGAGTTATAGTAGTGACTGCCCCCTTAGAAGACTCAGCATCTACGAACGCCCCTTGACCTTGGCCAGTACCATCTACTTGTGGCGCACCGGCTGCACCACCACTTACAACGTTTGGTATTTGTTGTAGAACAGCGAACCAATATCCAGCAGTCATATCTGAGTCATCTGCAAAGAATACCATAATTGTTACGCCCGGATCTGGCGGAACTGCAAAAAATCCATAGTTACTAGAACCGTTAGAGCCGCCGAATGGACTTGCATATTGGAAGAATATCGGATTTTCGGATGATCCACCAAGTGCAGGTATATACGCAGCTAGTCTACCTCTACCTTCTGGATCGGCAGCGTCTACTGTTATGGCTCTATAAATGCCGCTACTAACTCTATCTAACAGTGGGTTGTTAGAATTCCGCTGTCCAGATTTTATTATGTCTTTTAAGCCAGTTTTTCCTCTAGGTCTCATTTATTTTTCCTATACTTTTATCTTGCAAGGTTTCTGGTTGTTGAATTATCATTTTCAACTGGAACCATGCTTCTGCCCAAAACTTCCGATCCTTGTGTAGTCTTGTAACCATCAGCGATATGCAATCTAACCATATCCAATGTTTGAGTGAATTTACCACCATCAAATCTACTAGTTATACCCTTCACATTATAAATGTAAGTTAACAATCTTGCAATTTTTGGATTATCATTTTCATCTTCACCATCTACTGCATTTGATACAATCATAACATAATTAAATCCGTTATGTTCTGATCTATCGTTTGGATAGTTGCTGTTTGTATTTTTTGTAAATTCACTTTGATACTTTGCAGGTGAGATATGATTGTCAATCCAGAAAGGATCGCCGCGTATTTCCATAGTTGCTTCCATCATGCTAATATCACCGGAATGTGCTTCATAATATTTCTCTTTAGCAAGTTCCACATACTCTGGGTCGTTAGTTGCAATACTTTTTAATTGTCTATTGTGTGCCAAAATACCTTTCGTTAGTTCAACAAAAATGGTAGGATTAGTAGAAACTGCATTGAGTACAGATAAAAGTTCACCCGGTGCAATAGAATTTATACTATCACTTGTCATGTTTTCTGCCAATACATATGTTCCCAAATTTGCACCAGCATTAGATGTTGATGTTTGTATACCTGCTGTGGACAAATTCTGTACCAAACCTGCTCCACCCAATGCATTTATCGCTTGTCCGAAAATAGTCTGTATGCCTCTAGTTAATTCATCATCTGCACTCTTAATGGAATCGCGTAAGTTGTTAACGGTATTACGAATATCTCCTAATTGTGACGTTCTCGTTTCAAACTCGGATCTTAGTCGTTGTATTGGAGTATTTGAAAGTACGCGAGCAAGATAATCTGTTGTTCCGCCTCGCAAGCCGTCACCATTTGCTCCACCACTAGTTGCACCAATAGTTGAATTATGCGCTAGTAGTTGATCAAGGGACATGCTTTGCGCCCGTGCTACTTCTTCTGCTGGTGCACCGGATGCAGTCAACGATTCAATAATTCTATCTTTTTGACTGGTCATCCATGTAGTATTATCAGATGTCATTGATTGTAAACTTGCTCTAGCTTCTTCCAATGAACTACGTGTCGTATTAGCGGCTGAACTCATTTCTTGTAGTTTAGCAACCGCACGATCATTTCCTAACACACTTTTTAAAACTATACCATAATCATCTAACAGTTTTGTCCACATTTGTTCACCAGATGCAGATACGTAGGTTTTTATTAATTGTTGTTTCAAACTTATTTCAAAGTTAAGAACTTGATCATTTCTACCTGTATACAGATAACGATATATCTTTTTTAATTTACCTTCGTTTACTATTTCATCAACGATTGTTTTATTGTTTTTGGCATGAACCATTGTTGATGCTGCGCTCTGTTCAACAAGTTCTCTCTTTTTGCCAATGTAATATGTTATATCTGCACCTTCAGTATTTGTCATTACATTGTACCCATCTACCTTAGGTACATAATCTACATATATAGATAACACATCAGTAAATGATACTTGATCCTCTGTTAGATTTCGTTTAACAACTTCTGAATTCATGAACACATCTAATATACTTTCCATTAGACTTGTCCCAGGATTTAGAGTACCAATTGGCATTGCAGTTGCCATTTGTCCGGGCGCCGCACTTCTGTACGTATTATGATTAGCTGAACCAAAGTTTGGGAAGCCATCAAGCATCACTTTGTTATTAACAAAAAATTCATTTTTTATGTCATCGTTTATTGCTTTTACTGAATAAGTGTTGATGAATTTTGTATCACCGCCGAAGTTAGTTTGTACTAGGTATTCATTATACTTTGTTAAAAGATTGTTTATAGTATCTTCTACGTTATCACCTATTTCGTACTCAAATGATGTTGAAATTGTATCTGCACCATAATCCATGGCACCATAACGAACTACTGAACCTTCAATTGAAGTTGTAGTACCGGCAATAGTACTACTTGTTTGAACTTCGGCTGTATTTGATATTATGAATGGTATTACTTTAGTCGATCTTGGTATTCTAAACGAATTGCCATTTTCATCATATCCCATAAAATTAATTTTTAAGAAAAACTTCGCAGAACCAATATTAGAATAACCAGCTAGTAGTGTTGCAGATTTCAATATTTCTGCTAACTTACTTCTTCCAACTTGAACTATAGAGAAACTTAATTTCAATGCTGCACCTACAATACCGAAGTTTTGATGTGTCGCACCGAGTGATTGTATTTCCAAATCTTGTATATTGAATTCAGTTGTTATACCAGTTTTTGCAATTATTATTTTTTGTGTTCCGCTTCCAGGCCATGCATCGTCTACAATGCTATCAAGAGACGTACCTGTTGGAGATAGGAAATCTGCTGCCGAACGTTGATCAACTAAAAACAATTCTAAATTGTAAGTATAATTTTCATAATCATCTAGTGCGTTCGGTAACCACGAAACAGAACTTTCTAGTGAGGCTAAATCTTCTGGTCTAGCAATTGCAGTTATGTCTGCGGCAGAATTGTAGTTTCTCGCACCTGTTGATCCTTCAGTACCAGCCACCGCAGGATCTACTTGTGCGGGTGATGTGGATGTTGGATATGTTACTGTTGAACTGTTTGCATCAACAACACCTTGAGCAATATGAGGACTAAAATAGTTCGCTGCTTCCGCGCCGCCTTCTTCTCGTATCATTACAGAAACCATACGCTCTGTTAACTGTGGGTTATCTCTTAAATTGATAGTTTGGTTTGGATCAACGCCCATGGACGCAGCAACTCTGTTTACGTATGCGGTTGTGTTGTTTTCATTGGGTGGCGCCCAACGAGATATCATTTCATTGACAGTACCCAATCCATATCGACTTTGATATGAGTAAAGGTTCTTGGTCATCGCACGAACGCCTGCTTCCGGTGTCGCGAATGTCACGAATGAACTGTCGCTACCCGGCACTGCGCCAACCCACTCAGTACTACTAAGTCTAATGTTACCTGGGTTATTGTTTCTAACGTTACGAACTGTCATGTTTATTTCATCTCATCTATATTCTTTTTTGATGGTATGCGTATTACAGTACCTGCAACAAAATCGTTAATAGGATCAATAATTTCGTTTGGATTGCGTAAAGCAAAAATCCACCACCATTTTGCTGTTCCATATTTTTCATAACTCAGAAGATCAGGACGATATTCATACTTTGCAGGTATAGTGTATTCTTCGTCAAGATCATCTTTATGAATATATCTTTTTGTTTGTATATCCAGAATTTTGTTTTTAAGGATTGGGGTCTGTGACCAAGGAGAACTACTTTTATACATAACCTCTTCCCTTCAATCTTCCATTTGCGTATGCTTCTATTGAAAAGTTTTGTCTTACATTCTTGGGACCGTATGTTGTCGCCAATCCAAGAACAAACGTACTTACTTTCGGTATTCGTATTGAACCAGACTCAACGTAGTCAACATCATTGTCGAAGTTCCATGTAAAGTTAGTTACGACCACTGGAACATTTGTATAAATGCCGTATGCATAAAAACGTAAAATTGGCGGTGGGAGACCTGCTTGTGGATCACTTTCTCCAAAACCCATTTTCATTGCTGCTCTAAAGAAGTTACTACCTTGCATAACTGACATTGCTTCTTCTTCATTTCTTACAATCATTGGTGCGGTAACACTAATCTCAGCATTTGCACCACTGTCAAAAACTCGCTGTTGGAAGTTAGCATGTGTTAGTTCGTATGCAGTATAGTTTGCAGTATTCATTACAGATATGTTAGGTGTGAACGGAAAGAAAAACACGTTTAATCCACCACCGGAAAGTCTTCCGCTAGGGTCTGTAATGTATACGTTTTGTTCTGTGTCCTTATATGGGTTCATGGACAATCTCCTACATCTTATTGATGTATTTATCATGCTATAATGTTCGAAGTTAAAGTAACAGTTGACATGTAAGTTTAGAGGAAGTATAATGAAAGTAATATATTTAGGAGAACCATATTATGGCCCGTGGACAAAATTATTTGAACAACAAAGACATGTTGAAGCAAATACACACATCCAAATCAAATTTCTCTTGGTTTGAAGATCGCACCTTGCACTCACAACATGACATAATTCTACATTCAGTTGATGACATTATACCATCAATTGAAGAAGCAAGAAAAAATAGAGCAACCCGACTTCAAAAAGAAGCATGGGATGAAAACACAGATAAGAAAAAGAAACAAGCAGATTTTGCGGTAGATCCGGATTCATTTGAAGAAAATGAACTTGTATTTCGTGTAATGACTTATGAGCATATACCAGATGAACCAGGTAGAAAAGCAAATCCAAAGTCAGTTGCAGATCATAAAGTTAAACTAAACTTCCCTCCATTTCAACATTACATCGTTGAAAACGGTCAAGTGAAGTGTGTTGGAATATCACACTATAACAAAAATAAAGAATTCGACTTGACAAGTGGCAAGATCACCGCTACATTGGCAAACATGTATATCAAGCTAGTAGAACGTTATTCACAACGCTCAAATTGGCGTGGTTACACATATATTGACGAAATGCGAGGACAATCACTGCTACAATTGGCGCAAGTTGGATTACAGTTTAACGAAGATAAAAGTGATAACCCGTTTGCGTATTTTACCGCAGTTGTTAACAACTCGTTTACAAGAGTATTGAACTTAGAAAAGAAAAATCAAGGACTTCGTGACGACTTACTTGAACAAGCAGGACAAGCACCAAGTTGGACTCGCCAACTCGAAAACGAAATGAAATCTAAAGAACGTTGGGATAAAGTTAAAAATACTAAGATTACCGACGATGCAATTCCAACTGAAACAATAAAAGAGATTTACGCAGACAATGACCAATCTGTTTAAGAAAGCGGCAGTTTTCACCGACATTCATTATGGAATGCGAAACAATGCAAGACAACACAATGAAGATTGTGATGCATTTGTTGACTGGTTTATTGAACAAGCACAAGAGAAAGGATGCGAAACTTGCATCTTTGGTGGTGATTGGCACCACAACCGTGCTAGTTTGAATATTTCAACTATGAAATACAGTATTCAAGGATTACGTAAACTATCAAAAGCATTTGAAAAAGTTTATGTCATTCTTGGTAACCACGATTTATACTATCGTGAAAGCCGAGAAGTAAACTCAATTGAGTTTATCGATGAACTGGAAAATGTGTATCTTATCAGAGACACATTAGTTGAAGGGGATGTTGCTTTAGTAAGTTGGGTTGTAGGCGATGAATGGAAGAAAGTACCAAAGATCAAATCAAAATACATGTTTGGTCACTTTGAACTTCCAACGTTCAAACTCAATGCAATGGTAGAAATGCCAGATCACGGCGGACTTAAACTTGATATGTTCGAACACCAAGACTATGTGTTCACTGGACACTTTCACCAACGTCAAGTTAAAGGAAATGTAATCTATATCGGTAATGCATTCCCGCACAACTTTTCAGATGCATGGGATGATGAACGAGGATGGATGTTCCTAGAATGGGACAAAGAACCAGAATTTTTTGTGTGGCCAGATGCTCCTAAGTATAAGACAATAACATTGTCGCGTCTTCTGGATAACCCAGCAAAATATCTTCTCCCAAAAACAAGTGCTAGAATTTCACTTGATATTGATATCTCTTACGAAGAAGCAAACTTTATTAAAGATACATTTATATCAACATACGATTTGCGCGATGTGACTCTACAACCTATCAAAAATTCTGAACACACAGAAGATAATGGTGCAGAAATACATTTCGAAACTATTGATCAAATTGTAGTTTCCCAACTAAGCGCACTAGACGGTTCATTCAATAAGAATGTTCTAATTGAAATATACAACAATTTGTGAGTTACTATGAAAAAAGTATTAATTACAGGGAATAGAAACTATGGGCTTTGCGAAGCTATTTGTAATCTTTTTGATACTGTGGACGATATTAGTTATCGCACTATTAGCCGCGGGAATGGATATAATCTAGACAGTGACGAAGATCAGAAACGTCTAGCTGAGTTGTTTGTTGAAGAAAAGTTTGATGTCTTTATCAATAATGCCGCCTTGTGGAAGTTTCAACAAGTTATGCTTGCAGAAACAATTCACAATGCAGCAAATGCAGCAAAACATAAATGTCATTTGATACACATGGGATCAACTGCTGATACAGGCGTTAAAGGTAGGACATGGCGTTATCCAACTGAAAAGAAGGCACTGAGTGTATACAACAGAGACTTAACATATCTCGCACAAGGTGGCTCTAATATTAAGTCAACGCTAATTTCTCCGGGTAGTTTGACAACATCTAGTGTTATGAAAAAGCACCCAGACAGAAAACTTATAGATGTGGAATACATCGCAGAAATTATTTTATGGTTGATTAACCAGCCTGATTATGTTAATATCAATGAAATAAGTTTAGATCCAATTCAATTTGGAGACTTTGCAAGAGAGAGGTAAAAACTTGCTTAAAGTTAAAAGTCTAACAATCCGAAACTTTATGAGTGTCGGTAACGTTACACAAGCGGTAGATTTACAACGTGATAACTTGACTCTAGTTCTAGGTAACAACCTAGACTTGGGAGGTGATGGTTCACGTAATGGTACTGGTAAGACAACTCTTATCAATGCCCTTTCATACGGTTTGTATGGTAACGCTCTTACAAATATCAAAAAAGACAACCTAATCAACAAAACTAACGGTAAACAAATGCTTGTTACTGTTGATTTTGAATACAATGGAAATGAATATCGCATTGAACGTGGTCGCAGACCTAACGTATTCCGCTTACGTCAAAACGGCGTAGATATGAATTCGGACGCAGATGTAGACACTGCACAGGGAGAAATGCGTCAAACACAAATCGAAGTAGATTCGATTATTGGTATTTCGCATTCTATGTTCAAACACATCGTTGCCCTTAACACGTATACAGAACCATTTTTGTCTATGCGGGCAAATGACCAGCGTGAAATCATCGAAGAACTTCTTGGTATTACCGAACTTTCAAAAAAAGCTGAAAAGTTAAAAGAAAGTATTAAGGTTACTAAAGAACAGATCAAAGAAGAGGAATATTCGCTAAAAGCTAAAGAAGAGGCAAATAAGCGCATTCTGAAAAACATCGAAGATGTAGAGAGACGTTCACGTGTTTGGAATAAAACAAGAACTGACGACCTTGCTGATCTTGAAGCAGGACTAGATGCTCTTTCACATATTGATATCGATAAAGAAATTAAAACCCATGCTGCGTTAGTAGAATACAACGAAAAGTCAAATAGACTTTCACATGCAACACAATGGGTTAATAGCATAGAAGCAGATAACACTAAACAAGAACGCATTATAACAAAACTTGAAAGTGAAATTGAGCTTCTAGAAAATCATCAATGCCATAGTTGTGGTCAAGAAATACACGATAGTAAACAAGAAGAAATTCTTGCAAGTAAGACAGATCAAAAGCAAGAAGCGGCATCACAAATTCTTGCGAATGATTCGCAACTGCAAGAGTATCGTGAAATTATTGCATCAATTGGTGAATTGGGTAAAAAACCCAAAACGTTCTATCCGACATTACAAGATGCGTATGAACATCAGAATAGTGTAAAGTCACTTCAAGAACAAATAGAAACTAAACGTAATGCTGTTGATCCATACGAAGAACAGATTAAAGAAATGCGCGAAGGTTCACTTGAAGAAATAGACTACAACAATATGAATACATTGGTATCTTATAAAGAACACCAAGAATTTCTTCTAAAGTTGCTTACAAACAAAGATAGTTTCATTCGCAAAAAGATTATCGATCAGAACTTGAGTTATCTAAACACTCGCCTAGAATACTACCTTGATAAACTAGGATTACCACACGAAGTTAAATTCCAGTCCGACTTGTCAGTAGAAATTACCGAACTTGGTCGTGACTTAGACTTTGACAACTTGTCTAGAGGTGAACGTAACAGACTTATTCTTGGTCTGTCTTGGGCATTCCGTGATATCTTCGAATCTCTTTATATTACAATAAATGTTCTATTTGTTGACGAACTTATTGATAGTGGTATGGATACAAACGGCGTTGAATCGTCACTTGCGCTATTAAAGAAAATGGTACGTGAACGCGGTAGAACAGTGTTCTTAGTCTCACACCGAGAAGAACTTCAAGGTCGTGTTTCAAACGTTCTAAATGTTATCAAAGAAAATGGTTTCACTACATTTGCACAAGACGAAGAAACCGTTGAACCAGGTATAGAATTAGAAACAACTATTTGATAGAAATATAAAAATAGTGGTTGACAATGCTTACTAGTTTTGATATATTGAATATATTAAAGAAGTCGAGTGTCTCCTCTCAACCTCTCATCTCAACGAGACTTCTTTGATGTAATAACATAATATCTCATTAGAGAGCATACTACAGTCCCGGCAGAAATGTCGGGACTTTTTTATTGACTCTTGCTGTTTAACTTGATATAATGTCATTTGAACAACAAAAAGGATACATAGTGTATGGACTATACACTGAAAAAAACTTACGAAACATTATATAAAATCGACCTGAATGAAAATACTAGAATTTGGTATATGGAACTCGGAGTCGCAGACGATGGCACTGCCGCATTTAGAACAGTCGCAGGTGTAGAAAATGGATCACTTGTTACATCAGAGTGGCGTGCGTGTAAACCTAAAAATGTAGGGAAGAAAAACGCAACCACTTCCGTGTCCCAAGCGCATAAAGAAATCAAGTCAAATTACACTGCAAAACTAGAAGATGGTTATGTAAAAGATTTAAATGACTTGGGTTCATATAGTAAATTTGAACCAATGCTTGCAAATGATTTTTCGAAACTGAAAGACCCAATAGATTTTGAAGCAGAAAAAATATACGTACAGCCAAAATTAGATGGCATACGTTGTATAGCAAAAAACGATGGACTTTGGAGTAGAACCGGGAAAGAGATTGTTTCCATTCCACACGTTTGGGAATCTATCAAACATATCTTTGATGAACATACAAACATTGTAATTGACGGTGAATTGTACAATCACGAACTTAAAGACGACTTTAACAAGATTACATCTTTGGTGAGGAAAACAAAACTAACAAAATCTAATCTTAGCGATTCAAAATCCCTGGTTCAATATCACGTATATGATATGTTTGATGTAAACGATACAGATGCAGAATTCGGTGATAGAATAAAATACGCTAGATCGCTTATTTCACAATGTGAGTATGTTATGTCAGTTGAAACAATATACGTAATGGACGATAAGCACTGTGACGATTTGTATGAAAACTTCCTAGAACGTGGTTACGAAGGCCAAATGATACGTTTTAACAAACCGTATGAAACAAAACGTTCTAAAAATCTTTTGAAACGTAAAGAGTTTATAACAGATGAATTTACAGTTGTTTCAGTCGAAGAAGGTCAAGGTAATTGGAGTGGACACGTTAAACGCTTTATTTTAGAAACACCAGATGGTAAGATGTTTGGTGCAGGTGTTAGAGGTAAACAACCGGAATTGAGGAAACTATTTGAGAGTAGAAAAGTCCCAGATTGGGCAACTCTTAGATACTTCACGCCTACACCAGACGGCATACCTCGTTTCCCAGTCGTAATCGATTATGGCTTTGGGACGCGAGACGACTAATAACTACTAAGATAAATATCAATATAGCGAAAAGGAAACACTATGAGTATTACAAATAATCTATCAGACCGTGGAATCGAAAGTAAAAAGGAAATCGAATCAGAAATTGAAAATTTTCTAAAGAACGGAGGAAAGATTACAAAACTCAAAACTGGCGACTCAACAGAAGCCAAAGATATGAAGTACAAATTCCGTCGTCCTGTAAACAAAAAGAAAGATTAATCTAAATACTCATATGAGTATTAGTAAATTTCTTGAATGGGCGCAAATGATCACGGGCTGCACTGCCGCAGCAATCGTTTCGTTCAATATTGGAGACACATGGGTATTTTATGCCATGTGTCTTTTCTTTATTAAAGATACCATGATGGGTATTTTTGCAACAATAAACCGCTACCCAGGTATCATCATGAGTAGCGGTATCTATGTGATTATTGATGCTATTGGTATCTATAGATGGCTTTAAATTGCATCAGTACCGTTAATACAATCTCGTTCAAATACAGTCTTATTAAATTCCCAGAATTGCTGCGAACTAGTAAAAATCCATTCGCCCTGATTTTTACTTTCATATGTAACGTATTTTTTTACATCCCAATCTGAATTAGTAATAAGTTTCTTTTGAAACGCCACAAAAGTTCCTTTGCGATTGAACTTCATAAAGATGATATTGATATCCCTATCATCTGCGATTTCCATTGTTTGATCTATCCATTTTTCAAGTATCGGAAGATGTCCATCAGATAGAAGTTGATGGAATGTGAAATCGCCGTAAAATTTACATTCACAATTAAAATACTTCCAATCATCTGGTGGAATAATATCCCCTTTAAATCCACGCACCTGTCCTTCACTTAGATGCTGCGCTCTGTGGAAATTACTACCACCTATAAAAGCACCAGAGTTAGGTACACGTACAAAACTACCGCCATACGTATCCATTAATAGTTTTGCTTGTTCTCTTTCATATCCAGATCCCTTAGTTTTACTTTTACTAGGCATTTGTTCATTTCTCTTTCATCGTTCTAAGGTCTTTCAGACCTAATCCCTTCATAAATCTCATGTCGTTTCACTCATTCGATTTATTCGGTCTTTGTTTAATTTATATATTCATAATCTAATTATCAATGGGATATATTATATTCTATTTAATTACTTGCCTGCGGCTGAGCCACAATTGCCCTGTTGCCAGGACAACTGCGGAAAAAATTATGGACTTGCCATAGCTTCATCGCCTCTGTTTTAGAGCTAGTAGCCAGATACTACGGGGTCGGTTGGCGATCCCCCCATCACTCAGTATTGCTCCTTTCGGACCAACGGCGCCTTACAAAATCCCAAACAGACGAAATAATGTAAAACTGATAGCGTTATAGTAACCTATCATCGGTATGTGCATATGCACGGAAACTGGTCAACCGCGACCTTTAGAGCCACGGCTGTTTTATATTAAGAACACTCTTATGTGTGGTTAACGAGAAGCATAAGGGAGTTCATCCCCTCTAATCTGACGGCAACAGCATGTTTCAGCTGGCAGACTCAATCCCGGATTGGCAACCCAATCAACGATTCCACTATGTACGGATAGATATTAGCCATGTTTTGTGCCTTTCTATGTGCCTATATTAGATGTAATATTAGTTTTCTGATTGGGATAGATATTAGATGTTATATTAGTATTATATTAGCCTAGAAAACAACTTGTTTTACTTTTTTACTAAATTCAATGTTGTCTTGTATTAGTTCGTTTATGTAGTTTATATGATTAAGAGGCATGTCGTATATCTCTGTAAGTGATACACCGCCTCTCATATACCATGTTAATTTTATCAGATTCTTATGAGTCGTGTCAAGTTCTTTTTTAAAATTTTCTTGTCTTTGTTCAAGATCCTGGTAGCTGGCGTTAGTTAGCCAGCCGAGGAAAAATTTACTGGGTTCACCTCGAGAACCGTCTTTTCAACATTGCCGCAATTTGGGCATGTTATTTCCATATGAGTTGCATCTTCTGGTTTCTTGGTCAGCTTTTTAATTTCTGCATTAACTTGTGCAGTTAGCTTACCTTCCATATTGTTGGCGAATTCCTGTAGATGTTCACTATTTGTAATTTTTTGTCCATCGGGTAGTTCAACATACAGTATGCAGTCAGACATCATATCGATGTTATGTTGTGCTATTTTCATATAGCTATTGTAGAAACGTTTTGCGGATTCTTCTTCTTTGTTTTCTGTGTCACTTTCTATAATAGTCTTTATATCTTTTAGAATACGGTTTTGCTCCATTTCAATCAACGACAATTTGGTAACACTGTCGATTGTTGGTGGTCGAACATGAATTTTTATATCGTCATATTCGATTACAGGTGCTTCGTGTATATCCGGAAACTTGTTTAAGATAAAGTTGATATCAACACTGAAATTGTTTGTTTCTTCGCATTTGCTACATTTATGTTCAATCTCAATATCTTTACCGCTTGTTGCATAACGTATAGCAAGATAAAGAGCATCGATATCAATGTTGGCAAGTTTCTTTGGGTCTGGTATTGACGGAACGCAACTACGTATCAGACTAATCATTGCGTCACCGTTTAGTAGTGCATCTGGGTTACGAAGACTTATTTCATCTAGTGCGGTCATTGGTAGAATGCCAATGTCATTGATCATAGATTGATCAATTTCTGGATTGAAAATACCATTCGTAGGTAATGAAATATAAATTACAGGTCTTCTGAAATATTTCCCTAATGGGTTAGAAGTCATTTGTTTCTCCGTAGATAAATACAAAAAGTCATTATTTAATAGTTAGATATACTTGTATTTAACTTATTATAAACTGCTAACTTAATATTGTCAAGAGAAAAATATGTCAGATGAAGTAATTATAGGTGGTTATGTACCGGGTACTATTCCAGATTGGGCGTTAGAAGCAACGCAGCGTTCATTGCTGGACAATGCAAAGATACAATCTTCAAACAGTTCTAAATTAGTAAACCTCTTGGCTAAGTCAATTGCGACTGGTGGGGTCACCAACGATGAATTAAGAAACGTTATTGAAGAAATAAAGAAATCTAGTCGTGACAATGATAAATCTTTGGGTTCGGTCGAAGAAGCAGTAGACAAAGTAGGTAAAGAAGTTTCAGATGTTGCTAAAAATCAAGATAGATATTTTCCTGGGTTAATTGCAGCTATAGGTGATCTTTCTATAAAGTTAACAGACATTCAACGTGACATTTTAAAAGGTACAGATATTACCGCAGATAAATTGACTCAAATGATCAATGATCATGATGACACCATGGCAGCACTTGAGCTTAGTCTTGAATCATTTGAAGATATAAAGACAATTCTAAAAGAGAACGGTAGTAACGCTATTTCTGGTGCAGATTTTGCAGAATTGACAAAATCTATTAGAAATCTTCCAACTAGAATGAACGGGGATAATCCGATGGGAGATTTTGCCGCAACTGTTACTCCTGCACTAGAAAATGTCGCAGATGCATTAGGAATAGCAGCAGGTGCACAAGCTGGCGGCGCAGTTGGCGGTCCTTTAGGCGCAGTGATTGGGGCAGGTGCGGGTAAACTAATGGCAGAGTTAACTACTGCTGGTATGGCGTTGATTAATGCAGTCAATGATTACTCAATGACATTAATAACTGAGCGATACGAATTCGCAACTGAATTAAGACAACGTGGTGCTCTATCTGGACTTAACACATCATTTGCTGACTTGGCAATACAAGTGAAAGAAACCGGTTTTACGATGGCAGAAGCATCTGATATGGTTCAAAAGTTTTCTGGAGCCGTGGGTATTTACGGTGTTAAGAATTCTATGGATTTTGTTAACGAACTTGCATATGGACAGGACTACATAGGTAGATACAATATGCAATTCGGGCAAGTTATCAACCTTGCGGGCGACTTCTTAGAAACACAAAAAAATCTAGGACAACTAAGTCAGATGACAGAAGCAAGACGCGACCGAGGTATGAACGCTTTTATGGATGCAGTGGTTTCGACATCAAATACAATGAAAATTTCTCTTGAAGAGGCAGCAGACCTTCTTACTGGTGTTTTTGAGAGAGATGACTTAACTGCACTTATTGCTACTATGGGCAGAGATGTTAGCCCAGAACTACAAGCATCAGTGTCACAAATGACTGCTACATTTGGTTCTCTGGGTGAGTTCATTTCATTAGGTGCATTAGATAGAGAACGCTTTCAGATAACTCCGCAATACATGGAAATGATGTCCCAACCGGTACTAATGCCATTGTTGGGTTTTATTGACGAAATGTCAACTGCTATGAGAAACGGCGCATCTGCCGCAGAATTGCAAGCACTATACGGTGGTCAATTGAGAGATATGATGACCAGTGATGATCTAACCAGACAGCTTGCGGCAATGGATGCAGATTCACAACGTCTAATTTCAGAAGTTGTAAAATTTGCAGACCCATCAAGATTTGCAGACGCGGGATTCACAACGACAGCAGATGACGCGGCCGCATCACAATTCCAAGATGCACAGCGTTTACTAGTACAAAGACTTGAAGGTGTTGGAACAAGTATTACAGGTGCGTTTGATAGTCTTGAAACTACTTTGGGTACGCAAACGACTGCATTGAATAATTTCAGTGGTACTATTGCAAGAGCGGGTGAAGAATCGGCACCGATAGTAGCAGATGCAATGGATATTGCATTATCTGCTGGCGCCATAGCATTAGATACTGCGGCTGGGGCAATGAATGCGGCAGCATTATCTATGGGGTACTTGACAGATTCGTTGCGTGAAATTAACGGGCTAGGGGCAAGTTCGTCTGATATTTCTGGTGAATTATTGCAGGGTACTGAAAGTTTCTTACCTAATTTTATATCTGGTGCCGAGGCAGCAGTTTCTTCCGACACGATAAGTCAGGATTTACTTGTTCCATTAGCAGATGCAGTATCAGAGTCATTGTCACGTGGTAGCGATGCGTATTCTGGTTTCTGGAACAACGCATTCTATAGAAGACAGAATGCATTTGTAGCGCAAGGTCACCAAATTATGAGAGACATGCTTGATAGTAGTTTGGGATTAAGTACACAAAATGCTAATGGGACAATAGGTCTTTCTGCCAGTAATTTAGTAGGATTAGTACAAAGACAAACAAGTACCGGCGGCGGGTTAAGTGAATTGGGTTTTGATGATAAAGAGTTAGAAGGTTTAGTTTCTGTACTTGAGGGTGCTAGAAACAATGGTAATATATCTGCATCCGACCTAAATGCTATTATTACTGAATTGACAGGTAATACTGACACTGCTAAAGCGATGCGAGAAGAAATGAGTAATTCTCAGTTTGAGCGTATGATTGCCGAATTGAGAAGAATTCGCGGTGCAGTTGTACCATAAACACACTTTACATATAAACAAAATAATGCTATAATAGCAAAAATGGGATAACATAAATGAGTTGGAAAAAATACTTTAAAACGTATGATGGGATTGCAAGAAATACAACAGCGATGCCAGCATCAAATACAGCAAGTGCAGGTGATGCATCGAATAAACGTTATAGTAGTTGGCTACCTGAAGTTTATCAGGGACAACCTAACCGTACCCAACGTTACGGTCAATATGACAACATGGATATGGATAGTGAAGTTAACGCTGCACTTGACGTTATTGCTGAATTTTCGACAATTGCAGACAATGAAACAAAACTTCCATTCAAGATTGATTATAACGAAGACCCAAGCGAAAGTGAAAGCGAAGTTCTGCGCAATGCATTGCGCCAATGGTGTAATCTAAATGAAATGCACAAGCGCATTTTCCGTATTTTCCGTAACACTATTAAGTATGGTGATCAGATTTTTGTGCGTGATCCAGAAACATACAAATTGTATTGGGTAGATCCTGCAAAACTAGATAAGATTATTGTAAACGAAGGTAAAGGTAAAAAGCCAGAAGCGTATTACATTCGTGACATTGATATTAACTTAGAAAGCATGAATATCACTGCGGACCAAAACAAGTTATCCCAAACAGGTTCGGGTGCTATGGGCAGACCAGTTAATATAAATGTTAACACAACTCAAGGTTATGCGGGTACTGTTGCAGGCGGAGCAAGAGCAACTACTGAACAAACGTCAACACCGATTGATGCATCACATATCGTTCATATATCCCTAAACGAGGGTGCAGACGGTTACTGGCCATTCGGCACTAGTATACTAGAACCTGTGTTTAAAGTTTACAAACAAAAAGAATTACTAGAAGACGCAATTCTAATTTATCGTGTTCAACGTGCGCCGGAACGCAGAGTATTCTATATTGACGTTGGTTCAATGCCAACACACAAAGCAAGAGCGCACCTAGAACGCATTAAGAATGAAATTCACCAAAGACGTATTCCGTCAAAAACTGGTGGTGGTCAAAACATCACAGATAGTGCATACAACCCACTATCAATTATGGAAGACTACTTCTTTGCTCAAACATCAGAAGGACGTGGTTCAAAAGTTGAAACTCTACCTGGCGGTGAAAATCTAGGTCAGATTGACGACTTGCGATTCTTCAACAACAAACTACTTCGTGGTCTTCGTGTTCCACCTAGCTATCTTGGTGCAAGTGACGGTGATCCCGGCGCAGCGTTTAGTGACGGGCGTGTCGGTACTGCGATGATACAAGAATTTCGTTTTGTGAAATTTTGTGAACGTATCCAATCTCTTGTGGTCGAAGAACTAGATCGTGAATTTAAAATGTTCTGTAAGCACCGAGGTATTCAAGTGGAAAGTTCACTATTTGATATTAGCTTCAACGAACCACAAAACTTCGGTAAGTACCGCCAAGCAGAAGTCGATAGCGTGATGATGCAAGTATTTACAAGTATTGCGGATGCTGAATACATCAGTAAGCGTTTTGCTATGAAGCGTTTCTTAGGTATGACAGAAGATGAAATTCTAGAAAACGAAAAGATGTGGCGCGAAGAACACGGTGAAGATGACGCACTCTCCGGTGCAGCAGACGGTCTAAAAGGCGTGGGCGCTGCCCCTCCAGTCGGCGACATGGGTGGCGCAGAAGATTTTGATATCGGTGATGATATGGGAGATACAACTGACGAAGGTTCGGTTATTTCTGGTGAAGAAAACGCAGAACCAGAGGAAGAAGTATAAATACTATCATGAGATATACAGAACTTAAAGAGAATTATTCTCCAGAACTAGATAACCACAATTCTATTGAGTTAGACGATACAAGAAAGCATCGTCTAACACTTGAACACCTATCCAAACTTCGTAAAATTCGTGAATATCGTAAGTATGAAGATGGTATCAAGTCAAACCAAATTTCAAGAATGTATGGTGGTTCTGCCGGTGGTGAAGATGCAGGTGGCGAATTAGAGATGTAATTTACATCAAAAACTGCTATCTTATCTTTTAAAAGCACTTTACTAAATATCTCTACACCAAACTATACGCAAAAACCCGCCGTTTTTGCGTATTTCCATATTAAATAGTTATATAGATAGTAAATACTATTGTAATAAAACAATAGTGTTTTTACAACTTTGCCACACTCTTTGTGGCATAATGATAAGAAGGAGACTTATAATGTCAAGAAGTAAGTTAGAACAAGTACTAGAGCTTCTTATCAACGAGGAGCATGAAGCAGCGGAAGAGCTACTTCACGAGTTTATCGTAGAAAACGCTCGTCAAATCCACGAAGAACTTCTAAACGAAAGCGATGAAGTTGTAGAAGAAGACCTAGAGGATCTAGACGAGTCAGAAGACGATGAAGAAATCGTTGATGAAGCAAATGAATTTGATGCAGAAGATTCAATCGAAGATATCGAATCAGATTCAGAAGAAATCGACAATGAAGAATTCTATGACGAAGACGAAATGGACGACGAAGAAGCAGTTGACGACCTAGAAATGGGCGACGACGAAGCAGAAGGCGACGTTGAAACACGCGTTGATGACCTAGAAGCAGCACTAGCTGATCTAGAAGCAGAATTCGAAAAGATCATGGCAGGCGAAGAAGAAGAAGGCCACGACTTCGGTGACGAAGAAGAAGGTGAAGAAATTGAATTCGACGCAGATGAAGACGAAGTTGAAGAATCATTTGAACTAGAACTAGAAGAATCAGAAGACGATTCAGAAGAACTAGAAGAATCAGATGATGAAGAAAAACTTGATGAATATGTAACACAAGTTTCAGCAAAAAAAGGTGACAACGGCGTACAGAACAAATCAACAGTAAACGCAAATCCAAAGCGTCCTGGCGATGACTCAAACGCAGCACCAATCCGCACAAAAGATGGTAACACATCAGGCGGCAAAGGCGCAGCACCTAAAGCAATGTCAACAGGCAACGTGAACGTATCAGGCAATTCAAAAGCACCAGCAATGAAGGGTCAGAACGCGAAGCCAGGTGACAATGGTGTAAACACAAAGTCACTACACTAATTTAATCTTATTTGGAGAAACCAATGACCGTTCTTATTGAAAGATTATCACACAATCAAGCGAATGTGAAGTCACGTATCGTTGAAAGTGAGAATGGTGAAAAGAGTATGTTTATGGAAGGCATTTTCGTCCAAGGCGGCGTTAAGAATGCTAACCAGCGAGTATACCCGGTTTCAGAAATCACAAGAGCGGTGGAAAGCGTACAGAAGAAAATTGCTGACGGTTTCCCAGTTCTTGGTGAATGTGACCACCCACCAGAACTAACAGTCAACGTAGACCGTGTGTCTCACATTATTGAAAATATGTGGATGGATGGTCCTAACGGCTTTGGTAAACTTAAAATCGTTCCTACACCAATGGGCAACATCATTAGAACATTAATCGAATCAGGCGCTACCTTAGGTGTCTCATCACGTGGTTCAGGTGAGGTTGATAATCAGGGTAATGTGAACAACTTTGAGATTGTCACAGTGGATATCGTAGCACAGCCAAGTGCGCCAAATGCGTACCCAAAAGCTATCTACGAAGGACTAATGAACATGCGTGGCGGCTACCAAACATGGCAGTTGGCACAAGATGTTAAACATGACAAGGCTGCACAGAAGTACTTGTCAGAGCAAATAGTGAAGTTCATTCGTGAACTTAAACTGTAAACAGGAGAAGCAACAATGGCAAATGAAATCCTTGCTAATCTTCTAGAGTCGGGCGCACTAAGCGAAGAAGCTGGTGCGGCTATCAAAGAGGCTATGGAAGCAAAACTAAACGAAGCAAGAGAGGAGATTACAGCCGAGTTGCGTGAGGAGTTCGCACAGAAGTTTGAACACGACAAATCAGTGATTGTTGAAGCTATGGATAACATGCTAAACGAAACAATCCGTGCTGAAATGGAAGAGTTCAAGACAGACCGCGAGGCTCTAATCGCAGAACGTGTTGCGTACAAGAAAGCAATTTCAGAACACGCAAAAATCCTCGAATCATTCATTACTTCTCAGCTTGCAACAGAAGTTAAAGAACTACGTGTAGATCGTGCAAAGATGAACGAAAACTTAGAAACAACTAAGCAGTTCGTTGTAAAACAACTTTCACGTGAACTAGCAGAGTTCCACAAAGATAAGGCAGAACTAGTAGAAACTAAAGTACGCCTAGTAGCAGAAGGCAAGACACTTCTTAATAAAACAAAAGAATCTTTTGTCAAGCGTTCAGCAGAGCTAGTTGAGACAACAATCTCAAATGCTCTACGTTCAGAAATCAAAATGCTAAAAGAGGACATTCACGCGGCTAAAGAAAATGAATTTGGTCGTAAGTTGTTCGAAGCATTTGCAGGTGAATTCATGGCTTCACAGCTAAACGAAGGCACAGAAGTTGCAAAGATGAACAAAAAGCTAGACGAATCTGCTCAAAAAGTTGTAGAGCTAGAATCAATGATCGCTGAAAAAGACGCAGCTATCACAGACGCAAAGCGTAAAGCACGTGTAATGGAAGACCGCATGAACCGCAAAGCAGTTCTAGAAAGTCTACTAGCACCACTTGCAAAAGACAAGCGTTCTGTAATGACTGATCTTCTTGAATCAGTAAAAACAGAGAACTTAAAAACTGCTTTTAAGAAATATCTACCAGCAGTTCTTAATGAAACAGTTTCAGCAAAAACTGAAACAAAACAAACCCTAACAGAAGGCAAAGTGACTGAACATACTGGTGATCGCGCTGCGACAACCGAAGTAAAATCATCAGATGGCGATGCCGATATCATCCAGCTAAAGAAGTTAGCAGGCTTGAAGTAATTTAACCAGATACAGGAGTTAAAAGATGGAAAATCTTTTTGAAGGCAACAACTGGGAAAACACACGTGCGGCACTACTAGAAGGTCTAGCAGGCACAAAGCGTGATGTTATGTCATCAGTTCTAGAAAACACAAAGAAAGCACTAAACGAAAACGCAACAGCGGGTGGAACACAGGCAGGTAACATTGCAACACTAAACAAAGTTATTCTTCCAGTAATCCGTCGCGTTATGCCAACAGTTATTGCAAACGAAATCATCGGCGTTCAGCCAATGACTGGCCCAGTTGGTCAGATCCACACACTACGTGTTCGTTATGCAGACAACGCAGGCGCAACAACAGCAGGTTCAGAAGCACTATCACCATTTGATATTGCAAAGTCATACTCAGGTAACGGCACAACTGCACCTCTATCAACAGCAGCACTAGAAGGCGCGGCGGGTAACCGTATGTCAATCCAAGTTCTAAAGCAAACTGTTGAAGCAAAAACACGTAAGCTATCAGCACGTTGGACATTCGAAGCAGCACAAGATGCTAACGCAATGCACGGTCTAGATATCGAAGCAGAAATCATGGCAGCACTTGCTATGGAAATCACAGCAGAAATCGACCAAGAGATCCTAGGTTCACTAGAAAACCTAGCAACTCAGGGTGCAGCATTCGACATGAACGGCACATTCACAGGTACACCAACATTCGTTGGCGACCGTCACGCTGTTCTAGCAACACTAATCAACCAGCAAGCAAACCTAGTTGCACAGCGTACACGCCGTGGCGCAGCAAACTGGGCAGTTGTTTCACCAGCAGCACTAACAGTGCTACAGTCAGCAACAACATCAGCTTTCGCACGTACAACAGAAGGTACATTTGAAGCACCAACAAACACAAAGTTCGTTGGTACTCTAAACGGTACAATGCGCGTTTATGTAAACACATACGCAAATGACACAGCACCAGTTCTACTAGGTTACAAAGGTCAAGGCGAAATCGACGCAGCAGCATTCTACTGCCCATACGTACCGCTAATGTCATCAGGCGTTGTAGTTGACCCAGCAACATTCGAACCAGTAGTATCATTCATGACACGCTACGGTTACGTTGAGCTAACAAACACAGCATCATCACTAGGTAACGCAGCAGACTACGTATCAAAGATCGCAGTTTCAAACCTAGCATTCGTATAATAGTTACGAAAATTAAATTAAGAAACCCGGGAGGAAACTTCCGGGTTTTTTATTATGTTCTGTCTTAATCAGATAAATAGACTTAGTATATTTTTCTAGGAAGAAAACATGGCAGAACAAATTAAATTCGGTGATAGATTATTTCTGAGAGGCGAAAAAGTTCTTTTCGATAATGGCGCAAATGATGCTGTTATTGAATCAAGAAATGGTACGCTTATAATCAAAGGTAATCTTACAGTTCAGGGAACTACGACAACAGCAAATGCGGAAACAGTTACCTTTTCGGATAGCTACATTTTATTGAATGGTGATCATACCGGACCCGCTACAGATGATGTTGGTATTGAAATAAACAGAGGTGATGATCCTAACGTATTGTTGACATGGGACGAAACTGCGGATAGATGGAGTTTCGAGGACAAAGATGTATTCACATCGGGTTCGATTACTGCGGCTTCGTTATCCGGTGACGGTTCAAATCTTACTGACATACTTTTAAACTACACAACCGATGACCTAGCAGAGGGTGTAGTAAATCTTTATTATACGGACACGCGTGTTGGTGACTATCTAACAGCAAATGAATACGTCACAAAAGATTATGTAGATAATTCACACCCGGTACAAACATATACTAATGCAACCCCAATGCCAGTTGCGGTTGGTGGTTACGATGCCGGTACAACATTCGATACAGTTTCGTTACAAGATATGTTCACTGGTCTTCTTTATCCGTATCAAGATCCTACATTTACTGCATTTTCAATAAGCGGACAACCTACTACACTAGAAGTAGGAGAAAGTATTCCTGCAGGTACATATACATTTACTTGGAGTACAAGTAACAGTTCCAATATTGTAGCAGATAGTATTGTTATCGAAGATATTACAAACAGTATTACACTTGGTTCAAGTCTAACTAACGATGGCACAGAACTTTTAACACTTGCTGCCGAAGTTGTTAAAACAAGTGCAACAAACAACACGTGGCAAATTTCTGCTACTGATACACAGACTGCAACATTTACAAGAAACTTTACTGTAAGTTGGAGATGGCGTACATTCTATGGTACAAGTCCAGATGCAGTGCTAAATGAAGCGGGTGTAGAATCTCTATTAAATACAACGCTGAGTAGTAATTTCACAGGAAATAAAACATTTGCTGGCGGCGATTATAAATGGATGGCGTATCCTACATCATTTGGTTTGAAGACATCATTTATAGATCAAGCAACTGGATTTGGTGTGGCAATGGAACCTGCATACACATTGTCGCTTACAAATGCATACGGTGCTACAACAGATTATTACGTACATAGAACAACATATACGATTGTAGGCGCAATCACGATTGGAGTAAGCTAACATGACACAGATTACGGGAGCAGTTAACTTAACAGGTATGATCGCACCGACAGATACAGATGATGTGTATCCAACACATGCTAGTATCTACGCTAAAGGTGGCTACAGAGAAGTAGCAGATCAGACGGAACGAGATAATATACCAGCGCCAAGACGTACACATGGTATGTTGGTTTATCAACAGAGTGATCAAACTGTTTATCAGCTAGGTGCCGGACTTACTAACTTAGATTGGACTGAATTTAATGTAAAATCAGACGCAATAAACATTGGTACGGGTGCTTTTGTACTAGATAATAGTGACCCAGATCAGGATAAGTTCAGATCATTTGTTCAAGGTTCAAACAACGACATTACAATTACGGTTGTCGGTGATGAGATTGTTATTGATACTGCACAAAAGATAAATTCTTTAGAATACAATTCATTTACTGGTACAGGTTCAAATTCAGTTTACATTCTACCATATACTGTGACACAAGATTGGCACGTTATTGCACACATTGATGGCGCTGCACAGACGCCGACGACAGCATACACAATATCGGGTAACACGCTGACACTTGCATCGCCATTGCCGCTAAACTCGGTTATGACTGTACATAAGTTGGCATCGTTGACTACATCAACATCTATCACTGATGCAGACACACTAGACGCCCAACACGGTGCATATTATCTAGATTATAATAACTTTACAAATACTCCTACAAATCATATGGTTAACGATGCTACAAATACAGTATCAGGTAGCATTAACCCAAGCGTTGATGCGACATATGATTTGGGAACGCCAACAGAACAATGGAATGTAATTTACGGGCACACAGTCGAAGCTACATACGCTGACTTGGCAGAACGATATTCAGCCGATGCACCATACGAACCGGGCACAGTGTTAGTATTTGGTGGTGAAGCAGAAGTAACTACAACAACAAAAATCGCAGATCGTGCGGTAGCAGGCGTTATATCAACAGAACCTGCATATTTAATGAATTCAAAGGCGGGGAATTCGCAAACACATCCAGCAATTGCACTAAAAGGTAGAGTGCCTTGTAAAGTAGTAGGTGTTGTTAAAAAGGGTGATCTTTTGGTTACATCAAATGTACCAGGCCACGCTAAAGCAGCACTAGACAGCGAAATACTAGTCGGTACAGTAATCGGTAAAGCAATTGAAGATAAGTCGGGAGTAGCACCTGGCATCGTGGAAGTATTTGTGAGTATGATGTAATATGGTAACAAAAGTAAGCGGATTAGTTCTAGGAAATGCAGAGGTTCATTATAATCATCTGAATTCAGATGTATTTGGACCAACAGCAGGTCTGGTAGTCGAAGGTAATAAACAAATTGTTGTAACTACTACTGGAGACTTGTCGGGCGGTGGCACAATAGTATTAGGGCAGGGAGGAACAATAAATCTGTCATACAATGAACCTACAAATGTGTCGTATTTCACGAATGACTCTCAATATGTTTCTGTAGGCGACGATTTATCACTGTTTACGAATAATCCCGGTTATGTAGTAACAGGTTCAAACGTATCAATATTCAATAACGATGTCGCATATGTATCTTCTGGTGCAAATGTAAGCGTTTTTGTAAATGATTCAAACTATGTTGTATCTGGTAGCAATATATCTGTTTTTGCAAACGATGCTGGATATTTGACGACAGAAACAGACCCAACTGTCCCTGCGCATGTAAAATCAATCGCGACAACTGACATTTCAAATTGGAACACAGCTTACGGTTGGGGAAATCATTCAACTGTTGGATATTTTATAGGCACAAACACTGATGACTTACCAGAAGGATCGACAAATCTATATTTTACAGATGAGAGGGTCGATGACAGGGTTGCAGCATTACTTGTTGCAGGTACAAATATTGACATTACATATGATGATGGATTGGGCACACTTACTGTAAGTGCAAATGGTTTAACAGGTAATACAACAGACGATTTGACTGAAGGTTCGACCAATCTGTACTATACAGACGAAAGAGTCGATGATAGAGTTTCGAACCTCTTGGTAGCAGGTACAGCAATTACATTAACATATGATGATGTTGCTGGTACGCTGACAATTGACGGCATTGAAGACAATTTATCAAATAATACAACCACAGATTTAGCAGAAGGTTCTAACCTATATTACACAGACACTAGAGCAAGAGCCGCGTTATCTGGTGGGACTGGAGTAACATATAATAACACAACTGGTGAAATTTCAATAGGTCAGAATGTTGCTACAACTGCAAACGTAACATTCGATGCTATAACTGCAAATAGTGTAGAAAGTTTGGATCATATTCATTTTGATGTTACAACAGGTTCTCCTACATTTGCAGAGGGTACGCTGTTTTACGACAATGTGAACAAAACTCTTGCAGTATATAACCAAGAACCAGACATTACGTTACAGATCGGTCAAGAACAATGGATACGTGTATATAATGGTACTGCATCTACTATTGGAAATGGTAAGCCAGTTTATATTTCTGGTACTAATAGCGGCTGGCCTACAATTGCACTTGCGAATGCCAACTCTGTTAACACCTACAATGCAGTAGGTTTGGCGACACACGATATTGAAGCAGGTACTTATGGTTATGTCACAACAAAAGGTGTAGTTCGCGGATTAAACACTAGTAATCTTATTACGGGCGGATACGTACACGTAGGGCCATCTGATGGTGTATTACAACTTACAGCCGCAACATATCCAAACTTCCCACATGAAATTGGCATTTGTGTTGTTAGTGATGCAACTGATGGTTCTATCTACGTATCGACACAACAACACTCATTCGAAGAAATAAGAACCTCTGGAAATGCACGAGTTGACGGTAACTTGACTATCGGTGGTGATTTTACAGTTCTTGGATCACAAAATATTTCATCAGTTAACAATCTTAAAATTTCAAACAACTTTATGTATCTTAATAGTGGTGATACTATAGGTGATACCAACACGATATACACTGGTACAGGTTTAGACGATGCTATTTTGGTGGGACACTACAACGGTCTTACAACTAAAACATTCTACGTAAGAATTGATTCAACTGGTACACCAGACACGTTTGAGTGGAGTTTAGACAATTTTTCAACAACAGAGGCAACTGGTGTTGCGATAACTGGTGCACAGCAATTACTATCGGACAATATTTACATAGAATTCAACGCAACAACCGGACATGCGGTGAATGACACATGGAGTGGCACGGCAGCACCTGTAAACGTTGACGTTGGATTTGCCGGCAACAGAAACACTGGAACAAGCGGTGTCGGGTATACGCACAATGGTTTATTCTTTGATGTAACAGATGAGAAGTGGAAATTCTTTGATGAGTACGATCCTGAGGTTCAAGAAGATATTAACACCGGTGACGCTTCTTTCTCATTGGGTATAGTTCAAGCAGCGTCATTTGAAGGTACAGTAGATTGGTCTTATTTGCAGAATGTGCCAGACCCAATCGTAACTGTAAACCTAAGTGGCGATGTTTCTGGTTCAGGCAATGCGACTCTGACAAATCTAGGCAATGGAACAATCAACATTGCTGCAACAGTAGCAAACGATAGTCATACCCACGATGGTAGATATTTCACAGAGACAGAATCAGATGCAAGATATGCACCTATTAGTCATACACACGCATATGATAATTATGGTGGTTGGAACTTGTCTGTTGCTGGAACAGATAGAGGGCAAATTTCTTCAAACGAGAGAGTTTCATTTGTTGCAGGAACTAACGTGTCACTTGGTTATTCTGCTACCGATAACACCATTACAGTTAACTCAACCTACACTGATACTACTGATTGGAGAGTTGCGAACTCTGCTGGCACACAACAGTTTGCAGTTAACGCAACTAATCAAGTTAGGTTTGCAGGTACAGGCGCGACTACAGTTGCATTTGACAGTGGTACAAAAACAATAACATTCTCGTCCACTGATACTGATACGTGGAGACCAATTCATGATACTTCGGTTTCAGGCGCTACGACAACATCTATATCATCTAATTGGGCATATGTCCATGAAACTGCAACGTCTGTACATGGTTCAACATCATCTAATACTGCAAATAGAATTGTATTACGAGACGCAAGTGGTAATTTTTCAGCAGGCATAATAACCGCAGCATTGAGCGGTAACGCTACTACTGCAACAACATGGGCAACGAGTAGGACATTATCTTTAACCGGTGATGTTACTGGTTCCGTAACAGGAGTAGATGGTTCTGGTAATATTAGTATAGCTACAACTATTGCAGCAAACAGTGTTGCACTTGGAACAGATACTACTGGTAACTATGCAGGCGCGGTAGCAGTATCGGGTAACGGTCTGGGTCTAACCGGAACGGCGGGTGAAGGTACAACGTTTACGGTGACATCTAACGCGACATCTGTAAATACTCCTAGCACAATAGTATTCAGAGATGCAAGTGGCAATTTTAGTGCAAACTTGATAACAGCAACTACTACTCAGGCACGTTATGCCGACCTTGCGGAAAAATATACAGTAGAATACGATCACCCAGTTGGTACGGTTATGCAGGTTGCATATGATGAAGCATACGAAATAACAAAGTGTGGGACAGCCAGTATACCAGTTGGCGTAATCTCGGAAAAACCTGCATTCTTGATGAACGAAACAATAGATGGACAAGCAATAGCTCTAAAAGGACGAGTTCCAGTTAGAGTTGTAGGACAGGTTCGAAAAGGCGAAGCAGTTTATGCACACTACAATGGTTGTGCAAGTGTAGAATTTAATGGTGCTCAACTTGTGGGAATCGCATTGGAAACAAATAACGATTCAGCAGAGAAACTTGTTGAATGTGTATTGAAATTATAATAGGGGACTAAAGTGGCTACAACTAGAATTACAAATTTTGTTATCGATGATAACGCAGTTGACGTTTATAAGTTAAATGTTGTCCCTGGATACGCTGGCCAAGTTCTGTCGATTGATGGAAGTAACAATCTAGTATTTGTAGACAGAATGGTAACAGAGGAAGTCGAAGACATTGTTGCAGATTTAATTGCAGCAGGCACACATACAAACATTACTATCACATACGATGATGTTGCAAACTCTCTAAGTTTCAATGCATCCGGTGCGGTAACTAGTGTTAACAGTCAGACTGGTGCTGTGTCACTAACAACAACGAACATACCCGAAGGTACAAATTTATATTATACCACTGCGAGATTTGATAGTGCATTAGCGACAAAGACGACAAATGATTTAACTGAGGGTTTAAACTTATATTTCACACAAGCAAGAGCAAGAAGTTCTATTAGTGTGAATGATCTAGGTGGTGACGGTTCTCTGGTTTATAACTCTGCTACGGGCGCGATAAACTATACAGGACCGTCTGCTACAGAAGTTAGAGCGCATTTTAGTGCGGGAACTGGCGTTTCAATTTCTAACGGTCAGATATCAATTGCACAGTCAGTGGCAACAACTGCAAATCCCACATTTAATGATATCACTGCAACTGGTAACGTTGTTATAAGTGGAAACCTAACAGTAGATGGTACCACTACAACTATTAATGCTACGGAACTTGCAATTGAAGATAATATGATTTATCTAAACGTCGGATCTACTGTGACAAATCCAGATTTGGGTTGGGTTGGTAACTATAATGATGGTACATATGCTCATACTGGTGTTTTCCGTGATGCAACCGATGGCGTATTTAAGTTCTTCGATGGTTACACCCCAGAACCAGGCCAAAGTATAAATGTCGGAGATGCATCCTTTAATTTTGCTTCTGTTGCTGTTGACAATGTAACGGCAGCTGGATATGTTGACGCGACATATTTCACAGGTGATGGTGCAAACCTAACGAGTGTCCTTACAAATTACTCAACTACAGATTTAGCAGAAGGGTCCAATTTATACTTTACAGATGAAAGAGCGCAGGATGCAGTTGCAAGTGCGCTTGTTGCAGGAACAAACACATCAATCGTATATGACGATGTTGCCAATACTATTACAATTTCTGTCTCAGCAACTGGTGGTATCGATCTATCAAATAATACAACAGATGATTTAAGCGAAGGTACAACAAACCTATACTTTACAAATGAAAGGGTTGATGACAGAGTTGCATCCCTATTGGTTGCTGGTACAAATATATCATTGGTGTATGATGACACTTTTAATACACTTACAATTGCAGCGAACGGTCTGACTGGTAATACTACGGATGATCTAGTAGAAGGTACAACTAACCTTTATTTCACTGACGAAAGAGCGCAAGATGCAGTTGCTTCTGCACTAGTAGGCGGCTCAAATATAACAATCACATATGATGATGTTGCTAATACTATTACAATTGATGGAATCGAAGATGATCTATCAAATAATACAACAGATGATTTAAACGAAGGCACAACAAACCTATATTGGACATCAGCCCGCGGTGATGCAAATTTTGCAACAAACTTAGCGTTATCAACTACAAGTGATCTAACAGAAGGTACTAATCTCTATTATACCGATGCGAGAGCAAGAGCCTCAATATCGGTGGTAGATACTTCACCGTATGGTGTAGTTTCTTACGATAATGTCACTGGTGTGGTAACAGTGTCCGGACCAACGTTAACACAAGTTAGAGCGAGTATTTCTGGTGGAACTGGTGTGATATATGATCAAGTTTCAGGTGTCATTTCTATCGGTCAGGATGTATCAACAACTGAAAATGTAACATTCCATGATATTCAGGCGAATGGTAGCGTAACTATTCAAGGTGATCTTACGGTATCTGGTACAACTACTACGGTCAATACGCAAGAAATTCTGTTAGCGGATAACATTATTACGCTAAACAGTGATCTGGATGCATTAACTGCTCCTACAGAAAATGCCGGCTTTGAAATAAATCGAGGCAGTTCTCCTAAAGTAGATATTAGATGGAATGAAACATCAGACAAATGGGAATTCACAAATGATGGATCATTCTATGTAGAACTAGGAACAGCGGGGGTGTTCACTGGTGACACAGATGGTGTAAATGAAGGCACGACAAATCTTTATTTCACTGACGAAAGAGCGCAAGATGCAGTGGCGAGTGCGCTTGTTGCCGGATCTAATATAACAATCACATATGATGATGTTGCTAATACTATTACAATTGATGGAATCGAAGATGATCTATCAAATAACACAACAGATGATTTAAACGAAGGCACAACAAATCTTTATTATACGGATGAACGTGTGGATGATAGAGTTGCAGCACTAATACAAGGCGGCACTGCAATTACTGTAACATATGACGATGTTAACGGTACATTAACTATCGATGGTATAGAAGATGATCTATCAAATAACACAACAGATAATCTAAGTGAAGGGACCACAAATCTTTATTACACTGATACTAGAGCGGATGCGCGAGTTGATGTTCTTAGAACGGAATTATCAGGTGATGGTACTGGTGCAGTACACTTCAACAATTTGACAAATGTTCCAACAGTTACATTTGATAAAATTGTCGGTACTGGTGCATCACAATATACGTTAAGTTCGGCTCCCGGAAGTTCGGCTGCGATTATTGTTACCATTGACGGTGTTACACAACTTCCAACAGATGATTATACCGTCAGCGGTACAACATTGTATTTTACTACCTCGTTACCTGCGGGACATACTGCATTAGTTCGTCATGTTGGTTATCAAATTTCTGGTGGTACTATTACTACTGCCACAAATGCAGAATTACTGGACGGAATAGATAGTACTCAATTCTTGCGTAGTGACACAGATGACACTATGGTTGGCAACTTGACGATGACAGGTAATATCATCCCAAGTGCAAACGTTACATATAACTTGGGTTCAAGCACAAATCGTTGGAATGAGCTATGGTTATCAACAACAACTGTAAATATTGGTGATAATGCATTAAGTGCTGATGTTAATAATAACATGTTATGGAATAGTACGCAAGTTATATTAGCAGACGTTAACACTGATATTGTCCCCGTTTCAGATAATACGTATAGTATCGGGTCAGCTACAAATCAATTTGCAACAATTTATGGTCATACCGTAGAAGCAACATATGCCGACCTTGCAGAAAGATATGCAAGTGATGCACCATATGAACCGGGTACGGTAGTGGTGTTCGGTGGGGAAGCAGAAATCACAACTACGACAACTGATTTAGATGTAGCAGTTGCGGGTGTAATTTCGACAAATCCTGCTTTAAAACTAAACTCACAAGCTGGTAATTCGCAAACACACCCATATGTTGCACTTCGTGGTAGAGTTCCATGTAAAGTAGTAGGACCTGTGCGCAAAGGCGACTTACTAGTAACTTCAACGGTTGCCGGTTACGCTAAATCTGTAGGAAAAATAGATATGGGAAGATCAGTATTCGCAAAGTCAATCACAGAAGATTTAACAGATGGTATGAAGATAATCGAAGTTGTCATAATTTAATAGTTATATAACTCTTGATGTAATAGTCGATAAATACAATAGAGGCACAGCGTTCCCTGATTCTGCGCCTCTATTAAAATCGATTTTAAAACATTTACACGGGAGAAAAATATGGCAGCATATGCAATTCAGTTCCGTCGTGGTACAACAACACAACACAACTCGTTCACAGGCCTTATGGGCGAAGTTACAGTTGATACAGACAAGAAAACGCTTGTCGTACACGATGGTAGTACAGTTGGTGGTTTCCCTCTAGCACGTGAAGGTGCAGCTTCGTCAGCATCTTCAGGTACGTTTACTTCAAACGTTGCTATTGGTGGTACACTATCAGTTAACTCAACATCATCATTTAATGGTGACGTGACAATTATCGGTGACCTAGGAATGACAGGTCACATTATTCCATCAGCGAACATCACTTATGACTTGGGTTCACCAACAATGATGTGGCGCGATGCATATATCGGTCCTGGCTCACTTTACATTAACGGTTCAAAAGTTCTTGAAGACTCTGCGGGTACAATTCGCATGTCAGCGGATACAAACCAGAACATTAAAGTTGAAACATTAGGTACAGGTGCTCTACAACTAGTAGGCTCAAACGGTATTCAAATTCAAGGTTCACTAAATTCAATTTCAGGTGATATTCAGATCGGTGATCACATCGATATGAACGGCTCACTAATTAAGCAAGTTGCTACACCAGTTTCATCAGGTGATGCTGCAAACAAGTCATACGTTGATGCACAAATCGTTTCAGAAATCACTGGCGGAACACGTGCAATTTCAGGTACAACTGGTACATTCTCATCAAATGTTACTATCGGTGGCAACCTAACAATCAACGGTACTACAACAACAATAAACACACAAACACTGTCAGTTGCGGACAACATTATTGACCTTAACTCAGATTTCACATCAGGTACACCATCAGAAAATGCTGGTATTCGTGTACTACGTGGTGATGATGTTGCAGTTCAGGTTCGTTGGAACGAAACTCTAAATCAGTGGCAGTTTACAAACAACGGCTCAAACTACTATGCAATGCCAACATCAACAGGTGATCTAGCAGAAGGTACAAATCTTTACTGGACATCAGCACGTGGTGACGCAAACTTTGCTACAAACATTGCAGCGGCAGACACAGGTGATCTAGCAGAAGGTACAAATCTTTACTGGACATCAGCACGTGGTGACGCAAACTTTGCTACAAATCTTGCAGCATCAACAACAGATGGTCTAGGTGAAGGTTCAACAAACCTTTACTTCACAAATGCACGTGTTGCATCATATCTAACAGCAAACTCATATGCTACACAGTCATATGTAGATTCAGCAGTTGCAGGTAAAGATCAGCTATCAGAACTATCAGGTTCAACAGATGACGTTGCAGAAGGTTCAACAAACCTATACTTCACAAATGCAAGAGCAAGAAATGCAATCTCAGTATCAGGTGATCTATCATATGACGCAGCTACTGGTGTTATTTCTACACAAGGTCTGGCATCATCAGATACAAGTGATCTAGCAGAAGGTTCAAACCTATACTTCACAGATGTACGTGCAAGAGCGGCAATCTCAGTATCGGGTGATCTAGGTTACAACGCAACAACTGGTGTTCTATCATTTACAGAACGTACAGACGCAGAAGTACGTGGTCTAATCTCAGTAAGTGGTGATCTATCATATAACAATGGTACAGGCGTACTATCAGTTACAACATATAAATCATCAAACTTTGACACAGATTTCGGTAACAAGTCAACTGACAACCTAGGTGAAGGTTCAACCAACCTATACTTCACAACTGCGAGAGCGCAAGCGGCAGTTTCAGGTAACATCACATCAGCAGTTTCAGCAGCAACTACATCACTACAGTCATATGCTGATCAAGCGGAAGCAGATGCAATTTCAACAGCAGCGGCAGATGCAACTTCAAAAGCAGACGCAGCACTAGTTGATGCAAAAGCGTACACAGATGGCCGTGAAACAGCTATCACAACTGCATACACAGGTTCAATTGCTACTTCAAAAGCAGCATCAGATGCATATGCGGATGCAGCGGAAGCAGATGCAAAGACATATGCAGATGGTATCGTTGCAACGGAAGCAACAGCACGTGCGGATGCGGATGCAGCACTAGATGTTCGTGTTACAGCAACCGAAGATGATATTGCAACACTTCAAACAAGTGTGGCAAATGTAATCTCAAACACAGATGCCGCAGCATTAGATTCACTAACAGAAATCGTTGCAGCATTCCAAAGTGCAGATGGTAACTTGAATAGTGCAATCACAACACTTGCGTCAGATGCAACATCTGCACGTTCAACACTTGAAACATCACTACAAGCATATGCTGACCAAGCAGAGCTTGATGCGATTGCAAGTGCGAAAACATACACAGATGGTCGTGAAACAGCTATCACAACTGCATACACAAGTGCAATTGCTACTTCAAAAACAGCATCAGATGCATACGCAGACCAAGCGGAAGCAGATGCAAAGGCATATGCAGATGGTATTGTTTCAGCAGAAACAACAGCACGTTCACAGGCAGTTACAAGTGCAATTTCAACAGCAGCGGCAGATGCAACTTCAAAAGCTAATACAGCTAAGACAGAAGCTATTGCAGCGGCAGCACTGGATGCAACTTCAAAAGCAGACGCGGTAGAAACAGCAGCAAACGCATATGCAGATGGTATTGTTGCAACAGAAGCAACAGCACGTGCGAATGCGGTAACAAGTGCAATCTCAACGGCAAGTACAGATGCAACTTCAAAAGCAAATGCAGCACTAGTTGATGCAAAGGCATACACAGATGACCGTGAAACAGCTATCACAACTGCATATACAAGTGCAATTGCTACAGCAGTTGCAGGTAAGGATAACACAGACGAAATTACTGAAGGTTCGTCAAATCTTTACTTCACAGATGCACGTGCAAGAGCGGCAATCTCGGTATCAGGCGATCTTTCATACAATGCAACAACCGGTGTTATTTCTACACAAGGCCTTGCTTCATCAACAACAGATGATCTAAGTGAAGGTACAACAAACCTATACTGGACATCAGCACGTGGTGACGCAAACTTTGCTACAAATCTTGCAGCGGTGGACTCAGATGACCTTTCAGAAGGTACAACAAATCTATACTTCACAAATGCAAGAGCGCAGTCAGCGGTTGCAGGCGATATCTCATCAGCTATTGCGACAGCAACTACATCACTGCAATCATATGCAGATACAGCGGAAGCAGATGCAATCACATCAGCAAATGCATACACTGATGGTCGTGAAACAGCAATCACAAGTGCAATCGCAAACCTATCATCAACACTAAGTACTACAAGTAACGTTCAATTTAACGATCTAGTACTAACTGGTGACCTTACTGTATCTGGTACAGTTACAACGATCAATACAGAAACAATTGAACTAGCAGACAACATCATTCTGCTAAATTCAAATGCAATCGGCGTACCAACGCAGAGTGCAGGTTTTGAAATTCATCGCGGTTCGGAAACTAATGTACAGTTCGTATGGGACGAAGCAAATGATCGTTGGACATTTGGCGCGTTAGACGTACACACATCTGGTGCGTTTGTTGGTAATGTAACTGGTCAAGTATCAGACATTTCAAACCACGACACTGATGATCTAGTAGAAGGTACAAACCTATACTTTACAACTGCACGTGCGCGTGGCGCGGTGGTAGCAGGTGGTTCACTATCATATAATGAATCAACTGGTGTGTTCTCATACACAGAACGTACTGACTCAGAAATTCGCGGACTTCTAGCAGCAGGTGGTGACATTTCATACAATGCAACAACTGGTGAATTCTCATTCACACAGGATATGTCATTCAATTCACTAACTGAAAAACCGACAACTGTTGCAGGTTATGGCATCACTAATGCTTATACTATGACAGAAGTTGACAACGCAATTTCAGCAGCGGTTGCAGGCAAGGATCAGCTATCAGAACTAACAGGTACAACCGATGACGTTACAGAAGGTTCAACAAATGTATACTTCACAGATGCACGTGCAAGAGCGGCAATCTCAGTATCAGGTGACCTTTCATACAACGAAACAACTGGCGTAATTTCATTCACAAACGATGCGGGTGATATTTCATCAGTTACAGCGGGTAATGGTCTATCTGGTGGTGGCGTAACAGGTGATGTTACACTAGCAGTTAATGTTGATCGCGGTCTAAGTATTGTAGCAGACAACGTTGGCATCGCAGATACAGCGGTAACAGCCGGCTCATACGGTGCAGCGGATTCAGTATCATCATTTACTGTTAACACACGTGGTCAGCTAACAGCAGCAGGTCAAACTGCAATCTCAATCGTTGCGTCACAAGTCTCTGACTTCAACACAGCGGTTAAAGATGCTATCTCAATGACACACTCATCAGTGTATACAGTTTCAACGGCTGCGGCAACAGCAAACTCAGGTGCTAACCCAGAATTCTCATGGGCTACACTAGGTTTCAACTTGTCAGACAAAGATATGTATTCAGTTTATCTAAACCGTCTACTACTTCGTCCAACTGAATATTTAGTATCATCAACTGGTATTACATTCGATCAGTTCATTCTATCAGAAGACGACGAAATCGAAGCAGTAATGCTTGGCTAATATTTCTTAATCAAAACCTAGGGGGTTAGACATCCTCCTAGGTGTTCACACTGAACATGGGATACAAAGTATACCCTCGCATTAAGAAAAACTTTTATATAAGGAGAAAAAAATGTCAGACTCACGTAAATTTAAAATTGGTGGTGTTGAAAAGTCTCTTAAAGACCTTTGGATAGAGAAAAAAAACGCAGTTGCATCACTAGTAACAAAAGATGGTAAGTGGAACGATCTAGCGGTAATACTACCAACAGCAGCAGACGATGATTATAAGAACTATAAGTTCAAAATTAACAAAAAAGGTGAAATGGAACCTATTCTGAATGAAACGACTGACGTTTCAGCAGACGATATTGTGTTCTCATCATCAAAGTCAAGCCTTCGCCGTATCGCTGATCTAGAGCGCAACATTTCAATTATTGCAAACCGTATTGCAACAGTTGACGGTAACGTAATCGATACGTCTTCTCTTGATGCAGAAGATGATCGTGATTGGGGTAACTACATCACAGAAGATACATTCTTCACAAAAGACGTTAACCTAGGTAACTCTTCATATGACAAAATCAAGGTATATGGTCACTTATATCTGAACAATGGTATTACATTTGGTACGAATGCAAAAGCTGAAATCAAAAATACTGTTGCTGAAATGATTTCTGGTAATACAGAATCTGGTATTGCAGTTACGCACGATGCAATAACAAATACATTGGACTTCTCAGTTGCATCAGCGCCAAAATGGGCAACAGCACGTAATATTACACTAGGCGGTGATCTTTCAGGTTCAGTAAGTATCGATGGTTCAGCAAACGTGACTCTAACTGCAACCGTCGCGAATGACTCGCACACACACGCATTCGGAAACCTAACTGGTGTACCAACAACACTAGCAGGTTATGGTATCACAGATGCAGTATCATCAACCGGTAACGCAGCAACAGCAAGTAAACTTGCAACAGCACGTACTATCTCTCTAACAGGTGATGCAAGTGGTTCAGTGTCATTTGACGGTTCGGCAAACGCAGCAATCACAGTTGTAGTTGCGAATGACTCGCATACACATGCATTCGCGAATATCACAGGTAAGCCAACAACATTAGCAGGTTATGGTATTACTGATTCACTTTACACAACTTCACAAGTTGACAGTGCAATCTCGACTGCAATTTCAACCCTAGTGAATGGTGCAAGTGCAGCATACGATACACTAGCTGAAATCCAAAACGCAATGGCAACAGACGCAGAACTAAGTGCAGCAATCGCAGCAATTACAACTGTTGCAAACGCAAACAAATGGACAGCAGCACGTACTATCTCACTAGCAGGTGACGCAACTGGTTCAGTGTCAATCGATGGTTCAGCAAACGTAACTCTAACAGTTGCAGTTGCAGACGATTCACACAATCACATCATCGGTAATGTTGATGGTCTACAGGCAGCACTAGATGGAAAATCAGATACAACTCACAACCACACACTAGACTCACTAAGCAACACAACTATCACAAGTAACACAGCAGGTGAGATCCTAAAGTGGAACGGCACTGCATGGGTAAACAATACTCTAGCAGAAGCAGGTATTCAGGCAGCTGGTTCATATGCGTCCGCAACACATAATCACGCATTCGCTGATATCACAGGTAAGCCAACAACACTAGCAGGTTATGGTATTACAGATGCGGCACCAGATACAGCATTTGTGGGCGTTACAGTATCAAACGATACACTAACATTCACACGCGATAACGGTACAACAATCGCAGTTACAACAAGTGATGCTAATACAAACACATACCTAACAGGTCTGGCATTTAGCACAGCAAATGGTGTTCTAACAGCAACAACAGGTTCAGGTACAGTGACAGTTGACCTAGATGGTCGTTATACAGACAACGCATTTGCGGATACAATGAACCAGCATGTTCGTACAACTGATTCACCAACATTTGCAGCAGTTACAGCAACAAACTTCAACGGTACAGCAACATACGCAAAGTATGCTGACCTTGCAGAACGTTATGCAGCGGATGCACCATACGAAGAAGGTACACTTCTAGCGTTTGGTGGTGAAGCGGAAGTAACAGCAGCACAAGGTTATGCGTCAACAAAGATCGCAGGCGTTGTTTCAGTAAAACCAGCGGTTGCGATGAACGCAGAAGCAGGTAACTCACAGACACACCCATTCGTAGCACTACAAGGTCGTGTTCCAGTGAAAGTTGTTGGTACAGTTCGTAAAGGTGACATTCTAGTTGCATCAGACATTTCAGGTGTTGCAACAGTATGGAAGTCAGAAGATACAGATCCACGCATGACAGCATATGTTGGCATCGCAATCGAAAACAAAATCGAAGGCGGCGTTGGCTTTGTTGAAGTAAAAGTAGGTAAGTGATCTTATTGAAATACAAAAAGAGAAGGGAGCGGAAACGCTCCCTTTTTTATGTGAAAAACTTTCGTAGAGTATCGACTAATCCACCACCCGGATCATCATTCTTGTTCTCTGATACCCAATCTGGAAATGCAAGAAACAATTTCTTCCATTGTAGCATTTCATTATGTAAATCTAATACTCGTTTACTATATTCACTGTTGCCAGCCATTTTATACAAGTCTTTAATTTTTTTAATGCGAATTTTACATTCTTTTAAATCTTCTAAATCACGCTCAATTGCAAATATCATTTCTCCAAAATCTTCTGCTTTAGAGAATTTTTCAATTAGAAACTTATGGTGTTTGTTTTTAGGTTTACCATCATACAAAAACATAATTTCTTGCAGATCGTAATAAATTGCTTTCACTGGATTTATACTTTGGCGATATCGTAGAATAACTTCATCAATTCTAAATCTATCACTTTCTGTTTCTAGATTATCAAGTACACTTTGGCATAATAGATTTATTTTTTGTCTATGGTTTGTAGAATCTTTTCTTGATTTTTCTCGTACTTTATCTACTACAATATCAATAAGTTTTTTGCTTTCTGCGTCCAACTCTTTTTTTATAAAATCTATATGTCCGGGTGACGAATTGTTAACAGCCGCACGTAATTCGTCTGTAATATTTCCTGTTTTAAGAAAATCTTTACAGTCTCTAATAAATCGTTGTTTTTTAAGATCAACAATTCCTTTAACCATTACGTTGCTCCTCTATAGTATTTACACATTTCACTGTGATACTATAGTTTAGATATAATGTTTTTTACAATTTTTATTTTATCTTTTTTGAAAAGTGTTCGTCTTGCGCCCGGATGTAATGGTTTTGGTAAATATTGGCGGTCTAACCACGCGTATCCACCTGTTTCGGAGTTTGTTATTGGTATAAATTCTATATCGACTACAACAACAAACGTGTAATAACTAAATTCGCCGTCTCTTGAATGATACTGATCAAGTGGGTATACTTTTAAGATGTGGTCTCCTATATCACCAACTTCTTCGGACAATTCTCGTAGCATTGCTTGTGATACATTTTCTTTAGGTTCGACTTTTCCACCCCAGAATCCCCAGTTTCTAGGATATGATCCTGCATCTGAACGTTGTTGTAATAATATTCTTTTTGTATCTTTTGCTATAATACATGCACCGGATGCTTTGATCATTTATTCTTCTTTTAGTTATTAGGTGATGGTATTTCTGCGTCTGGTAAGGTTCCTAGTAATTCTAGTCTCCAATAACCACCTTCGTAAATACCTTGATAGGTGTCGCTCCACTCGCCGTTTTCAAATTTGAATTGTTGTAGGGTATATGTATTTGTTACATATGCGCGTAATTCAAATTCGCTTGCATCAAACGAAACAACCCACGCACTACCATTATATTCGATAATATCATTAATTGCAATATCTATTCCCCAAACGCTAGAAGAATCTGCGTCTCCTAAACATAGATAACGTTGTCCCAATGAAGGTTGTGGAATACCATTGAACCCAGGCCTCGAAACTGATGGGTCTATAATTCTGTCTACTGATGCGATTGTGTTCGTAGGTAAGGTATCTCGGTCGATTTCAAATTGAAGTATAGTAGGGTCGTCTGTTTCAGTTAGCGTACCTATAACATCTGCGTTCAAGTCTTCCAATTCTCCGTGATATTTTAGTCTTAACCGAGAAATACCATCATGGAGTGTTCCATAATTTGAAAGTACTGTATCCCATGTTGTTGCATTGTCCCAATTACCATTTTCAAGAATTTTACAGAACACACCTTCATCAGTTTCAAACACATCTAGTGCATAATTTCCCGGAGTAACAACTACGCTTGTTTCTCGTTGTAGATCGCTGAAGAATTCAAATGCGTCTGGGTCATAATCTAGTGAATCTAAATCTGTATATGTATAGATGTTGTGAATGATATTTCTAATTACATTCTGTCTTGTTACACGTGCGGGTGGGTTGATCCAGATCGGAATTTGGAAGTATAGAGTGGCAATGTCAATTTGATCTTCGATGCCAGCTGGAATACCTCGACTTGTCCATTGCATATCAGTTAGTTCTACAGTTGTTATTGTAGTCCAGTCAATTGGGTTGTCGTTGTGTTGTATTTCTAATGCCGGATTGAATAGAACTAGAATCTGTTCCATCAATTGTAGTTTTTGATCGGTGTTTGATGTCCAAATATCAACTTGCATGTTTAGTAGATATGGAACTGGCATAAGTCTACCGACACTAAATTTATTACCTTGATCATTTGTATATGTACCAGACACTGAATCAAATTTACGCTCATTTACTGACACGCTATCAGTAAAGAACGGTTCTTGTACACGTTGTCTATCTGGTTGTACACTTTGAATATAACATGCAATGAATGGTGCAGAATTGACGATGTTTTCACTATTGTTCTTCATAATCGTTGAAGCCATACGTGATACGTCACCGTATCTTGCAGGGACGCGAATGTAGTAGTCACTGCCGTCATTCATTTTCTTTCCAGTCTTCACACTGAAACCCGAGAACATTCTAATGAATTGTAGAATGTAGCGTCTAATTTGTTCGTCATAAAAATGTGTTTGCATATTAGTCTACCTTTGGTCTCACTGCTTTTGACAAGTTAACTTTAGTATCAATTGTTGAACCATCGTCAAGAATACTTGTACCATTGTTGTTAATGAATTGATGATGTAGTCTGTGTCCAACTTCCCAACCACCATCACTGTCCTCTACTTTAAGCCACTTATTGTCTCTGTATTGGAATAGTCTTGCAGGAGTGTAATCTACTCGTAAGAAGTATGAATTTTCAGCAGGTGCATCAGGGAAACCAGTGCCACTATCTACAGTTGCGTAGTCGATATCGTCTGGATGCTCACCATCTGGAAGATATAGCAAATTGTTTGTTCTGTAATCGTAGTAGCGACCTGGAACGTTTTGTCTTGCTTCTTCGACTATTGAATCTGTTACTTGTAATTCTTTGTTATATGATGATAGAAGATTTTTAAGATCATCTGCTTCTTCGCCAGTGCCAAAAATATCTGCATATTCCTGTGTGTCTTGTAGCTGCTTACAGCGCACACGCCAAATATGAGGCCACCATCCTGCATCAAACCCTTCTGCTCCTTTAGTTCCTTCTTGTACAACCCAATACTGATTTACAGCAGGTGCATCTTCGTCAAGTAAAAGATCATCGCGCATATGTGGAAGTTCAATGACATCACCTGTCATTAGTTTACGTCCCATCTTTTCGACCATATCATTGATGTGTACTGTGAAAATTTGTTGATCTGTACCTAAGAAAAATCCAAATTGTGAAAGTTCAAAATCTTGATCCGTTACTTGATAGACACCGCGTAGATCATACACAACGGTGTCATACTTACGATCACGATTTTCCATGAAAAGTAAATCTTGAATTGGTGGGTTTGCAGGATCATAGTTTGGATCATTTTCATCAACTGAACCAATATATTTGTGTACAAGAAGTGAAGTGCCACCATGATCATAGTGTGCTTTTACTGTCTTGTCTACAAACTTATAGTCGTTACCTTTTCTTGGATTCCATAAACTTAAACGTGGCATTGATTTTTCCTTGACTTATTACTGTATTTATCATATTATAGATGTATAATGATAAGGAGGACCATACGTATGGTTTCAGTAAAGACTGATGGGTATCTTGTACTACGTGATGTACTTTCCCCGCAACTTCTGCAACAATTCAAACTTTGGGCGATGGATAATACGAATGCACATCGTGGAAATGCTGTTGACGGAACTTATTATGCTACTCATGATGGAAAACGTGCATACAACGTTTGGTGGACAACACAGCCTCCAAAAGAAATGTGGATGCCAATTGTTTGGAGTCTAGAACAACCTATCAACATGTTTTTTGATGGTGTTGAGTGGGATATTCATGTAGTTGACTGTATTACAACAAGACCTCACTCTCAAAAAATTTATGCACATATTGATACACCATATCGCTTTGAAGAATTTTCAAAAGTGGATAGAACGTTGGGAGTACAGATCATCATTCCTCTAGACGAATTTACTCTAGAAAATGGTGCAACTGCATATCTCCCCGGATCGTGTAACATGAAAATTGATTATCGCGATTTAGAAGAATTTAGAGACGTATACAACGACATGCTTGTAGATTCTGGTACGCAATTTCTATCCAAGCCCGGAGATGTTTTGATGTACGATAGTCGTACATTACATAGCACTATGCCAAACAACAGCAACGAATTTCGCAGTGCGCTACTCATAAACATACTTGAAAAGGACATTATTCCTCGAGTTAGAGAACTAGATAATAATACAGACTTCGTAAAAACTTGACAAACACCTCGTTTAGTGTTATACATGATTCGTAACACAGGAGAAACACATGGCAATCCCGAAGCGTTCTAAAAAATCTAAAGCAGTCCGTACACCCAAGTTTGTTGACGAAAAGTATACAGGTCCCGAACCTGAGTGGGACAATGCAGAAAAATGGAGTGCAGAGAAGTATTATCGTGAACGTTCACGTGTTGGCTTCTACTACAATTACTTCTACACATATAAAGATGGTAAACCGTGGATTCTAGATTGGATGAAACGGAATGAATACAAGAAAGAAGAAATTGCAGCAGCCAAAGCGGCACCCGATAGTTCTGTGGGCATTGCATACGCGGGACTTGCAAAATCACTACTTCGAGGAATGCCAGCGTATCATAGTGGCATAAAAGAATATTTGGCAACCAAGCCCGGTCTCAGTGAAAACTCTGTGCGCGATGCAGTGCAAATTGTGAAAGAACAAGTTGCGAAACTTATCGCAGAAGGTTCAGTAATTCGTAAAGAAAAGAAAGAAGTAGAAGAAGTCAAGAAGGATGTATATAGTCCTTCTATTCAAGAACTTCTACTTGAAAAGGCTGTAGAAATGACGGAAGAAATCGAAGATTTCATTAATCAATTCGATTATTCGAAAGCAGCACTTAAATCGTTCGATCCAGTTACAATGCTTCGCAAAGTAGAAGCAAAAGGAATGCACGCCAACAAAATTAAAGGGTTCTACATTCGTGAATATGAAGAAATCAACGAACTTCTTAATCCTCCCAAGCGTATGAACGATGCAAAGAAAGAAGATTATGAACAACTGAAAGAAGGTTATCGCCATTTTAAAAAGCCAGAAGTACAAGCACTTCTAGAAATGTATCGTAGCATTATTGATGCATGTGACATGATTGCACAAGAAAGTAAAGTAGCACGTGCGCCACGTAAAAAGAAACCAGTAAGCAAAGAAAAGCTAGTAGCAAAGTTTAAATATTGCGAGAGCCACGACGATACTAAATCGGTCAGTGTAAAGCCAATTGATCTTTTGGGTGCAGTAGCAGCAATTGTATATAACACAAAAACACGTAAACTCGGCGTGTATGTCGCAATTGATGAATCTGGCTTCAATATCAAAGGGACATCGCTTACCGGATTTGACGAACATAAGAGTGTACAGAAAACACTTCGCAAACCAGCAGAACAGTTAACTGCCTTCAAGCGAATTGCACGTAAATCTTTGCAAAAAGAGTTCGATGCTATTAAGTCGGTTGAAACAAAAATGAACGGGCGGTTCAATGATCAAACACTTATCCTCAAAGTTTTCTGATAAATAGATAGAGAACAATGTACATAAAATCGTGTACAAAAGGAGATAAATATGTTTAACAAATCATATGGTATTTACCGCATTGTATGCGATGCGGATAAATTTGCAAATTATAATGAAAATGCACACGTTCAATTACTAGAATGGATGGATGAGCATATTGCAGAAACTAACGACATTGGTACAAAAGTGGCAAAGGGTTATGTGTTCAACGAAGTAAGGACATTTATTAACCGAGATACTGCTGAATATGGTATCTTTATTGATTATAACAATACAAGAGATATCAATAATTTTGAAGGTGCAATACAGAAATTTGTTGCATGGGCTGTAGAAAATGGACATATTGTATCGTTTGAGCCTGTTTTTTCTACTGTCGTCAGCTTTGATGTGTTTTTTAAGTTTGGTTTAGATTACTTGGAAGATTTGAAAACATTTTACATCAACAAAGAAATTAATGGTATGCAGCGAGTATCTTAACTGAGGCTGTTAATCAAAAACATATTGGAGAAAAATAATGAATACAATGTATTATTACTCGTTAACACTTAGTTTTGGATCAGAGGAAACCTGTCCGAAAATAGGAGATGCGACAACAAATCATATTGAAAAAATGAGCGGGGCAACAGTTCCTAACTTTTCAGAAATTGCAGGAATTAACGGTTTAGTAGAAGCGTTCAAACATGCGGAACAACCTTCTGCTGATTTACCAGAAGATCAGTTACAGTTCCTTTCACCAGGCCTATGGGCGGTGTATGTAGAATTCAATGACGCAGAATCTCGCGATTCATTCGTAAATGCATACGAGCCGGTCGTATCATATCTTTCAGAAAATTCATTCCTAGTTGAAACTGCTACAGGCAGCCATTCATACAATGATGAAATTTTACTTGAAGGTACTCTTGCATACGCAGCGCAGTCAAAAGGTATTTCGGCTCTTATGTTAAATACGGCGCCAGAAGAAATGGATATTCCGATTCACGGCAATTTAGTTGAGCGCGGAATTATTACCGAAGAGTTTGAAATCGGTTATTTGGATTCTTTCGTTAAAATACCAGAAGATAATCCTGCACAATAAGTCATATTGAACCCACGCCGAAGCGTGGGTTTTCCATATCTGGAACCATATCTGGAAATACTGATAAATACCGTATAACGGAGATAAACAATGCCACAAAATCGTAATAAAATTAAGAATGACGTAATCAAACAAATCAGACTGTTGCTTGGCGATGGTATGATTGATATTGAACTTGATCCAGAACATTATGATCTGGCTCTTGATATTGCGCTTGGTAAAATTCGTCAACGCTCGGAGAATTCAGTAGAAGAAGATTTCTATGCAATTGAACTTAAAGAAGATGTAGATGAATACAGTCTGCCACAAGAAATAATTGAAGTGCGTCAAATTTGGAATAGGTCATTTGGTAACGGTATCACTTCTGGTATCGACATGGATCCATTTGAACTTGCGTATGCAAACTCTTATTTCTTCATGAATAACAACATTGGTGGCATCGCAACATATGATTTCTTCTCACAATATCGCGAAAGTTTAAATCGTGTTGCTGCGACAGAAATTGGCTTTCTTTGGAATCCTGTTACAAAAAAATTAAAACTTATGCGTAGAATGCGTGGCGATCAGATTGTTCTTCTACATGTATTCTTGGAACGCCCAGACGATCAACTATTGATGGATCCATATACAAAGTCATGGGTGCGCGATTATGCATATGCATACTGTAAAAAAATGCTTGGCGAAGCAAGATCAAAATTCTCAACACTTCCCGGCGCACAGGGTGGTGTTACACTGAATGGTGTCGAGTTGAAAAACGAAGCAGCATTAGAAATCGAAAAGTTAGAACTTGATCTAACTAACTACCTAGATGGTTCAGCGCCACTAGGATTTACTATCGGATAAAAACTTCTTGACAAACTAGTTCCTCTGTGTTATGTTATCTAATAATAAAAACGCAGAGGAACACCATATGAAAAAGAAACTACTTGTAATCGGCCATGGTAGACATGGCAAAGACACTGTTTGTGAAATTCTAAGAGATAGATACGATTACAGTTTTGAAAGTAGTTCTCGTTTTTGTTCCAAACTTTTCATCTTTAATGATCTAAAAGACAAATACGGATACTCTAACGAAGAAGAATGTTATGAGGATCGACACAACCACCGCGCAGAGTGGTATAACGCAATTTGCGATTATAACGTTCCTGATCCTGCACGACTAGGCAGAGAGATTTTTCAAGCACATGACATTTATTGTGGTCTGAGAAACAAAAAAGAATTTCATGCAATGAAAAATACTGGCGTGTTCGACTATGCTATTTGGGTTGATCGCAGTGACTTCTTACCACCAGAGTCAAAAGACAGTATGAGTCTAGAACAATGGATGGCAGATTTCGCAATCGATAACAACGGAACTCTTGAAGATTTGCAATTCAACATCGATGCATTGATGGGGTACATTAGCTAAATTCCTATAGTCAAGTTTCTCCTGAATTGTCTACGTACTTAATTCAAAAAGTGTTAAAAATATCAATTTTTTCATAAATACTAATAGCAATTCAATAATTCATAAGGAGAAACAGAATGGCGACATTAGTATCCCCAGGTGTATCAGTTCAAGTTGTAGACGAGTCACAATACGTTGCAGCTACAAACGGTACACTTCCACTATTGGTTGTTGCGACACGCAGCAACAAAACAGACGCTTCTGGGTCAAGTATTGCTTCTGGTACAATCCCAGCTAACGCTGGTGTTGCATACCTTGTTTCATCACAGAGAGAACTAGTAGAAACTTTTGGTCAGCCATATTTCTATGAAGTTGGTGGTTCTGTGGTACAGGGTGCAGAAACAAGCGAATACGGCCTACTAGCAGCATATCAATATCTTGGCGTTTCAAACAACGCATATGTAATTCGTGCAGACATCGACCTAGCACAGCTAGAAGCAACTACAGTTGAACCAGCTGGCGCAATCGCAGATGGTACTTATTGGTTTGATGTAGATGCATCATCATATGGTATTTTTGAATGGGATGGCACTGTATGGAATGCAGTTACACCACATGTTCTAACAGACGCACCGGGCACAGGTAACGTTGAATCAGAGAGTGTTGACGGTTTTGCTGCTCCAGTTAATACATTCGGTACATCAGGCGATGTTGCGGTAGTAGCATCAACTACAAAAATTTCATATTGGCATAAGATGGGCACAAGTTGGGTTATCATGGGCGACCCTGCGATGGCCCACGACTTCCAATTTTCAAAATTCGCACCAACAACTCGTCGTGATTCAATTGATCCAAATCAAGTTGGTGACTTTTATATCCGAACAACAGTACAGGGCGGTGGCCTAGATTATGCTCTAGCAAAATACAACTCAGGTACTGATCTATGGACATCGGTTCAAGCCCCAGTATATGCAGACGATGACGTTGCAAGTGCAGACCTTATCGATGCTGGCGATGTATATCTTGCGACAGATGGTGATAACAATTACGTTGGATACCTTCGCTTCCGTGTAAGAAGTGCAGCGCAAGCGGCAGTTACAACATCGGCTAATGTTCCAGACGTTAACAATATCAATTCAGTTGTAACAGTTGCAGGTGTTGACTTCACATTCTCAGGTGCTACATTAGATACAGTAGTAAGTACAATGCAAGCAGATGCATCCCTAAATGCAGCAAATGTTCGTGTTGAAAAAGTTGGGACATCAAAAATACGCTTTACAAAAACAGACGGACTGCTTCTGATTATCGCGTTCACATCAGGTTACACAGACTTAGGTTTTTCACAGTCAGAATATTGGGCATCAGTTTGGAACGATCTTGAATATGTTGCTTCAACTACTGCACCTACTGGTGACATCGCGGAAGGTACACTATGGTACAATGCTGATCTACGAATTGAAATCATGCGCAATGAGTTCAATGGTGTGGAAATGGAATGGACAAAGTACGCATGGTCAGAAGATGTATATGGTCTAGGTCAAGCAGACCTACAACTACGTACTGCGACTCCTACAACACGCAAAGATGGTGTGTCACCTTTACAAGTTGGTGACCTTTGGGTGAGCGGCAATGCTGCTACATTCCCGAATGTTAAAATCTGGAATGGCTCACAGTGGGTACAACTAGATGGCGCTGATCAATCTTCAACAAACGGTCTGATTTTCTCAAACTATGCAGCGGATGCGCCATGGGATGAAGACGGTTTTGTTATTAACCGTGTTGCACACGAAAACACTGCAAACCCAGAACTTCTACCAGAAAACATCCTAATGATTAACATGGATTACACAACTCTAAACGTAAAGCGTTACACAAACGGCGTTTGGGAGTGGGTATCAGGTGTTAATGCAGATGGTTCAGGTAAGTTTGGTTCAGAAGCAGTTCGCAATATGGTGGTTGAATCAATGCAAGCAGCAGTTGCAAGTAATGATGGTATTCGCGCAGAAGCTACATACTTCAATCTAATTGCAGCACCTGGTTATCCTGAACTAATGGATGAAATGATTTCTCTAAACAAAGACAAAAAAGAAATCGCATTCGTAGTAGGTGATGCTCCACTAACACTAAAATCAGACACTACATCAATCAAAAACTGGGCAGACAACAATCTACCAGCAGATGCATATGCAGGTGTTTACTATCCACACGGTCTATCAACAGACCTATCAGGTAATGATGTTGTGATGCCAGCGTCAGCAATCGCGCTACGTACAATCGCATTCTCAGATCAAGTGTCATTCCCATGGTTTGCTCCAGCAGGTCTAACACGTGGTGTTGTTTCAAACGCAAGTGCTGTTGGTTATGTAAATGCAGAAAACGAGTTTGTTCGTGTTCGTCTAAGTGAAGGTCAGCGTGACGTAATGTATACAGCACGTATGAACCCAATCGCTGATCTACCGGGCACAGGTCTAGTAGTTTATGGTCAAAAGACACTACAGGGTTATGCATCTGCACTAGATCGCATTAACGTTGTGCGTCTAGTAAACTATATGCGTCACAACCTAGATCAAGTTTCGCGCGGCTTCTTGTTCGAACAGAACGATAAGATCACACGTGACAACATCCGTGATGCAGTAGAACGTTTCTGTGGTAACCTAGTTACAGAACGTGGTCTATACGACTTCCTAGTTGTTTGTGATGAATCAAACAACACACCGGCGCGTATTGATCGTAATGAACTATGGGTAGATGTTGCAATTCAGCCAGTTAAGTCTGTTGAATTCATCTACATCCCACTACGTATTCGCAACACAGGTGAATCTCTAGCATAATATTCTAGAATAACACAAGAAACCCCGCTTCGGCGGGGTTTTTTATTGCCAAAAATAAATGCAGATTTAATTATGTCGTTAAATGATAAATACTTGTATAATAACATAGTTTGCAAACTATAACAGGAGACATAATTATGGCAAGAACACTAAACAATTTCGGCGTACCTACAGAAGGCGCAGGCGGCGAAGCAATCGGTATCCTACAGCCAAAACTAAACTATAGATTTAGAGTGCAGGTTGCTGGCTTCGGCGGTGACGCAACAGGTAAAGAATTTACACGCCAAGTAATGAATGTTACACGTCCAAAAGTTTCTCACGAGTCAATCCCAGTAGATTCATACAACTCACGTATGTACATGATGGGTAAACACACATGGGAACCAATCACAATTACACTACGTGACGACATTGCAAACAACCTAACAAAGCTAGTAGGTCGCCAGCTACAAACACAGTTAAACCACAGAAATCAAAATGGTCCAGCTGCTGGTACAAACTACAAGTTTACAACACTAGTTGAAATCCTAAACGGTAACGATGGTACACCAATCGAACAAATTCAACTTGAGGGTTGCTTCCTACAGAACGTTGACTACTCACAGTCAGATTATTCAGTATCAGATCCAGTACAAATCATTCTAACACTACAGTATGATAACGCAATCTTTACTGATAACGAAATTATGCCAGGTGACAACCTATTCTCAAATAACTCAAGTATTCTAGGTTAATAGGCGTTCGCAATGGCACGAATACTAGCAGATAATTTTGGAGCTAGATCGCGATTTGGTTTTATGGGGGAACATGGTTCTCCCATTACCTCTGCGCCAAAATTATCTGATATGTGGTTTGTTGAAATGATGGGGACTAACGGACGGGTGGAATATTCTCACCACGTTAAGTCTGTATCACCAATATCAATAAACACAGAGTATCAGTCAGTTGATCAGTATGGTAAGCGTATACACGTACCAACGCGTGTAAACTTTCCCGAAGTACAGATAGATTTATATGATATTGTGGATGGTAGTACGTTCACTCTTGTGAAACAAATTTATGAAACATACTTCAAAAACAATTCATTGCCTACAGACGAAGGTGCATTGAACGGTACGATTGCAGACAATAATTCTGGATTAAAGTTCAATAAAAACTCAGGCGCGCAACAGTTTAATCATTTCTTTAAACGTTTTACAATTTATCATGTTTTTGCAGGCGGAAACAATTCCAGTTCTGCGAAGATTCAAAAGATTGATCTTGTTAATCCACTGGTAACTAATATGACATTTAGTCAGAGCGATTATTCAGATGCGGCACCAAGAACGATTACATTAACTCTATTGCCAGAAAACATAATCATACGAGATACAGTTTCGGATGTTAATGTCCCATATTGGATGCAGCAAGGCGCAGAAGGTATGGCAGAGGCGTTGTTATCGGAAAGTAGTGTAGTTCGTTCTGCATTCAATGATCAAATTTCTCAGTTAGAAGCTGCTGGTTTTGTAAAATCACAGGGTATTACTGGTACTGAAATCTCAACCGCTTCTGACAATCTTAACCTAGATACTAGATCAATCGGTTATATGTTAGGTGAAGACGGTCAGTGGGTTCAAAATCTACAGCAAGTTCACAACTTGACTAGATTATACAATGCTATAGGCGCATCCTCTACGACAGAAGAACGTGTTCAAGCGCAGGCTGCATTTTTAGAAGCACGTAACAATGCGCAACCAATCCCAGCGTCAGCAATAAATTATTGGGATTTTAATACGGGTAGCAATGGTATTACTGGTACAAGCACCAGCAGAGATGTGAAAAACATTCAATCATCTACAAAAGTACCAAATGACATTCCATATTTTGCTGACACCAGAACACAAGCAATCAACGGTGGCGGCGGATTTAGTAATGTAGACTTGGGTAACATTCTTACAAGTGAATTGTTAAATTCATTTTTCAATGGCACTAAGTTTAGTTTTAATAATGTTGGTGATCGTGTCGCGCAACAGTTGATCGGAAACACGGGCATTGGTCGTGTCGGTACTCTAAATTCTACTGCACAAAGTAGATTTGGTGTTGCAGGTGACATGCTTAAAGATTCAATTTCTCAGTATATTGCACCTACACAACAGCCATCATCGCGTCCTACAACAATATCTGCATCTGCAAAAGATACAACACAAGGTCAGATTGGTACTATTAGAAATGCGACTAGGAATAAATTAAGATGAATATAGATATCGTAGTTGCAAAATTAGTAAGAAAAGGCTTTACTGAAAGTAGAGCAAAATCTTATGCCAATGAATTATTAAAATATTCAAAAATCTATGGTATAGAAATATTTTCTATGATAGATCAAATTTCGCCCGACTTTAAATTGAATGATTTGGGTGAATTCATAATGAATAATACAGTGCGACAGGGCTATCAAACAGGTAGAATTTCGGGAAGAACCCCGAACAAATATGTCGCAAGGTCAATCATTGAATGAGTAAATTTCACCAAGGCAAATATCAAATCATAAATGAATCCAAATACTCAGGTTCGGGTACTCCAACCTTCAGGAGTAGTTGGGAGTTGACATTTATGCAATTTTGTGATACAAATAGTAATATAGTGGCATGGGCAAGTGAACCTGTACGTATACCTTATCAACATCCATTAACTGGCAAAATGTCAAGTTATGTCCCTGATTTTATCATTGTCTATATGGATGCAAAAGGTCAAAAACGTGCAGAATTGATAGAAATAAAACCCACATCACAGAGTAAGCCAGAATTCGCTAGAAAGCGAAATGATCAAGCACAAGTAGCAGTTAACTATGCAAAATGGGAAGCAGCGAGTGCATGGGCGAAAAAGAGAGGTATGGCGTTTCGTGTAATTAACGAAGGTGATATATACAGTAACACCAAGAAGCCAAAACCAAAAAGAGTTAAAAAATGACAAAAAGATTAGAAGAAGTTTTCGGAATGTCACCGTCTGAACCTGAAACGGAAGAAGACATTGTGGAAGAAGAAGCACAATCAATCGAACAATCCAAAGAACTTATACATTTGATAAACAGTGAACTAGCAACAACTGAAAAGATTGATGCCGCACTTCCTATGGTTGGTGATCTAAATGAACATGACACTGATATGGATGAAATTCACAAACATGCAATGGAAACATTTGAGAAACTTGTTGACATTGGTATGAATGTAGAAGCACATGCGGGTTCTAAGTTCTTTGAAGGCGCAACTCAGATGTTAAAGACCGCGATGGAAGCAAAAGATAGTAAAGTTGATCGTAAACTAAAGATGATTACTCTACAGTTGCAAAAGGCAAAACTCGATTTAGCAACAGAAAAAGAATCTAAAAACGGTAAAGATGCTGATATTGAAACTGAAGGTGCCCTTATACTTGATAGAAATGAACTTCTAAAGAGAATCGCAGAAGCAAGAAAAATTAGCGATTCTGATAAATAAGAATAGTATTGGAGAAACCAATGAAGAATTTTAAACAGTATCTATCAGAATCAACAAAAGAACACAAAGTAACTATCCGTTTTGCATCGGACTTGGACGAGGGAACAGTTGATCGTATTGAGCGTTTCTTGGGTAAGTATGACCTAAGAACGATTTCACGCGTGTCTACTACACCTATTACAAAGAATTCAATTTTCTTTGCAGAGGATGTAACAAACACTCGCGTTTCAAAAATTGACATCGTGACTGGATATCCAATGTCAGCGGACATTCTGCGTCAACAACTATCGGATCTTCTAGAAATGAACATTAAGTTTATTGCAGTTCATCCAGAAGGTTGGGAGCCACTAGATGAGCCAGATGAAGCTGGTGAAAAGAAAGCACTACTTGACTCGGATTATGAAGATGAAGCAGATAACGGCAAGCATTATGGTCGTACATTTGTAGACAACTTCTTAAAGTCATTGTCAAAACGCGATGAAGTTACCGTTGAAAACGAACTAAGTGTGAAGCCAAAGCGGGATGCATCGGGTGAACAAATGTCTATTGAAGAAGGTTCAAGCGATTCTGTCATTTCAGGAGACGAAGAATGAAGAAACATTTCAACCTAACAACTACAGAAGATAATGGTAAATCTCTTACAACTACAAACGTAAGCACAGAATACCCAGAAGAAATTGTAAGACTTCTTGCTCTTGCAGGTATGGCAGCACCAGAAGATGCTCCTGTTGAAATCGTAGAACCAGAATGTGGTTGCGGTGGAGTAGAAGAAGATGCAGAATATGTTCCCACACCGGCAAATGACAAACTTGATCTTGATGATTTCTCAAAAAAGACAGCAGATTCGATTTCACGCCAGAAGAAAAAAATTCAACCAAGTGCAGGGGATAATCCGCTAGAATATTCAGTAAACGAAGATGAAATTTACGAAGCACTTATGCGTGATTGGGATAACGAATAAAAATACGTCCTAGCGTATAGACGATTGGCCAAGGAAAGCAGTCTTTAAAGACTGCTTTTTCTTTATGCTATAATCATGATAAATACTGTTATAGAAATAGTTTAGGAGACCTATATGAAATACAGAGGTTTAAAAAATATCGGTACGGCAATGAAAAAGGTAATTCTTCGCCGTTCTATTGATTTGAGAGAACTTGGCGATCTGGGTTTAATCACAGACGATTCTGGTGACCTACCAACTTCTGGTGCGGCGCACCGAGGGTCTCTGGGTGCAACATCAGCCACTAGAACACGTACAGATTTAAGTACAATCACAGACCGCGTTGTAGTTGATACGCAGGATATGGGATTGGTAACAGAAGGCAACGGTACAATTACTCATGACTTTGCATACGCAGATGTAGCTGGTCCATACTATGGAGAAGCAGATGCACTTGGTTCATCCACCTCAACTCCATCTGCACCTGCTTGGCCTATCGCAGTTACATCATATACACCTATCGTCAGACCATCACTAGGCGCATATGATAGTTTTTCATATCACGGCTTTTCAATCAGTATGAACGATACACACTTAGCAGTTGGTGCATACGGCGCGGCCGAAGCATATGCAACACGTAACTCTGGTGCGGTAGCAATTTACCAACTATCAGATGGTATGAATACGGAAGTTCGTAAAGGTTCTTCTCTAAGCCAATTAATTGGTCAAAACGTTGAGGTTTCTGGTTCTACACTGTATGTATGGCAACTAAACTCAGAACGAGTGCAGTATTCACTAAGTGCAGAAGGTACTACTGCATATCAGGCGAATATTTCATCAACTCCTCCATTCCCTAATGGTACACAAACATTGACTGCTGAGTCCACAAGTTATACTGCGGTGTCAGATGGTCAGACAGTAACTATCACAGATAAAGCAACATCGGAAGTTAAATATACAATTGATGTGTCTGATATGAATACTATTGGCACTGTGTATATTATTATGAATGATAATTATCTTGTTGCAAAATACTCATATGCAGGTTCTCCTACAGGATACGACTACGCACTTCGCATATATCCATTGACATAATATATTGAAATTTTTAATTTAAAATGGCGGCTTCGGTCGCCATTTTTATTTGATAAATACTTATAAATTAAGTGAGTATTTAATGGCAGATTTAACAAAACGTGCGTATGCAAAGACTGAATATACTAATGAACAGTTATCAGAATTCAGTAAATGTGCAAGTGATCCATATCATTTCTTAAACAATTACTTTATAATTCAGCACCCAACTAAGGGTAGCATTAATTATAACGCATACCCATACCAAGATGAACTTGTAAATTCATATCACAACTATAGATATTCTATTTCGATGCTAGGTCGTCAGATGGGTAAATCTACAACTGCGGCAGGTTATTTGCTGTGGTATGCTATGTTCAATTCAGACCAAACTATTCTTATTGCTGCACACAAATATTCAGGTGCGCAAGAAATTATGCACCGTATACGTTATGCATATGAAATGTGTCCCGACTTTATCAGAGCAGGCGTCACTTCATACAACAAAGGGTCTATTGAGTTCGACAATGGTAGCCGTATCATAGCACAAGCAACGACTGAAAACACAGGTCGCGGTCTTTCTATTTCATTGCTATATGCAGACGAATTTGCATTCGTTAGACCTACGATTGCTAAGGAATTCTGGACTTCTATCTCGCCCACACTTGCTACTGGTGGTAAAGCAATTATCACAAGTACACCTAACTTGGACGACGACCAGTTTGCTCTAATTTGGCAAGGTGCAAACAAGATGATAGACTCTTATGGTAACGAAACCAAAGTCGGTATAAACGGATTTAGACCATACAAAGCGACATGGGATCAGCACCCAGATCGCGATGATAAGTGGGCTATCGAAGAACGCGGCAGAGTAGGCGACGAACGCTTCCTACGTGAACATGAATGTGAATTCATTGCATTTGACGAAACACTAGTTGACAGTATCAAGTTATCACAACTTGTTGGTTACGAACCTCAGCGTAGAACCGGACAAGTTCGTTGGTATGAGCCTATTAAGAAAGACACTACATACGTTGTTGGTCTTGATCCAGCAATGGGCACAGGCGGCGACAATGCAGCAATCCAAGTTTGGTGTTTACCTGACCTCAATCAGGTAGCAGAATGGCAGCACAACAAGACAGATGTGAGAGGACAGATACGAATATTACACGACATACTCAGTATTATACACGAAGATTTACGAGACATGGGAATGAGTTCGGCTGACAATTTATATTGGAGTGTTGAAAACAACAGTCTGGGTGAAGCAGCACTGGTCGTTATTGACGAAATGGATGAAGACAATTTCCCTGGTGAATTCTTGCATGAACCAAAGAAACGCGGTATACAACGTGCAGTTCGTAAAGGATTTACTACATCTTATAAAACAAAAATCACTTCATGTATGAAAATGAAAGCGTGGATTGAAAGCGATAAGATGATACCAAAGAGTAGAAACCTTATTAGAGAATTAAAAACATTCATTGCTAAAGGTAAGAGTTTTGAAGCAAAGACAGGCGAAACTGACGACTTAGTAAGTTCGACATTGTTGTGTGTTAGACAAATGCAAGTTATTACTAACTTTGATGAAGAATATGAAAACCTACTAGGGGAAAGTCTTGGCGATGGCGACAACGATTGGGATGCCCCACTTCCAATAGTATTTTGATAAATACTAAAAAGGAAATCTAAATCATGGCAGTAAATTTTGACACCCTAGCAGAAAAGATTATGCGCTTCATTCAAGGTAATGGTTTGAAGTTAACAATGTTTGATAACGAAAATGGTAAAAGTGTTGCGGATCCGTACAAAGCACGTTACTTCTACGTGGAAGAACCAAATCTTATGGTATTCTTAAATGATGATACAAACGAATTGAAATTCCATGTTGGTGAGGATGTAGACATTGATCGTCCAATGATTGAAAAAATGATCAAGAGCCTACGTCAAATGTCAAAAGAAAACATGATTGATTTCGATATCAGAACATTCGGTAAGCATATCGAACCAAAAAATTATGCATACAAAGTAGAACAAAACAAGGAGCAGACTATGAGTGATATTATGTCAGAGGGACTATCTTCACTAGAAGGATCATCACGCACAAGTCGCCAAACACTAGAAAACGCAAGACTAATCGTCAAGCACCGCAAGCCTGTAAACGAAGAACAGCGTGGCGCACGTTCACGTAACATTTCTGCAATCTTTATTGAAAATGCAGAAGGTGAACGTTTCAAGTATCCATTCGTTCATTTGAATGGTGCAAGAGCTATGGCGAGACACGTTGCGCATGGTGGTGTCCCAAGTGACATGGTTGGCGAAGCAATCGTAGAATTATCATCAAATCTATCAAAGCTAAAAGAGTTTATGAACATCGTTAACAAGCAAAATCTTGTTAACGAAAGTAATCGCGCAATCGTTTCAAACGTAAAGCTAAAGATGGAATCAATCAAAGAGTCAATTAAACGTATTCAAGGAAACAAAGGTTATGCTGCGTTCGTTGAATCAATGGCTCTAAATGAAAATACAGAAGAAGTTGAAATTTCAGAAGAAACAGTAAACGATTATGTGTCAAAATTCACAAAGACAACATTCGAAGAAACTCTAAAAGACATTCTTCCACTAGTACATCGTGTGAACGAAGAAGAATACGAAAATCGCCGCGCAGGTCTTGCAGATCGTGTTAAGAAAATTATCACAATGAAAGACAAAGATGGTAATCTAGTAAACACAATCACATTCCCAAAAACTGCAACAGCATTTGACATGGATAAGATTAAAAACCAATATCGTGATCCAAAGAATGATGCAGAAGCACGACAGCAAAAGTTTGATAAGTTTGCAGCAGAAATTGCAGACCTTTCAGATCGTGTTATCGTTGATTCATCTGATGACAAAAAGCGTAAGAACAAAGGCCATGATCGCGCAGCGGAAATCGCAATGTTCCTAGGTGATGTTGCTGAAAAGATTCGCACAAATCCAAAAGCGGTTGCAAAAGAAGATACACAGATTGTTGCGTATCTAGTACAGATTGCAAAGAAACCAGTACAAGAAGATGTTGCGGAACGAGTTTCAGCAGAAAAACGAATTGACATGATGATTTCAGAAGCATTCTCAACATTTAACAAGTTCGACTAAACTATATCTTGACATTATAGCAATTAAGGGGCTACATTCAGTAGTCCCTTTTTTGATGCATAAACCCAACTTTTCGCTTGACTTTGCTAAATAAAACATGTAATATCAATACATGCTCTAGAGAGGGTGATGTTGATATTCATTCAGGCACAAACAACTAGGCTAATATCTATCTAACATAGGCTAATAAAGGAAAAACATTATGGCAACACTAGCAGAAATCCGTGCAAAGCTACTGGCACAAGAAAACAAAGCAGCAGACAATTCCAATTCAACTCGTAGCACAAGCGCAATTTATCCATTCTGGAATATGGAAAACGACTCAACCTCAGTCATTCGCTTTCTACCGGACGCAGACCCATCGAATACATTCTTCTGGCGTGAGCGTCAAATCATCAAAATCCCATTTTCAGGTGTAAAAGGCATTGCAGAGAACAAGCCGGTGACACTTCAAGTTCCTTGCGTTGAAATGTGGGGCGACCCTTGCCCAGTTCACGCAGAAATTCGTCCATGGTACAAAGACCCATCGATGGAGAAACTTGCAAGCACATACTGGAAGAAGCGTTCTTATCTATTCCAAGGTTTTGTAGTACAGAACCCAATGTCAGAGGAACCAATTGAAAACCCAATCCGTCGTTTCGTGATTGGTCCACAAATCTTCAAGCTACTAAAAGCAGCATTGATGGATCCTGATATGGAAAATCTACCAACTGATTATGATGCTGGTACTGATTTCCGTCTTGTAAAAACACAAAAAGGACAATATGCAGATTACGCTACATCAAACTGGGCGCGCAAAGAGCGTTCACTTGATCAAGCAGAACGTGATGCGATTGAACAATTTGGTCTATTTGATCTTAATGATTTTATGCCAAAGCGCCCAAGCACAGACGAACTTCAAGCTATTGTTGAAATGTTCGAAGCATCGGTTGATGGTGAACTTTATGATCCCGCACGTTGGGCGCAATTCTATCGTCCATATGGTGTAGACCTCGGCGAACAATATAACAACACTACTGGTGCAGCACCTGCTCCAAAGCCAGCAGCACCAAAAGTTTCGGTAAAACCTGCACCACGTGACGAAGACGAAGACAAATATGACGATGAAATCCCATTCAAGTCAAATGAGGAAGTTGCACGTGAGCAAGTAAAAGAGTCAGTTTCGGCACCAGCAAAACCTGCTCAGGATGCGTCCGACATTCTTGCGATGATCCGTAATCGTAAAACTGATAGCTAATTAGAACGACGACAAGGGGGGGGCGCATGCCTGCGCCCTCCTTTTTTCAACATTTGGAGTAGAATATGGCAAGAGCATTTGATGCGAGTAAATTTCGCAAAAGTATTACAAAATCTGTTCCAGGTATGAGTGTTGGTTTTCGCGACCCAAATACTTGGATTTCAACAGGTAACTACTGTCTAAACAAGTTAATTTCAGGTGACTTCAAAAAGGGTATTCCTCTTGGTAAGGTTACAGTTTTCGCAGGTGAATCCGGCGCGGGTAAGTCGTATATTGCATCGGGCAATGTTGTGCGCAACGCACAAGAGCAAGGTATTTTCGTTGTTCTTATTGACTCAGAGAACGCACTAGATGAAGCGTGGCTACATGCGTTAGGTGTAAGCACAGACGACGATAAACTTCTCAAACTTAACGTAGCAATGATTGATGAAGTAGCTAAGATTATTTCCGAATTCATGACAGATTACCGCAAAGAATACGGTGATATGGATGAAGATCAACGCCCGAAAGTACTTTTCGTTCTGGATTCACTCGGTATGATGCTGACTCCCACTGACGTGGATCAGTTCAACCGCGGTGACATGAAAGGCGACATGGGTCGTAAGCCAAAAGCACTAGCTGCATTGGTACGTAACTGTGTTAATATGTTCGGTGACTTTAACGTTGGTCTGGTTGCAACTAACCACACATATGCGTCACAGGACATGTTTGATCCAGATGATAAAATCTCAGGTGGTCAAGGCTTCATTTATGCATCATCAATCGTTGTAGCAATGCGTAAACTAAAACTAAAAGTTGACGCAGACGGAAATAAAACTTCACAAGTACACGGTATTCGTGCAGCATGTAAGATTATGAAGACACGTTACGCGAAGCCATTCGAAAGCGTACAAGTTGAAATTCCTTATGAAACTGGTATGTCGCCGTATTCTGGTTTGATTGAATTCTTTGAAGCAAAAGGACTCTTGACAAAATCAGGAAATCGTTTAAAATATGTTACTAAGTCCGGAGAAGAAATGCTAGAGTTTCGCAAAAACTGGACTGATGAAAAGCTAGATATCGTCATGCAAGAATGGAACAATGAAGACCTAGATAGCGAAAAGCATGGGTTGACTGCACTTGAAGTTGATGTTAATGGAGACATCATCGAAGCTGACATTGAACAAACGGAGGAATAATATATGGGCAAGAAGTACGTATCAACAAAATCATATAGACAGATAGCACCATGTGCATATCGTCAATGGCGCGCGAATTCGCATTGTAATTTAATTCATGGATATGCATTTAGTTTTGGTTTTGAATTCGAAACTGATGATCTAGATGCACGTAATTGGGTTATGGACTATGGCGGTTTACGTCCACTAAAGGACAAACTTGAGGAATGGTTTGATCATACGTTGCTTCTTGCCCAAGATGATCCACAGTATGATGAAATCAAGCGTCTAGGTGATCTTGGTCTTGCGAAGATTACTGAGGTAGAAAAAACAGGATGCGAAGGTATTGCAGATTTTCTTTATGAATACATAAATACGATCTTCTTACCGAGTTATGGTGAAGGTGAACGAGTTTGGTGTAGCCGGGTTGAAGTTCGTGAAACAGATTCAAACATGGCATACCGACAAGGGCATCGGGAAGACGGCGAATTTGAAATATAAGGAAATATAAATGGCATCGTTTAGTTTGGATCTAGTTGTTGAAATGTGGGAAACTGCAAAATCTGTTATTCCAGCAAAAGAACGTTTGGGCGCAGCGGAAGCGTTCATTAAAATTTTCGATGAATATGGTTTTTCTAAAGAAGATTATGAAGAACTTTGTGACGGTGATAAGATCATGCAAACTGCATATGATCGTTACTTTGACGACGAAGACGAAGAAGACGAGGATGATTGGGATTAATGAATTGGTATAGTGCAATCGTCAAAGATTGGAGCAAAATCCCAGATTGTGTCGAACACTTCGAAAAAGAACTTGCAGAGGCGAGAACAGAAGTAAAGATACAAGGTAATGTCGAAAAGAGTGCAACAAATCTTCCTGCATATGTAGAACTTCGGTTTGCACAATTGCAGGAGATTGAAGCTATACTAGAACATCTTAACATTCAACTGCGTAAGAAGCGCAGTGAGTATTTTCGTAAGTACCTAGAAAATTACAATAAAGCATTAAGCAGCCGTGATGCTGAAAAGTATTCTGACGGCGAAGCAGAGGTAGTAGCAATAAGTGAACTAATCAATCAAGTTGCTTATGTTAGAAACCAATTCCTCGGCATCACCAAAGGGTTTGAAATAAAACACTTCCAACTTTCAAACATAATTAAGTTGAGAGTTGCGGGCATGGAAGATGCTGAAATAAACAACAGATATTAATTAGACGCTCACTTGTGTAAATACAATGCGTTTTCGGAGCAATAATAATGAATCAAATTCAAGTAACTAAAAGAGACGGTACAAAAGAACCACTTGATCTTGAAAAAATGCACAAGGTCGTGTTCTTTGCGTGTGATGGCGTAAATGGCGTTTCTCCAAGCGAAGTGGAGATAAAATCATCAATTCAATTCTTTAATGGTATTACTACCACAGAAATTCAAGAAACACTTATCAAAGCATCGGCTGATCTAATTAGCGAGGACACTCCTAACTATCAGTGGGCTGCTGGTAACCTAATCAATTATCATATACGCAAAGAAGTATATGGTCAGTTTGAACCTTGGCATATCCTAGATATCGTCAAGAAGAATACTGAACAGGGATTTTATGATCCCGAACTTATTAATTCATATTCAGAAGAAGAATGGGAAAAAATTAATGGGTTCATCAAACATGAACGTGATTTCCATATTTCATATGTGGGTATGGAACAATTCCGCGGTAAGTATCTGGTTCAAAACCGCGTGACGAAGCAGTTGTACGAAACACCTCAGGTGGCATATGTTCTTATCGCAGCGACACTATTCAGTCAGTATCCTCGCGATGAACGTATGAAGTGGGTCAAAGATTACTACGATGCAGCAAGTAACTTTGATATTTCCCTACCAACACCTGTAATGGCTGGTGTTCGTACACCGCAACGTCAGTTCAGTTCGTGTGTTGTTATTGAAACAGCGGATTCTCTCGATTCTATTAATGCAACTGCGAGTGCAATTGTAAAATACGTGTCACAGAAGGCTGGTATTGGTATTGGTGCTGGTAGCATTCGTGCAATCAACTCTCCAATTCGCAATGGTGATGCATCACACACTGGTGTTATTCCATTCTATAAGCATTTCCAGTCAGCGGTTAAGTCATGTTCACAGGGTGGTGTACGTGGCGGCGCAGCGACATTGCACTATCCAATTTGGCACTTAGAAGTAGAAGACCTACTTGTTCTAAAGAACAACAAAGGCACAGAAGACAACCGTGTTCGCCACCTAGACTACAGTGTGCAGTTTAACAAGTTAATGTACGAGCGCCTAATGACCAGTGGTGACATTACACTGTTCTCACCTAACGATGTACCTGGGTTGTATGATGCATTCTTTGCTGATCAGGATAAATTTAGAGAATTGTATGAAAAAGCAGAGCGCAACACTAAAATTCGTAAGAAGTCTGTTCATGCGATTGATCTTTTCTCAGCATTCATGAATGAACGCAAGAATACTGGTCGTATCTATTTGCAAAACGTTGACCATGCGAACACACATGGTTCGTTCTTGCCAGAAGTTGCACCAATTCGCCAGTCGAATCTATGTCAAGAAATCAATCTACCAACAAAACCACTCAATGACTTTAATGATCCAGAGGGCGAGATTTCTCTATGTACACTTGCTGCTATCAACTGGGGTAATATGAAAACAGTATCCGACTTTGAACGTGCGGCACGCCTCGCAGTTCGTGGTATTGATGCGTTACTTGATTATCAACGTTATCCAGTTCTTGCAGCGGAGTTGTCAACAATGAAGCGCAGACCTATTGGTGTTGGAATCATCAACTTTGCATATTGGATGGCAAAGAATGATATGACTTACACTAATCCAAATCTTGATCTAATTGATGAATGGGCAGAAGCATGGAGTTTCTATCTAATCAAAGCATCAGTTGAACTTGCAAAAGAAATCGGAGCATGTTCTGGTTCAAACGAAACCAAATATGGTCAGGGTATTGTACCAATCGATACAAGAAAACTTGACATTGATGAATTAGTAGAGTATAAAGAGCGTCAAGATTGGGCTGGGCTACGTGAGGATCTAAAAACATATGGTATTCGAAATTCCACACTAATGGCCCTGATGCCAGCAGAGACAAGTGCGCAGATTTCAAACTCAACCAACGGTATTGAACCGCCACGTAGCTATGTTTCAGTAAAACAGTCAAAGCATGGCGTTCTAAAGCAAGTTGTTCCTGGAATCCACAAGCTAAAGAACAAATATGAATTACTATGGGATCAGAAATCACCAGAAGGCTATCTAAAGATTGTCGCAGTTCTACAAAAGTACATTGACCAAGGTATTTCTGTAAACACTAGTTACAATCCAATCTTCTTTGAAGACGAAAAGATTCCAATGTCAGTGATGTTGCAACACTTGATCATGTTCTACAAATATGGCGGCAAGCAACTTTACTATTTTAACACGTTTGATGGTCAAGGCGAACTAGATGTAAGTAAAATGGTTACAGAAGAACTCCCACTATCAGACCTAGATGATGATGCAGCATGTGATAGCTGTGTAATTTAAGAAAGAACGTATAATATGTCAGTTTTTAACGCAGAGAACAAGTCCGATCATACTAAAGCACTAGCATTTCTAGATCCTAACGGTGGAGTTACCATCCAACGTTATGATATGCTAAAATACAAACAGTTTGACAAGCTAACAGATAAACAACTTGGCTTCTTCTGGCGCCCAGAAGAAGTTGACGTTACAAAAGATGCAAACGACTTCAAAAATCTAACAGACCATGAACGTCACATCTTTACATCTAACCTAAAGCGTCAAATTCTTCTTGATTCTGTTCAGGGACGCGCACCAACTGAGGCTTTTGCACCTCTAGTGTCTATTCCTGAACTAGAAGCGTGGATTCAGACTTGGACCTTCTCTGAAACTATCCATTCTCGCTCCTATACGCACATTATTCGCAACGTTTACGCGGATCCGTCAAAATTATTCGATGAAATGATGGACATTGACGAAATTATGGATTGTGCGGACGATATTTCACGTAACTACGATGAATTGATTGAACAAGCAGCATATTTCAACCTTCTTGGTGCGGGCAAGCACACAATTAATGGTAAGGAGGTTGTTGTAGACCCATATGAAATCAAAAAGTCACTTTATAAGACGCTAATGAGCGTAAACATCCTTGAAGGTGTACGTTTCTATGTTTCTTTTGCATGTTCATGGGCTTTTGCAGAACTAAAGAAGATGGAGGGCAACGCAAAGATTATCAAATTGATTGCACGTGACGAAAATCTCCATCTTGCATCGACACAAACGTTACTAAAGCTACTTCCTAAGGATGATCCTGATTACATCAAGATTGCACAAGAGACGGAAGAAGAATGTATCAAGATGTTTGTTGATGCAGTGGAACAAGAGAAGAAATGGGCTGAATTCCTATTCAAAGATGGTTCTATGATTGGTCTAAACGCAGAACTACTACGTCAATACATCGAATGGATTTGCTGTAAGCGTATGCAAGCTGTAAATCTACCATGCCCCTACAAAGTTCCACAGGCAAACCCACTTCCTTGGACTCAAAAGTGGATTGCAGGTGCAGAAGTACAAGTCGCTCCGCAGGAAACCGAGATTTCTTCATATGTAATCGGTGGTGTGAAACAAGACGTAAGTAAGGATACGTTTGGCGGGCTATCATTGTAAATAGCATAAATACAATATAAGTATATAGTATTAAGGAGATACACAATGATCCCGAACTTACACGAAGAAATGAAAAAAGCGGTAGTTAGAAGCCAACACACTCAGAGAAACTGGGACCTATCAAAAGAAATGCCACAGGATGACATTGATATGTTGGTGCATGCCGTAACTACATGTCCTAGTAAACAAAACTTTGCATTTTACAACGTACACGTAATCACAAATAGAGAAACTATTGAACAGGTGCACGAACTTACTACTGGTTTGGGCGTGACTGATCCAAAAACAGGCGTTCGTACTGACATTACTAATTCTCAAACATTAGCAAATCTGCTAATTGTGTTTGAAGAAGCAGACGTATCAGAGGCTTATAAGTATAAACTAAAATCTAGGGATTCAGATTCAGAGTTTACATACAATAAAGATAAAGACATGGCAGTTGGTATAGCAGCTGGTTATGTTAACGTAATTGCTTCTATGTTAGGATATCAAACTGGATGCTGTGCATGTGGTCAATTTGACAAAATACAAGAGGTATTGGGCTTAAAAAATGCACCAATTCTATTAATGGGTGTTGGATACAAAGATCCGAACAGAGAAAGACGCGAACACCATACTCTAGGTGTAAAAGTAACTAGACGAGTTAAAGAGCCAATTTCAGTATCTTATATTAAATAATCAAGGATAACAATGACAGATAACATTCTTAGACGATTTCATTCTGCAATGACAAATGAAATTTCATATCAACCAGAGACTCCTGTAGACCGAAAGGTCATTGATGTATATCTACCGAATTTTGCCGCGGCGGTAACCGAAGAGGATAAACCTAAAGTAAATGTTATCGATCTTGGTTGCGGCAGTGGTTATGCTTTAGAAAAATTCAAGGAATTGGGGTTTGAGCATGTTCAAGGTATTACTTTGCATCGCGAGGACCACACCACATGCAAGTTGAAAGAACTTAATGTAACACTTATGGACTTCACTAATAATGGTATTATGAGTGGTTACTTCAACGTGGTTTGGGCTAGACAGTTTCTACAATACTCTCCATTTCCTTTCTTGACTATTCTAGAAATGAACAGAATTATGCGTCTAAATGGACTTGCATATATTGAAGTTCCAGAACCTGGTGATCATGCAGTGTATACGACACTAGGTGCGCAGAATTACAGAACATTTTTGCAACGTGCGGGTTTCGAAATTCTACAACAGTCTGATTTTGAACTAAGTTCGGGTGATATTAGTGAAAAACATAACTTCTTTATCGTTGCAAAACGATTGAATGTTAAACTTCCAGAATTAGAAGACGAAGAAGAATAATTCAAAACACAATAATAAAACAAAAAGGTCTGTTCGCAGGCCTTTTTTATTGGCGAATCTTGACTTTTATATTGTAACGTGTTATAGTTATAAAAATGAGGTAAATGATGCAAGACAGACAAGAACAACGACTGCGACAGAGATTTGACGCAAAGATAGAACGGACACATGAGCGAAAATATCACATGCGTCAAATTCCACTAGATTATTCTACTGCATCTAAATTTGATAAGATACTTCCAGAATATCAAACAGAACACATTTGGGTGATTAAGATGGGAGAAAGAGATTTAGAGAAGTTTTTTGACTATCTAGATTGGCTTGAACAAGATTCTCGCCATGAACCCATTCAATATGACGAAAATCGTTTCATTCAATACATGCGCAAACACATGGATACAGAACACAATGAAGCACAACTGAGAAAACAATACCCAATGCTACAAAGTGCATGGGAACAATACAGAGCCGCATTGGCATTGGTAAAATAACATGTGCAATTCTTTATATATAATCTCATATCACGGGTCTGACCCAGAAGTCAGACAAAAACGCCTAGATAATCATAATAAACAAATAGACTGGTGGCTAAACTACGATGAACTTATCAACATATATATTCTTGCTCAAGATTATCAACCGAGTGAATATTGGAATCATCCTCGCATTCACTATATCGATAGACTTGATGCTCCTGTGCCACCTGCATCTGCCAGAAACATATTACTCAATCATTTCTATGACACAGATAACCGCTGGGCAATATTTGCAGATTCAGATGCTATTCTCAATTTACACCCCAATTTTGAACACACTCACATTAATATATGTGACATTCTTCGGAGTTATCCCGAAAATTTTGACAACATAGATTTGTTCTGGCCGCATTGGGATGGCAGACCTGGTGATGGTGCATTCTATGACAAGTATAACAATGTGGATCCAGATTACAAAGACGTTGATTGGAATTCAGAACTTAGATTTGATCGTAAGTTTGGAAGCATGAAAGGTACACTTTTCTTTCTAAAGAATAACAATGATCGGGTAATGATGGATGCGAATTTCAATGGTACTGGAAAAATCATCCCAGGCGAAGACGATGAATTTGCAATTGCTATGGCAATGAATGGATACAACACATACATTCTTAGAAACATCATGTTAAAAGAATTTACAGCAGGTTCAACCCATGCCGGAGAACAATCTACTCGCAAAGAAGAAATGCGTAAAGGTGACGATATTATTAGAGAAAAATATAACTTACCGGACGACAGAGGAAAGTGGTATAAGAGCGTGAAGCAAAATCGTTCTGGTATGGCTAAGATACAAAAAATACCTTACACAGCAGCCATACAAAAAAATGCGCTTTTTTCGTTCTAAGTCCACGTTAACAGGTAGTATAAAATGAAATATAAACATTGGCTTACGGCTCCATTTATTTACAGTGTACTTATACCGCTTGTTATTTTGGATGTATTGATAACATTGGCACAAAAAGTATCATTTCCTATTTATGGAATTCCAACGGTAAGAAGGTGCGATTATTTTCAGTTTAATCGTCACAAATTAAAAAACTTGCCGTTCGTGCATAAGGTAAATTGTATATATTGTGAGTACGTAAATTGTTTACTAGAATATTCAGTTGAAATATCCGCACGTCTGGAGTATTATTTTTGCCCATTGAAACATAAGACCAGACCAAAAAATCCCCATAGATTGTATGATGATTTTATTGAGCATAATGACAAGTGCGACCTGGAAGAAAAAATTCAGACACGGAGAAAAAAAATTCGCGCATGTGACACGTGTAATAAATGTTGACAATATAGCGAATCATGCTATATTAAGTATGTAATCAAGAGAGGGAAATAAATGACTTACTTCACTTTTAAAGCATACGGTTCTATTTTCACGGCAAAAGCAGAAAAAGGCCTTGATGTGATGGAACAAGCAAACAAAGAACTTCTTTGGACTAATCCAGAATTTAAAGACGGTACTTGGATGGAAGCTGGTCCAACCACTTATGTTTGGATTGAAGGAAACTTTTTTGATTAAAAAAGGTTGACAGTTGCTACGAATCACTATATAACAGTTATGTAATCAGAGAGAGGAACACACAATGGCTTACATGTCTCAGGAACGTAAAAAAGTTATCGCTGTAAACATCAAGAAAGTCGCTGCCAAGTACGGGTTCAAAGGTCGTGACATTACTGTTGGTGTTCAACATCATTCTTCCCTCGTTGTCAACATCAATGCTGGTCCGATTGACTTCATCGGTGATGCAAACGCTTTCAATCGTGAATACGCAGAGCGCCGTGGTCAGCAGTTCTACGAAGTCAAAGGCAACTACTCTGTCAACCCTTACTACTGTGAGGAACATGCCGTAGATAAGAAAATCAAAAAGTTTTTCAAAGAGTTGCTGGCAGCAATCAAATCGACTGGTTACTACAACAACAGCGACATTATGACCGATTACTTTGACCATGACTTCTACATTGACATCAATGTTGGTCGTTGGGATCGTGAATATGTTCTGAAGGATGCAGCATAATGTACATCGTAAAAGTAAAAGATACTAACGAAACTGTTGCTATTTGTTCTCGAAAGGAAGATGCGGAAGCATTTGTGAGTGCAGGTAGCTTAGATAAAAAACAATACAAAATCGAAATCGCGTAAGGAAAATAAAAATGAATATGGAACGTGCTGTAGAAATTCTTGGAATCAATCGTACACAGGACGGCGATTTGCGTCCTATGGTCGTGGCACTTAAAGTGTTTAGCGCACTTAATACTCCGGAAGAAAATGAACGGCTTGAGGCAGCACAATACGTTCTTCGACGCTGGACTGCGTATCAAGACGCGTGTAACGAAAAACGTACTAAAGTACTTTGCGCTTAATTAAGAATACTGGGTGGAAAACATAATGAACGTAGCTAAAACTGTCTCTATGGAAGCGGCGATTAATAAAGGCCATGATGTGTATGTTGTTTATGCAGAGGACACTAAAGAAATTGTAAATTGGTTTGTATTTGGTCAAAAAATGGCACAAGTTGATACAGAAAATCGTTGTAACCGTTATGGTCCGGACACACACAACTATGCTGAATGGAGTCGATACGTTTTCATCCGGGATCGACATGACCGCCACCTGAAACAACTCGAGGAGATTGAACGGAGACTCTGATGAAGCTAGGTGTTTTTGGTGATAGCTTTGCAGTATCTTGGTGTGACACCGACCCATATTGGGTAAACGTGTTGCGGTACGATTATGGTTACGATGTGACCAACTACGCACATGGTGGTACGGGATTGGATTACTCGTATTACCATTTCCTTAAAAATTATGAAAAGTTTGATAAAATAATTTTTGTCGTCGGTCACCCACACAGAAAAACATACTTCGATTATAAGTGCAAAGACGCTATATTTCCTAGACTTGATCATCTGTCAAAGATATCACACCTTGAACCAAATTCGGTTGTTGGTGCATTTGATGGCTATTTAGATGTGTCCCATCATATATCAGCAGTGCATCCAGATCGTACAACTAAACGCGTACTTTCCAACAAATTGGAAGAATGGGCGACATTTCCAGAATCTGATTATCTAACATATTATGCGATGCAACGGGACATAATTCATACGCACCCGGAAACCACTCTTATACCTGCATTTGCACATTATACCCCTTATGGCATGTACAATATTTCAGATATAGATTACAAAAAATTCCGCACACATTCAGAAATACATCACCGTAGGTTTAACCATATGTCGTCGGTTCAAACCGCAGAATTTGCAAAATATATTGCACTATCAATTACTGATGGTTTTGATGTAAATTCAACACTAGGGGACGATGTGGAAAAGTATTATTCATCATCAGAAAATACAGAGGAAGCCGGATTAAATTCTTGACAATGCGACGAATCATGCTATATTAATAGAGTAGTCAGAAAAGAGAGGAAATAATCATGGGTTGGATTCGTGCAGTATTAGTATTCGTTGGTTTGATGATGCTCGTTGTAGGTGTCAGTGCAACAGATGATACTTCGTTGTGGGTAGTTGCAGCATTTGCATTCCCAGGTCTTATGCTAATGTTCGTGTTTGGCGTTCTACTTGAAACCGAACGCGATTATTAATTCTTGACAATTGTAGCGAATCGCGCTATAAACAATCTGTAAGTTAATGACATAACAGCAAAGGAGTGAGATTCATGGCTGTAGTACAAATCGAAAATGGCTTCTATCGCAATCAAGAAGTCAGCGGGGTGTTTCCCGTTGTTTCACCGATGAAAGAGGCAAAAGACGGTACGTTCTTCATCACTGTAGATGGTACAGGTACCGAATTTGAGCGTGATAAGATGCGCGTCAAAGTAAATCCTGAATGTGTCACCGAAGTAGGTGCAACTAAAGAATCTGACGAAGAAGCAATGAACCGCATTGCAGAACGCTTTGCAATTCTTGATCAAATGACCGAAGCAACGATTGATGGCGTTGTGCGCGGCATGGTCGTCTCTGGCCCTCCGGGTGTTGGTAAGACGTATGGCGTTGAACAAATTCTTGAAAAAGATTCGCTGTTTGATGTGATGGGTGATCGTCCACTTCGTCATACTTTCGTTAAAGGCACAATGTCTCCGATTGGTCTGTATGCTACTCTTTACAAGTATAGCGACCCTAAGAACATTGTTGTTCTGGATGACTGTGACTCTATTCTGTTCAACGAGGATGCGCTGAACATTCTTAAGGCTGCACTTGATAGCGGTAAGAAGCGCAAGATTTCGTGGAACTCGGACTCGCACTTCCTGCGCCGTGAAGGTGTTCCGGATCAATTCGAATTCAAAGGTTCTGTGATTTTCATCACTAACTTGAAATTTGATAACGTCAAGTCTTCGAAGATTAAGGATCACTTGGAAGCAATTATGTCGCGTTGTCACTATCTTGACTTGACTATGGATTCTACTCGCGACAAGATCCTGCGTATTAAGCAGATTGCACGTGACGGTGGGTTGTTTGATACCAAAGGTCTTGATAAGCATCAGGAAGTGGAAATCATTGATTTCATGGTCAAGAACCAAAAGCGTCTGCGGGAAATCTCACTGCGTATGGCACAAAAGATTGCAGACTTGCGTAAAATGTCTCCCAACGGTGATCGTTGGATGCGTCTTGCTGAAACTACTTGTATGAAAAACCGAGTAGCATAAGCATCGCAAAGCGACCGGGTTTTCTCACTCCTCCCGGTCGCTTTTTTATATCTTGCATTTGGGGTGAAAATTTGTTATACTATAAAAATGAAAAAATGTACAATCGTTATTAAAGACGAAGTAAACGTCAAACTTGAAGGACTCGACCCTGCAACACGTAGAAAGTGTTCAGACAAGTTGAAGTTCTTTTTACCACATGCGTATCATATGCCAGCGTACAAACTAGGACGTTGGGATGGTACTGTGCGTTTCTGTGATATCGGAGGCAGAACATACCTCAATCTGCTTGATGACATTCTTCCTATCATTATGGAAACAGGTTATGATATTGACATTGATGATCGCCGTGAAACTACAGAACTACAGTTTGATGAAATTGGTGAGGACTATTGGGGCGACACGGTGTGGCCCAAAGGACACCCTTTCGAAGGTGAACCAATTCGTCTACGTGACTATCAAGTTGAAGTGATCAATAAATTTATTGAAACTCCGCAAGCATTGCAAGAGATTGCAACTGGTGCGGGTAAGACCATTATGACTGCGACTCTATCAAGCATAGTAGAAAAGTATGGTCGGTCAATTGTCATTGTACCAAACAAGGACTTGGTAACACAGACAGAACGAGATTACATTAACTGTGGTTTGGATGTTGGCGTATACTTTGGTGATCGTAAAGATATTGGTAAAACACACACTATCTGTACATGGCAATCTCTCAATTCCCTGCTAAAGAAGACTAAAGCAGGATCAGACAACATCATGGATTTCATCGAAGGTGTTGTGTGTATCATGGTTGACGAAGTTCACCAAGCAAAAGCAGACGTTCTAAAAGACTTGCTTACAAGTGTGTTTGCAAACTGTCCAATTCGTTGGGGTCTTACTGGGACTATTCCAAAGAGTGACTGGGAATTTGCGTCATTACGTAGTTCACTTGGAGAAGTGATTAATCGTCTTGCAGCAAAAGAACTACAGGATCAAGGAGTTCTCGCACAATGCCACGTGAATGTAATTCAAACACAAGAGACTGCGGAGTATACAAGTTATCAGAGTGAATTGAAATTCCTACTTGAAGACAAGACGCGTATGAAATACCTCGCAGGACTTATACAAGAACTATCAAAATCTGGTAACACTCTTGTGTTGACCGGACGTATCAACAACGGTAAAATTCTACAAGAGTTGATACCCGATGCAAAGTTTGTTCAGGGTGAAATGAAAACCGCTGACAGAAAGGATGCATACGATGAAATCAATGAAGCAAATAATACAATTACTATCGCAACCTACGGAGTGGCTGCCGTGGGTATTAACATTCCTCGTATCTTTAACTTGGTTCTACTTGAGCCTGGAAAATCATTTGTGCGCGTTATTCAGTCAATAGGACGAGGTGTTCGTGTAGCAAAGGATAAAGACTTTGTTCAAATCTGGGATGTGACTAGTCGTTGTAAATTTTCTAAACGACATCTAGCAGAACGTAAAAAATATTATAAAGATGCACAATACCCATACAGTGTAGAAAAGGTAAACTACTAATGAAAATTCTAACTCCCGAAAATAAATGTTTCGAAATGAATTCGTTACCAGAAGAAATCGAAGATATTCGATATTGTGTAATGGATGTTACAGATAAAGCAGAACCTGACTTTTTCTTTATTCCACTGGTGTTTATCGAAACGTTCAATGCACCAAGTATCAGTATGAATATTGGTCCGCATAAGATTGAAATGCCACTTGATTGGAACATTTTGATCGGTGATCGTGAGTTAGGACAACTCGAATTTGTTCCACTCACTAGTATCAATGAACGAGATTTTGATACAATTGTAACCAATCCACTTGCGGGCTTTACAATGGGTTGGGAACCTGTTACAGTGAATAATGTATTCGCAGACGTAAAATGGTTCTTTCCAAAACTAAAGTATGGGCACATTCTTGCTATTCCACTAGAGCATGGTGAAAAGCCTCGATGTGCATATTTCGTAAAAGACTTGAATAGAATCCCAGACACCTTGAACAGCTATGACTTCTTCTAAAGATAACAAACTTCCATTAAACGATGTGCTTGCTGCGATTGATCGCAAAGACTTCGATTGGTATGCGTCATTGTCAGTAGATGATAAAAAGAAATGGTCCAGTTGGTTGTTTTTGCGATATGCAAGTAGTGTAAAAGGTTCTGGAGCGGATGATGCGCTACTAAACACAAACGAGTTCGTCAATAAGTACTATACTGATTTGTATAAGCATGACGAACTAATGTGGAAGTTAATGTGTCTCACTGGTAGTGGTAAGAAACAGTTTCATGAATGGATTAAACCTCCAACGTCCAGAACTAAAACTGATAGTGTTTCACAGTTTGTTTCACAATTATATCCTCATATGAAGGGTGATGAAATTTCACTGTTTCGCCAACTGAATTCAGATGATGATTTGAGACGCGTTGCAGAAGACATGGGTATGCTTGAAAAAGAAATTGAAGAAATTTTTGGTAAGGCTAAAAAGAAGAAAAAATGAAATTTGAATGTAAGTTTTGCGGAAAATCATTTGCTAGGGAGAAAACTCTTACTGTCCATCTATGCGAACAAAAACGTAGATGGATTAATAAAGATGCAAAATATGCGCGTCTTGCACTTCTCGCTTATAACCGATTCTATAAACTTACTCAAAATGCTTCAAAGGAAAAAACTTACGAAGAATTTATGAAAAGTCAGTACTATCTTGGATTTACCAAATTTGGTAAACACATAATCAATATTAATGCGATTGATCCAGAAAGATTTATTGACTTTGTTATCAACAATAGTGTACCATTAGATAAGTGGTGTAGTGATTCGGTGTATGAAACCTACATACGTGAATTGAATAAAAAAGAAACCGCAGAACGTGCATTAGAACGTGGTATTCTTTTGATGGAACAATGGAGCAGAGAGTATGATAGACCGTATAATGTATTCTTTAGGGAAATTAGTAGGCCGCGCCTTATACATTGGATCAAATCCGGACGCGTTAGCCCTTGGATTATTTTTAATTGCGATAGCGGCGATGCAGCAATTGCATCAATGACTGACCATGAATTGAATATGATCAATGAATATCTCGAACCTACATTTTGGACTACGAAGTTTAGAAAACAACCAGAAGATGTAGACTTCGTAAAAACAGTATTAGCACAGGCGGGACTTTGATATGGAAGAAGATAAAGACTACACTGCGATGATTGAACAAATCTACAAGTTGATGGAAGATAATAACGGCAAGATTGAATCAATTGCGAAAACTGAAAAGTATTCGGGAGACACTAGTGGTCACTTAACTTATTTCCCAAATAAACTAAGTGGTGGTTCTTGGGATTATTATAAAGATTACAGGGACTACAAAGACTATATTTGGAACGATACGCATATTACATCAACAACTTCGATTGGTCCAAATACAGTCCGACACCAAGAACTTGTAACACGATTGGAAAAACTAGAAAAACTTGTTGAAGATCGTTTGCTTGTTCTACGTCCAAACAAAGAAATGCTAGAAAAGTATGAACTACTTCAAAGCATTTATGAACAATACAAAGCGGCAGAGGCGTTACTTTATGGCAATGAAGACGACGACAGTTAAGGAAGATCCAGTAACTGGTGAATTGTTTATTGAATTTGATGATGAAACAATTGCACAACTTGGTTGGGAAATTGGCGATACTGTTGAATGGATTGAAAATTCAGATGGCACTTGGACCATACAGAAAGTAGACAATGACAAAGATTTATGAATCGCCAGATGGCGGCAAGACAGTATATGAACGTGAAAGTGGTTCTACATCTAGAACACGAGTAGAAACTTCATGCGGCGATTATGGGTGGCTGTTGGATGATTTTGATGATACAGTTTCTACAGAAACAGTAGACGATGATATAACGCAGAAAACATACGATTGGTTGGCGGATGATACAATTGATGTTTCATCATTGAGTGTATCTAGTTCTAGTATTTCAAGTGGTAGTATTATTCTTAAAACTAACAATCCAACCCCAACTGATATTAGAATTCACGACGAAAACGGAAAAGAATACAGCTTCCGTAACATGTTTGATCGTTTGGATACAATAGAAAAACGCTTGACAATTTTGCGACCAGATGATAAAATGTTAGAAAAATACGAACTTCTACAAAGTTTGTATGATCAGTACAAAGCGGCAGAAGCATTGCTTTATGGAGAAGAAGATGACTCAGAGAATTAAGACTTACACTTGGCAAGACGTAGAAAACGCAGTACGCAATATTGCAATGCAAATGTATAAAGACAATTGGCGGCCAGACTACATTGTTGGTATCACTCGCGGTGGGCTTGTTCCAGCAGTTCTACTTTCGCATATGACTGGAATTCCTATGCATACGTTGTGCGTTCAACTTGCGAATGAAGACTTGGAAGAAAACACGGAAAGTAACTGCTGGATGGCAGAAGATGCGTTTGGTTACGTAAGTGAAGAAGAACGTTCCATACCTCAAATTTATAGCGATGCAGATCGCAAAAAGAATATCTTGATCATTGATGATATCAATCGCGGTGGCGATGCAATGAAATGGATCAAACAAGATTGGCAAGGCGGGTGTCTACCAGATAATCCAAACTGGGATACTGTTTGGCATGGCAATGTAAAGTTTGCTGCACTACTCGACAACGTGAATTCTAAAGTTTCGATGGATTATTGCGATGAAGAATTTGCAGAAGGCACAGATGATCTTTGGATTGAGTTTCCTTGGGAAGCATAAACATGTCTCTTTTGCGACATAGTAATGTCAAGGAGCGACTTGAACGATTACGCAAGTTACAAGGCAAAGTAGAACACCTGCGAAAATTTGCAAAAGAATTCGACAATGATGAATTCATGCAATGGAACAAGGTTGAAGTTTCGACATTAAAATTCGAAAACGAAATGATACCCGGCGCAGGTGTACTAACACAATTGATTGATTGGTGCAATGAAAATTGTACAGAAAGTTACGTTGCATTTCGCGGAGACTTTTATTTCAAAAGTGAGCAAGATGCGGCATTGTTAATTATGGTATGGAAATGAAAGTTAACACTGATATTGATATTGACGTTGTTAATCGGGACGAAGTTTTAAAATTCTTCCCGCATATTCCAGCCAGTATCATTAGTGACAAGGGTCATAAAAAGCACAACAGCGGTGTATATCTTAATGATATTCCAGTAGATCCTATTACTGGATTTGCAAGTATAGATTACAAAGAAGCAGAAGAACTTGGATACTTTAAACTTGACTTTCTGAACAACAGTTTGTATGATGGAGTTAAAGATACAGAACATCTAGATTTTCTAGCATCACAAGAACCTATTTGGGAACTTCTAGAACACGAAGAAGTCGTGTCTCAGCTTGCACACCTTCATAATCATTATTCTGTAGTGAAAGCGATGAAGCCCAAATCGATAGAACAACTAGCAGCGGTTCTGGCAATAATACGCCCAGCCAAGAGACACTTGCTGGGTTCAGATTGGACTACGGTTATGAATGAGGTGTGGATCAGGCCAGAAGACGATCAATATTACTTCAAGAAAGCCCACGCCGTTGCTTACGCAATTAGTATTGTTGTGCAACTTAATCTATTTTGCGAACAAGTTGGATCGAACGGCGCTTAATACGTTTTGCAACGATATTATTTAAACTTGTTTCTGGTCCCCAAACTATTTCAACATCTTTGGAATTCATATTTACGATCCAAGGTTTGAAGTGTTTGATTTGCTGTCCTAAGAACAAATTAATTGGAATAAGTCTATTTGATTCCCACCACCATTGTTCTCCAAGTTCTATGAACGCTTTTCTCAACTCTGGTGTCGGTATTGCTTCGAAGTTATATATTGAGGTAATTACTTGATCGGTGTTTATAACAATACCGAAATAGTCGTCATACTCTTTTTTTCCATAACGTACATACGAGAAGAACGGATAGTTCTCTTGTATCCACTTTTGTTTTTCATCATCAATCATCGTACAGTTATTTAGCATGGGAAAAAATGGCTCTCCTGGGAGATAAATACATCTATGATAAACTATAACGTGTTTCAGTATAATAGAGAAATTGAAGTCGTCTGTGTTGATGGTGACAACACTGAGACTATGACAACCTACCTAGGAAATATGCCAATGTATGACGGACATCACAAGCTACATAAGGGTATTGATAATACTCTAAGATTTAAAATCAAAGATACGGATCGTAAACCAATTGACCTGACAAACAAAACAGTCATTTGGAAGATGTATGATCGTGAATCTAGAGAAAATGTACTATTCCGATATCCAGTCGTAACCAACGCAACAAAGGGTATGGCATCGCTGACAATCACCACAGCAGAAACAATTATGCTTCCTGAAGGTTTCTATCAATTTGCTATGTACACTGTTGAAGATGGTGTAGAACAGATCATTTATACTGATACATATGACAACGCACATGGCGTTGTAGAAGTAGTTGACGATGTATATCCAGAATTCGAAGATTCACAAGAAACATCTGTTTTCTATTTTGATGGTACGAATTATACATCAAGTGTTCTTGATGGTTCTGGTAACACAGTAAAATCAAAATCAGTGCATACATTCGCTCTTTACTTTGACAACTTCACTGGTGTAGTTCATATTCAGGGCGATTTGAGTGTGCAACCAAGTTCAGCAGAAGACGATTGGTTTGACTTGACACCAAGACTGATGTATGATAGTGACATTACAATCAATAACGAAACTGGTGTTCAGGGCTACGTTATTCAAGCAAACGTAAACTGGATTAGAATTCAATACACTGCAACAGCAGGTTCAATTACAAAAGTTCTTCTTAGAAACTAATTTATATAAAATATTAAAAAATGTGATCCCGGCTAGAAATAGTCGGGATTTTTTCTTGACATATTAAACGAATCTCTATATACATAATATGTAATCGAATGAGAACCTTATAATGCAAAGTACATATGTAGAAAACTTTTACGATCCTCCTCGTAGACGCTACGCACACAACGATGAAATTGTGTGCGCTGTTCCGAGTTGTAACTGTAAACCAGATCCGCTGCCAAAATCGTATAAGGATAAAGTTGGAGTTCAGGCGGGTAAGCAGTTATATAAGGCATTTTGCCCTGCGCATACTATAGTATATGACTATACTGTGAAGGGTAAACACAAATGGAGTTCAAACAAGAAGCGAGACGGATTATGGTGCCGTATGCCGATTTTTTATGAGGCTATGGGGCTTGACCCGTCTGAGCTAAATTGCAACCATACCAAAGATTATATGGATGTGCAACTTGAAAAGTTACAAGAACTTATTCATTACGGGTCGCCGGCAGAAGCATTAAAGAAAGCAAAAAAACTAAACATACGTTTCACAAATGAACATATATTTGGATCCAAACAATACGGTGAACAATATACGGTTTGTGTATGCAACAATTGTGCTAGTATCAAAACTGAGGAATTTGAAGACAACCAAGCACATAGCGAAAAAGTTAAGTTGACTACATTCACTAACATAAAAAATAACTTGACAGATTCGATTTTGTCAGATAAGATGCTAGTTGAAAGTTGGACAATGAGTGAAGCACTGAACGCAATCAGAGGAGACAAAAATTGATGCGCAACGAAAATTTTGAAGACCTTACATCACGACTGAGCGTTGCTCTCAAGTCACTAAAAGAAGTTCGCAAAAGCACAGGTATGTATATGCCTCCAAATTTGCGATTTGAACTAGGAGAACGCGGTTGTAAGTTTTCTACTATTGCAAAATATTATGCATCAAATGCAATGAACCTCTTTTCCAAGACAAATATGGAACTCATTACAGATGTAAAAATGCAAGAACTAAGCGATAGTGTCGAGACGCTATATTTGAAGCGAGGCCTACAGGCGCGACAACGTGGTGAATATGAAGAAATTGCACCAGGTGTGTGGTATCACGATTTGTCTCGTAGCGGGTTCGCACTGGCTAGTGTGATTGAAATTCCAGTAGAACAGCGGACCCCAGTGGTAGCGGCAAACCTCTCATGCCTGGCTTCGCCGACCGCATGGGCGTCAGATCAAGAATTTGTACGCGTCTGGGATGAAGACCTAACCAAACCAATTGAAGTTGTTTTTTCTGACTGCTGGGATGATGCGAAATCTCTAGTAGTAAGTGCAACGGACGGATTGCAAAGTATGTCAATTCGTTTCTTGGCGTCTCTTGGTGGAATTTCATCTAGGTCGATCACGGTCGATGAACAATTGAATCAGATGTTTGTTGCATTCAGCGTAAAAATTGATGCACGTGGGAAGTCACCGGATGTGGTCGTGTCTAGTTTTGCCAAAGCATTCGGCGCGCAAGAGTTTGCATCTGAAATTGAAAATGCAATCAAGCATCGTGGATATCGTTCAGGTCTGCCGCAAACTACAATGCGTGAAATTGCAGATATCGTAGACGATACACTGCGTATGGCAGATATCCAGATTGTTGAGAAAAATGATACCGACAATTTGCATGGCAACACAGTTGCAAGTACATCTGACATTTTTGAAAAAGTAGTCAATCGTTTTGGTAGGGATGAGCTTGCATTCGGTTCCAAGATCATTGCAAAACTGTATCAAAAAATGGCAAGTTCGACGTTTTATGGCGATATGAACATCAACGATATGAACATTGCGCATATGATGACCCGATTTATTCAAACTCAATACCAAATCAAATTGTCTACCTTGAGTGAAAAACAGCGCGATATACTTTCAACGAACTGTGCCGTTACACTAGCACGTATCTTTGATACCAGTTTCAGTAAATCAAAAGACGCAGCAGGAAAAATGCGTTCGATTTTGAATATGCAAGGTAGTGACGAGGATAGCTCATTTCTTTCAAGCATTGGAACCAATCATGACATGATTTCGGTTCAGTTTGCTATGGCTCTAATGCACATGTCTATAGGCGATCAGTTGAACAAATTGGGCAATACACAACTAAGCGATTATCAAATTCTGTCGTTGTTCCCAAATGGGACAAATTGGGAGGCAAGTGAACACCGATTTGAATTCAAGGCAAAGTATTGGGGATTCGTGGCAAAAGAACTTGCAAAAGAAATGGACTATGTTGCATTGATTGACGCAGAAGACGACATTCAAATGGTAATTGCGAAAACAAAGTCAGGTACCCGCGAAATGACATTGTCCGAAGCGGAAGATTATGGGCTTGAATACGAACTTGTTTAATGATATAATGTTGTTATGAACTTAGAGCAAGTAGTATATTCGCACGTACCCGGTAAGTCACGACAAAGTTCGGGCGGTTGGTTGAGTTTCAACTGCCCGTGTTGTGTTTACGAAGGTGAATCTAGGTCAGATACTAGGATGCGCGGTGGAATACGCAGCGATGGTGATACAATATCGTATCATTGTTTCAACTGCGGTTTCACTGCGTCTCACCGCCATGGGCGAACTATCAATAAAAAATTCGTCAAATTGATGCGATATCTTGGTGTTACTGAAAGTGACATTAAGCGTATGCAGATTGATGCAATTCGAGAAAAAGAACTTGCTCTAGGACCTCAACTATTCATATCTCGCGCACAGACAACCCGTATTCCGAGTTTTAAAGATATTGAATTACCAGAAAACGCACTTCCGTTAGAAGAATTAATCCGACAAAAGGAGCCACCAGAAGGTGCAATCTTAGCAGCACACTATCTTATAGAGCGCGGGGTATATGATTACACTGATGCGTATTGGAGTCCGCAGATTGGATTCAGGAATCGAGTTATTTTTCCATTCTGGCAAGGTGATCGTATAGTTGGATACAGCGCACGTGATTACACTAACAAAGCCGAATCCAAATATATGATGAAAGTCAATGCTGGGTTTATATACAATATTGATAGAATAAAAGAAAACACTGCATATCTAATTGTAGTTGAAGGTGTTATTGAAGCGGCAGCATTGGATGCAGTTGGGGTACTAACTAACGAAGCGTCACAGGACCAAATTGATTATATCAATCAATTCAAGGGAGAAGTGATCGTTTGCCCAGATAGAGATAAGCCGGGCGAGAAACTAGTAAAGCAAGCACAGGAAAATGGCTGGAGTGTATCATTCCCAAATTGGGAAAGCGACTTGAAAGACGCGGCAGATGCAGTACAGCGTTATGGAAAGTTGTATACTTTGAAAAGTATTATTGACGGAAGAATAAGTAATAATACAAAAATCAGCGTAAAGATGCGCTTAAAATAAGGACATGAAAATGGCTAAAGAGACTAAGAAGAAAAAAGTAGAAAAGAAGGAAGAGCCAAAAGTAACGCCAAGTGTTATCCCAACACCGCGCGAAACTCCGACTCCTCCCCCACCCCCACCGCAGATGATGCCACCAAGCCCACCAAAGCAACCGGGTGAGTATCTACGTGATAACGGTGTCCTGTTCATGGACAAAGAATTCAATCAAGAAAACTGTATGCCACTGGTAAAGATGATCCTAGAATGGAACTTGATGCCAGAAGACAAGCGTCCAGAAATCATTCACTTGTATATCAACTCACCGGGCGGCTACGTAGCAAGTGCGTGGCATTTGATTGATACTATTAAGCAATCAAAAATCCCAGTATACACTTATGCGATGGGTATGGCAGCATCATGTGGTTGTCTACTACTAATGAGTGGCGAAAAAGGTCACCGTTATGTAACGCAAAACACAACAGTCATGTCACACGTTTATAGTGCGGGTTCTGGTGGTAAAGAATTTGATCTATATGCACGTGTTAAGAGTTTTGAACAAACATCAAAGAACATGGTTGAGCATTACAAAAAATGCACTGGTAAGAGCGAAGAATACATTCGCAAAAATCTACTACCAGCAGAAGATGTTTGGCTATCACCAGAAGAAGCAGTCAAGCATGGTGTAGTAGATCACATCATCCAAACTTACTAATTGACAATCATCAACAATTTTGATATAGTATAAGAATGTCCGAAATAAAAGATTATAACATTGATGTCCAAAGACTGTTCGTACAGTTTATGTTAACTGATCCCGAACTCTATACAAGGGTTCGGGGCATTGTAAAACCAGAATATTTTGATAGAGGTATTCGTAACGTTGTTACAATGCTTGTTGAGCATAGTGAAAAGTATGCTACACTCCCTACGATTGAAATGATCAAGGCCGAGACCGGGCAGACAGTTGAACTACTGGCAAATACGGCCCAACATAGCGATTGGTTTGTGGACGAGTTTGAATCTTTTTGTAGACATAAAGCACTTGAGAAGGCTATCATCGAAAGTGCCGATCTTCTGGAAGTTGGAAAATACGGCGAAGTGGAGTTGAGGATCAAAGAAGCAGTACAGATTGGTCTAGCGAGATCATTGGGTACTGACTACTTTGAAGATCCGAGGTCGCGGCTTGAAAAGCTAAAGGACGGAAACGGTCAGATCAGCACTGGCTGGAAAGGTCTAGACGACAAATTGTATGGGGGCATCAATCGTGGGGAGATCACGATTTTTGCAGGTGGTTCCGGCGCAGGTAAATCTCTATTCATGCAGAATATGTCACTGAACTGGGCACAGTTGGGCCTGAACTGCGTCTATTTTACACTAGAACTTTCGGAAGAACTCTCTGCGATGCGTATGGATGCGATGTTAACAGATCGTAGTACAAAACGCATTTTCAAGGAGTTGGATGATGTTGAACTAGAAGTTAAAACAAAAGGCAAAAAATCTGGTATGCTAAGGGTTAAATATCTCCCTTCTGGTTCAACAATCAACGATTTGCGTTCGTATCTAAAAGAATTGCAAATTCAAACAGGTAAGAAGGTCGATTGTATGTGTATCGACTATCTCGACCTTCTTATGCCAGCAACAAAGAAAGTACCAGCAAGCGACTTGTTCATCAAAGACAAATTTGTGACAGAAGAAGTTCGCAACTTTGCAATGGAAATGCAAACAGTGGTTGTTACTGCGTCACAGTTGAACCGTAGCGCAGTCGAAGAAATCGAATTCGATCACTCTCACATCGCAGGTGGTATTTCTAAGATTCAGACTGCGGATAACGTGATCGGTATCTTTACATCAAACGCAATGCGTGAGCGTGGTCAATATCAGCTACAGCTACTAAAGACACGTTCATCAAGTGGTGTTGGATCAAAAGTAAATCTAATTTTCAATCGTGACAGTCTTAAAATTATGGATGACACTTCCGAAGACGGTAGTGTAGATTCTAGCGCAACTACTATGAGTGTAGTAGATACACTTAGAAAGAAAACTATTGTGAACAAAACTGAAAAGTCAGAAGAACCAGCAGAGAAAAATGACTCTGCCGCAAGTCTTCGTGCAATGTTAAAGTCAAAAACGCGTTCTGCATTTGACGAGATTTGATAAATACATTAACGGAGATTTTTCTTATGACTAGAAACAGAAAGAGCCTTTTTGAAGAACTAAACTCGCTGGCTATGACAGGCGAGAAGGATCGTCTTATTGAACAAAAAGGTGAACATATCATCACTGGCGCAATCAACCTTATCGAATATATTCAACGTGAATATGACGAGGAAACTGCGAATGACCTTGTGAAGCGTTTAGTCAATAGTATTAAATCACAAGACCCACGCAAGTTTAAACGCGGTTGTGGCAGTTTGAAGAAATGATATGGATTTTGCAGAACAGTTAAAGAAACTTAAAGTACTAGCTGGAATTTATCAACCATATAAGATTGATAATACACAAGAAAATATGTCTGATACTGGTATGGAAAAAGGCGAGTATCAGCGTAAGCATAATATTCAGCCTGGAACTCCGGAATGGTTTAAACTGTGGTTCGCTCGTCCAACAATGACGGGTGAAGATCCATATGGGAAGAAAAAATGAAGATTAGCGAAATTATACTAGGTGCAGGATTAGAGCGTAGATTTAGAGGCCCACGTAAGCCTCGCCTAAAGCAAGTAGGCTTTCACAGTAGATTGAAAGCAAAAGGTCTATTAGACGCAGACTTAAACGAAGCAGATGGCAAGAACACACACCTAGATCATGCCGAAGAACTTGTATTCATGTATGGTACTGATGGTATCAAGCGTGTTGTTACAACGTTTGCGGGCTTACTAGATTCTCTTGATGGTGCAGGTGGTGGCGATGCTGTTACTACAAAGTGGGATGGTTCACCTGCGGTGTTTGCTGGCACTGATCCGGCAGATGGACAATTCTTTGTTGGTACAAAGGGCGTATTCGCAAAGAATGCAAAGCTAAACAAGACACAAGACGATATCGAACGAAATCACCCTGACACCACAAATAAAGGTGAAGCAGTAAGTAAGCAAGGCCTGCGTGATAAGCTAAGTGTGTCACTTGAAAATTTAAAAAATCTAGGTATCAAGGGTGTGCTACAAGGCGATCTACTGTTTACTAAAGGTGATCTAAAGCAAGTAACAGTTGATGGCGAAAAGTATATCGCATTTAAGCCAAACACTATTACATACATGGTACCTGCAAATAGTCAGACTGCAAGAGAAATGCTTGCGGCAGATATGGGTATTGTATTCCACACAGCATATAACGGTGACAGCATTGAGGACATGGAAGCGACTTTTGGCTTCGATGCAAGTTCTCTGCGTAAAAACCCAAAAGTGTGGTTTACAGATGCTAGAATTAAAGACGTATCGGGTCAAGTAAATCTTTCAAAACAAGAAAGTGCAGCAATTCGCGCAGCAATTAAAGATTTGGCAAGTATGTCAGTTGATGCAAAAGCATTCAAAATTCTAGACAATCAACTTCCAATTAATCTAGTACAAGAACTAAAAGCACACGCAAACTTGCCAATTCGTTCTGGCCAAGCACTAGAACCTGATGCAGATAAATTTGCAGCAGATTTTATACAGCGTTTGGGTGACAAGTTTGACGCAGATGTTGCTAAACTGAAAACTGGTCCTGAAGGTAAAGCTGGACAAGCGAAACTAGCAGCAAAGCAGCAAACACTAGATTTCCTAGAACAAAATAAACAAAACATTGCACAAATGTATCGTGCATATATTAAAACAGAAGCAATCAAAATGATGTTCCAGCGTCAAATGAAGCACATCAAAGCGATTGATAGTTTCATTGAACAGCCAGATGGCTCATTCAAAGTTACTGATCCTGAGGGATTTGTAATTGTAGATCATCTAGGTCGTGCAATTAAGATTGTAGATAGATTAGAATTTAGCGCAGCAAACTTCGCGCCGAGAGATTAATATGTTTAGTAAAAAGTGTAGACAACATTATAAAGATAACAACATGACATGCTGGGAACATTTTCGTTTTGCATGGTGGTTCTTAATTCAATTAAAGAAAGCGGAACTGGCGTTGTTTATACATTCGTTTGCACCACAGTACTTTCAAACATATGCGAGTGACAAAGTTAAAGAATTAGCAAAACTGTTGGAGAATCATAATGGAAGAAAATAAAAAGCTACAATTGATCAATACTCTAACAGAGAGTAGATTGTTTAGAAACAAAAATATCGCAAGTGAAGTAAACGTAGATGACGCGGCAGAATTAGCGTTTGTATATTTGATGACACTGAATATGTGGAATAAAGACTATGATTTTGCTCCTCTTGCAAAAGAGTATGCAGCACGTACAGCCGCATTTGGTAACTTCAATACTTTCAGAACTAGTGGTACAGATTTGTATATTGCATTGAACAGACTTCTAGGTACTGATCAATCGTATGATAATGACAAAGACAAGGTTGCTATAGACAGAATTAAAGTGTCACAGCAGGAACTTAAAAAATATCTACAGCATATTGCAACGAATAGTGTTGATCCTGCGTTTGAACAACGTATGCTTTTACGTTTTCAAAAAGGACTTAATATTCAAGATGCAATGCTAAAGTCAATTCGTAGACTAGTAGGTGATTGGGATAATCTAAATCAACATCAACGTGCGCTAGTTGTAACACGCTTAACACAGTACACACGTAGTAAAGCAATGCGCAGTGAAATGATGCAGCCTCTATTAAAGTTTCAAAAGCGCGGAAATTATATTGTAGACGACAGCGCAGATACTAAAAAGAGTTTGTGGGACAAGCCGATTGTGAAAGCAGCGGCGGCAGCCGGCGCGATTTATGGTGCAGGTAAATTGGGTAAGCAATTAGCAAAATCCACATACAAAACACAGCGTACAGGTCTTGCTCATAGATTTGGCGCAACAGATAAAAGTAATAAACCAAAATAACCCTTTAGGGTACAAAAAAGATAAATAAAAGTATAGAGATACAATATCTCAACAGACATTATGGAGAAATAAAATGGTAGCAAAAGTACACGAATCATTCGACGCAGGTCAGTTCCTAACAGGTTCACTAGTTCACTTCGGTATCGCATATGACGATGGTGCAGGTGACACAACAGTAAACATGAAAACACTAGTTGAAACAGTTGGTACACGTGCAACTGTTGTAATCCTAGGCGCAGACGGCGCACGTATCGCAGTTGAAAACAACGGCGCATGGGATGCAGCAGGTCTAGAAGCAGCACTAGGTGCAGACTGGACAGTAACAGACTTCGCATACTAATCTTTTAGCGAAAGCTAGATTAAAAAGACCCAGCAATTGCTGGGTCTTTCCTTTTGTAATTAACGTATAAATACTTCTATATAAGATCATGGAGAACTATCATGGCAAGAATTCATGGCGCAGCCCGCGCAGGCGAAAATCTTTCAGGTAATATTAATTTTTATACACTTTACGTAAACGGTGGTCTGGATATCACTGCGACAGGCAGCATTGCAGATCAAACACAGCAAAACTTTGATGACGTTATTAACTTAATCAATCTAGTAGCACAGCCGGTGATTATGAATAACCCAATCGGTGTAGATTTGACTGGTATAGCACCTTCACTAGTAGGTCCGGGTTTCATCTTCAAGTTTGCAGTTGAACACGGTCGTATCTTTGAACGTAATGGCGACCCGGTTGCAGTACTGGGTGAGCTATTTGATGGTGTCACAATTGATGGTATTCTGCTATCAATTGTGACAAATATCGAATTTGCAATGTCAGACCTACTATAATGCCACGCGTTATTGTGGAATAACTCCCTTTTTAATAGTAAGCTAAATCAATAATGCCCCCCAGAGGCCTACGGGCTTCTGGGCTTTATTTTGTGCGAAGATAAATAGACACGTTCTAAATGATAAATACAAGTATCGGCAACAGTTAAATTAAGTGCCTTCGGAGTATATAATGGATATCGACCCAAGACTAGCGCAGTTGGAAACAGAAAGTCTAGAAACGCATGTAGCAGTAAACCATGAACGTTTCAAAGCACTGGATGCAAGTATTGTTCGTGTAGAACATTCAGTTGAAAAACTTGCGAGTGACACAAAAGAACAGTTTAACGAATTAAAGAAAATTGTAGTATGGTCAGCATCAACATTGTTTGGTACACTTCTAATCGCACTACTAACATCAGTATTTAAGGTAATCTAATGCTTATAGAAGAAATCATATCAGAAGAAGAACTAGAGGAAGCGAAACTTGTTTATGCACGTAAGGGTAAAACAATTGTTCGTAAGTACCGTTGTTCTGCTGGTAGATTAAAAGGTAAGACAGTTGCAACTCCGACAGCATGTTTTAAGCCAGTTGATATTAAGAAACGTTTTACACTTGCACGTACAAAAGCGAAAATGGGTTCACGTATTGCAAGAAAGTCAAAGATGACACGAAAGATGAACCCAGCAAGTAGAAGACTAAAGAGTCTAAACAAGTGAGATAAAAAATGAGTTTGAGAAAAGATATTGAAAAAAGTATGTTTGTTGAAATGAAGGGCACCCGCATTGAAAGTATTGCGGAACTAATCGGTGCAGACATTCAAACAACTCAGGCTCGAATGAAAGAATTGGGGTTCAAAGAGTATGTTGATCTTATGAGAGCATTGCGCGACCAAGACGAATACACTGCGAAACAAATCATGGGCATGAGTGATGATGTTGAAGAAGCATACAACATGGGTGGAACAGTAGCACCAGGTCAGATGCGCCAACAGCAACAAGCGGATGCAGAAGACGAAGAATCTTCGATGCTAAGTAAACAAAAGAAAACAATGGCAATGCAACGTTTAGGTCGTAAAAACTTGGGAGGTTCAACTGCACAGCAAGCAGCGGCAGCAGTTGACCAAGCACAACAAGGAAAAGCACTTACCCCAATTCAACGTAAGGCGATGGCAGCACAAGCAGCAAACATGGACGCACTTGCAAGCGACCCACGTACTGCACAGCAATTTAGAAATTTGTTAAACAAGTTAAATCGTTAACTTAGGAGTCCTATTTAATGCGACTAACAGAAGTTTTAGGTGGTCTATATGTTATGATCACAGAAGAAGAAAACGACCTAGTTGTTAAATTCTTCGCTGAAAACGAATATGTGAATGAATCACAACTGTCAGAGCGCGAAGCTCTATTAGCGGACAGCCTTGTGCGCAAGGGTGTTCTTGTACCTACACTACGTGGGTTCAGAATAAACTAACGAAGAGGAAACAAAATGACTGCACCAAGCAGAAAAGACGTAGATGCAATGGCAAACATTCTGAAGGCGCTTAATGGTAATTCTTCAGGTGTCAAAGCAGAAGCAGAAGCAACCCGTTCTGCACAAGCGGCATCTGGTGAAATTGATCTAACTCCGGGCATAGGTGCTACGGACATTAAAGCTATGGAAAACATTCTAAAGAGTTTTCACGGCGCGTCACAGAACGTAGCAAGTAAAGTAGCAACAACAATAAACGAGTCAAAGAGAACTCAAACAGGCGTAGATATCGGACTATACTCAGTGGAGAAAAATGCCGATGAATATTACGACATACGTGATAATCGTACTAACGATACCTTGTTTGAAGATGTACGTCTATATGAAACTGCTTTCATACTTGCAAAACACCTCAATGAAGGTAAAAAAATCAATTCGCCTGAAATCACGAAAATAATTTCTTCTAATGCGATTTTTGAGCAATATTATCATGATGCGATACAACACAAGCGTACATACAATACTGCAAAAACGCGTGGCGATTTTGCAAAGATGGATATTGCAGAAGCAAGATTTGACAAAGCAAAACAAGATGCTTCAATCACAAAGCGTCATATTAAGTCAATATACGAATCCCTAAACAAGTAATAATTAACAAAAAGATAAATACATAATATAAATTTATGTATTGGGGCTAATACCATGAAAAATTCATTTTTTAAAACAAACACAGTTATGATTTCATCACGTATGAATGAGTATCTAAAGAATAACTTCGGTTATGAAATCGAAGGCGACCTCGCTTCCCTACGTGAAGCGAAAGCGAGTCTAGAAGCACAGAAGCGTGACATGAGAGCAGATCATCAGGATCGTGCGTATGTCGAAAACATGCTAATGCTTGAAACAATAAAATCATTACTTAAAGCGCATGTTGCTGAAGGTGAACTGCCGCCAGGACTTAAGGCTTACCAAGATAAGAAAAAAGGTAAGAAAAAAGGTCCGCTAGATGCAGGCAAAGTAGAAGATAAAGTCGAAGAAGGCACAAAACTTGATGAAGTTTCAAATGCAGTTAAAGATCAGTTGGCCAACATTGACTTGTCAATTCGTGATTGGACAAGACGTTGGAAAAATAAGAGTGCTGGCAATCCAAATGATATGAAAGCACCTCAGAAAATCAAGGATCTGAAAGCTCAAAAAGCTGCACTTATGAAAAAGCACGGCATCACAGAAGAAAATGTATCAGAAGCAGCGGAACGTCCTTATGTTTGCGTACATGCTAAAAAAGGTAAACATAGCTGCACAGCAGGATCATCATACGAAGCAGCAAAGAAAGCAGCTAAAGCATGGGGTCTAAAATCAACAGCAGGTATCGATGCTCACCTAGCAGATGTTAAGCATACTGCAACTGAATCAGTACAGCCTAAGGTTGATACAAATAAGAAGAATTATGAAAATTCTTATAAAGCACCAAAGGAATATAAGATGAAAAAGACAAAACTAGAAGAAGGTCTACTAGCACAACTAAATGCGCTTCTAGAAGGTGATGCAGCGGAAGCAGAAATCATAATGGCAGCGCGTGGTATCGTAGACGAACTACAAGACATCATCGAAAAGCTAGGTAAAATTCAAAACGATCAACTTGGTCCTCTAGCAGATGAAATGAGCTATACACACGGTCCTGAACAGGCAGATGCGTTCAAAGCGTCAACTGATGCAGCAATCTCAACACTACTTGATACAGCGCGTCAAACAAAAGACGAAGTAAACAACGCAGTACTAGTTCTAAACGGTCAAGCACCAGCAACAGACATGACAGCGGGTGAGCCTGAACTAGGTGGCGACATGGGCGATGATTTTGAATCAGATATCGAAGTTGATGCAATGGGCGGCGATGAAGCAACATCAGGTCCAGTTGATGACCCACTAGGTCGTGCAAAGAGATAATCATGAAAATTAAAACACTTTTAAGCGAAAACTCAAACTATGATGCGCAGTTACGCAATGACATAAATGCGTATCTTGTTCGCTTAAAGGCGAACGGTATCCCATCAATTGATACCGAGATAATTACACGTGAACTAGAAGATATGGGGTACAGTGTTACCCCAGAATCTTTAGTTGACATTTTGGCTAATAGTAAATACATTCAAAAAGTTACAATAGACACAATTGACCTTGCAGGAGCCCCAAACTCGCAAGGCCAAGATGCGGAGAAGGGCAAAGAGCAAGTTAGAAAGCTCGCTGTTAAGACAGCAAAAAATAGGATGAAATAAATGGCACTAGTCGTTAAAGGTCAAACAAACATTATCTCTAAAAAAGATATGCGTAAAGCAGATGCAGAACGTGCAGCAAAAGCACTAGCAACAAAAGAAGCAAACGCAAAAGCAGCAGCTAAACCAAGAGGAAAATAATATGCCACTGATTGTCAAAGGTCAAACTAACATTATTTCAAAAAAAGAAATGGAAGAAAAGTTAGCAATTGAGAATGACAAAAAGGATCCACTTGAAGGACTTTCTGAATCTCAAAAAGAAATACGAAAAGAAATTCAAGCCGCAAAGCGTCACAGAGAATTCATGGAGCGCGTTGCAAAGAACGAAGTAGAAACTATTGCAACAAGCGAAATCGTAACAGTTGCAAATCAAGAAATTGTAAAATTTTCACTTTCTGACATGCCGCGCGTTGCACTACCAGAATTCGAAACGATGACAAAAGCACAGATCGGTACGTGGGCAGAAGAAAATCTTGGATTAGTGCTTGATCTTAGAAAGTTAAAAGCATCTTTGATCGAAGAACTAAAAAATCACTTGTAATATTCTTTCATTTATAGTATACTTTACGTATGCTAAAAAATGTTTACAAATACGACCCCCTGAGTAGAGTAGTAATCGACGGAAGCCGACACTACCAGACACCGGGGGGTCAACCATTACCAAGCGTCACTACAATTCTAGATGCGCTTAAAGATAAAACTGCACTACTTGAATGGAAAAAACGTGTTGGCGACGAAGAAGCCGCCCGCATAACTAAACTTGCGACAAACATTGGTACGCAAGTTCACTTACACATTGAAAAATACATTCTTGAAGAAAATCGTCCATCTGGGTCGAACCTTATTCATGAAATGGCGAAAGAGTTGTCAGACATTGTTATTAATGAAGGACTTTCCAATGTAAACGAAATGTGGGGGACAGAAGTTCCGCTATATTATCCCGGTCTATATGCTGGTACAACTGACTGTGTTGGTGTATGGAAGGGTAAACAAGCGATTATTGACTTTAAGACTACGCGTAAACCCAAGAAACGCGAATGGATCGAAGACTATTTTCTTCAAGGCGCAGCATATGCGGCAGCCCACAATGAAGTATATGGTACTGATATTAAGACAATTGTTATCATGATGATTGGGTGGGACGCGGAAGCAGATAATCTAGGAAATTATCAAGAATTTGTTGTAGAAGGTGACGAATTTGAACACTATTCCCGTGAGTGGGCATTAAAAGTTCAAGCGTACTTTGATAAATACATGTAATTCAGGAGTTACATGAAATGGCAACAGAAAACGTAAAAATTCTACTAAGACGCGGATTGCGGTCAGAACTAACAAGTGCAGCATTAGACCCATCAGAAATGGGCGTTACATCCGATACAAACCAAGTGTATGTTGGTACAGAAAATGCGATTGATGAAATCATATTTGATCCATTTGCTAATGCACATGCGGTTGTACAGTCTTGGTTGGATTCACCGGATAACCCAGAGCCGGGTCTGTTTATTGAAGAGGACCTAGTTATCAGAAACGTAGAAGACGTTGATGCACTGTTGCTTGCGATGTTCGAAACTGGTCCGTTTAACGTGTCGGAATATGGCAGACCTAGAAAACACGTTGAAGTCTTAACTGAAAACTCCTATACACAATTGTTTACAGAACAGCATTTGACATCACGTGACGCAATTACAGGTCGCCGCCCTAGTCTTTACATGAAAACTCTAGACACGACCGCTGGAACATTTCTAACATATGATAGAGACATATGCACTACATATTTTGTGGACTATTCACTAAAGCAAACAGATGGTGTAGTTACATATGTTCGTGTGGGTACGTTACAGATAATCAATGGTGCACCTCATGGAATAGAACAAGTCAAATTAACAGACAACAACACTGAAATTTGGCAAGATGATAGTGACGGTATCGCAGAGGCAGACGAATTTTCTAACATTTCATTCTTTGCGACACTTGATGCTGACAACATGTATGTAAGTTATACACAGGATGCTGATTTTACAACAGAAATTAGCTATACAATTAAACGCTGGTCAATGTAAGGAAACCAAATGAAAGATACTGCTACTCTATTGTATGAATGGCGGCAACACAGACTAAAATTAAAAGATAATTTTAATGAAGAAAACTTACAGAATGCGATGGATTGGTGGAATGCGTTAAATCCTCGCGCACACGGCTTCGACTTTGATCACTTGGACACTTGGCCTGATGTTTGGGAATATATAACGGAAGGGTTCTATACTGTATCGGGAAACGGACTCGGTATGTTCTACACTGTTTTACATGCAGATGAAACGAAAGACGTAGAAATATGGGCAATACACGATTTGCTAAACACTGATATGTATCTTATCGCAGTAGTTGACGGATATGTACTAAACCGTACGAGTGGTAAGGTTGAAAAGCTAGAAGATGTAAAAAGTGACCTAAACATTTTAGCAAAGCACACAAAAGACGAAGTAATAACAGAATTAAAATACAGCAGAGGCGAATAATGTTAACAGAAACAAAATATAAAGCAAACGATATAGTTACAGTTGCACTAATTACAGGGCAAGAACTTATTGGTAAGTTTGTAAGCGAAAACGAAAAAGAAATAAAAGTCAAAAAGCCACTATCATTGATAGTAGGCCCTCAGGGCGCAGCATTCCAGCCATTCACAATGACAGGTGACAGTGATAACGAAGTATCAGTTCGTATTACTACCGTGGTTTCGGTATTAAAATCGCGCAGTGACGTTGCAACTGCATATTCCGGTGCAACATCAGGTCTAGTAGTACCAGAACAACAAGGATTAATTCTCTAATGGGCAAGCCAGCAGCACGAACAACAGATCCAATCTCCGCACACTCACCTTGCGGTCCTGGCCAATGTGGTGTTGGCTCCCCAACTGTTTTTATTGAAAACAAAATGGCATATTGTGTGGGAGATACTACGTTCCCACACGATTTTCCAGAGCCAGCTGCATTTGGTACATCATGCCGACCGCACACAAGCACTCTAGTAGCTGGGTCGTCTAAGGTTTTCGTCGGCGGCAAGGCTCTAGGTAGAGTTGGAGATGCACACGGCTGCGGCGCCTCTATCACGGCAGGTGCGTCTAAGGTAATAGTAGGTTAAAAATGGCAAGCGAAGCAGAATATGAACGATTATATCAGGAATTTGTTTTAAGAAACGGTGGTACGTATACATTTGATGGCGCAAGTATGACGCCAGCAGAGTACTACAATCTCACTAGCGAGAGCGATTTAACTCCTGAGCAGGTCGCACAGCTAGAAGCGGCACAAGAACAATTTAATAGACAGCAGGCGTTGAATACAATCGCAGCAGAATTAGCAGCAGCATCTTCTGGTAGTGGTGCGACTGCATTCACTAATCCGTACATTTCTGTTTCAACCGTGGGCATTGCAAACTACACTACACTGCAATCTGATCCGGGTTATATCGCGTTGTCAGATGCAACTGCTAATTTGCAGTCATTGGGTAGACTTGATGTTCTGCACCCAACAGTAAGCACTGATGGTTCATTCACTCCAAGTGAACACGGTGCTTATTATTTGTTAGAACAGCCAGATCCTACGATTGCAATGTACAATCAGCTAAGAACTCACACTGATGCACAAATTGCCGATCTTCCAAAGATAATGCAAGATGCAACAAACTTAGCAAACATGAATAAGCAGTTTAGTGAACAAGGTGCAGGTAACAGTTGTGATTTGTTTAATCAGATATTGGGCATTCTAGCGGGTAAGTTTAATATATCATTTGACTTTCTTAATGATATCACCAAAGTAATTAAAGATTTACTTGCGCCAATTACCGATGTACTGAATCAACTTGCATCTGCGGTTGCAGGTGCGATTGATGCTATTCTTGCACCAGTAAAAGCCATGTTTGACAAGATTATGGCAACTATTGGAAACATAGCTGGACAAATTGCAGGATTAGTAAAAGGGATTACAGATCAAATTTTAGGTGAATTGTCGGGATTGCTCAATCTTGCAAATGATCTACTTGCAAAAGCACAAGCATTGATTATGGCTGCGTCTGCATTTGACCCATGCCAACTAGCGGTACTATTGGCTACCGGTAATTCTAATATCACGGGTGCGTTGAATACGTTACTAACACCACTGTCATCCCCTCGACCGGCAGTACCTACAAGCACTGATAGCCGTGCAGATCCATCGACAGTCATGTCAACTGTTGCTGCCGCAGGCAGAGCAGCATTTGCAGCACCTGGCGTACCACAATCTCCAATGACCGCAGCGGCAAAATTATATCAACCTATGAGTGCATACTTACACGCCGCCGCAGCAGAAGTTTCTGGATTCTTGAATAATGCGCTTGGTGATTTACAATCAAATCTCAATATCGGAAATATCATCGGTGGCGCACTTAGCGGAGTGACTGGAAGTAGCACATCTACATCTGGAAAATCATCGGTTGTCACCAACGCAAAAGTAGAAAGTGCGGCATATAGAGATTTTGAAATTGTATTCTTGAACGATTTGCTTTCTAGTAGAAATAAATTAAAAACTCTTAGACTTGAAATGTCTTCTGGCATTAACAACGTGCGTGAAGAAAATTATAGAGACGTACAGGTATTGATGGAATCTTTGCAGAATGAAGAAACAACGATAACAAATCAATTGTCTTATGCACGTGAAAACTTAATTTATACAGCACCTAGTAACGCAAACAAAGACGAAACAAAAGAATCTAAGTGCAAAGAAATATACAATGCACGTATCAAACCAAACGCAACGGCTACAGTTGCACGTTCGGCACAGTTGTTATCTAATACCACAGCGACATGGAATGGTCTTAAAGGTGTATAACGCAAAATAAAATAATTACTCCCAATGATAAATACATATAACATTGGGAGTAATAACAAATGCGTATCGAAGAAATCTTATCACCCGTAGAAGAAGGTGTAAATGATCCCCACATTTTTAAAGCAGTATTCATGGCTGGTGGTCCCGGCTCTGGTAAATCTTTTATTGCCAGCAAACTACTTGTCGGCACAGGTCTAAAAACTGTAAACAGTGATGAAATTTATGAATGGCTAATGCAAAAAGCAGACATGCCACTTGATCCAGAGACAATTGCAAGTCCAAAAGGTCAAGAAACACGTAATCGTGCAAAAGAACTTACAAAGAAGCGTGAAAATCATTATCTTGATGTTCGTCTAGGATTAATCATCGACGGTACTGGTAAAGATGTAGCAAAAGTTTCAAAAGCAAATGAAAAGCTAAAAGAACTTGGCTACGATACAATGATGCTATTTGTAAACACAAGCGAAGAAGTAGCACAAGAGCGCAATCTTCAACGCGCAAGATCAATCCCAAAAGAAATGGTAGCAAAGATGTGGAATGCGGTTCAACAGAACCTTATGAAATTCCAGCAAGTCTTTGGTGCTGCAAACTTCCACGTTGTGGATAACTCAGGTGGTCTGGAAGATCCAGATCGCAAACAAAACTTCATGAATGTTGATAAATCAATCAATAGATTCTTATCAACTCCTCCAAAAATGCCAGCTGCAAAACAGTGGATACAATCACAAAAAAGATAATTGACTTTCTTAACAAAATATCGTATTCTTATATAGAGTGAAGGAGAAAACGATGGCGACAATTAAAGTTACAGATTCAAAAGGTAAAACTTGGAATTGCGATTTTGAAGTTGATGGTATTGTCATAGTAGTTAATCCAATTGGTTATAACAAACAATGGCCATTCAAACTAACAAAAGATAAAACGTTTGTAAATAACGTTAAAGAAGAATTTAAAAAGATGGGCATGACAAAGAATGTTCGTCAATATAATAAAGATAGCGAAGACAGTATTGGGTTCATTGGTGATGGTGTTAAAGAACTTGCCAATGTGTTCAAGAAAAAATCGAAACCGTCATTTAGGGACGTTTTCAAATATTAACAGGGTAGAACATGACAAATTTAATGGATCAACTTGCGTCTTATCGTAAGGAAATCGATCTAGATTTTATAAAGAACACACATGTACATTACTGCACACCATGTTATGGTGGACAAGTTACAGAGCCATTCTTCCGTTCGTGGAGCCGCGCCCATATGATGTACACAAAATACAACATTCCATACTCAGTAACAACTAGTGCCAACGAGTCTCTTATTTCAAGGGCTCGTTGTCACATGGTTGCATATTTCCTAGCAAATCCAAAAGCAACACACTTGATGTTCATCGATGCGGACATCAATTTTGATGCTTTGGACATTTTGCATATGCTACAACACGATAAAGATATTATTGTCGGTGCATACCCAAAGAAAGAATTGGATTGGCGAAATATCTATAAACGTGCAGATATGGGAATTAAAAATGGTGATGAACTAAAAGATGCAGGTGCAAACTATGCATTGAACTTTGAATGGAATTTCAAAGAAGATAATACTCGAAATCTAAAGATTGAAAACGGACTAGTCAAGCTGAAAGACGCAGCTACTGGTTTTATGTTAATCAAGCGTAGTGTATTCGACAGAATGATTGAAGCGTACCCAGAACTATACTTCAATAACGACTTGAACTTAGATGCAGAATTTGCAAAGTGGACATATCTATTTTTCGATTGTATGCACGAACAAGACACCAAGCGTTATCTCTCGGAAGACTATGCGTTTTGTCGTCGTTGGCAAAAAATCGGCGGTGAAGTATGGTTAGATCCACTAGTGAAACTAGATCACGTTGGTCATTACACTTTTAACGGTAATGTCAGTAAGATTTTTCTATCTTCTGATGATACTGATTTGAGTTGACACGAATCGCAAATACAAGTATTATTAAAACATCATAGAAAAGCGGAGAATATATTATATGGGCGTTCTAGAAAAGTTTACCAAAGTTTATGCTAGTAAGCAAGAAGATGAAATGTCAATTGCTGAATACTTAGAACTTTGTAAGACAGATCGGCTTGCATATGCTACAGCGGCGGAGCGTATGCTACAAGCAATCGGTGAACCTGAAATTGTTGACACAAGTTCAGATCCACGACTAAGCCGTATCTTCTTAAACCGTACTATTAAAGTTTATCCAGCATTCAAAGATTTCTTTGGAATGGAAGAAACAATTGAGCGCCTGGTCGCTTATTTCCGACATTCTGCACAAGGTCTAGAAGAAAAGAAACAAGTACTTTATCTTCTTGGTCCAGTTGGTGGTGGTAAATCATCACTCGCAGAGCGTTTAAAAGAACTAATGGAAGTACATCCAATCTATGTACTAAAAGCAGGCGACGAACTATCGCCAATATTTGAAACTCCTCTAGGATTGTTTGAACCAAAGCAGTTCGCAGCAGACCTAGAAGAAGAATATGGTATCTCAAAGCGTTATATCAACGGTCTACTTTCACCGTGGGCAGTAAAGCGTCTTGATGAATTTAGTGGTGATATTACAAAGTTCTCAGTAGTCAAGATGTACCCAAGTAAGTTGAAGCAAATTGGCATCATGAAAACTGAACCCGGTGATGATAACAACCAAGACATTTCATCACTAGTAGGCAAGACTGATATTCGTAAACTAGAATATTTCTCACAAAACGATCCGGACTCATACGCATTCTCCGGTGGTCTCTGCCGAGGCAACCAAGGTATGATGGAGTTCGTTGAAATGTTCAAAGCACCAATTAAAGTGCTTCACCCACTACTTACTGCAACGCAGGAAGGCAACTACATGGGGACAGAAGGCATTTCAGCTATTCCATTCAACGGTGTAGTAGTTGCACACTCTAACGAAAGCGAATGGGAAGCATTCCGCAACAACAAGAACAACGAAGCGTTCTTGGATCGTGTTTACATTGTTAAAGTTCCATACTGCTTGCGCACAGATGAAGAAACACACATCTATGCAAAGATGCTACAGTCTTCTGGTCTAGACAATTCGAAGTGCGCACCTCACACACTTGAAATGCTTGCACAGTTCACAGTTCTGTCACGTTTGAAAGAACACACAAACTCAAATCTTCCAGCGAAGATGCGAGTGTACAATGGCGAAAATCTACAAGATGTTGACCCAAGAGCAAAGACGATGCAAGAATATAAAGATGTTGCAGGTGTTGATGAAGGTATGAGTGGTATTTCTACTCGTTTCGCTTTCAAAATTCTGTCACAGACATTCAACTTTGACACAAATGAAGTTAGTGCAGACCCAGTACACTTGATGTATGTTCTAGAAACCGCAATCAAGCGTGAACAATTCCCAGAAGAAACGGAGCAACGTCTTCTTTCATACATCAAAGACTATCTAAGTGTTCGTTATGCAGAGCAAGTAGGTAATGAAATTCAGAAAGCATATCTAGAAAGTTATAACGAATATGGACAGAACTTGTTTGATCGTTATCTAGATTATGCGGATCACTGGATTCAAAATATTGATTACAAAGATCCCGATACCGGTAACCTCTTTGATCGTTCAATTCTAAATGAAGAACTTGAAAAGATTGAAAAACCAGCTGGCATCGCAAATCCAAAAGACTTCCGTAATGAAGTCGTTAATTGGGTTCTTCGTGCGCGAGTTAAATATGACGGTAACAACCCACCTTGGACTGCATACGAAAAGATGCGTGAAGTTATCGAAAACAAGATGTTCGCAGGAACAGAAGAACTACTTCCAGTTATTTCTTTCGGCAGCAAAAAGTCAAAAGAAGAAGAACAGAAGCACAACGACTTTGTTTCACGCATGATCGAAAAGGGTTATACCGGGCGTCAGGTAAAACGACTAGTAGAATGGTATATGCGCGTACAAAAGTCTAACTAAGGACTTATAATGGCAAACACTATCATTGATCGAAGAAAAAATCCTGGCGGAAAAAGTTCAGGTAATCGTCAAAAGTTCATTAAAAGAACTAAAGATGAAATTAGAAAAAGCATCCACGAGTCTTTAGGCAAACGCAGCATCAAAGGTTCGGGGGACGATCAAGAAGTGGTCATTACTCGTAAAGGTATAAGTGAACCGCAATTCAATCACAAGAGCGATAGCGGTTCACGTGATATTGTTCTCCCAGGAAACGAAGATTTCGTAGAAGGGGACTTGCTACAGAAACCAAAAGGTGGAGGCTCTGGTGGAGGCTCTGGTGAAGGGAAAGCAAGCAATGAGGGCGAAGGCGAAGACGAATTTGGTTTTGCTCTCAGCAATGACGAATTTATCAATATACTTTTCGAAGACCTAGAACTTCCTCACATGATTAGCAAAGAGAACAAAACAGTAGAACGTTTTGAAATGTCTCGCAGTGGCTATACCAATGAAGGTAACCCCGCACAGCTAAATCTAGAACAGAGTATGATTAATTCAATGGGTCGTAAGATCGCATTGAAAACGCCAAAGCTACGTAAGATACGTGAACTTGAAGCGATACTTGAAACTGAGGAAGACGAAGATAAGCGTTTAGAACTTGAAGAAGAAATTCGTAAACTACGAATTCGTGCAAATTCGGTAGCATTCGTTGATCCAGTAGATTTACGTTACAATAACTTTTCCAAGAAACCTAGACCTACTTCACAAGCTGTTGTGTTTTTTGTTATGGACGTTTCTGCGTCTATGACAGAGTTTCATAAAGAACTTGCAAAACGCTATTTCATGCTATTGAACTTGTTTATTTCTCGCAAGTATAAGCGAGTAGAATGTGTGTTCATTAGGCACCACATTACTGCACGTGAATGTTCCGAAGAAGAATTCTTCAATCTCAGGGAAAACGGTGGTACAACCGTAAGTAGTGCATTTGAACTTGCGAAAGATATTCTTAAAGATAGGTATTCGCCAAATGAGTGGAACATCTATTTCGCACAAGCAAGCGATGGTGACAACTGGAGTGAAGACAACGAAAAATTGAAGAATATTCTGTCAAAAGATATTCTACCAATCACACAGTATTTTAGTTATATTCAGGTTGGTGAAATGCGTAAAGGTAGCTATTACGCGTCTGGTAACCTAATTGACGAATACAAGAAGCTAGAAAGCACACACAAAAATCTCATATCTAAGTATATTGAGAATAGATCAGACATCTATCCAGTATTCCGAGAAATATTTAAGAAACAGGACGCAAAAGCTAAATGAGTAATCTACTATACACCGGTACACATTGGGACTTCGACAAACTTTATAGCGTCATGGATGCGTGTGAAGAAATCGCAGTCAACGATATGGGACTAGATTGCTTCCCAAACCAAATTGAAATTATCACAGTAGAACAGATGCTTGATGCTTACAGCAGTGTTGGCATGCCGCTAATGTATAATCATTGGAGTTTTGGTAAGAGTTTCATCGGAAACATGCAACAGTATCGCAAAGGCCACATGGGCCTTGCATACGAACTTGTTATTAATAGTAATCCTTGCATCAACTATTTGATGGAAGAAAACTCTATGACTACGCAGGCACTTGTTATTGCACATGCTGCATTCGGTCACAATCACTTCTTTAAGAACAACTATTTGTTCAAGCAGTGGACATCGCCTGATGCCATTGTAGATTATCTTGTATTTGCTAAAAATTATATTCGTGAATGCGAAGAACGTTACGGTGAAGCACTCGTTGAGGAAACTCTTGATGCTTGCCACGCAATTCAATATCAGAGTATTAACAAGTATAAGCGTCCTACGAAGTTGAACGCAAAACTTGAAGCAGAAAAACAACGTGAACGTAGTCAATATCTACAATCGCAGGTGAATGACCTTTGGAGAACAGTACCAAAGAAAGAAGAAGATAAGAAAGCAGAAAAACGAGTATGGCCAAGTGAACCAGAAGAAAATCTACTTTACTTCTTAGAAAAGCATTCTCCGGTACTTCGTCCATGGCAACGTGAGATTTGTCGCATTGTTAGACGTATTGCACAATACTTCTATCCGCAATATCAAACAAAAGTTATGAACGAAGGTTTTGCAAGTTTCACGCATCACTACATCTTCAATGAACTTTATAATCAAGGAAAAGTTGACGATGGTGCGATGATTGAATTCTTCAAATTGCACAGTGCGGTGTTGTATCAACCAAACTTCAATTCAAAGCATTACAGTGGATTCAATCCATATGCTCTTGGATTTGCAATTCTAAAAGATGTACAACGTGCATGTGAGACACCTGACAAAGAAGATGAAGAATGGTTCCCACATATTGTCGGAACTGATTGGCGCGAAACTATTCGTGACATTGTTGCGAATTATCGTGACGAAAGTGCAATTCGTCAATTCTTAGGTCCAAAAGTAATTCGTGATTGGAAATTGTTCACTCTGCACGATGAAGAATATTTTGACAACTATGTTGTTACAAGTATTCACAATGAAAAAGGATATCGTGATGTTCGTAAGAGTCTTAGCGCACAGTACGAAACAGCAGCGATGATTCCAGATATTCAGGTCACGGAAGCAGATATCACAGAAACACGTGAGTTGACACTTACTCACCACAGTTATCAAGGTCGCAGATTGAATAAGAAAGATGCAGATCAAGTTCTTATCAATATTCAAAAGCTGTGGGGATACGATGTTAGATTGTACAGTATGTACAACGATGAAACGTTAGATGTATATGAATGTAAACGTCTCATAAAATAATAATAAAAGCCGCTTCAAAGAGCGGCTTTTATTTTTATCCAAAAATTATGTTCTAGTACTGGTATGGCGAACAACCAAGGTTTTTTATTTGGTAATGAAATAAAATCCCATTCTTCATCATTATAAGGCCACATTAGTCTCTCAAACTTTTAACTTGCATCATGCAGTTTTTTGCTTCTGCATGATATCCTAGACGGGTTAGCTCACGTGCTGCACGTGCGTATCCTAGAATTTCAAATGCAATCTTTACTCTATGCCAAAATGATGGCTTATTGGAAATAGATGTCATAGTTTTACTCCAGATACTGGTTGTTTACCATTGATTAGTTGGTAGTAAGCATACTGCCAATCTTTACCATATTCTACTTTAGCAAGATTCATCAATTGATGTTCACGCATTTTACGGTCTTCTCTAATAAAACTCAAAAACTTTTTAAACATCATTATACCCACCCGTTTAAATTTTTATTTTGTTGTTGCCATGGGGCTTGTCCACGATCCATCTGACGCACACGGCGTTCAAGATCAACTAGGTCTGTCGATTCTGCCAAATATGCTTCTTTTATATCTTTATAATAATCACGGGCTGTAAACAGTCTTGAGAAAAATCTTTTAATCATTTGTATGCCTCCATTGCTACTGAACGGATCATACTGCGTGAAATGCCAATATCTGCAAGTTCACGGTCTGTTAGTTTGTTTAGTTCTTTAATAGCGATAGCAGTTGCACGGTCTGTGATAATTTTGTCGCGTAGTGACTTGTATGAGGATATGATTGGGTCGAACACTGAACCCAGATCAAGAATTGCTACCATTGCTGTAACGAATTGTGTCATTTTTTCTTCCTATATATATGTGTGTGTAAATAACGTATGCTGCATCGCAGCGTCTACTATTATTTATTACAATATAGCACTCCAAAACTCAATTTTCAACTGTTGTTAGCGCAATGCCGCCATGCGAGAAATGCATAGCACAATTAGTACTTGTAATACGTGTAGTGTTATGATATAATGTTTCTATTATTATGGAGGTAGACATGACTACAGTATTTTGCGCAAAGTACAAGCAAGAACTCCCCGCGCAATCAAAGGCGCCGTTCCCAGGTGCGGCAGGAGTGGAAATTCTGAATACAATTTCAGAGAAAGCATGGAATGAATGGCTATCATTTCAAACAATGGTGATCAACGAAGAACGTCTTAATATGATGGATCCCAACGCACGTGCGTTTTTGACGGAATTACGGTACAAGTTTTTCTATGAAGATGTTGAATTAGAAACACCAGAAGATTTTGTTGATCCTAACATTCCAAATTTGAGGTAATTGATGCAGCTAAAAGGTAAAGTACTAGTGACAGGCGGCGCCGGGTATATCGGTACGGAGTTAGTGTCACAGTTAATAAGAGATGGATATCAAGTTTCGGTTCTTGATAAAAAAGAAAAACCGCAAGGATGGGAGCATATCAAGTATATCAAAGGCGATATACAAAATGCAGCAAAATGCGTTATGGCTTGTGCCGGCCAAGACTATGTTATACACTTAGCCGCAAAGCCTCGTATCCCTGAAAGTTTCATCAACCCAGATGATTATTACGACAATAACGTGACTGGTACGAAAAATATGCTAACTGCCGCAGCCGCAGTTGGTGTGCGAAAGTTTGTTTATGCGAGTAGTTCAAGTGTATACGGTAACAATCCCGCCCCGCACAAACCGTACCACAAACCTGACCCATTGAATTATTATGCTATGACCAAGTTGTTTGGGGAGCATCTTTGTAAACAGTACAAGAATATGTTCGATTTGAACTACAATGTGCTTCGTTTCTTTACCGTATATTCAGAAGATCAGCCCAACACAAATGAAGGTGGTTTGATGATTGGTAAGTTTGCTCGACTAGCAAAAGAGGGTGAGCCTCTAACAATTCATGGTGAAGGGGATTACATGCGAGATTACGTACACGTGACCGATGTTGCACGTGCGTGTATTGCAAGTATGGAAAGCAAAGTAAAGAGTGAAATTTTCAACGTTGGTACTGGTACGAATATATCAGTGAATGCTGTTGTAGAAATTCTTCGAAAGTATGCGCCTAATCTAGAGACTATAAATATAGATAACCCAAAAGGGTATGCTAAAGAGACTTTAGCAGACATATCAAAAATTAAAAAACTACTAGATTGGCATCCGACTGTTTCAATCGCAGACGGAATAGACAGGACTTTTAAGAATCTATTACAATGAAACATGCAACATATCACACTAGAGAAAAACATAAATCAGAAACCGTATTGAAGTGGTCGATTGTACTACTTTCAATATTCATAATAATAGAAGTGTGGGGCTGGGTCATCACAAACTCACTTGCCCTACTAGGAGATGCTGGGCATTTGGCAACAGATGTACTTGCCTTGTGTGTTACTCTCTTCGGCTTCTATGTAGGCAAGAGGAAACCAACCGACGAATATTCTTATGGGTACAGACGTAGTGAAGTACTCGCTGCACTCTTTAATGCCATAGCGTGGTTTGTTCTATTCGGGTTTATTATATATGAATCAATACGGCGAATAGTCCATGTTGAGGCAGTTGATCCTCTACCGATGATTGGCATTGCGGTTATTGGTCTACTAGCAAATATTGTAGTATTTAAATTACTACATGCCGGGCATTCGCATGACAATATAAACATGCGTGGAGCAATATTACATGTTCTCATGGATATATTCGGAAGTGTTGCAGCTATTGTTGCAGGTATAATTATATATTTTACAGATTGGTATTATGCTGATCCTATCATGTCTGTCATACTAGCAGGTATTATTTTACGTAGTGGTTGGGAATTATTACGCGACAGTGTAAACATTCTTATGGAACGCAAACCGGATAACATAGATATTAAAAAACTCAAAGAAACATTAATGACATACGTAGACGATGTTATCGATGTTCATCATATACATATATGGGAAATATCAAGTGGTCAGGTTGCGGCAACACTACACATATCGCTAATTGATGGTGGTAGCTGCAATGATGCAATTTATAATGCAAAGAAAACATTACATAAAGAATTTGGAATAGTACATGCAACTATTCAAGCGGAGCATGGAAATTGCCCAGACGAGGAATTATTTTATGACGTATGAGTTAGTAAAAGAAACAGATCCAATATTGAAGCAGAAATGTCAAGAGCATATTATTTCAGAAGAAACTAAGGATTTAGTTTACAGTATGATTGTTACTATGCAAGAACACGATGGAATCGGTCTAGCGGCACCACAAGTTGGTGTAGCAGAACGCGTATTCGTTATTGGTCATCGTGACACTGGTTATGTTGTATGTATAAATCCAAAGTGGGAACCAACCGAAGACAGTGAGGAAGAACTATTCCTCGAAGGGTGTTTGAGTTTTCCACATTTGCAGATGAAAGTAAAGCGTCATAACAAAGTGCGTTGTGAGTTTACAGACGTTAACGGTGTTAGAAAGACTTCTGAGTTTGTAGGTGTATGGGCACAGGCAATCCAACATGAGTATGATCATCTTGAAGGAGTCACATTCGATGAACGTGCGGGTTCTACTGCACTTTCTATTGCAAAATCTAAACGCAGAGAAAAGTTGAAGCGAATTGGAAGAAAATCAAAAAAATGAATTGGGACGATTATACACTTTATAGTTTTGGGGATAGTTTTACATTTGGTCAGGGGTTAGTTGCCGAAAAATTTATTAACAGTGGTTTTTCTGAATTTGATGATTATGCGGCAGAAACTCATAAACTTGCTTATACCAACAAGTTGAAAAACAAACTTGGCTTTAAAGCTGCTTATAATTTTGGAATACCTGCAGGTTCGAACCAACGGACGTATCAAGAACTGTTAAGATTTGTGTATAACACTCCTTCGGTATCAGCCGATAACAGTTTTGTTCTTATTGCACTTACATATCCATTGACAAGAACAATGGTGGGGCACCAGTATGATGATAACCACTATTATGCAGATTTTACACAGACCGCATTTTTGCAAGGATTTCATCAATTATCAAAAATTGGTGATAATCGTATATCATTGTCGAAGAATGATTCATTTACAATATCTGAAATTTTATTTGACAAACTTGCCATGTTATATACATACGTACAAACTGTAATGTCTATAAAAGTTCTGTTAGAATCTAGGGGATTAAAATATTATATGTTTGACCTGATGAATGACTTCGGCGAACATGACTATATAGAAAAATATAAAAATCACAGCCTGCCTTCGAATTCATATCATAAGTATCAACATGATCGTGATACTTTGTTGAATACATTTAGTGATATGCTACAGCGAGGTGATTTTAAATATTACGATTGTTTCAAATACACACTACCAGACAAACCGGGTATATATAATTATTTGTATTACATGTTCGATTATGCATTGCAATCCGGAGATGATTTTGTGTCTAAATACACTGTACCTGACGGTCATTGGAATGAGTTAGGACATGAACTTGCAGCAAATATAATATGTGAACGTATGAATTTATACGATTACTCTTAGGAGACAGAATGAACCATATTTACGCACAGTATGCGGCATACGCAAAAAAAGCAGTAAAAGAAAAAAACCCAAACAGAGTGTTGGGTGGGCTACGTGGTAGTGGTACCGAATCACTGACGATGGTAGCAGAAGATGGCAGCGAACAAAAGTTACCGTCAATGAACTATGTCCGAGGCCTGGAATCAAAGCTACGTGAGCAAGATAAAAAAATTCAGCAGTTGGAACGACAGGTTCAAATGCTATTAAACGGAGAGAAACGATGATTACATCATTGATTACTAATTGGATAAAAGAGCGCCTAGCAGAGCGTTCAACTTTTTACGGTGCAGTAATGGTTGCAGTAGGTGCAGCGATTATCGTCTTTGGTCCACTAACGAAAATTCTTGCATATTGTGCTATTGCATATTGTGCTATTGCATATTGTGCTATTGCGTACGGTGCATACACAATGTGGCGTCAGGGATGAATTGGTTAGAAATAGATCGTATTATCCTTAACTATATGTCATTGCATACTGACAAAGATAAGTTGTATGCAGACATAAAAAAGAAGTTCAGTTGGACACAGCGACAAGCAGAAGTTGCAGTGGATCCACTATTGGTCAGATATGACTGGTTCAGCAAAAAAGTTGATAAAAAAGAAGCACCAAAAAAGAGCCATGTTCGCGCAAACAAACAGAAGTCTAAGTAAATATCTTTGTTAAACGGAGGTGAACAATGTCACCAGAAGAATTCAAAGAAGCAAACAGACTAATGTGGATAGTCAAAGGCCATCTAATACCAAAAGAATATAGCGAAAACGATATTGAATCTGTGCTTAGAAGTTATTTCGCAAGATTGTGGCATAACGAGGAAGCATATGTAAATGAAGAAGGGTTCGAAGAGGCCTGGGAGAAACGTTATGGTATCAAGCAAAATAAACAATCTGAGCGTAGAGGAACTAGAGTACCTAGACAAACTATTACACCGAGAACTACTGGAAACATATCCAAAGAACGCAGAAAAGATCAGACGGTTACTGTCAGCAGTACACAGTCAAAAGAATTTGCTGAACATCGGTAAGTGGTAAATCTGTTACATTTATACAACACAATAACTTATAAATCTTATTTTTGTAAACAAATCATTGAAATATAGGCTATAGTGTATTATATTAATATTAATGAAGATAAGTATATCTTCTAGAGAAGCCGAAAGGCTTCTCTTTATCATGTAATATTAAAGGAAATATAATGATTAAAACACTAATTACCGCATCAGCATTCGCACTCGCAGCAGGCGCAGCATCAGCAGCACCTCTTTCATTTGGTATTGAAACAGATTATTCAACAACCGGTGGTGTATCTTCAACTTCCGTAACTGCATCAGTAGACGGTAACGTTGATCGTTTCGTAGCAGGCGTAAAAGCAGATGTAGAAACACAAGACCTAACTGGTTGGTATGTAGGCGCGCACGTAGGCGAAGCAGTGCTAACATATGGCGACCAAGACGGTGTATTCTCATTCGGCGGTGGTCTAAACACTGTAGGTGGTTCAATTCTAGCAACTGCATCAACTTCTGACCGTACTCTAACTGTAGATGGTCTTTACGGTTTCGGCGTATCAGTAGGTCTAGACACTGGCACAGACGTACAAAACATCCAAGCGACAGCACAATACGCTGGCGTTGTTGTGGGCGTGGACTATGACGTTGATACGAAAGATTACATTCTAGCTGCATCATATGCACAGCTAGTAGCAGAAGACCTTTCAATCGGCGGTATCATTACTTATGACACTGACGTAGCAGTAGAACTAAACGCGTCATATGCGACACTCGGTGGTACTGTAAACGGTTTCACAACCGTAGATACAACTGGCTTTGATGCTCTAGGCGTTGGCTATGATCTTGAACTATCAGCAAATGCATCTGCGTATGTAGAAGGTGCACGTGATCTGAACACCGATGCGAACACTATCGCAGTAGGCGTTTCATTCGCATTCTAATTTATCGTTAAAGATAAAAACAGATATCAAAGTGCGCTTCGGCGCACTTTTTTATTGACATCTAATACTTTATATGCTATAAATAAACTGTTAGCGTTGAAGCAACGTGGACACATACTGGACTCGGGTGCGAATCCCGACAGCTCCACCACAAACACACTTTGAAAGCGTATGTTATACAGCAAAAGCAAGGTGGTCTAGGAACGGTAGTACGATGAGGAACCCTAGTACGATTACAGGTTCAAATCCTGTAAAGTGTGTTTTTGATGGGGCTGAATTAGGAATCGACAGGTGTGAAGATAGAGTGGAGTTAACCGTGGTGACCTACGTTATTCGGTCAAACTTTATAACTGCAAACACAAACGCAGCGCCAGCAATGGCAAAACTAGCGGCTTAATAGCACGTGGGGGTTGGCAACTTACCTAGCAACAGAAAAGTTGCAACTTAACGGAGTTTATATATGTCAGAAGAATTTGGTATTGGTCCAGATGAACTTAGAGGTCTAATTGGTGGTATTTTGATCATCGTTGATATTCGCGACGAGGATAATGTTGATGCCCAAGGACGCATTAAAGATGCGTTCGAAATAGAAGAATACGATCTTCCAAATCACGTTTCTGCGGTACCGATGTACTTTAGAACTGCAAACTGTGTTATCATTTGTGAAACCGGCGAGGTTGCACGTAAATGGGTAGAAACATATCGTAGTCAAGATGATGATGTTCAACTTCTTCGCTACTATATTGGTGGTTCTGCCGCACTCTTTGAGGAAGTACCGGAGTTAGTATCGTAATATGGAATTGATGGGTAAAGCCAATCGCAGAAGCCAAGCGAACTATTACGAGGCATGGTCTAAATCTAAAGGCAAGAAGTATGAGCCTACCGAAGAAGATTTAAAATGCGAAATGCAACTTGGCGCAATTGGTTCGTTTGAACCTTTGATGTGGAAATTCGATATTAATCAATTTAAACGAGAAATTGAACCTTGGAATAATAGTTGGGTTCCGTACTTACAGCGCGAAGGGTGGAGCAATAATCGTGAAGGTCTATGTCTTGTGGGTCTTGAAGGTGACAACCCCAACGACAGTTTGAGCATGCCAGAAGCGGTGTTCCGTGCAAAACGGAAATTAAAAGAAACAGACTTCAATGCGCCGACTGCACTATATAATGATTTGCCAGTATTGCATGATATGTTAGATTACTTTTCTCCTCTCGGTAGAACAATGCTAATCAAATCAAACGCTGGAGGTTGGTTCCCGCCACATAGAGATAACCCAAGTCTTACAAGAGAGACATTTAGAATTGTCGCATTTCTTTCAGATAATACTACTCATGAATCATACGAGTGGGAAATGGAAGGTCGCAAAATGAATATCGTTCCGGGCAGAGCGTACTATGTTGATACACGAAAAACACATAGAACATCTAGTTGGATGGATAACTCAATTCACTTGATAGTGAATGTTCCCAAAACATGGGAAAACGTTCTAAAGTTGATTAGTTCAACTGAGAACTATTAATACACACATACACAGGAGAAATATAATGTTTGATGTAAAACAAATGACAGAAATGGCAGAGAAATTTGCAGAACTATACACAACGACTGGTGTTCAACCGGAAGCATTTGCAGAAGCATTCACTAAGATGATGCCAAAAGCACCAGAAATGCCAAAAGTATCATTCAACAAGAATGGTTATGAAATTCGCGCACAGATGCTAGAAATGGCACAATCACAACTATGGCAAGATTATCATGCTAAAGTTGGCGAGTACGAAGCATCAGTTAAAAAAGAAGGTGGCGAAGTTGTAACTAAAGTTGCAATGCCAACCGTCCCAGGAACTGAGGCTGTTCTAGACGCAGCAGAGAAGTTCTACAACTTTGTAAACGGTAAAAAATAATAACAATAAATACTATAGGGTGGTTCGACCACCCTATTCTTATGGAGTAATAGTGAATGACATATGTAGTAACACAAGATTGTATTAAATGCAAATATACCGACTGCGTGGCTGTTTGCCCAGTTGATTGTTTTTATGAAGGCGAAGACATGCTAGTAATCAATCCTGATGAATGTATTGATTGCGGTGTTTGTGAACCGGAATGTCCTGCAAACGCTATCATTCCAGATACGGATCATAAGTTCACACAGCGACTATATGACATTAATAAAAAATGGTCTAATGTATGGGACGTTATCACAGAGCAAAAAGATCCACTTCCTGATGCAGATTCTTTGAATCCAGCAAAAGGTTATACAGAAGACAAAACAAATCTACTAGACGACTATGACTAATAAAGATAAATAACTTACTAAGTTATTATTAATTATTTCGTTCTGGACACTGCATTTCATTCCAGAATTTTATAAAGCACATTATATTAAAGAAAAGGCTTGTAGATCCTCTGCGAGTCTTTTCCATTATGATAAATACATCTATGAGATACAGCGAACTAACTGAAAAGAAACTAGAACGTAAAGACTTGTTAAAAAGTCAAGCAAGACTTGCCAAATTCATACAGAAGTATGAAGCAGGTGAAGCATTTGTTCTGGCAGGTCAAACAGAACCTTCAGTCCGCTTGAAGCGTGACGAAGATACACTTGCACGTTTAAAATCTGGTTATATTCCAGACACGTTTGAAACCGAAGATGGTCGCACCGTTCGCTTAACTTCACTAGAAAAAACTGGCGAATTCGGTGGTAAAGGCGCAGGCTTTTCAACACGCGACGAAGATGCTGCACTAAACGCACTTAATGAAATGTTCGCTAAAATGAAGGGCAATCGCCCAGAATTAGAAATTCAAATCGGTGATCGCACTGTATCAGTATCACAATTTGTCACAACTCCAGGACCCCCAAAATCAGATTTTCATGCAGTAGATGCAAACGGAAATGCAGTTGCTTGGATCTCACACAAAAAGGGTTCTAAAGCAACCGACTTCGGTCAATGGGGCGGTATGAGTGATAGAGAAATGAAGCAAGTATATGCATCATTCCCAGAAGCAAAAGAAGAAATTCTTGCATTTGCGCGTGATGTTATCGCAAAGTATCCAGATGGTGCAATACCAAATGCAACAACGCTTGCCCGCAAAATCAAAAATGGTAAACTTCGTGGTATCGCAGTTTACGGTAATGGCTTCGGTGGCGAACGCAGCGCACAAAACGTTGATCTAGTAATTCAGGGTGATCCAGTGTTTAAAGGTAATCAACTTGTAGCAACTGGCTCGGTACATGCAAATGGCGACCGTGTAGAACAGGCATTTGAACCAGTTCTAATGGCAATGTATAAAGGCGACCGTGACAACTTTGGTGTTAAAGGTGCGCGTTTCTCAATCTACCCGGCAGGTGGTAGAAAAATATCCGAATGGATATAATTTTTCCTTGACATAATGGACGAATCACTCTATACATATATATGTAAGTGATAAAGGACATGAAAATGAACACTGTTGTAGATACCGTCGCAGCCATCGCAGATTCATTCGAATACTGGGGCAAACAGCAATCCGCACTGGGTTATGAATCAATCTGGTCAATTTACGATGCTGGTAACGTAGACCTCGACTTTGAAATTTTCAATAACAAAATGCGTCAAGTGCGCTATGAATATATTCGTCCTGATGCAACGACCGAAGAATTAATGACAGACCTACGCGATGGTGGAAAGCGTTCATCAGCAGAAGTTACGATGTTTGCAACAGACGGTTCTGTTAAGTCTCTTTGGTTCGCTGCCGAATCTTGCATTCGTCAGAGCGGTACACATCATCGCTATATCGAAGATTTTGAAATGCAAGAAGATGGTTCTCTTATGCTAATCACAGGTTCGTAATGAAAATCATACATTACTATCGCTATGACTCATATGTTGCCGAAGTTTATGGTCTGCCATTAGCAGAGATTGAAACTCGGTATATTCGTGGTGATTATCCTATTGCAGATGATCTTAGTCGGATGGCGTCAATGAGTAAAATGTACAACGCAGGCAAAGTATGGCGAAAGATTGATAACGAACCTATAACAATAATTAAATCGCGTGATGGAAATAATGAGTTTGACGAACACGAATTCATTCAAATGCTATTCCTTGCAGAAATTGCAGGACCAGTAAGCCTAGGTGCATGATGGAAAAATGGCAGAAGCAACTTATCAACGGTATGTATGGTATAAAAAAAGGTGAGATGAATATTGTGTCATATGGTGGGCGTGGTTCTGGCAAGTCGTTATTATTACAAAAATTCATTGAATCATTTCAAGCACAAACCAAACTTATGGAACAATGTATCGAAAAAGGCTATACAACAGTTGTCATTAACCCATCCCAAATGACCACTGCAAATCGTAATGCAATGATTGAATGGTGCAAACAAAACTGTGAAAAAGATTTCAGTTCATTTGTAGCGGCTTATGGATTCTTCTTTTTTGAAAGCCAAAAGGATGCGGAGTTCTTTGCACTAGTTTGGTAGTTACGATTTTTTCTCCTAAAAATGATAAATACAGTTGAGGTCTGATATTATCAGAGGAGATTAAAAATGATATTTCCAATTATTACCTTTATGGTCGCAATTTGTATTGCGTTCATCGCAGGATGGTTTTCAATCGCTGGTCTTATGGCGATTTTTGCCGCCTCTGCAATACCAGTTGCCATCATGGCTGGCGCACTTGAAGTAGGTAAACTTGTTTCCGCTTCATGGGTATATCGTAATTGGAAGAGGGCACCGTTTCTACTGAAAAGCTACCTAACAATGGCTACAGTAGTTCTTATGTTCATTACATCTATGGGCATTTTTGGCTTTTTGTCAAGAGCGCACTTAGAACAAGCTGCACAGGGACAAGAAAATGCAGCACGTATTGAACGTAGTGAAAATGATATTCTCAGAAATGAAGAATTGATCACTCGCACAGAAGCAAAAATCGAAAAACTGGATAGTGAATCTGCAAATGATACAAGTGCAGTACAAGCACAAATCGATGCAGAACAAGCACGTATGGATCAAGCATATGCACGTATCCAACCAGCAATTGATGATCAAAATGCTATCATTGCAAGTGAAAACTCAAACGAAGATGTTCAAGTTTACATGGACCAAATCAAAAGAGTTGACGAAAAACTTGATTTAATTCAACAGTATGTTTCAAACAATCAAATTCGTGAACTTCAAGGTCTAGTTGGCGTTCCTCAAGATGGGAACTACGGTTCACAAACTGCATCCGCAGTTGATCGTTTCCGTACAAATCAACTTGCAGAAAAACAACGTCTACAAGGTGTAATTGAGCAACTACGCAATTCAGTTGATAGTGATGCAGTTATTGCAGCACGTGCGGAAATCGCACGTTTGCGTTCTATTGCAGAAGTTGAAGTTGCGACTTCACAGGAAACTATTAGTCGTTTGAGACAAGAGCTTGCATCAAGTGCAGAGATTGACAACACAGCAGAGATTGAACTTCTAATTGCTAAAATTGGCGAGACAGAAAGTGCTATTGGCGTTCTACAGGACGAAAAGTTTGCACTAGAAAGTGAAATTCGCAAACTTGAAGCAGAAGTTGGCCCAATCAAATACATCGCTGAATTAGTTTATGGTAATACAGAGCGTGATACTATTGATGCAGCCGTACGTTGGCTTATCATTGTGTTTATTTTTGTGTTCGACCCACTAGCTGTTCTTCTACTAATCGCAGCAAACTTTAGCTTCCAGAACCGCAATGAAGGCGGTAGACAGGAAGAAATTTTTGATGTTCTTTTTTCTAAAAATCATAATAACGATGAAAAATCACTTGACAAACCGACCTCAATGAGTGATAATATAGTTATTGAAACACCAAAAGAAACAGATGTGGTAGTGGAAAATAAAGATTTAGCAGAAGTTCGTGCAGGCAAAAAAGAGTATGTACTTCGTGAAAATGCTGCAAAGTCAGTAAATATCGAAGACGTAGTTGACAGTGCATCACCAGAAGCATTAGAAAAAATGCAGAAGGCGCTTGAACGAAAGCTAAATACAGAAGCAGTTAAGAAATCTGGTTGGCTAGACGACCTAAACAACTAATCGAGGAAAAATGTCAGAGAAAAAAGAGTACACGTGTTCGTTTTGTGGGAAACATAAAACAGACATTAAAACATTGATTGCAGGACCTGGAATATATATCTGTAATGAATGCGTCGATCTATGTTATGAGATTATACACGATACCAAATCTGATGTTGATACTACACACGTAGACGGCATCCCAACGCCTGAGCAAATTAAAGACCATTTGGACAAATACATTATTGGTCAAGATGAAGCTAAGGAAGTGTTGAGCGTTGCCGTCTACAACCATTATAAGCGTATCAACTCAAAGTCAAAAGATGTCGAACTAGAAAAATCAAACGTGATGGTTATGGGACCGTCTGGTACTGGTAAGACTCTTATTGCAAAATCAATCGCAAAATTGCTGGATGTGCCGTTCGCACAGGTGGACGCAACTACTCTAACAGAGAGTGGTTATGTGGGCGAGGACGTTGAAAACGTTATTCAACGTCTACTTATGGCAAGTGACTTTGATGTAAAGAAAGCAGAGCGCGGAATTGTGTATATCGATGAAGTCGATAAGAAAGCAAAAAAAGGCGAAAACATTTCAATCAGTAAGGATGTATCCGGAGAAGGTGTACAGCAAGCATTGCTAAAGATTGTCGAAGGTACTACTGTGCGCGTCCCACCTGGCGGTGGGCGTAAGCATCCGGGGCAAGATATGATTGAAGTCAAGACTGACGAAATTCTGTTCATTGTCGGTGGGGCTTTTGTTGGTATCGATAAAGTGATTGAAAAGAGACTAGCCACTGGGGCGTCTATTGGTTTCGGTGCAGATGTTAAAACTCCATCAGACAGTAAAGTCAACATTCGTGAAAATGTAACTCCACAAGATGTTATCAAATATGGTATGATTCCAGAATTCATGGGACGTTTCCCAATCGTAGTTGGACTTGATCCACTCAACGCAGAACAACTTGTTCGGGTTCTAACTGAGCCAAAGAACAATCTAGTAAGTCAGTTTAAACGTCTTTTTGATCTAGACAATGTTGAACTAGAATTTACACCAGAATCACTACAAGCAATCGCAGACAATGCTGTCGAAAACAAAACTGGCGCCAGAGGACTTCGTAGTGTAATTGAGAAGGCGCTACTTAAAATTCAATTTAAACTTCCGACACTAGCCAAAGATGGTCTAGAAAAAGTCGTAGTCACACAGGAATTCATTCAACATGGTGGTGATCCTGTGCTAGTATTCAAGCAAGAAAAGGAAATGCAAAAATAATTACTATGGATAAGTACAATCGTGGATCGCGCGGCAATGATCAACCCATTGCAAACGAGCGCATTAGATACAATGAGTTAAGAGTTGTCGGTGATGATAATGAACAACTTGGGATTATGTCAAAGCGTGACGCGCTTGATCTAGCGATGCAACAGGACAAAGACTTGGTAATAATTACCGAAAAAAGTAGTCCTCCCGTAGCAAGAATTGTTGATTTGAATAAATATAACTACGAACTTAAAAAGCGTGAAAAGGAAGCCGCTAAAAAGGCAAGAGAGAACGCTATTGAGATTAAGGAAGTAAAATTCAGACCCGGCATCGGTGAACATGATTTGGATATTAAAGTAAAACAAATCGCTAAGTTTATTGAGAAGGGTGCAAAAGTAAAAATAACAGTCCAGCTTAGAGGCAGAGAAATCACCAAAGGAAATGAGGTTAAAGCTAATCTCGTGTCAGAGTTTTCTGTACGTCTAACTGGATTTAAGTATGAGCAAGTACTAACTCAAGCAGGCAATAGAATAACAGGTGTAATTATAAAAGATGTCTAAACACTATCAAAAAGGTAACGACGAAGATCGTTTCGCGAAGTCAGGCACCACAGTAAGTGTTCGTGGTGGTAATATAGAAAAAGCAATCAGACGCTTTAAGAAAAAATGCGTCGAAGAAAATATCGTGATGGAATATCGCGAAAGACAGCATTATGTTGGTGGTTCAGAGAAACGCCGCACAGCAAAGGAAGCTGGCCGTCAACGCTGGTTGCGTACATTACGTGAAATGTCACGCTGGTAAAAAATAAGAGGGCGGTGCCCTCTTATTTAATTTAACGATGGGAAGATTTTATTACAAATCTTCTTTGGTTATGTAAATTGCGACATTATCCACATCGCTAAACACTGGATCTCCGTGCAACTCGTTTTCTGCTTCCAAACCATCTTGCCTAGTATTGTAGATTACTTCTGTGATTAAGCATAACTTGTCGTCAGATAGTTTTATGTTATACGCAATACCTCTACGTATGCTAAGATCATGTAAAAACTGGTAATAGTTTCTGAGACCGTTATTGTCGATAAAATCGTCGGCTGATGAATGTTCTCTGATTAATCGTGGATAATATTTAAGTGTTTGCTTGTACATATTTTACTCCATGGTGTATTATATAATATATTTATCTAAAATTAAAAGGATTGCGTAATGACAATTGATGTTGAAACACTAGACTTGCGAACACTACAGCGTGAAGCAACTAGAGCATTAATGACAATGGATAGTACCAGTCATGGTATTTCAAAGTTTAACAAAATGGCACATCATAATTCTCAGTTATGGTATAAAGCAGTAGTACAGCATTATATTGATGAACATGGTGGATTACCAAAAGATATTGGTCCAGCAAAAAATATTGTACTTTTTTCTGAAAAACTTGGTGTATGATACTTGACATTTTGAGATAAATACACTATATTAAAATTCAAAGGAGTAATTTGAATGGCACAAGTACAAGAAGCATCATTGTCACGTGTTTGGCAACATGCCAAGTCAGACAGACCTATCGCACTACTGACTGCGTTCCGTGGCGAGTATGGTCGTGAAGAAAATATACAACGTAACAAAGCACTAGCAGCGACTATTCGCAAACTAGGTTACGGCTTCTTCTTCGTAGATGGTTACTGGATTGAAAATCAAGGCACCGACAATGAAGTACATGTGTCAGAGGATTCACTTTTCGTTATTGCTCCAGAGGGAACAGACGAAAAGTTTCGTCAACAGATGATTGAACTTGGTGGTAAGTACAATCAAGACGGCGTGCTAGTCAAAGATAAAGATGGTGCAAAAGTCTATGATAAATCTGGTGGCGTAATGTTTGACGTGGGTACACTATCACCAGGCAAAGCGGGTGAAATGTACACCAAGTTGCGTAACAACAAAAAGTCAAACACTTTTGTTTTTGAAGGCGAACGTGATGATACAGGCTTCATCGGTCGTCTACAAAAACTTGCAGGTGTTGCTAAGGATCAGTGACACTTGACAATTATGTGCAGCAACCAAAAGTTTGATGCACACGGGTTGCCAAATGGGACCCATCATTCTTGCTTATTAAAGGAGAAACAACATGACAAGAATTACAACACTAAACCTTCCTGATTTTCACCGCTCACTAGTAGGATTTGATCGTCTAGTTGAGGATTTCACAAATCTTAACAACAGTGGATACCCTCCATATAATGTTGAGACAGTGGGTGAAACACAATATCAAATTACATTGGCACTTGCAGGATTCAAACGTGATGAATTGAACATCACTGTAAAAGAAGGCCTGTTGACAATCGAAGGCAACAAAGCAGAAGTCGAGTCAGAAGACCGCAAGTATTTGCATCGCGGCATCGCAAATCGTAACTTCACACGTTCTTGGAAACTTGCAGAGTACGTAGAAGTTCTAGATGCAACTATGGAAGATGGTATGCTTTATGTACTTCTAGAGCGTAAAGTTCCAGAAGCAAAAATGCCTAAACGTATTGACATTCGCTAAATGTTTTGATATACTACAGGGAGAGGAGAGCAATTCTCCTCTCTTTTTGATAAATATGTTACCAACACGAAACGGATTAAATTCAAACATGTCAATTATAGACTCACAAAGCGAATCAAAGGTATCAGTAAGCAGCCATTCGCTAATTTCAATCGATGAACCAAAGCGTTATTATGTATTCATGCATAATGATGATAAAACACCTTTTGATTTTGTTATTGATGTTCTGATTGAATTGTATAGACACGATGAACAAACTGCCGCAGATTTGGCAAATAAAATTCACGTAGAACAACGTGCAATTGTTGGTATGTACAATCTCGAAATCGCAGAACAAAAAGTTGAAGAAACAGTTAGAGTTGCAAGAGCAAACAACTATCCATTAGCAGTTACATTGGAACTCGCAGACTAACGAGGTATAAATGACAGTAGGTGTAATCTCGGCTATTCCCGAGGAATACTCAAAACTAGAGTGGGATTCCCCACCGCGCACAGAAACAATCAATACAAAAATATTTCAATTTGGATCCATTAATGGAGTCGAGGTTGTAGCAGCAGAAAGTGGCATTGGTAAAGTAAATGCCTCCATGACTACTAGCCTGCTATTGGGGCACTTTAATTGCACTAGTATTGCATTTAGTGGTGTTGCAGGTGGAGTTAATCCAAAATATAAAATTGGCGATGTCATTGTTGCAGAACAACTTATTCAACACGACTACGGTGCAATTGTCGAAGGGCAATTGATCAGTGCCATTCCTGGAAGTTTCCCATCACTGACAGATGATGATACAGATGTTGCATATAAAATGTCTCCAGAATTACGCGCAGCAATCAAGTCACAAGTTGGCGATCTAGTACACTTTGGTAGAGTTATCACTGGTGATACATATCTTGCGTGTAGCGACACACGTTCTATGTTCTTTAAACAATTCAAAGCAGATGCAGTCGAAATGGAAGGTGCTGCAATCGCACAAGTGTGTTGCAACTGGCACAAGCCATTCGTAGTTGTTCGCGTATTGAGTGATCTTGCGGGTGATGAATCACATATTGACTTTGACGATTTCGTTGATGACAGTAGTAAGAAAGCAGCAAACATTGTGAAGCGTTTGCTACCGGTACTTGACGCATGGGAATAGACAAACCAAATATAGAACGCTTCGAAAACTCTCCGTTTGAAACTAGCGGACAAGAGAAAGTAGAAGAAAATTTCTACTATGCAGTGTTCAATGACAGATGGCCAGTATGTGACGGTCATCTGTTGTTTGTACCAAAAGAAAATAATATTAAATTTATAACAATGGCACTTGAAGCAACTGTTGAATATGGTGACAGACTTCGAAGTGAAGGAAAAATAGACGGATACCATTTTGGAATGAATATCGGTGGTTGCGCAGGACAAACAGTGATGTGGCCACATATTCATTTTATTCCAAGATATCACGGAGATGTTGATGGATTCCCGGGAAGTGTAAGACTTGCACATCGAAATGGTCGCGGTGCAAAATACTACATGGAACATCCTGATTACAAAGACGAATATATTGAAAAGCATAAAGAACACACAACCATAAAAGGATTTAAGGAATGAGCTACGAAACAAACTCTGCGATTGTTGTGCTATACGATTCGAAAGAATTTAAAGCACTTGATAAGAAAACTTCTGGTCAGCTATCAAGTGTTGCAAAGATGAAGAAGTTTGATGAAAATGAAACTGCGGAAGTTACAATTTCATTCCCATCAAAAGTAAATGTTGATAGCATTACTGTTGTAAAAACTAATGCAACATCGGACCAAGACTGGCGAGATTTCGGCGGTAAGTATGCAAAAGCATATAAAGGAAAAGCAGACAATCTTTACTTTGATATCGACGGTTCTCACAATGAAAGCATTTATGAAGGCGCAATGCTGGCACTTTATACTTTCAACAAATACAAAACTGTAAAGAAGGATGATGCAAACCTTGCAGTGCATATTGATGCAGTCGAGGAACACTCAATTCACGAAAGTGTTTATTTTGCACGTGATCTAATTACAGAACCCGGTAATGTATTATATCCGGCAGAATACGCGCAACGTATTAATGACACTCTTACTCCGCTAGGTGTAAATGTTCGCATCTTCCACCAGTCACAATTGGAATCTATGGGTTTTGATTTGCTACTAAGCGTTGGCCAAGGATCGACAAAAGACAGTTATGTAGTTGTGATGGAATGGCTAAATGGTGGCGATGAACGCCCAACTGCACTTGTTGGTAAAGGTGTATGTTTTGACACTGGCGGTATCAGCATCAAGCCTAGTGCAGGTATGGGTGATATGAAATATGACATGGGTGGTTCTGGTGCAGTAGTTGGCGCAATGCACGCCATTGCATCGCACGACATTCAGTCAAACGTAGTTGGTATTGTAGGTCTTGTTGAAAACATGCCAGACGGTAATGCAGTGAAGCCGGGTGACGTTGTGACTTCTCTATCGGGTATGACTGTAGAAAATCTAAACACCGATGCAGAAGGTCGCCTAGTTCTTGCAGACATTCTAACATACATTCAACGCGAATACGATCCTAGCCGAATTGTTGATCTAGCAACACTAACTGGTGCGATTGTAGTTTCACTTGGTGAGGAAGCGGCTGGCTTGTTCACAAACTCAACCTCATGGGGCGAAGCAGTTAAATCAGCAGGTAAAAAATCTGGCGAAGATTACTGGCGTATGCCAATGGGTAAAAACTGGAACGCGATGATTGATAGTGATATCGCAGATATGAAAAACATCGGCGGTGGGCGTAACGGTGGTTCAACAACTGCGGCAGAGTTCTTATATCGTTTCGTAGATAAAGAACGTGCCTGGGCGCACCTAGACATTGCAGGTGTGTGCTGGGATGCAAAGGGTAAAGTAACTGTTCCTGCTGGTGCAGTGGGATTCGGCGTTCGCACGTTATTCAATCTTGTGCAAGACACAACAGAACATTCAATTGACGAAGATATGAAGTATTAATGGGTGCTAGGTTCTACAAAGAAAATCAATACATTGATCAGTTTATCAGTACCTTTGATTTTGTTGTAGACCTAGAAACATCTGGTATATCAAGTACAATTGTAGACTATTGTGATGAAACATATGGAAGTGCCAATCCCAATTGGCACTTCAAACATTTAGACAAAGACACATCGAAAGTATTTGTAAGTTTTAAAAATGAAAATGATGCTTTTGAGTTTTGGTGGTGGTATCAAATAAATGGAAACGAAAATATATTCAACATGCCAACGTAGAGGATATGAATTGACTGACATTCAAATCTGGGAAGTTACTAAAGGCAGAGAACACTTGGGGTACGAGCGGTTCGGAGAACCATGTGATCCGCCCCAATACATACAAACTGACCCAACTGAACATGAACGAATTCTTCCAAAAGGTGCAACAGTAATTGCGCAAAGGTTTACTAAAGTGACAAAAACTACAGGTAATATTGTCGAACAAGTAGCAGCACTCGTAGAAGAAAATGAAAGATTAAAAGCACAAGTAGCAGAACTAAAGAAACAACCAAAAGGGCCAGATGTTGAATTATTTGACAGATGGCGACTTGAATACAGTTGGAAAGGATCTGCTGGAGACATTGTGCAAGAATGGGGATTTCATAGTTCTAAATCAGCAACAGAACGAATGGAACGAATACAAGAAATGTGCAAAGATTTCAAGTTCGATGACGTAAGAGCAGTCCCATATAAAACTAACGAATCATAACACACACACACGGAGAAATATTATGACTAAAGTAGGAACTCACGTCCCAAACGTGACATTCAAAACACGTGTCCGCGATGAAAGTATTGCAGGGCCAAACCCATATCGTTGGCAAGATGTAACAACAGCAGACTATTTTGCTGGTAAACGTGTGGTAGTATTTTCACTACCTGGCGCATTTACACCAACTTGTTCAACATATCAGCTACCTGGCTTTGAATCTATGCAGCCAGAATTTAAAGAAAAAGGCATTGACGAAATCTATTGTGTAAGTGTTAATGATGCATTCGTTATGAACAAATGGGCAAAAGATCAGTGCGTAGAGCGTGTAAAAGTTATCCCAGACGGCAACGGTGAATTCACTGAAGGCTTGGATATGCTTGTAAACAAAAAGCACCTTGGCTTTGGCTACCGTAGCTGGCGATATGCAATGATTGTTGATGATGGTGTAATCACACATTGGTTCGAAGAACCCGGCAAGAATCAAACTGGTGCAGACACGGATCCATATGGCGAAACATCACCTGAGAATGTAATCGCTGTACTATAATAATTGAAATATAAGATACAAAGCGGGGCAATGCTCCGCTTTTTCCATATGCAGATAAATACCACAGAGTTGAGGAGGTACTGCTATGGTATGGTTAATACAATACTTGTTGCGGTGGTTTGTGCAAGGATGGATTATTGCACAACTTGCAAAAGCGGCGCGGAGATGGCTGGTAGGTAAATACGCACTAGACGAAACATTTCAGCAGAGTTTCACAAAAGACCATGAACCTGATTGGAATACAATACGATGGTTTGCAGAGTTCGCGAGATACGCATACAAACGAGACCATTCAGTTATTAAACAACAGTATCAAGGTTATGACATTGTTTACGTTAATACGATAAACAAAATACAATATATCCTTCTAGCGGATCAAAGTAACAAAGTTTACTATATTGCTATTCGTGGAACGGATAATTCGCATAACGCGTTACAAGACATTCATTTTCTAAAAGACAAAAGTTTCAGATTGGGCATAGAATTGCACACTGGATTTCACAGAACTGCGGAAATGATTGCAGACGATTTATTAAGTCGTATGGATAAAACATGGACTTCATATATCACTGGTCATAGTTTGGGCGGCGCATCTGCATTAATCGTTGCATGGTATCTAGATTACAGTGGACATAATATTTCTGAATGTATAACTTTTGGTCAACCTAAAGTTACTGACTCGCATGGTGTTCGTAAAATGCGCGGAAAAATTAAGTTGACACGTGTAGTCAATGAAACTGACGTTGTTGCTCTTATACCGCCAGCTGGTACGCATATGAACAGATATGCACATAATGGTGAATTGATAAAGTTGCTTGATCATGGAAAGTATTGCTTCTTGGAAGAACCAGATAGTTTGAACTTTGGTGTAAACAGTTTCTGGTTGTGGAGTGCAAGAGAAAGTTTCTCATTCTATGAAATGGGAAAAGAATTACCAGATCACTACATGGACAGTTATCTAGAAAATATTGATAAAATCACCGAAAACGGAGAAGAAGTTCCGTGGGCAGATAGATTGCAATATATTGAAGATGGTGGCATTCTGGGTGAATGGGAATACAAAAAATATAAGTGAGATAATTTATGTATGAGTATAAATGTAAAATTCTTCGTGTAGTAGACGGAGATACAATTGATGTGGACATTGATCTAGGTTTTGGTATTTGGAAGCGAGGAGAACGCGTCCGCGTCATAGGTATTGATACTCCAGAAAGTAGAACTAAAGATTTAACTGAAAAGAAATTCGGTATCGCAGCAAAGGACTTTGTAAAAGGACTGCTTCCGATCGGCAGTGCGCAAATAATTAAGACACATAAAGACGAAACTGGTAAGTTCGGAAGAATACTCGGAGACTTTGTGTTACCAAACGATAAGCTACTTTCCGCTCATATGATAGAAAATTATCACGCAGTTGCATATAATGGTGAAAATAAAGAAGACGTAAAAGAGTTACATATGCTAAATAGAAACAAGCTACTGGAAAGTGGCATAGTCAAATTGGAGGACTAAAATGGCGTACAAATTAAGCAAGCGCAGCCTTGCAAGATTAGAGGGCGTAGATGAAAGACTAGTTCGTGTTGTGAAACGTGCGATTGAACTTACAACTGTTGATTTTGGGGTAGTTCAGGGTTTAAGAACCGTCGAAGAACAGCGTGAACTTGTTGCAAAAGGCGCATCACAGACTATGAAGTCAAAACATATTGACGGCATTGCCGTAGATTTAATGGCATATGTTGGCGGCAAGGCATCATGGGAACTGTCACTATATGACAACATCGCAGACGCGATGAAACTTGCAGCTATGGAAGAGGGAGTTGCAATACGTTGGGGCGCGGCATGGCAAGTATCCGATATCAGAGAATGGGACGGCACCATGCAAGATGCATCTAACGCGTATATCGACCTAAGAAGAAGTCAAGGAAAAAGACCATTCATTGATGGCCCGCATTTTGAATTGATGTGATAAAAATTACAAATAGAATACTAAAAAGGGAGCAATGCTCCCTTTTCTTTTATGGTCTGATATTTTGTTTTCGTGGGTTACCCCAAATTTCACGTGCATTGACCCGAATGAACTTACGATTGGTTTCATTCTTGTTTGGGTTCTCAATAGTTAGAACAACGTTCTTGCCTTTTGCCCAAGCCGCACGTTGATTAACAATGCGTGTACCTGGAGTACGAATACTAGTCTTCATTGATCCGCCATGAACACCCTGTGATGTTTGCGTAGCTCTTTGCTTTTTCTTGCCCATTTTGATTTCCTCTTTTAGAATTTTTTATTGTTTGGGATTATTTTTTGTTCTTTATTTATTTCTTCTGGTTCGTTGCATTTGTCACAACTACAGTGGTTACATACTTGTATTTCTCGTAACGCACCACCGTCTACCGAATAGTCTCTTACCGTCATAGTAGTGGGCCCACCACAATGTGATGGGTGCCCGCATATTTCACAGTGAGTAGCAGTTTGCTTTGTTGATAGTGGGGTTATGGTCATTTCTTACCCATAAGATTTTTTTCAACCCACTTGATTGCTTTACGGTACATGCCATCATAGCCTGAACCACTAACATCGACACCATCCTCAAAATCTAGATTTTCTAAATGGTCCACAAATTTCGCAATGTCTTCTTTTGAATACTGTGACCAATTTACTTTTGGTAGATTGTTGAAGTCGTAGTCGATTCCGTTTGGTAGATCACCACCTAGAATATCATGCCAACTTGCACTTTCTTCTTTAACAGGAATATCTCGTTCATCTTTCATGCCACTGTAGTCTGTATCCATCTGACGAAATTCTTCATATGAAAGATACATGTCGCGGTCTTTGTCGTAATACTTTCCTTCTTTTGGATCGTAATAAACAACTGCACCGTTTAGTGTGCGGAACGGACCTTCTAGTCCATTGATTTCAGGATACTTGTCGTTGTCGATTTGTGGAAGAATTTTGTAACCTTCCTGTAGGTCTTCGCCATCCATATAGTCTGCAACAGCCTGAAGATAATCTTCAGCCATTGTAATCTTTGATGCTACCCAACCTTCGAGGCCTTCTTCTTCGCTTAGATTTTTTAGATGCTTTGCAATACGTGTTGCACTCTTTACTGTTGACAGTAGTTGCGACTTTGCCATAGATACTTCGTGATCAGTGTAGTCTGTGTCTTCTACTGGATTTTCAACGATAGCTTTGCTTGCACTTTCTATAAGCTGTTTCCATTTTTTCATATCTGACATGGTGAATTCCTTTACAAAATATTTTATGTATTTATCTATATGAAGCGAAAATACTCAATCCGGTCTTTTCCATTATGCCATTCCTAGTAAACGCGCTTGCACAATGTATTCTAGCGCAATCAAAAACAATAACATCGCCGGGAACCCAGTTGCAAGTCTTTTCTATACTGAATCCTTCTAGCCAACGTTTTTGCATAAGATGCTTGAAGTTTCCTTCTGGCTTTCTGCAATCTTCGTGTATACCATATATGTCTGAATAATCGTATAGTGGAATGTTAAACGGTGAGTCCATTTCTGGTCCACCTTTGTAGCATTTCACTGGACCTTCAACGTACATTTGATCGAATACATAAAACTGTGCATCGTCATCTCTGTGTTCCCAGTCATCTCTGTATATCTTTTCCAGTGGTATTACAATGCACTTTGCTGGAATAGTAGAATGATCATCTTTTGGTACATCGTTATGAATGCCATGTGGGACTTTGACGTTGAAATAGTTACCACCAAATATTTCAAGTTCGACATTCATATCTGTGCATACACGATCAACTATACTTTTGAATACTGCATCGTCCCAAGGAGGGATACCATTGACAGGTCCACTCGACTTGAAAATCTTTTCATTATCTCGTTTGAAGATGCCGAGCAAATGTGACACTTCGTCGGCGGTCAGATACTTTTCAAACACAACTGTTTCGCCAGTCCGTGAGATTATTTCATCAATTTGTTCTTGTGATCTTTTCATAATATTTTCCTTGACACGATGCTATTTATTTCATATAATGATTGCATATAAAATATTGGAGTATGCCATGACACATGAATTTAAGTTTGCGTTCACTTCCCGTGATCAGTTTTATGCTGTTGTTAAGTTTCTTAATTATGAATGTGGAAAGGGAAACTGGACCATCAAAGGGAAAGTTTTGAAGGGATTGAAACGTATTGAACAATATAGTCAATATTACAAGAGTTACCACAATTCAGTTGAAAAAGTGGTTGTAATTCCGGAAGATAAGAGCTATGTTGAAGCTATGATTCGTTTTGTACATGGTGGAGAATAATATGACAGTACGCAAAGTGGGTTTTGCATGTAAGTACATGCACGCCGATCGTTCCCTACAAGCAAAAGTTCTAAAGGAAACAGAGCAACCACTTAACTTTCGCGGTACCACTATCAAGTGGCTACGCGAAAATCAAGACGAAGCAGAGCGCCGTGTCTATGAGATTGTTGAACATAATTTGAATGCTACTGAGCGTTTGGTGGATTATGTTAGCACTCTTCCGCTAGAACAGCGTATGCTTCGTCTTGGTAGCGACATGCTCCCTGCTTACACTGAAAAGCAGTTTGGTAATTTGACTAAAACTAAATATATCACCGATCTTATCGAACGGCGTCTTGCATCAATCGGCGATAAAGCACGGTTGAATGATGTCAGACTATCAATGCATCCCGGACAGTTTTGTGTGCTTGCATCAGATAATCCAGACATTGTTCAAAACAGCATTGAGGAATTTGAATATCATGTTGATATCGCAAGATGGATGGGCTACGGCAAGCAATTTCAAGACTTCAAAATCAATGTCCACATCAGTGGCCGCCAAGGTCCAGCCGGTATCAAAGCCGCGCTTAAACGTCTCTCACCAGAGGCAAGAAACACTATTACAATCGAAAACGACGAAAACAAATGGGGAATTGGAGACAGTCTTGAGCTTGCAAACGATCTCGCTCTGGTGCTAGACATTCACCATCATTGGTGTCATTCAGGAGGCGAATATATTGAAGCAACGGACGATAGGGTTAAACGAGTTATTGATAGCTGGCGCGGTGTGCGTCCCGTTATTCACTACAGCGTATCTAGAGAAGATTTACTTACCGAGCATTCGACAACAGACCGTCCAGACTTTGGATCCCTGTTTGATCGAGGATTTAAAAAGGCAAAACTTCGCGCACACAGCGACTACATGTGGAACAGCGCAGTCAACGAATGGGCTGGAACATTTAGAGAAACATGCGATATCATGGTAGAGGCAAAGTGTAAGAACTTGGCTAGTATTCCATTCGAGGAGGCAACACGGTAATGAGTAGAGATATCTGGGTAATCAGCGACACCCACTTATTTCACAGCAACATTCTAAACTTTAAGGACAAAGACGGCGTTCGTTTTCGTGGTGAACTGTTTGACAATGTTGACCAAATGAATGAGTGTATGCTTGAAAACTGGAACAGTGTCGTTAAGCAAGGTGATATCGTGTATCACCTTGGCGATGTCTTTATGGGCGATAAAGAAGACTTCAAGAAACTGTGGCCCAAATTCAATGGCAGCAAACGTCTCATTGTTGGCAATCACGATGATATTAAGTTTCTATCAAGTGGTGGGTTCTTTGCAAAAGTTCAAATGTGGAGAATGTTTCCAGAATTTGGTTTGATGTTTAGTCACGTCCCCCTTCACGAAAGTGGATTGCTACAACAGACAGACAAAACAAAAGTGTGGCCTGATGGATGTGAAACACTGCTAAATGTTCACGGGCATATTCACCAACACGATAGCCCAGAAGGTCCATACCGCAACGTATCAGTTGAAAAAATTAACTACACACCAGTAAACATTGAGGAACTTCGCAAATGGTAGAAAAGGTTATGGTTGCTGCGATTAGCATTGGTCTTGATAAAGAAATCAGAGGTACATGCCGTAACGTTCTGCTTGGCTTCTGTAAGACGGAACCGGGACAATATTTGGTAGAACATGCACAACGGGTGTATGATTCTTTTTGCGCCATCGGCGATTATGAAGGTGGCACAGTAAACATCTGGGCGGAATTTGAAAATATGAATGATGCAATGATGTATGTAATGAGGTATGGAAATGATTGATCCGAACACTTTAATTGAACTAGCAGAGACCATGGGAATACAAGATTCTATTGATTGGGATAAGTCTATGCTAGACAAAGAAGTGGCATATGAAAGTATGTCCATAACTACGCTTGAAATGTTTGAAAACATCCAATCTTCGGATGACAAAGAAGTATTGCTACTTGCGACTATTCTAAAGTTGATGGTAGAGAATTTGGCACTTAAAATTGATGCACAAAATCAAACGGATAATTAAAACATTCAACATAAACGATGGATCAGAAGATCCAGGTATGTATGCAAGTCTAGCAATACAGGATTGGGTAGAAGAAAACGAATGGATTCGTGAAAAGATTTCCACTGGTGACGTGGAACTAGATATGGTTCGTAATCCAGCAACACTTCAACTTTGCTATCGTATAGTGTTGAATGCAACGCAGGAGGAACATGCTTACTACATGTTTACAAACGAATGAAAAATAATGACACATATCATCCAATAACAAATGAAATCAGAGACAAGATAAAACTCTTGTTGTCTGATTTTTCCCATTCTGCACTAGGGACTATAAACGCAGAATTCCCAATGGTGACCAAAGTAGTCCCAATGATATTAAACGATGAAATCTATTTGTTGCTTAGTGATCTAAGTGAACACACACGAAATATTTCAGATAATAAACGCTGTAGTGTATATTTTGCTGGTGTAGAATTTCACAAAACAAAAATGAATAATCCTCGCGTTACATTTAGCGGCACGATTGAAAAACTTTTGCTTGATAAATCGTCAAATGAATATCAAAATCTGTTAAGTGAATATTGCAAAGTAGATAGCGGTGCGCAGATGTGGGGAATGTTCGGGGATTTCAACTTTTATAAACTTACAGTTAGTCGTACTCTTTATGTTGAAGGTTTTGCAAAAGCATATGTAGAATAAACTTGACATCCTCGCGAATCATGCTATAACTAATATGTAAGCAAAGAGAAGGATTGGAAGAATAATGCTGGTAGTATTTGACATTGACGGAACCTTAGCAAACATCGAGCATCGGCTGGATTATGTTCGCAGCAAACCAAAGAACTGGAAGGCGTTTGACGCTGGCATTCCGAATGATGTTGTGAATCCACATGTGGCAGCAGCGTTCTTTGCTCTGCGTGATGCTGGTCACGACATTGTGTTTGCCAGTGGTCGTAACGAGCGTAGCGGTGATGCTACTGTAGCATGGCTGGATGCTAATGGCTTTTGGAGCGTTGATTCGCATCTGTTCATGCGTAAGGCAGACGACTTCCGCAGCGATGACATTGTCAAGCAAGAAATCTTGGATCAAATCATTGCGGACTACGGTAAAAAGCCTGACATGGTGTTTGATGATCGTCCACGTGTTGTGCGCATGTGGCGTGATAACGGTATCTTTGTTTTTAATGTATATCAAGGTGAAGAGGACTTCTAATGTCACTAATTGAAAAACTTAAATGGTTCTGGAACCCACAAACCGAAGCAGAGAAGGCTTACGAAACCGACCCTCTTCGTCGGCGTAATCAATTATTGAAAGTTTATATCAAAGGAGTTGACAACCCATTTATCAGAGTGTATAGTCAAGAGGATGTTAGGGGTCGTGATTGGGTGTTTAGAAACGCTAACGAGAATTCGTTTAACTCTGATCTTAATAGTTGGCTTGATAAACGTGGTAGTGACGGAATTCGTATTGGTAACGTTTGGCATGCTCCAGAATCAATTGATCGAATCGAACTAGGTCAACAAACTGTAGAGGAACTGTAATGCTCGGAGTTACACTAGCTATTATGTTTGCGGGCTATATGATTGCTGACGCTATTCTATTCGTGAATGGATATAAAAGTTGGATCTTTTACGCCAAAACTGATCAAGAAAAAGCAGTTCGCCAGAGGTGGTTCCGAGACCGAGAAATTCAATGGGATGAAGAACAATGAGTGCTTATCCTTGGTCTAGAATACAATACACTGATCTGGCAACCGAAGCATATGTTCTTATGAATGAGAACGAAATCAACGGTTGCGAGTATCACAACAACAGTCATATTGAAGCGATGTATCAGTATCTTGAAGATACAAACGTTCCATACGATTCCAATCTTGATTGGGCAGTAATGTTTCACGACATTGTGTATGATAATCAACCAGATAAAGAAGAACGTTCTGCATTGCTATTCTACGATATGTGTAAACAATATAGCGGATTTAGCAATTATGAAGTTGATTTGATTGAGATTGGTATTCTTATCGGGCAGACTATTCGCCACGAAGTCACAACTTGGTCAAAAGATACTCATAAAGCACTTATTCGTGCAGACCTTCACGCATTGACTGACAAAGTGCAAACAACAAATAACTTTGTAAGGATTATGAATGAGTCTATGAACTTGTATGGTTGCACGGTTGAAGAATTTGCACGAAACAACATTTCGTTTATGCAAAAACTCAAAGAAACTATGATGCTGAATATTTTGGTTGACAATGTGAACGAATCATTCTATAACAGTGTCATAGAGGGTATTGACACAACTCGCAAACTAGCACAAGCATTGGAGAAATAATGTCTGAACCTATTTGTTATGTAATGGTTGGCTTGCCTGGTTTGGGCAAATCCACTATTGTAAATGGTATGTATAAAGATGTTGATACTTTCATTTACAGCACTGACCAATTCATTGAAGAAGCGGCCGCCAACTTTGGTAAGACTTATAATGAAGCGTTTGAAGATAACATCAAAGCAGCAACAGAGTCCATGAACGCACTGTTAGATGATGCAATTAAAGAACAGCGAGACATCATCTGGGACCAAACCAACCTTGGTGAAGGCAAGCGTAAGAAAATCATCAACCGTATGAAGCAAGCGGGATACCAAGTTCGTTGTGAATGTATCATTCCACCAGAAGCAGGGTGGTTCGATGATCAAAAAGCGTGGGCCTATCGCTTGCGCAATCGTCCTGGAAAAACTATTCCACAAAACATCTTGACTAATATGATCGAATCATTTACTGTCCCTACTGTAGCGGAAGGTTTTGATATGATCACTTTCTACAATATGCATGGTGCCTTGCTTGGCATTGATTATGGAGTTGACGAATGAAGCAGTACATTGTTGAAGTTTACGTTGCAGATCAAAAAGTAAAACAGTTTGTAACTGAATCCTACGATATTGCCGAAACCATCGCAGAAAACATTGCTGACGATATTACTGACACACGTATCAAAGAAGTAGAACTAGGAGCATAAGATATGCACTACAAGTTTCCAGAAATTCGCCATCTTGACGATGTTCTGCCTTACATTCAAACTCGCGGGGAATTCATTCTAGCGGAGCGTGAAGGTTACAAGGTAGTAAACTACGTTGTTGCTATGGCTGATACGTTTGATATGACTGGACCTGATGATTTAGGTGGTGCTATTCGCCGTGAATGCCGTGGCCTTATTTTTGACCGTGAAGGCTATATTATTTCGCGTCCATTCCACAAGTTCTTCAACATCAATGAACGTGAAGAAACTCAATCTCACGTGGTTGATATGTCGCAAGATCACATCATTATGGAAAAGATGGATGGTTCAATGATCCGTCCTATCGTGGTTGACGGCTATCTTCGTCTTGCTACCAAGATGGGTGTAACCGAGGTTGCGATGCAAGCAGAAACGTGGCTTGCTGCACAAGACCCCGCCAAAAAAGAGTGGATGCGTGACGCTTTTGACCGCAATGAAACTCCTATCTTTGAGTGGATTAGCCCGTTCAACCAGATTGTTCTTGCATACGAAGAAGCAGACCTTGTTTACCTTGGTAGCCGTAATAACTTTACTGGTGAATACATGTTTGACGAAGCGGCACCGTTCACCAAGGTTCCTCGTTATGGTTCGGTAGAAGGTAATATTAGTGACTACATTGCCCGCCAGCGTCAAGCAGAAGGTCGTGAAGGTGACATCATCCGTTTTGCTGATGGACACATGCTGAAAGTTAAAAACGATTGGTATGTACGTATCCACAAGACTGTGGATCGCATTGTGTTTGAACGTAATATCGTTAACTTGATTATCAATGAAGAAATCGACGATGTTATGCCGATGCTGCCGGTTGTTCAAGCTAACCGTGTTCGTAACTTTGAAATTCGTTTCTGGAAAGCGTTTAAGCAAACTGAAAACCGTCTCTATGGTCTTCGTATGGCGTGTGATCAATCGTATGAGGGTGACCGCAAAGCAATCGCTACGCAGTTTGTTCCGACTGTGGAAGACAAGCAAATGGTTCCTCTGTTGTTCCGTGTTCTTGATGGTAACGATGTTCGTGATGTTCTAATGCAGCACGTAGAAAAGCAACTGTTTACTAACGTCAAGTGGGACGCTTGTGCAAAATGGATGGGGATGTAAAAATCCCCATCTTTTTCTTGACATCCTTGCGAATCATGCTATATTAATAGAGTAGTCAAGAGAAGGAATCAAGACATGATGCAGTTCAAAGTTGTTAGCGAAACTGTTGCTGTTGCTACTAACAGCATTAAACCTGTTCGTATCGAACGCTTTGTTGATACAAACAACTATGATCGCAACCATTGGATGCTGTATACGCCAGAAGGTGGACTTGATGATGCGTTTACGTCTCGTGGGCCGTTCGTTTCATTTGATGCTGCAAAGCGCAACGCCGAAATGAATGTTGGTGTGACGATGACCTGGGAGGCAGCATAATGGCATTGATGTCGCAAAGGCGAACTGGTTGGATACGGGGTTGTTCCAAGTAGCAGTTATGACCCACGTAAAGATTCACACACGTATGTTCCAGAACCTCCGAAATCAACAACTAAAAAACCTGACGCAGAAGTCATTCCGTTCAATGTGATTAAAGGCGATAAAGTATGAAAGTAGAAACTCCTGCAACTGGCATCCTCAAGCAAGGAGACTTTGGTGATGCAATGTTTTATTACGTGCAGTGCGATTGTGGCAGCGAAGATTGCGCACATACGATTGAAGTAGAGGCAGATGATAGCCACGTACAAGTTCACTTATACCACACGCAGCATACCAAGTGGTGGGAAAAAAACCGTTGGAAACAGATTTGGCAGATCGTTACCAAAGGTTACGCCGAAATGCAGACTACGATTGTGCTAACCGAACAAACTGCATTGAACTACAGTGCAGTATTGGAAAGTGCCGTAAAAGATGTATCAGATTTCCGTGATGCAAGAAAGAAGCAATGATTCAAGGCTGTTGCGATAACACAGATATTGTCCGCGAAGAAATCAATGTGGAACTTCGCGGGTTTACCTTTAAAGTTATTATCACATTCTGTAAATCTTGTGGTAGCAAAAAGCATACTAGTGGAATAAGCGATGGTAAACATATCAGCAAATGAATTAATACTTGAAAGTTTGATGTTTCAGATAGACGCAACTGAAAACTACCTTAGTTATCCATATGATGATGTTGTGACAGAACATACCACCAACGATGGTTGGAAATATTGTAAAAACTCCAGAAATGAGTTGCATAATCGTAAAGGACCTGCTATAATAACTAGTGAAAATACTGGAACTTTTTACATCAACGGCATTGAACTTGATCCACATGACTGGGTTCGTTATGCTGAGATTACAGATGAAGAAAAAGCGTATCTATTATTTGTTGTAGATGCACAACCTGTGAAGTTAGGACCATGAATGAACACATATCAAGAATTATTAGCACTCACCGCAGAAGAATGCGGGGAACTTGTACAAGTTTGTATGAAACATCTGCGTAAATTTGAAAAGAAAAGTGAGGTTGATGAAAAATGGCAATCCAAACTTATCGAAGAAGCAGGTGATGTGTATTGTATGCTTGAACTACTGGTTGAACATGGACTTGTCACAAACAAACAACTTGAAGATCGCGCAAATGTAAAGCGCGAAAAACTAAAGGTATGGAGCAAACTAGTAGATTAATGTCAAATAGTAAAAAGCCAAACCCGCTGAACAGTTTTAAAGTTACGCGCACTGCGGAAGAAAGTAACTTGACAACTGACGATTTTGCGTTTATATTTGACATGAACGGAAACATTCGTTGCGTTCAAATGCCAGCGTTCCTAGCAGACGACGACTTGCTTCCTGACGATATTTCAAAGATGTTGGAATATGTATCTGCTATGGATTTGATGAAGCCAAAGAAAGTAATGCATTAAGATGCTAGAAATTTACGAAATTTTAGACAGATTTGAAATTTTATATCCAGACAACGAAGATATCGCAAATCTTCGCCGCGCGTATGTGGATAAAGATTTGCCGAGTATTTTTAAAGTTGTTCGCGACGATGAAGTTGGCGATTATGGCGATTTGGATGAATTGCGCAAAGCAGTAGTTGAAGAAAATCTATATAGTATATTTCGTGTTCTAGGTCGTTATGTTGATGATGAATTTGTAGAAGAACTTCGCAGCGCCGCGACAGAAAACAATCTACATAGCATTTTTAGAATTATGGAAACGGTAAACGGGGATGACACCGCACTTGACAATTTACGCCGCGCCGTTACAGAAAAGAACACGCGCTGTATATTCAGACTGGTGGCAAAGTTCAATGTGCCAGAAGTAGAGGACTTACGTGCGGCTGTAACAGAGAAAAACTTACACAGTCTGTTTAGATTAATCGATGATGAAGACCTGCGTAAAGTTCTCCTAGAAGACAACATGTGGTCATTGTGGAAGTTACTAGAGAGATATGTAGACACGCAATTCGTACCGGCATTAAAATCTTTGATTTCTGTGAATGAAGTCAAATTCAGTCCAGACTGTATGGCACGTGGTCAACTCGCAAGTAAGCGTTGGCTAGTTCGCACAGTAGAAGATTTTGGCATTGATCTTGGTACTGTATTCTTGTGTGCAGGATGGTATGGTATTCTATCCACTATGATGTTTGAAAGTAAAGTAAAGTTTGACAAAATTCGCAGTTTTGACATTGACGATACATGCGTAGACATTGCAGAAGTATTTAATAAGCCTTGGTTTAAAAACGAATGGCAATTTAAATCAATAACACAAGATATTATGGACATTAATTATAATGAACATACTTGGCAGTATTGGAGTAATGCAAATGATAGAATGAGCCATCCAATTACGGATAATCCAAATACTGTAATCAATACAAGTTGTGAACACATTGAAAATTTTGACGCATGGTGGGAGAAGATACCAGCTGGTATGTTGGTGATACTACAGAACAATGATTTTGTCGAACATGATGATGATAGTGTGGTGAACACAATCACAAATGTTGACGAATTCGCTGAAAAACTAAAACTATCGCGTACCATCTTCAAAGGTACACTTGCACTTGAAAAATACAATCGATTCATGATCATTGGAAGGAAATAATATGTCTAATAATATTTTTGCACAAATAGAACAAGCAACATGGGAACAGGACGACAGAGACCACACTGTCAAAAATCGCAGACAATTTAAGGTTCAGGCTGATCCACTTGCACTCGTTGTATATTGGAGAAAGACAAATATTCTTGAGACGTTGATGGGAACTGATATGCATTACACTTATGACATGTGTAGAGCATTAGAAGGCAATCTGTTTCGAATCACAGATGACTCTTACATTTCAGAATTGTATAAACCTGACGAAGAAAGTATCGCAGAAGCAAAACAAATTCGTGATAAATTGTATAAACCTGACGAAGAAAGTATCGCAGAAGCAAAACAAATTCGTGATTATTATAAATCACGTCTCGGTTTTCGTGCAATGATGAATGAACGTGTCGGTGATTTTGATAAAAAATTGTCCGAGTTTTTGGACCAAGATCGCGGTTACATTCTTGAAGATCAACTTGGTATGGTAGTTAAATTGCCAGAAATGTATCAGACTGATTTGGTGTACGATAAACTGCGTGATGAATACACAAGCGTTGCAGTAAAAAAGAAAAACAAGTTTCATGCATCGTCAATTGGACCAACCGCTATGCGTCTTCGATATGTGACTAAAACAAAGCACAGGGAAAAACGCCGAAACTATGTAATGTATTGGTTTAGCTATGATGGCAAACTTTACAATCTACCAGTAGAAGCGAATAACTATCTGCGTCCATTTATTGAGCGTGAAATCAAGAAGCCAGAATTCGATATCACTGGATATGTCAGTGTTGCGCATTTACATCCAAATAGCGATTTTTGGGTATTCAGAATTGGATCAGATTTCGAGGTAATGTAATGAAAGTACGCATATGCAAATATACAAATTATTTCGGGCCATATCAACTTGCAGAAAAGTTGATGTTCTGGGTACCAAAAGAAGTAGATGAATACGGTATTAAACGAACCGCGGATCGTGTTCACAACTTTGGGGAATGGCTTGCACACGGCAGTGTTCTTCCAGAACCAGAAGTGGGAGAAGAATCTAACGGGTTCAAAGATCGTCCAGAAACTTGGCTTTACAAATTGCTATCTTGGATTGACAGTAAAAAGAAACGTAAAATAGAAGTGCATATTGATCGTTGGGACACTTGGGGTATGGTGGAAACACTCGGTTATATTATCCGTCCTATGCTAAAACAACTTAATGAAAACAAACACGGCGCGCCATTTGTTGACGATGAAGATGTTCCGGAAGAACTACGCAGCACTAGCGCACCACCAAAAGAAAACGATTGGGATACAGACGACAATCATTTCAAGCGTTGGGATTGGGTGATGGAAGAAATGATTTTTGCATTTGAAAGTCTTGACGGTGGCAGTAACGAAAATTGGGAAGAACAGTTTGAGTCAGGTGTATATGATCTAAAATGGATCAAACACGAAGATGGTAACTTCCGAATGACAAAGGGTCTAGATCACACTGCGGAAACAGATTGGGATGCACGAAAAGCATACGGTGAACGTATTCAAAATGGCTTCCGTCTATTTGGAAAGTATTATCAATCACTTTGGGATTAACATGACTTACAAACTTCCAGTACTATATAGTCGTGCAGATGCGAAACAACGCAGAGAAGTCAGAGAACAATATATACAACAGCAAAATGGACTTTGTTACTGGTGCAATTGTTCTCTTGATGCTGCTCCACCAAAAGAAATAACAAGTAAGAAAATCAATTGGCGATTATTTCCGCCAAACTTTTTACGTTATCCTGTGCATTTGCAGCACAATCACGGCACTGATTTAACAGAAGGAGCGGTACACGCATACTGCAACGCAGTTATGTGGCAATACCACGGAAGATAGAATGAATTTAAACAACTTGAACGAATCTGAAAAAGATGCTATAATTAAAGAGTTCTTAGAGTTCTTTAATGGGAAAGTTCCAAATCCAGTGAACTATCCCAAGTCGTTTGAGTTCTATTTAAAAATGTACCAGTTTCACTTGAAAAACAAAAAGAATAAGGAACGTAAATGATTAGAGCAATTCTAGCATGTGATGATGATTGGGGTATCGGCAAAGATGGCGACCTACCTTGGCCTCACAATCCAGCGGATTTGAAATGGTTTAAAGAAAAGACTGTAGGTGGGGTTGTTGCAATGGGTAAAGCAACGTGGGACAGTCTACCGAATAAACCTCTACCCAAACGTAACAATATTGTGGTCACACGTAGTACTGATGATAAGCGGGGGCCTTATCATTTTCTAACATTCGAACAAGCAGAAACTCATTTGGTTAGTATGAGTAAGTTGCAAAATGTATGGATTATCGGTGGGGCAAAACTTATTGAAGGTTTGTTACCTATCATCGAAGAATTTCATCTGAGTAGAATTAGTGGAACATATGAATGTGATACATTTCTACCCAGCACACCTATTCTTGAAAACTATACATTAGTTAGTAGCGAAATGCAGGGAGATGTCTACGTAGACATTTATCGTCGCCGTGATAATTAATTGGTCAGTTGAAGACATAAAGACTGAAATCGAAAAGATTGCTTATAATGAATCCGATCCTCGTATGGATGGGTTCGTAACTTGGGGATGCAAAAAAGACTTGTATGAAATTCTTTGGTTTGTGCAAGAAAAGCTAAGTAAGTGCAGCACATATACTGGTGAAGAAGATTTCATCAAAAAGCGAAACATTGATAAAATGTGGAAGGTATTAAAAGATGAATGATGAATTGTATCAATTCCTAGCATGTGACTATTATGCCACAGGCGAAGGCAGAAGCGTGATGCTACTGATTACTCGTGCTTATCCGCACGTTGATGATTACGAAACTCGTGGTAGCTTTGATAATGGTGTTTATACACCCGGTACACTCAAAAAAGGCATGTCTGATAAAACTATTGCTGCAAGAGAATTTGTGGAACATTTTGGCGGCTATTATCTACAAGGTGCAGAAAACCTACCACGCGAAGAATTCTTAAAACGGTTTGGACATCACTTGCCCGAATATGTTCATAAAATGTTGAACGCAGAAGGCAACGACCGTCCTGGCAACTTCAACTTCGTACAAAGCGTACACTTTAACTATTCATAAAAGGTTACTATAATGATTAGATGGTATGATTGGGCTGTAGCACTTTTAGCAGCAGACTTACTAATTGCAAATTCAAAAGTCGCCATATTCGCGGACGTTTGGTATATGAGTATAATCGGCGGGGTTGCCGCATACTTTGTTTGGGATTTGTGGAATGATACCTATATTCCATTCAGAAAACGCCAAGAGGAAAACAGATGATATTAGTAGTTGGTTGTGGTTTTGTAGGTGAAACTGTTGCAGCAAGTCTTGAAGCGGACGAAAAAGAAGTTGTTCGCATAGACCCAAAGTATAACAATAACAAGATTTCAGACTATCCAAATGCTAGGGGTGCAGTGGTCGCCGTGCCGACACCAACTGTTGAAGGTAAGTGTGATGATAGTATTATTCGTAGTGTGATTGCAGAAGTTGGCGACATTCCAATTCTTCTTAAAAGCACAGTACCATTCCCAATGATGGAAACATATCCGTCAAATGTGATTTACAATCCAGAGTTTTTGAGAGCGAAAACAGCAGCAGACGACTTTGCAAATCAAAAGTATTTTATTCTTGGTGGCGGGACAAATCTACAGCGTTTTTTCTGGAAACAAACATTTGGATATCTTGATGTAGAATTCATAGATACAGATCGTAAAACTGCAAGCATGGTAAAGTACATGCATAATGCATGGCTTGCTACAAAAGTTGCATTCTTCCATGAAGTATTTTGGCAGATCGGTGAACATTATAATCACGAACAGATGATTGATATTCTTTCTAAGTTTGAAAACATCGGACCATCACACATGGTCGCTCCAAATGATGAAGGGAAACTTGGATACAGTGGCCACTGTTTCCCCAAAGATACAGAAGCATTCTATGATTTTACTGGAAGTAGAATTATGCAGAGAGTTATTGAAGTGAATAACTCATTACGGAAAAAATAATGTTACTTGGTACACGATTAGAATATTGCGTCAGTGATTTGTTACTAAAGAAAATAAACGTGAATGACGTTTATGCAATCGTGGGCGATACTCGTATAAACTTTCACAACACAGAAGATGCAACACATTGGTGGAATCGTCAGTTGGATCCAATGACTTCACACTTGTCACAAGGTAGAAACTCATTACATCTTTATGATTTTGAAGAAGTATATCAATACATTCTTACACTAATTGACAGTGGTAAGTTAGTATTGCGAGATAAAGCATTGCCATCACATGCATTCGATGCTATGATATCTGATTTGAAAAATCATTGGTATCAGATAAATCTGAGAGAAGTTGACATGGAACCAGCAGTCAAGTTGGCGTGGGAACACTATGTGTTGTTATCGGGATTGTGTAAATAATGTCAAAACTTTATTTTGGTATATGCCCATATGGTTCGCTAGTTGATGTGTTCATTAATCTGTTAGCAGGTTGGAGTGATAATTGGTTACAACCCTGCGCCCCAGACATAAACCGCAACGGTTACCCAATACACCGAGTACATGAACCATATGTGTTACAACTGACTAATAATAAACCGCTAACATTCAGGGATATTGATTGGCGCGGAAGAATGTCGGAAATTGAAGATGTGCTAAGAAACGCCAACAATAAAGATGTGTGGATAGGTACGTTTGATCCAAGTCAAGCAGAATTAATCAAAAATTATTTTGATGATAATGCAACTATTGTTGGTATTTCTTATGGGGCAGACCAACGAGAGGTTGTATTAAATAACGCAATATGCTATTATGATTTATCTGATATAGATGATCCTGTATTACGTCAGCCCATGTATTTGCAAAAATATAAGGCAGACAAAGCCAAATGGGATGCGCGTATACCTAAAGAGTTTATACCAGATGCCGAAATTCTATTTGATATTAAAGATTTCTTTAATCCAGAAATTTTTATTGCGCAAGTAGAAGCGTTCAATGGTAAACGAAACGAAAAGCAACTTGCTTACTACTATGATTGGTTTTATAAAAATCAAGGAGATCGAAAATGAAAGTGTCTAAAATACCAGGCTGTGGTAGCTATGGTGTGTTCATAGATGATGTAGATTTTAATACTATGTCAGACGACGAGTGGATGGAAATCGGAAAAATCCATATGAAGGAACTCGTAACTATTATCCGAAAAACAAATTTAACGCGGGATAATTATCATTCTTGGATGAAAAAGTGGGGCGACGACCGCATGACATTCTTTGCACTACTAAAAGAAAAGTATCCAAACTGGGATGGAAAAATATCAAGTATTCCAATGCAATCCGATTGGGATCAAGAAGATATTGATTGTGTACTAGGTTTTAGCAGAGTAGTCGAAGGTGGCGGTAGAACAAAAGGTCACATAATCCGTGTTAGTGGCAAAAAGGATGAGCATGGTAATCCGCTTGGCATGTTTGCAGAGGGGGAACTACTATGGCATAGCAACGAAAGTGGCAACCCTGTATTTGCACCAAATGTATCGCTGCTTGGAGTTGAAGGAACTACTAAAAGTGCAACTGGTTTCCTGACAACAGTGGACTATTATGAAAGCGTAAGTGAAAGTTTCCGTAGTGAATTAAATGACATGGTTTTATTACACAACTTCACTCCCGGAAAAATCAATCCCGGTTTAAACGGGTATCAAGATAATATGATGTATAAAAATATGGCTCCATTCCCAAACGAAGAAATTCCGATGGTTATTAAAAGTCCATACGGTCATGTTGGTCTACACTACAGTTTCAACACTGTGACTGCAATCAAAGATATGTCACAGGCAGAAAGCGACAAGTTATTAGAAAAAATTCGCAAAGAACTTGAAGTTCCAGAATACATCTACGACCATTGGTATGAACAGGACGGTGATCTATGCTTGTTTGACAATAGTATAACACAACACCGCCGCTTGGGTGAAACTGACAATCGTTTGTGCCTACGATACCAATATGATCCAAGTCACCTTCAAACTGAACCTTGGATTCCATATCTACAGCAGCCTTATATTGATCGTTATATTGATCGCATACATTATATTGTACATTCTCTTAAAGGTAACGCATCGTCATATAAACTTCCAAATAAAACTACACAGGAATTGGCATAATGAAAATAGGTCTAAGTTTTTCACGTTGCCTACGTGACATCTATACTGGAAAAGTAAAAGAAGAAGATGTTCTTGTCATTATTGCAAGGACAGACTTTGATCCACATAATGACAATCATTGGTCTTCTATTTGGGATGGTTACGTCTACGGTGGGTTAAGCAATCCAGAATGGTGGGATTTCAAAGATGAACACGACGACTTTAGACGTATGGCAGTAAGACTATATGACACTGGAAAGTTGCACCAACCCCGTAAATTCGGCGCACACCCACCAAGACTTCCATACTATTGGTTAGATTGCGTAGTAACACCAGAAGACACTGAAAATGTTCCTGCTATCAAACAAGCGTGGGAACATTACCAAATGGTTGCCAATCTTTGTTCTTGACAACATAGTGCCAGTGTGCTATATTGACGGCATAAACAACTAGGAGAATAGTATGTCAGGTATGCACTTACTTGGTCCTGCGTATAGCACAACTAACACACGCAAGCGCAAAGCAAAGAACAAGACAAAAAAACTACTAGCAGCCGAAGCAGAACACGAAAAGTTCTTGCAAAAAATGGGCGTTGGCAAATCAACACACATGCTCTATGACAAGTGGGGCAAACGTGTTGGCATTAATGAAATTCCGGACTACCGTGAACATCAATCAACTGCGACATTGAGTAATCGGGTTTCGGCCAATGGCGCTGCCCGTGAACAACAAAAGTATACAGGTGACGAAATTGCAGGTATCGTTGTTACACACAAAAGCAATTTGATGCCAGTTCGTAAAGATAATAAACAAGCTGCAAAAGATGCAGCAAGTATGCGGAGGTAATAATGAAGCAGATTTTGGATTATATTTTTAAATCCTCAAACACAACAACAGATTTGAGTAAGCATCGTGTTTATACAATTCGTTATGAGGACTTGTGCCAATGAAGTATGCAGTAAAGATAATGCTTGCCGCCGATGATTGGATTTATATTACAGAAGATACACATGGTAAATGTTGGGATCTAAACCCTGTTCTGTTTGAAACACAAGAGCAAGCAGAAGATTTCGCTAAGTCATGGCGCAAACGTGGAAAAGAACGTTACGTACAAGTAGTAGAATACGATGCATCCTAAATTTAAAGAAGCAGTGAGTTGGGCATTTCATTCTGAGGATGAAGATGCTATTCGCAATGAACTTGGTTATGACGGTGACATGGAAACCGTATATGTTGTAGTTGCACTTCTGAATAAGTTAAAAGCAGATTATGACGAAGTACACTATTGGAGTGAAAGTTAGTGCCAGTACATGCGATGATCGACTTGGAAACGCTGGGAACTAAACCTGACTGTCAAGTTCTTACTATTGGCGGAATCAAGTTCGATCCAAATACTAAGGAAGAACCTTGGAGTGAGTTCTACATGCAACTTGATATCGATGATCAAGAACACATGGGTAGAAGCGTTGACAATGATACACTTGAATGGTGGGGGAAACAAGAGCCAGAAATCATCGAAGCTGCATTTACTCCGCATAATCGTATTCTTCCAAAAACTATGCTTCAAGAATTGAAGAAATGGTGCGTTGGCGTGGATACGTTCTGGGCGCAAGGAGTTTCATTTGATATTGTTATCATTGAAAACATGTGCAGAATGTATGATATTCCAATCCCATGGCCATTCTGGAAAGTAAAAGATAGTCGCACGTTGCTTGGTATCGTGTCTATGGACCCGCGCAAACGCTACCAGTTTGCTGCACACAATGCACTAGAAGATTGTCGCATTCAAGCAAAGAGTGTACAAGATGCTATTGCAGAACTTGGAATTCAAATCAGATAGGTGAAACATTGAAGACGTATTGAAATTTATATTTGTGTATCTACTTGGCGCATTCACTGCGATTGGACTGACCGCAATATTGCATATTGACAGTTGGGAATATTGTAACGCACGTTACGACAATCCCGAAGATGTGTCAGAATGTCAATGGTTACTACACAATATTTGATTGACATTTATATACGAATCGTATATAAAAATACACTCAATAAAGGAAAACAAATGACTGACAATGTGATAAACATACGAGACTATTTCGGTAAGAAAGAAGTCAAAGATGATGTGGAGTATCCACTACCAAGTCTTCCACAATTCGAATTGAGTGCAGGTACACTTGCATTTATGAGAAATACAATTGGTATTCTACGTGAAGAATCCATTGATCCGATGGAAGATGAAGTATCTGTAGACGTAATACTGCTTTGTATGCTTTTCACTGCGTTAGTGAAACGTACAAGGGGCGAACACGATAACATGTATGATTTTTTTGGCGATATGAAGCTGATGGTATTTGGCGATTTCGACGACGAGGATGATCAAGATGAATAATATTATTATGGCATTCAAAAATGACGACTCTGATAAATATGCTGCAACGACTAATAAGGAAATACTACCAGTGAGCGGAGACATTATCACAGAAGCAGGAAGATCAATGCTTCTTGACAAAATTTCACGACTATTCAAGCGCAAACCCGAAATTTCGGAACGGATTGCTGCGGCAAGATCGCAGGGTGGACTTGAAGAAAACGAAGAACTACACGGCGCTCTGGAAGACATGCAGCGTATTGATATTGAAATCTATCGTCTCCAGTCCATGTTGGATGGTGCTACACTACTGCCAAAAATGAAATCCGGTGATTACGAAACTGCGACACACGGTACAACTGTAACTATTAAAAACTTAGATACTAATCGCATCGTGTCATACACAATTCTTGGTGAGGTTGAAAGTGACCCATCTGCTGGTATCATTAGTTTTAAATCTCCTCTTGGAAAAGAACTACTAGGATCCAAAGTTGGAGATTTCATCGATATTGAACGCGGTGACGATTTCATTGAATATGAAATTCTGAAAATTTTCGTAAAATAATTGTTGACATCCGTTGCGAATCACACTATAAAGATAGTGTAAGAAAGAGAAACGAATGGAGTATTAATGAAGGGTATCAATGCAGCAAGCCTAGCTTTCAATGCCGCAGTAATTATCGGTATGGTAGCAATCACAAATGGCTATGCAAATACTAACAGTCAAGATGATGTTCAATACAATGCAGTGATTGGCATGGATGCAGTCACACCTGATCGTGTAGTAGTTATTGAGCGACCGGTAGTTGTTGAAAAAGCTGTCTACACTAATGAACTAACCGCGGAAATGCTTGCACAACGTGCAGCGTTTATTGCAAACCCAGAAAGCGATGCAGAGCAATTTTGCATGGCACAGAACATTTTCTTTGAGGCTGGTATTGACAATCTAGCAGGTATGGCAGCAGTAGCAAACACTGTTCTCAACCGAGTAGAACATGACCATTATCCTGATACAATTTGCGGGGTAATTCATCAAGGTCACAAAGACGCAAATGGAAACATGATCCGCAATCAATGCCAATTCTCTTGGTATTGTGATGGTAAGAGTGATCGTATTCCAGAAAGCGAAAACTGGGAACGTGCCAAAGCAGTTGCTTGGGACATTCTGAATACTAACGAATATCGTGGTCTCGCAGAAGGTGCAACGCACTATCACGCGACTTACGTAAATCCATACTGGTCGCGTTCGGCCAGTATGGACGAAATCGGACAAATCGGCGCACATCTTTTTTATCGTTGGCAATCATAAAAGGACTTGACAATGGCACGATGTTGATGTAATATAAACTTACTAATTAATATAGAGATATTGGACCGTATGTGAAACAATGTCCAAACACAAATAAACTTTCATACGCATTATAATCTAATACTAAACTTTAATATAAACAGACCATACCGGGGCAACGTCATTAAACTTATGTCCCTCACGAAATTGTCAACATGAGGAAAATATGACAACTTTCAATACTACTGCTGGCCAGAAAACTTTCAATCGCAACAAATCTGGTAAGCCAGCTGGACAAAAGCGTCCGCCCCGCCGTCTCTCGCCTTCGATGGATGAAGCAGTGAAGATGATTAAGAAACTGAATGGGCGTAACAAGATTTACGGCATGATGTCAACTAATGAACGCGGTGATGTGACCGAAGTGGGTGTATACAATGGTATCACTAAAAAGTATGCATTGTATCGCACTGATCTGATAGACAGTGATGCAATCGCTGAATTCAAAGAAATTATCGGCGCTTAACATAATCGGCGGGGGCGACCCCGCCATTACAATTTAAGGTATCGTTATGAAATATTTTCTCCTAGAACCAACTTACAAAAAGTCAGTTGTTGAATATACTACATTTGTTAAAAAGACAGAAGATGCAACAATTCGTGCTACCCGCGAAGAAGGATATCGCTGGGGATCATGGATCATTAAAGTACCAGAAACAGTAGAAGATGCTGTTGAATGGTGCGCAGATATGAATTGCAGTTTCGAAGACGATTTTGAAAATGATCTTGACGCACTGATTGAATCTGCAACACCAGATGTAAACAACGATTTCCATGAAGTAGATGATTACAACAATGAATTTGTAGAATTGTTTGACGGGTGTTGGGCAGATTGGACCATTCACGTCACCGGAGACGGCAAAGACAACTACGACGAAGAAGAAATTCAAGAAGAAGTAGAAAACGCTTGGGATGAAGAATGGAACTCTGGTGTTGAAAATGTAGGATATGAAGAACTGGGTTGTTGGTGCGAAATCCAAGTAGAACCAAAACTTACACCATGTGATGAACGCGGTGCTATCCTTGATGAAGTTGAGGCGTAAATGCGTATTGAAAACGAAATTCTTTTAGACTATAGTGACGTTCTTATTCGTCCAAAGCGTAGCACACTTGCATCCCGAAGTGATGTTGACCTAGAACGCAAGTTCGCATTCCGTAACTACGATCCACATTTTGAACATGAAAGTTGGGATGATCATCATTACGAAGGTGTCCCGATCATGGCAGCAAACATGGATGGTGTTGGAACATTTGCTATGGCAGATGAACTTGCCAAACAGAAGATTTTTACTTGTTTAGTCAAAACATATTCCAAAGATGATTTGATTGAATACTTTAGTACTGATAATTATCATCGTACAGATTATGTTGCAATGAGCATCGGTACAAGTAATGCTGACTATCATAAGTTTGTTCAGGTATATACAAGTGTTGGTGAACAATTAAAATATCTATGTATTGATGTTGCGAATGGTTATAGTGAAGCGTTTGTTACACACGTAGGTGAAATTCGTAAGAGTCACCCACACATTGTAATCATCGCAGGTAACGTAGTTACTGCGGATCAAACACAGGAGTTAATCTTAAATGGCGCAGATATTGTCAAAGTGGGCATTGGTCCTGGTAGTGTGTGTACTACTCGTATTCAAACCGGTGTCGGCTATCCCCAACTATCAGCAGTTATCGAATGTGCAGATGCTGCTCACGGCCTTGGAGGTCATATTATTGCTGACGGTGGTTGTACTTGCCCTGGTGATGTTGCTAAAGCATTTGCTGCTGGTGCTGACTTTGTGATGCTTGGTGGCATGCTTGCCGGACACGACGAAGGTGGTGGTGAAGTAATTACAAAACGCTATCACACTAATGAACTAAGATTAAAAGATATAGCAGACCTTGGCAAAACTTGGAATAGCAGTAACCTAATTATTGAAGAAAAACAGTTTGTACAATTTTACGGAATGAGTAGTGATGCAGCAAACACAAAACATTTTGGCGGTCTTAAAGACTATCGTGCTAGTGAAGGACGAGAAGTCCTTGTCCCTTACCGAGGAGCAGTTGCAGGAACAGTCCAAACGATTTTGGGAGGTGTACGCAGCACTTGCACATATGTCGGGGCCGCGACACTGAAACAGCTAAGTAAATGCACGACATTTGTTCGTGTAAACAATCAATACAATCGGACATATGAGACCACAACTACAAAAATGTAAGGAAACATTATGGAACTTATTATTACACTACTAGTATGGGCAGCGTTCGGTTGGCTCTGTCACGAAATGGCAAAAACACGTGGACGCAATACCACGACATGGACTATCATGGGTCTATTGTTTGGTCTATTTGCAGTTATCGTTCTAGCATTGATCGGCAAAGCGGAATCCAATCAATAAGACTATGGGATCAGGTTTAACTATAGTCTCCTCAAAAACTTACAAAGATGTGAAGTTACCATACTGCATCACAGTGGCGTTTGACGGAGACAGCAAGCAACTAAGAAGTGAGTTAGTCTCCCGATACAATCAGGGAGACTTCTCCTGCCTGATAGAACGTTACAAGAGCCTTGCAATAATAAATTTTAGAAAAGAAGAAGACGCAGCAGATTTTTTAATGAGGGTATCATGAGTAAAAAAATAGGATTCACTGCATCGAGTTTCGATCTGTTTCATGCAGGTCACACTCTAATGCTTGAAGAAGCAAAACAGCAATGTGACTATCTTATAGTTGGATTACAAACTGATCCAACACTAGATCGTCCATCAAAGAATAAACCAGTACAAACGGTAGTAGAACGTTATCTGCAACTACGCGCATGTAAGTATGTGGACGAAATCATTCCATATGCAACAGAGCAAGATTTGGAAGATATTCTTTCTGGTATGCATATTGATGTTCGTATTCTTGGGGTAGAATACCGTGACAAAGATTTTACTGGTAGAGATATTTGCAAGAAGCGCGATATTGACATTTATTTTAATGAGCGTGATCACCGATTTAGCACAAGCGATTTGAGACTGAGAGTAGCAGAGGCGGAAAAGACCAAAGGGAAAAAATAATCACAAGTATGCTATCCACAACTATGATGATATGACTATATATTATCGGTTTGGGAGTATGCATAGGGACGAAGGTCCAGCATAATGTGATCACATAGTCAAGCAAAAGATTTGGTATCAGTATGGAAAGATTCATCGTGTAGATGGTCCCGCGTTTATTCAAGTTGATGAAGAATTTTTCTATTGGCATGATACAATAATGGAGTTTGACACTTGGATTAAATGGACAACTGCTCCAGAAGAAAAAAAAGCAGAACTAATTTTAAAATACGGTTAACAATGGCAATTCAAAAAGAAACGATACTAGAAGTAGAACACTTCACAGACAGACTATTCAGAATTCGTACAACTCGCTCACCAAACATTAAGTTTCGTGACGGTGAGTTTCTAATGATCGGGATCGAAGTAGATGGTAAGCCACTCCTACGTGCATATTCAGTTGCATCTCCCAACTATGAAGAATACTTAGAATTCTTTTCAATCAAAGTTCAAGATGGTCCACTCACAAGTAGACTGCAACATGTTAAAGTTGGCGACGAATTGCTTGTAAACACAAAAGCAGTTGGCACACTTGTAATGGACAATATCAAGTCTGGGAGAAACTTGTATCTACTCGCAACTGGTACTGGTGTCGCACCATTTATGAGTATTACAAGATCATTAGATTTTTATGATAACTTTGATCGTGTTATTCTGATGTGGGGAACACGTGAAATTGCAGAACTTGCGTATCACGATTTTCTAAATACACTCAATGACCACGAAATATACGGTGAAGTCACTCAAGGTAAATTTGTATTTTATCCAACAGTGACACGCGAAGACTTCCATACTACTGGAAGAATTACAGACGCACTTTATACTGGTAAGGTTCAAGATAAATTAAACATAGAGCCGTTCGATCCAGAACACGATAGAGTGATGGTGTGTGGTTCTCATGAAATGAATATGGAGTTGAGAAAATACTTCATTGAAGAACAGGGATGCACGGAAGGCAACGCCAACACTAAAGGTGAATTCGTGCTAGAAAAAGCATTTGTAGGATAAACATGGAAGCAAAGATTTATACAAAAACGCAATGCACCTTTTGTGTGCAAGCAAAGACACTAATGACTATTCGTAATATCAAATTTGAAGAAATCAATCTAGAGACAACTGAGGGCGCACGGGAATCGCTAATGGAAGCATGTGCAGCAGAAAACGTTGTACCTCGCACTGTTCCACAAATTTGGTTAGATGGTGAATACGTTGGCGGGTTCACTGAGTTAAAAGCAAAACTTGATCAAATCTAATAAATATATATAGGGGTCATAGGATCCCTTCGGGGATCCGCTCTTATTAGACCCCAATCTATTAGGAGCGAATAATGAAATTCTCAAACGTGGAAAAAGATGGATACGAAAGAGTAATCCGTGTCACAGATGATGCGTCTGGATTAGATGCATTTATAGCACTTCACAGCACAAAGTTAGGCCCAGCAATAGGTGGCATACGACTGTATGACTATCAGAATGAGCAAGATCAATTAACTGATGCACTACGTTTGAGTAAAGGTATGACGTTTAAAAATGCAGCAGGTGGACTAGATCACGGCGGCGCGAAAACGACAGTGAATGCAAACAAGATAAAAAACAGAGAAGCCGCTTTTCAGATACTAGGGAAAGCGGTTAACCTTTTAGATGGGGCATATATTTGTGCAGGTGATATTGGCACGACAACAGCCGACTTGTATAAAGTAAACGATGGCACGAGTTATGTTGCTGGTATCACACTAGATAGCAGTCACCCAACAGCATTGGGCGTTCACACTTGTATCGACACACTACTAAAGCACAACAACAATCGCATTAACGGTTCGACATTTATTGTCCAAGGACTTGGTAAAGTAGGTTCACGACTCGTAACAATGTTACAAAGAGACAGCGGCATTGTGTTTGGTGTAGACCCGTTCACTACGATGGATACGGTGAAAATGCTATCAAGCCAACATATGTTCTCAACGCCAGCCACCATGTATGTACCGTGTGCGTTAGGTGCTACGCTAAATCTAAGATCACTAAATACTATGAAGCCAAAATTAGTATGCGGTAGTGCAAACAACCAATTCGAAACAGAGAATGATGTTGGTATAGCACAAAATCTTGGATACAAATATGTTCCAGATTTTATCGCAAACTGCGGTGGGGTCGTGGCCGTTGCTCTGGACTTTCAAAAGAAAGACTATCAAAAAGCACTGACAACTGATCTAGCAGATAAAGTAAAAGATATTCTAGACGAAGCAGAACACGATGGAGTCCCTGCACAAATCGTAGCAGAGCGTTTTGCAAATCGTAGACTACAGTGAGGTACATATGTCAGATAGTGAACAGCAGAAATTAATAATGTTGTCTGAGGTACTTGAGACCAGACTAAGAAAACAAAAAGAACTTGACTATTATCAGAAGCAGTTGGAAAAACTAGAACAAAAGATGTTCTTCATTAAGAAGGACATCGAAGTTACCAACTTGATAATCTCTATGATAGAGAGTGAAAAAATAATGGATTTCCAAGAACGTATGGAAGAACGTTTGCTGATACGAAAAGATGATGATTAAAACTTGACATTCGTGCGAATCATGCTATATTAATAATGTAGTCAAGAGAGAGAGACGCAAATGACCAAGTTCGTAAAAGAAAACTTCATCAAAGACGGCGAATATGTTTATTACGGCCAGTACAGCATGAAGAACTTTGTTGCTCGTTTCAAACATCGCGGGCCGATCACTAAAGCAAAGTTCTTAAAAGAACTGATTGCTAACCATTCTGTAGAAAGCTACTTTGCTGGAATGGCTGAAGGAAAAGCTCCTCTTGCAATCCTGCGTGATGCTAACGAAGATTGGTTCTATGGCCTGCTGGGTATGAAATAAGGAATGACTGATATGAACAACTACGACTATGCTTACTACGAGGGTGCGGACCTGAAACAGTACTCCAAGCCTATTAAGCCAACACTTGGTCGCGACCCAAATTCTGAAGAAGCTCTTGTGTATGCTTACGCTTTAGCTGAATATGAACGTGAACTTGAATCATATAAAGAAAATATTGCATACTATACCTCACAAAAAACTCTTCGTATGAAGGAGTTGCGGGAAGCTATTCAAGCCGATTATGATATCAATGAAAAGCAATTTGCAGTGCTATGGGGACCTGCATACGAAGATGGACACAGTGAAGGTCTTCGTCAAGTAGTAAATCGCTTTGACGAATACTACGACATGGCATCGGCTTTTGCCGCGTTGGAGGGTTAAATGGAAAAGATTTCTGCCTTGCTACGTGATGATCTATATGATTCTAAAGATTGGAAACAAGCTGATCTAGCAGGTCGCGTTGAATGGTTGATTGCTATGCTTGAGAACTATCGCGATGAAATTGATATGTGGACTGATATTATTAACAGAGAGTCAACAGTTGGAATGGAGGATTAAATGGCTATTGCTCGTAAAAACAAACTTTACCACTTCAGGTGACTATGTTTTCTACGGTAAAGCAAAGCCTGAAAATTTTGTAGCGCGGTTTAAGCATTGCGGGCCTTTCACTAAAGCAAAGTTCATCAAAGAACTAATCGCAAATCATACTGTTGAAGGTTACTTCGCAGAGCGTGACGCCGGTAAGGCTCCGCTTGCAATTCTTCGTGATGCAAACGAAGATTAGTACTACGGTATTCTTGAAGTATTCAGCGGAAAATCTTTCCGCTAATTTTCTTGACAAACTAAACGAATCACGATATAACAGTTATGTAATCAAGAGAGGTCATCATGAAAGTTACCGTTCAACACATCAACCAAAACGAAATCACTGGTTCAGTAGAAGGGTTTACTGATGTTGCAGAAGTGAACGTGTGGCACACTGAAGACATCGACGAAGCACTTGAATATGCTTACCGTTACACTAACAACGTTGACGGTTCGTGGAGCATGAAGATTGGTGCGGATGCTAACGATGATGTAACTGTTCTTGCCCCGCTTCATGTTGCTAACGGGCGCACTTACGGGCTGCGTAGCACTTCAATGTTTGATCGCATGGTAGCGAACGGTAAGACCTATAAAGTTGCAATGATGGGCTTCAAAGAAGTAGAAACGGTGTAAGAATTTAAAAAAATATTCTTGACATTCACCGCGAATCACATTATACATATACTGTAACAAAGGGAGTTAAAGATGGATCGTCAGGAACTTTTGAAACTTGTGGAAGCGAAATTCGAAGAAGTACATGACCTAGTATATGATGGACTGGTCGGTCGTGAGCCCGAGACCCATCCTTTACTAGTTGAAATGTGGGAAGTTTTCAAAAAACTAGAAAAACTTTCTTGACATTCTATGCGAATCACGATATAAACATACTGTAACAAAGAGAGATACACAGATGAAAATGACTGCAAAAGAAATGGAAACCGTTCTCACTCTTATCGGCAAAGGCGACTTTGATCAAATTGTAAAGGTCGCAGAACGTGTTAAACTTCAACGCACTTTCGTTCAAAATCAAAATCGTCGTACACTTGTGATCGGCGACAATGTTGAATTTGTTGCGCGTGATGTTCTTATCAATGGCGAAGTCACCAAAATCAATCGCAAGACTGTTATGGTTCGCCAAGTGAACCGCAACAATATGACTACGAACTGGAAAGTTCCCGCTGAAATGTTGAAAAAAGTAGCATAAGGATAAGATTATGGGACTTCTACTATCAAAGTTCTTGGTAAAAAAAGTTCTTGACTTTAGACGCAGAATCGACTATATTAAGATTATAGAGATTGAGACAGACACATGAAACAACTACTAATCATCCCAGCACTACTAGGTCTTGCAGCATGTCAGACTACGACTCAACCCGCTAAAGTTTACTATCCTGTACAAAAATGCGGCTATGTTGATGTTCCGGTTTATGGAGTGCTAGATCGCCCAGCATCTGGTGGTGAAGTAGTTGGTGGTGCTGTTGTCGGCGGCGTTCTAGGCAACGTTGTCAGCGAAGGGAACGATGGCGCTACTATCGTTGGTGCAATTATCGGCGGCGCACTTGCAAATCAACGTCGCCAAGAACAAGTAATCGTAGGATACAATCAAGAATATCAGTGTTGGACTGAGTACAAATAACAGTCCAAACTAATGTCTCCTTAGCTCAGTTGGATAGAGCAAGTGACTTCTAATCACTAGGTCGAGGGTTCGAATCCTTCAGGGGACGCCAATAATGCCCGCGTGGTGAAATAGGTAACCACATTAGACTTAAAATCTGACGCGTAATGCTTACCGGTTCGAGTCCGGTCGCGGGTACCAACTCTGGGGGATTAGCTCAATTGGTTAGAGCTACCCGCTCATAACGGGTCGGTTGGGGGTTCAAGTCCCTCATCCCCTACCAAACAAAAAAAAGGTTATACGGAATGTGGGCATTGTTTATAATCACTAATGTATTGGCAGCAGACGGTAGTATGGATGCACAGTACACACGATATGCAGAATATCAAACACCAGAGGTGTGTAGTATTGAAGCGGCGCTGCAAGAAGCCAACTTTCAGAGTGGTGAATCCGCGATGTGCGAATTCATCGGCGACGAACCGGGTCGCAAATGGGTACACGGTATCACAGTAACAGTTTCGGGTTACTAATAAAATTTGGGTGTGTCGTCTAATTGGTGAAGGCCTCCGTCTCATAAACGGATGATTGATGGGTTCGAGTCCCTCCGCACCTACCAAGATAGAGAGTGAACGATGATTAAGATTCAAGGTCGAATCCCACGCAAAGTTGTTGTTGCTACCAGTGGTGGTGTGGACAGCATGGCTGTGGTTGATTTCCTGAAACGCAATCACACTGTCGCAATGCAGTTTGTGCATCATGGAACGGATACTAGCGAAGAAGCGTACCGGTTCCTACGTGAATACGAACTAGACAGTGGCGTTCCTCTCTATGTTGATTACATTGACACAGCCGTTCCAAACGGCGATAGTCAAGAAGAACATTGGCGCAATGAACGTTACAAAGTGTTTCATTCGCTTGATGTTCCGGTGATTACATGTCACCACTTAGATGATTGTGCAGAAACTTGGATTTGGTCAAGTTTGAATGGTATGGGAAAGATGATCCCATATCGCAATGAGAACGTCATTCGTCCGTTTCGTCTAAATCGCAAAAGTGAATTCATTGAATGGTGTGAACGTAAAAACGTAAAGTGGGTAGAAGATAAAAGCAATAGTGACAACAAGTATGTTCGTAACTACATTCGCAATGAACTTATGCAACATGCGCTTATCGTAAACCCAGGATTGCATACAGTAGTGAAAAAGAAAGTGGAAGCATCACTGTGAAAGACGACCTCGAAACCTATTACCTACTAGCAGATTGTAAGGAAGCTATTCACGACCTACTACTTGAAATATATAATCGTGATTTGGAATTAGGCGATGAAGCAATGCGGTATCATGCACTACTAGTTAAACTAAAAAGGATGTTAAAATGAGCGAAGTATTTAAAGTACATAAGGCACACAAGATACTTGATTGGATCGAAAGTCATGTAACAGAATGGGCAAATGATCTTGTCGTTGAACATTTTGGTGTAGAGAATGTTGAAGAACTTTCCCGTGAACAACTAGACGAAGTTATTACACAATGGGAAGAACTATCAGATTACGATGGTACTTTGGCTCTCGGGTTTCGCAATGTGATCGGCGTCTGGGAAAACGAACACGACGAATATATTATTTGAGGAAATAAAATGGAAATTACACTACGTAAAGCAAATGCACTACAGAACGCAATCAACGATGCTGTAAAAGCACTTGATCTTCGTTATGATGTAACTCTAAACGAGTTTGAAGACGCAACAGATCAAATTCAAACAGCACGTGACCGTTTCTTTGCAGAGGCTGAAACACGTGATAAACTTCTAATGTCTCTTTATGACATTCGTGCGAAAGTAGCACGTGCAAACGCTGAATCTGGTATCAACGATATGCTTACAAATGTTGCATATCTTGAAAAACAAATCAGCCACAAGCAGATGCTTGCAAGCAAAGGTGTGCAAACTGCCCTTCGTGTTCTTAACGGTCAACTCAATAAGTTGAAAGAAGTTAAAGACGATGGTTATGGTTATAGCCGCCGTGATGTTGTAACTACTATCTTCACTGAGGAAGAAGTTGAGGAGTTTAAGCGTTCTGCAAACGAGTTTAAGCGAGAAAAGCAGCGTCTACAGGACACTCTGCTTGAACTAAACGTGCAGACTACAATTACACTGGATGATGGCACAGAAAACTTCCTAGTGAAGGCTGGCATCCTATAAGGTTTTGGTAGTTTAATAAAACTACCCGGAAAGGGAGAAAGAGAAGAGAATAAGCAACTCGTATGAGATTCATACATAGTCATGGTTTTAAACACCGTCATGCTATTGTGCTCCAGTTTTATTATAGCGTTATGCTTGCACATTGATAACTGGAAATATGAAGCCTTGTGCATTTTGTTTTTTGTAAATTGTTTTGGGTGCGGTCGAGAACGGCCCTTGCATTTTGTCCTGCTTATTGCTCGCTTTCTTCCGATCCGACAGAACGTGACACGTAGCAGTGTCTAGTATGGTTGGTTACCATATGACGAGAAGTGATGTAGCAATCACAACAACAACCCGAAGCAGAGTAATGCCGCATAGCAGTGTGTGTAAGTGTTGATCGTCTGGACTGGGATGAAGCTGTGTGGCCAGCTACGGCGCACCTACAGTGGACTAGGTAGAAGGAATAAAGATGCAACTGCAAAACAATATAGTCAAGTCTTTGGTAAGTGGGTGTGAGCCTTACCTTAACTATCTGGAAACCTAGTTCCTCAACGATACTAGGGAAGTGTGCTGGTAAAACCGATAAATTCCTCTCACAGGATTTGCACGTGGTAGAGACTTGATTATTTTGGGGAGTTGGCCGAGCGGTCGAAGGCAGCGGTCTACTAAACCGTCAGGCGTGAAAGCGTCTCGTGGGTTCGAATCCCACACTCCCCGCCATTATATAAATAGAATCGATGGGCTGGCATGGTGTGCTATGCTGTTTCGTTAAATCTGGGCAGGCGGATGAAACAGAGTGTTCAAGTTGGGTTCGAACCCCACCCCATCTCCAAGAATATAGAAATGACAAAACACGGCGACTGGGAATTTCAAAATCTAAAAAGAGAACTTCGTTATCTTCGCAAACGCTCCGAGATACGATGCTTGAATCCATTTGCGCGGTGTCAGATATCTGGAAGATTTTTATTTTTGCGAAAATGCATAAAAGATAGAATGTCAGTTGCAGGCCCTGCAGGTGAACCGCCGGTGTTTTGGAACAACTATTACGATCCAGTAGAATTTGCATGTTGGGTATTAGTAAATGATTAAAAAAATTCTAACACAATTAGATGATATATTTGCACTTAGTGACGCAAAACGTGTTCTAATACGTGGTGTTATGGATACTAAATTATTTTGGCGTATCTACTTTTGGTGGGGCATAAGACAGGCACGTAAAAGACGACTTTTAAATGAGGCGCGTGTTGCTGCACTGCCCAGATTATCCCACGAAGAATATTGGGAAAACAAAAATAAATAAATAAGTATACTTACAAGAGTAATTTAGGGATAGGTCGTATGGAAGATGTAAAATTATTAGATTATAAATTTGACATTGATGGGTTAAAAGACGCACTTGATCACACCTTAACACTAACGGGTTGGGAACCACATCACAGCCAAATTGCACTGACGCACTTGCCCGGAAGTGATGATGTTTGGTTCGAGGGTACCGGCAGTCTACACTACAAGTTTGGAACTCAAAACTTCGATGAAAATGGTGAGTTAATAAAGCGCGAGACACACTTAGATACATCCGAATTCACAGAATTCAATTCTGCATTGGATGATACGTACTTGCGTGTTGTGTATGACACTATCAAAGCTGATTATAAACTAGGTAGAGTACGTTTGATGGCATTACCCCATAAAAAATGCATGAGTATTCACCGCGATGCGCAACCTAGAATTCACGTGCCTATCATAACAAACAAAAATTGTAGAATGATGATCGATGGTAACGTGTATCATCTAAAAGCAGATGGTTCGGCATATTGGACAAATACATTAAAGCCGCACACTGCATTCAATGCTGATCATTCTGAACTTCGTATTCACATGCTATTCGACCTTGTAATTTAAGAATCATTTACAAAATAAAATAAATATGATATAAGGTATGTACCAATAGCATAGGGGTTTACGTGGTTGAACAAAATTGAGCAATACATTCGACAAAACACTTTTTCCAGACCCACACTCGTCCTAGACGTAGATCAAGTTGAAGAAAACTACAAACAACTTAAAAAAGGGCTAGGATCAGCCCACATTCATTACGCTGTTAAAGCAAATCCTCAAAAAGAAATTCTAGAACGTCTAGTTCATTTAGGCTCTCGCTTCGATGCCGCAAGCATGGGCGAAATCGTCATGTGCATTGATGCTGGCGCAAAACCTGAACATATCAGTTTCGGTAACACTGTAAAACGCGTAGAAGATATTCAATATGCATATATGCGCGGCATCCGTCTCTTTGCAGTAGACAGCATGGAAGAAGCAATGAAAGTCGCACAATACGCACCGGGGTCAGATGTATTTGTTAGAATTCTTGTAGATGCAACAGAAGCAGAATGGCCATTGAGTAAGAAGTTCGGCTGCGACAAAGGTATGGCAGTAAACGTGTTCGATGCTTCCAAAATACACGGTCTTAACCCAATTGGCATCAGTTTCCATATTGGTTCACAAACACGACACCCAGAAATGTGGGACGACACGCTTGCAAAAATGGCTGATGTTTGGAATATGATCAAAGGTTTAGGGTACAACCTAACAATGTTGAATTTAGGTGGCGGCTTTCCTGCGTATTATGGCAAAGACATTACAGATTCAGACAAGTATGGCGCATATCTAGTTGACGCTGTGGAAAAACATTTTGGTGATGTAGATTATCTAATGGCAGAACCTGGCAGAGGTATGGTGGGCAATGCAGGTTATATGGCTGCGTCTGTTCTTCTTGTGTCACAAAAATCAAATATAGATACACAACGTTGGGTATATCTTGATGTTGGCAAGTTTAGCGGTCTAGCAGAGACAGATGAAGAAGCAATCAAGTATCAATTTGTTGTCCCAGATAAAGATGGCTATCCTGACACCGAAAAGTTTGTTATGGCAGGCCCGACCTGTGATAGTGCTGACGTACTTTACAGCGAACACAAAGTAACACTACCTGCGACTATCGCAGCAGGTGATAAGATTATTATCAAGAATTGCGGTGCATACACAACAACATATTCAACAGTCGCATTCAACGGTTTCCCACCTTTAGGAGTAGTGGTGCTTTGAAACAACTATCGTCTCACTGTTGGTATGATGAAAGTAATGCCGTTGTTCTCGGAGTTGCTAGTTTTGATAGTGATCGGGTATACCACGCGGTTAAACAGTTTAGTGATAATGAAAAACTTACAGCTAATACCGATTTGGTTCTTCTCCAGGCAGAGGAAGGCAACCTATCAAATATGCTTACTAATCTATTGTTGGAAACTTTAAAAATAGGTGATACTAAATTTAGGAACGTATATGCAATAAACGATTCAGCAAATCTACATACGATCATACACCAATTCAACAAAAATAATTATACAAATGTACTACATGGTGGATCTACCGAGTTCAACTTGCTTTGCCGTAGCTTTGATTACCATTGTAATAGATTTTATAGAAAAATAAATGTGATGCCAGAACGGCATTTTGTTAATCTAAATGGCGTACCTAAATATTTTAGAGCTAGGATCGTAGATGACCTGATGAACAACAGACTACTTCGCTATACATTTTGGAGTTGGAATAAGAGAAATTTTACCAGCGACATGAATATACGTTTTGATAATTTGAAGCAGTTTGATCCAAATATAGAGAAGAATATTGATGCATCTGGAGTTACATTAGCGACAGGTGAAGATTCCCAAGAAAAATTACCAATGGAATATCAACTGGCGCTGATTGACATTTTTGCTGAAAGTATCCCAGATAATTTTGGTGAGATATTCATAACCGAAAAGACGTGGAAACCATTGCTAGGAGAAAAACCATTCCTTGGATTCAATGAACGACATTATTACAAAACACTACAGAGTTACGGAATACGGTTGTATGAAACGTTGTTTGATTATTCATTTGACGAAATTGAAGATCCGGAAGAACGGTATTTGGGTTACATAGAAAATATAATACGTCTTGGAAACATGCCACTTGAAGATGTACACACGTTGGTTCTAGCAGAAGAAGAAAATCTTCGTTTAAATCGCATCACGTTAGAAAACTTAAATCCGCAATTGCCAGAAAAACTACAACCGTTTGCAGATTCTCTGGATCAACAATCCCGCCATCATACGTTGAAACTTTGGTATGATACAAAATTTTAACAAAAAAAATAAATAAAAGTAGAAGATAACACTTGACGAATCACTTCACAAGTGCTATATTAAGAGAATAGAAACAAAGGATACGAAACTTTCAATGAAACAGTCATATGGACATAAGCAAATTATTAGCAACAACATCCGTTGGTGCCAGTTTATGTATGGCTGCGGAGGGAGTTTCGGTTTGTAGGTAGTAATACTCACAAGTTATTTTAACGAAGCGCCCCCTAGAAAAAACTTTCTAGGGGGCGTATTTTTTTCTTGACGAATCAATATAAAGACGTTATATAGATACTGTAAGAAGAAACGCTGTTTGAAAATTTGGTAACGAAAAAAGTTCTTAGCGAAAGCGATGATAGAACGGTAAGTAGAGTAATACATGCACCAACATGTATTCATTGAACTCTACTTACACGTATGTTAGAGATGGGAGTAGCATGGTTCGACTCCATGCGTGGTTGGGCTGACCTTATAAAAACCGACGGGTGCTCGCTGTTTCAAAGACAGACTAACATACTTGTAAGTAGAGTTTATTGCGCGGCGGAGAAGTGGTAACTCACTTGGCTCATAACCAAGAGATAGTAGGTTCGATTCCTACCTGCGCAACCAATAATTGGTCAGTGGCCCGGATGGTAAGGGGATGGATTGCAAATCCATAGCACGAAAGTAATGTGTTCGATTCACATACTGACCTCCAAATAACGATGCGGTAGCACAACGGTAGTGCGCTGGTCTCATACGCCAATGGTTGCTGGTTCGAATCCAGCCTGCATCACCAAACAAAGGAAGAAAGAAATG